>WNFU01021440.1_pt1 | contig 15726 bp, 18 predicted proteins | sample 5400121 | NCBI WGS metagenome assembly WNFU01 (sample SAMN13153360, study PRJNA577476) | soil metagenome | isolation source: 100 cm soil or saprolite under grassland replicate 1 | place: USA:California | collected 2016-06-15
ATCTCAACCAGTATGTCGGGGTTGTCGAGCACCTCGTAGCGCGTGCTGCCCATGAAACCGGGCGTGCTCGGTCCAAGTCTTGCCGCAACGCTCTCGAGCAGATGCGTGAGTTCAGGCCGCTTGCCTGGTCTGGCCTGTAGTTCGACGATCACCTTGATTGTCACTGCATTCGCTCCTATCTACTGTAAGTCAACTCTGCTGCCGCACATACTCCTGGTCGCCCAACACACGCATAAGCTGCGGGCGGCGACTCTCGACGCTGCGAGCCCGCGCAGCGCGGAGGCGTAGCGTCCATGCGAGCATCCTTCGCCGCCCGTCAGCTTCATGCGATTGTTAGGACGCGCACCCTCGAAACCCACCCGCTTCGTGCTGCGGGCGACCCGCATGCGGTAGTCGGAAGCTTCAGGGATTGGGCGTTTCCCGAAGCATGGCCCAAGCCTCCGGCCCCCCGGCGCCCAAGCGCGCAGACTCTACAACCTTGAAGCCGAGGCGCTCATAGAAGCGGAGATTTCGCTCCTCGCTGGTTTCTAGGTAGCACGGAAGCGCTTCGCGGTCAGCCCGATCGAGACCCTCTTTGACCAGGGCCGCGCCGCGGCCCTGCCCCTGAAGCTCTGTGTCGACGCCGACGATCATGAGATACCAATGGGGTTCGCTCCCGCGGCGCTTGTGGATCTCCTCCATGACGCCCATCGCCCCCATGAACCTGCCGAGGGGTCGAAAACCCACCCGAAACGGTATGGCGAGCATTCCAGCGCGGATCATTCCCCCCGCGGTCACTGAGCGACCGGGGGACATCCAGATCGCGACGGCCTTCGCCGCGTCGGACTGCGTCACATGACCTCGCCGCAGCCCGTATCTCAGCGGCACGCGGAGGAGGTGGCCCAAAGCCCTGGAGCGTTCCGCTGGATCTGGGAAGATCCACTCGAACATGGGGTCGGTGTGAAACGCCTTGGTCAGGGTGAGCGTCGCCGCGTCCAAGAGATGGTCATCGAGACGGTCGATTCCTAGCATAGCGGTATTCTTCCTTGGCATGTGTTGGAGTCGCTGGCTTCTTCGGTACCCGCGCGTCCTAACGTTTGGGTGTTCAACTGCGACAGCCCGAGTGTAGCGAGGGTTTCGTCAGCTGCAACATCGAGTTAGGCGGCTCAAGGATCGTATTCGGCGGACTTCGCACTTGGCTTAGGCTTCGATCATTAAGGAGGCGGTGCCTCCCAGGTCGATTCGCCTTGCGTCCGGCTAGGCCGGAGGCCCTGCTGGAACTGCGCCGAGTTGCTGCATCAGTCCCATGCTATCCATCTGGCCCCAATGTTCCACACACTTGCCCCCAGCCATGCGGAGGATGTCGATCACTCCGAAGGATACGCTCTTGCCAGTTGGCGGAACGCCCATAAACTCGCCTTTCTGGGTGCCGCTCCAGGTCTGACGGATGACCACCTTATCGCCTTCGGCGACCATGTCATCTATCGTGGCTTTGAAGTCTGGGAAAGCGCTGCGCATCATGGCAGTCAACTGTTTGACGCCTTCACGACCAGACGGCATTCCGGGGGGGAGTTCTTCGTGCTCAACGAAGTCGGGCGCCAAGAACTCGTCGGCCTGACCAATGTTTCCCCGGTTAAAGATTTCCTCGACCATGCGACGGACTAACGCCTTGTTCTGCTCTGTAGACATTGGTTCCTCCTTTGTTTGTAGGGATACGATTCACACTGCGCGCAAGACATTGGTCGTATGGGTTGTTGGCACCTCCTTATGAGTGGGTAGGGGAAAGTGGCCTATAAGCCCAAAATTGCAGCGCTTGCCTAGTGACAGCGCGGCTTACACGATGCGGGCTTCCAGCAGTTCCTTTACCTTGCGTAAATCGCCTTCATGTTGTCGCTTGACTGTTCCAGCGAGGAGCGACATAACCAGCTTGAAGAAGCCGCGCACCTCCGCCTCATATTTGATGGTGAAGTGTGTGCCGCCTGCGACACGCTCATATTTCCTCCAGAATGTCATTGGGAGAGGTCCTGACACGGTTTTCCACCGCATTCCGGTTCGGCTCGTACTCGGTAACCTTGTACTCCGTTGGGATCCTCCAGCCAAGAAACTCGCCAACCAAACGAAATGTGGTACCTACGCCAAGGGATCCTCTTGAGGTGTTACTGGCGTCAACCCACTCACTTCGCCACTTGACGTCATTCTCAAGGTTGGTCAGAAATCCGAAAACTTCCTCGATGGGTCGGTTGATCACAATACTCAATACTCTAGCCACAAACCATTAATCCATCATTAGTTTCGGTCGGCTTGTCTGCATTCATTTTTCCTTTACTCGGTCGCGTGCAGATCGAGCATCGCCAGGTGGGGCCGATCACCTTCACCAACATCATCCACAGATTACACAGATGCCGCAGATGGTCGTTTGCTTTAGAATGCCGTATCTGTGCAATCTGCGTAATCTGTGGATTACACCAGGCTGCTTGAGATGGCACTAGGCTGGAGCCCCTGCCGGGATCACGCCCAGCTGTTGCATTAGAGCAAGCTGATCGACTACGCCCCAATGCTCGCGTGCCAGCCCGTCATCGCCAAAGCGCGTGATGTCGATCAGCTTCACACTGGCCGATTTGCCGGTCGCCGGCATTCCTATGAAATCGCCTTTATTCGTCCCCGTCACTCGCAGGCGCGCAACCGCCTTGTCGCCGCTCGCGATCACATCTTCGACGTCCATCCGCATGTCCGGGAATGCCGCGAGCATCATCCGGAAGTATTGAACCACGCCCTCCTTCGTCGGCGGGAGTCCAGGCAGCTCCTCGTGCTCGACGAAGTCTTCGGCGACTTGCCGGCCGAAACCGTCGATGTCACCAGCGTTGATCAGGTCGTACAGGCGTCGGATAGAGTTGCTGTGATCCATGAGTTCCTCCTTTGTGCAGGCTTTAGTCTATTCACTTCGGGTGTCGACGGCCGACGACCGACCGCCGGTGGCAGCGGTCTGCGGTCGGTCGTCGGCCGTCTGCGGTCAATTGCAAGTGTGCCGCGCTCTACTGGCTATTCCCGCTCCATACCCACATCTCGCTCCGGCAGAGTCACCCCCACTTGCTGCATCAGCTCGGCCGCCCCGCTTAAGGGCCAATCTTCCACAATTTTCCCGTTTACGACGCGGAATTCGCCCCACCCTTCGCCGGTTGCTTCTTTGCCGGCATTTGCATAATGTATCGTGGCCCGCAGCATCACGTCGTCGCCTTCGGCAAGCATGCGCTTGATGTCAAAGTTCCACGTGAGATCAGGATAAGCCGAGCGCATCATGGCAATGAACTGTTTGAAGCCCTCGCGTCCCCCGGGTACCATATGGTTGGCATAGTCAGGGGCGAATATTTCGTCCACCAGTGCAGTGTCCCTGTTGTTCAAAACCTGCTCGATAAACCGGCGGACAACGGCCTTGTTCTGTTCGGTTGACATGGTGTTTCTCCTTATTTGATGAATGTTTCAAGGGCCTTCTTGTTAATACCTGCGAAAGCTTGATGTCACCCCCTTTCAGCAGCTGCGGGGTCGGGTTCGGCAGCGTGCTCGGCTGCGGCGCCATAGGTCGGCATAACCCGCGTGGAGCGATAGCGGACGCGGAGTTATCAGAGTGCAACTCATCGGTAGGCGGCCTCTATCGAAGCCCGTAGCGGCTCGCGATTTCGTGGAGCGGCGACAAAAGGCATGATCAGGCTCTATCGAACCAGAAGCAAGTAGGCGGCACAGGCGATAATTGCAACTCCGACTACGAAAATGATTTTCTCGACCGTCGTATCGTGCTGCAACTTTTTGAAATTCAGCGCAAGGCCGGCAAGACCAAGAGTAGTTACAACCAACGTTGCAAGAGCTCCATACGTCCATCCGCTGAAGAGGGCGAACGCCAACGCTGCATATAAGACGCCGAACACCGCTGGCGGTTCATTCCCCTTGATGCCGAAGCGCCCAATGATGACGCCGTGCAGCACCGCATTGACGAGAAGCAAGAGACTCAGAATCGTCATGTGTAGAACTCCTTGATGGCGGGCCTCCCGCTGCACTTGGGTCTGTTGGACCACCCAACAGCGTGTACACGATGCGGATGCTAAACATGTCGGCCGACGACTTGCCGGACTAGCCGCTGTCGTAGAAGTTAACCGTGTAGCTCACGCCCTTCTGCGCCAGCGCGAAAGCCAGCAGTGCGATCTGGGTGGTGTGTTTCGATATGTGCATTGCGGCGATCCTGTGTTTTTCAATATCTGCGTATGCCGGGCACAACGTATCGCTCCTGGACACGCCGCATGCGTCGAGGCGGGCTGGCATGGATATCACCGAGCGTTCCGCAGATAGGTCCCGCAGGGAAGGCGCTTCACTCACCTAGGCACCTGCTCGCCATCTTTTAGGAAGGAGATGGTGGGGCGACCAACAACTCCAGCTCGTTGCATCACGTCGCGAAAATCTTCAGATTGCGCATACTGGCGTGCCGCCTCCAAGACGTCCCACTCCAAGAGCACGATGAGTTCATTTGGGTCGGAGGCGTTGCGGAAAAGCCATCCTCCACGGGAACCGCTGGCTTGGCGGGTGAGACTGTGTGCATCAAACGCTGACTTCCACTGCTCATAGTCCATAACTTTATGTCGGACAAGGAGATATGGCATTGACTTTCCACCTCTTTCTGTAATGCTCAAACTTGCCCGGCATGAAGTCACCCTTGTTGAAGCAACTCTCGAGGTATGTTTTCTCACAGAGCAACCAGAACATCTGATTTGACAGAAAGCTACGATAGTGATCCGCTCTATGTAACATTCGCCAAAGAAGGGTTGAGTTGAACGCACCGCATCGTCGCAATCGCGAGAAACCCAAAGTTGTATTGTGAGTTTGTTCCGTCGCTATTTTTGAGAAGACTTCCTCGAAGCCCTTTCGGCCAGACTGTCCGCATAGGCTACCAGCAGGCCAATCTGTTGCAGCAAGCCCAGCTGGTCAAAACTGCCCCAGCTTTCGACGATCTTGTCCTCAGCAATGCGGTCGATATACATCCCCGTGACAACGAAAGACCTGCCAAGAGGATACATTTCGAACACGACTCCTCTATTTGTGCCGGTTAAAGTGGTGTGCGTCACCACCATGTCCCCTTCAGCGACCTGATGCTCAATGATGGCATGGAGATCGGGGAATGCCGTGCGGTAGATATCGAGGAATTGTTTGTAACCTTCCGCTCCGGAGGGCAAGTCAGGGGGGGTGGCGGGAAAGTGGTTGACATGATCGGCGGCGAGAATCTCATCAGCTACGGCGAAATTCCCCTTGGAAAAGACCTCCTCATAGTAACGCCGGACGAGCGCCTTGTTGTCTTCAGTGGACATGGACGTGACTCCTTTTTGTGGTGTCGGTCAGAGTAACCCTGTCTTACCAGTCTTCGCGGAACACGTAGTGCCGGCCTTATCTGGAGAGTTCTTCGATCTCTTCCAGGAAATAGACGTCAGGTGAGCCAAGAACGCCCGCTTCTCGCATCTTCGCTCGCACCTCTTCCCTCTGGCTATACTGGCGGGCCTTCTCCAGATCCCACTCGAAAAGCATGACCACTTCATTGGGGTCATCGGCACTACGGAAGAGTTGTCCCCCTTTGCAACCACCGGCCTGGCGGTTGGCGCCGTCTGCATCAAAGATCGGCTTCCACCTGGCATAGTCCGCGACTTTATATTTGACAATGACGTATGGCACCGTACCGCCACATCCCTTCTGGGTGTCGGTCTGGGCATGTTCAGCCCACGGAAACAATTGACAGCCCTATGGTGGTGACACGAGAATCGTAAGGAGAGTGTACTCGTTCGGAGACGAGAGGGCATCGGGAGAATACGTGATTGTATTACCTATTTCTCCCTGACTGGAAGAAGGGAGGCGAAGCCATATACCTAGGCGGAATTACCGAGATGGTGCGGATGGCGAGGAGAAAGCGTCGGGTCAGATCAGCTTGTGTTCAATGGCAGAACGAGTCGCAGCAGCGCGCGAGGTGACCTCGAGCTTCCTGTAAATCGAACGCAAGTGTGCATCGGCAGTACGCGGACTGATCTTGAGCTGTTCGGCGATTTGGCTGGTGGTCAGCCCCTGCGTCACCAGGCGCAGGACGTCGATCTCGCGAGCGGTGAGGCCGAATGGATTGCCCCGAGCGGGGGAGGTTGACGGCGTTTCCACAGCAGCAGGCGGGGTCGTTGGAGGAAGGTGCTCTCGCGCTTTTACCTGCACCGCCTCCGCGATAGCTTCCTCAAGTGTCAGTGCTTGCCCCGCTGTCCATGCGTTCAGGAAGGCTGGCTCGTCAAGTTGCGCGCGGATAGCAGCAACGGTATGCTGATACGAGGGGCGATCAATTGGAGTCAGGGGAGCGCCAAGCGGCGTGCGCAGAGACGAGGCCGCCCCAAAGAGCCGCGCTGCACGCACTGGTTGTCCCTGCATCCCGGCCACGGCAGCCAGTCCCTCCAGCGCTGTGGCGACCCCCTCCTGCCCGCCCGTTTCCTGGCTCAGGGTCAGGCTCTCTTTGTAGCAGGCTGTGGCTCGTTCATAGGCGCCCCGGTCCAGGGCGATGCGCCCCAGGATCGCGAGGGTATGCGCGCATCCGCCCTTATACCCCAGTGCCCTTCGGATTGCCAGGCTCTCGTCACACAGCTCCTGCGCTCGCTTGTCGTCTCCTCGCGCGAGCGTGACAATGGCCAGGTTGGCGAGCCAGCTCGCAATACCGCGAAGATCGCCCAATTCGCGTGCGATCGCCAGGCTCTGCTCGCATAACGCAGTCGCTCGCTCATAGTCCCCCAGGTACAGTACGGTCAAGCCGAAATCGGAAAGAACAAGCGCAATGTCATCGTTCTGTCTTAGCTCGCGAAAGAGCGCTAAGCTCTCCTCAAGGAATGTCACTGCACCGGCGTAGTCCCCCTCAATGCGTGCCAGCCGCCCAAGAATATACAGCGCATAGCCGGTCTGTTTTCTGTCGGCAAGCGCGCGACTTAACGCCAAACTCTCCTCCACCAGCGTTCTCGCTGTTTTGTTGTCATCCTGGAGGCTCGCCAGCATGGCTGCCACGTTCAATGCCTTTGCTCGCACGGCATTCTTTTCTGAAAAGCCTGCCAAAGCCCGTTCCAGCCAGCGGCGTCCCTCGCTCATGTAGCCACGCAAGAGCCAGAACCGAGAGATTGCGGCACCTATCTGTGCGGCCGTTTCTGCTTCCTGTTGCTCGAGTGACCATCCGAGGGCTGCTCGCAGGTTATCGTGCTCCGCCTCTAAACGGTCGAACACGCTTTTCTGCCGTGCTTCCAGAGTCTCCGTTTCTGCCTGTTCAGCAAGACGTGCATACCAGTCGCGATGATTGCGGCGCACCGTTGCCGCTTCTGCAAACTCCTGCAGCTTGTCCTGGCCGTACTGCCGTATCGTCTCCAGCAACCGGTAACGTGCCGCACCGCTGCGCTGCTCCATGAGCACCAACGATTTATCGATCAGGGAGGAGAGCACATCCAGCACGTCGTATGCTTCGCCTGGCTCAGCTGCGCAGATGGCCTCTGCCGCTTCGAGCGAAAAACTGCCAGCAAACACCGAGAGCCGACGGAAGAAGGCCTGTTCATGTACTGATAACAAGTCATAGCTCCAGTCCATGGCCGCCCGCAAGGTTTGCTGCCGTGGTAAGGCCGACCGACTGCCACCGGTGAGGAGCCGATAAGCATCATCGAGTCGCGCGACGATCTGCTCGACAGCGAGGGCGCGGATACGGGCTGCGGCCAGCTCAATCGCCAGTGGGATGCCGTCGAGCCGGCGACACACCTGCACGACTGCCGATGCATTCTCCGGTGAGAGCGTGAAGGAAGGGAGGACAGACCTCGCTCGCTCAACAAACAATTGAACGGCCTCATAGGTCAGCAGCCCTTCGATGGGCGGCGGCTGATAGGTATCAGGCACACGCAGGGGAAGAACCAGCCAGATCGTTTCACCGGTGATAGTCAGCGCTTCGCGGCTGGTGACCAGCACGCGCAGCTGGGAACAGGTACGCAGCAGCGTTTCGATCAACTGCGCGCACGCCGCGAGTACGTGCTCGCAGTTGTCTAACACGAGGAGCAGCTGTTTGGGACGGAGCGCATCAGAAAGAGCCTCCGTCAGCGTGCAATCCGCGCGTTCAGCGATGCCGAGAGCTGAGGCGACGGCCTGCGGCACGAGCAGAGGATCGGAGAGCGCTGCCAACTCCACCCACCAGACACCATGCGTGAACTCCTCCAGGAGGTCGGTTGCGACCTGAAGGGCAAGGCGCGTTTTGCCGCTGCCGCCAGCGCCAGTGAGGGTGAGCAGACGGCTCGTCGTGAGCAACCCTCTGACCGCGGTCAGCTCGCGTTCGCGGCCAATAAACCGGTTCACCTGGAGCGGCAGATTGTTAGGAGAGGTGTCGAAGAACTTCGACACTGCGACATCTTCCATGGCATGCCCTCCTCTTATGCGGGCCGCTGTGCTCCTCGGAGGCGCGGGCGAGATAAGGCCGGCCGGAGTTGGGTACCCCGCGGCGCCAGATACTATCCTTGCCGCGCTGGATTGCCGTCGAGAACAACTGATTCTCCAAGTAGCCGTGGTTCAGCCCGGCCGCTTCCGCGCGCTGTGGCACGATCGCTTGAGCAGATCATCTACGAGCCAGGCACCTTTGTCAACTGGGATGCGGCGATAGTAGGCTTCGATGCGCTCATCGGCACAACGCATTAAGACACGGCGCCTGGAATATGCCTGTCAGGTAACATCTCGTGTACGAGATAGCACATTACCGAACCCCAGCCAGTCCCAATGCCCATGCAGCTCTATGGGATCGGACCAGAAATCTCGGAGCAGAATGTTCCTTCTGGAACGAGTCTTTGGAGCGCTGCCCATAGACCGGTTGCCCCGATCGCATTCCCTGCACGAATCGCCATTGACAGCCGCAGAGTGTATGCTACAATCGCGCCCAGAAACTCGCACCAGAAAGTTTTCTTTACCGCCTGGCTCGCTGAGCGGCCTGGCAGCAGCGGCACCTTTCAGCCCGATCAACTGACCGTGACGGCCCTCGATACCTACCTCAAGGAACGCGAAGCTCGTGGTGTGAGCATCAGCCATCGCACGCGCATCAAGACCGTTGTCGGCAGCTTCACGCGCTATCTCATCGAGGAACAGGGCGTCTTGCGGCGTAATCCGGCGCGCAGTGTCCGTGTTCCGCCACAACCGCTCTATGCGCCACGTGTGCTTGAGCCGGACCAACGCTATGTTCTGCGCAGCCTCATAGAACGCGACGGCTCGCCGCGTAGCGCCGCGATCTTTGCGCTCGGCTATTGGGCCGGCTGTCGTGTCAGCGATATTGCCTGGCTGCGCATGGAGCATACCCACGTGACACGCAAAGCCGGCTGGCTCCACGTGGGGCACAAGGGAGGGAAAGCGCGGGACATTGATCTGCACAACGATGCGCGCCGTCCGTTGGCCGACTATCTTCAGTCTGGGCAGCGAGGCACCGCCAGCCCCTTTGTCTTCACCTCACAGCGTGCCGAGCGGCTGACCGAGGCGGGTATCCACCACTGGTTCCGTACCCTGAAAGCCCAGGCAACCAAAGCTGAATGGGAGCTGATTCACGACATTGCCTTTCACGATCTGCGCCACGACTTTGCCCATCGTGCCCGCACGGCTGGCTGGAGCCTGGAAGCGGTTGCGTTCTATCTCGGTCATATTACGCGCAAGGGGACGCCGGCAATCCAAACGACCGTCCGCTATACGCAGGTCAGCCGCGACGACATCAAACGCCAGCTTGCTGCGCTGGATGGGTGAGCCCACCAGAGAAACGGATGACCCGCCATGAAGCGGCACTGGACCCACGAGGATCTGGTCGAACACTTCACCCTGCTGCCTACGGATCGTGACCTCATCGCCATGGCCCGTGGCGACCATACCCGGCTGGGGCTGGCGGTGCTGCTCAAGAGCTTCCAGCTTGATGGACGCTTTCCGGCCACACCACACGAGGTGCCAGCGAGTGTCGTCGCCTTTCTCGCCCAGCAACTTGTCCTTGACCCGCTCGTCTTTGGGCGCTACGACTGGTGGGGGCGCGTCATTGATGACCACCGCAAGCTGGTTCGCGAGACGCTTGGCATACGCGCGTGGACAAATGCCGACACCCCCGCGCTGGTCACACACCTGACCTGACCGAGGAACTCTTGCGCACACACAGCCGCGACATCGGCCGCCTGCGCGCCAGCGCGTATGCCTATTGTCGCGTGCAGCAGCTTGAACCACCGAGCGCCAAAAAGCTGGATCGCGCCATGCAGAGCGCCCTGGCGGCGTATGATGATCAGTTCTGTGCGCGGATCAGCGCGCGTCTATCCGCAGCCACGACCCAGCACCTCGATGCGCTCTTGACCACGATTGAGCCAGCCCACCCGGATGCTCAAGCACCCGATCCTGCCGCGTCGCGCCGGGCGCTGTTCCATATTCTGAAAAGTGACCCTGGCCCGCTCACCGTCGAGACTGCCAAGGAAGAAGTCTTCAAGCTGCTGCACGTACGCGCGCTCGGGCTCCCCAGCGCGCTGTTTGCGGATGTGCCACCGCGCGTGGTGCAGGCGCTCCGCCAGCGCGCCGTGGCCGAAGACCCCCAGGAATTACGGCGCCATGCGCCTGCACTGCGCTCCACGCTCCTTGCGGCCTTTGCCTGGCAGCGGCTGCACGAAGTGACCGATGCGCTGGTCGATCTGCTGATCAAAATGATCCAGCAGATTGGCCTGAAAGCCGAGCGCACCGTTGAGAAAGCGCTGGTTGCTGAGCTGAAGAAAGTCGCCAATAAGACCGGCATTTTACGCAAACTCGTGACGGCTGCGGTGGAGCATCCCGACGGGATCGTGCGGGAGGTCCTGTATCCCGTCGTCGGTGAGCATGTGCTGAAGGACCTCGCAATAGAGCTGGGGACGACCGAACGGGTCGTGGAACGGGCCGTCCAGACCAAAGTCCGGCGTTCCTATGGGCACCATTACCGGCGCATGGTGCCGCCGATACTGAAGATGCTCCGGTTTCGCTCGAACAATGAAATCCATCGCCCGCTGATTGACGCGCTCGATTTGCTCACCCGCTACGCCGACAGCGATGCCAGTTACTATGATGCCGACGAAACCGTGCCGATTGCGGGGGTGGTGCCGGCGGCGTGGCGCGCTGAGGTGATCGTGCGCGACCGCGGCAGCGAGCAGGTCCGCCGCATCCCCTACGAAATCTGTGTGCTCCAAAGTCTACGCGAGAAGCTGCGCTGCAAGGAGATCTGGGTCGAAGGTGCCGGCCGCTACCGCAATCCCGCTGATGACCTGCCCGCCGACTTTGCGGCGCAGCGGTCAGAGTACTATGCCGCCCTGAACCTCCCCCTCGATGCAGACACCTTTATCGCATCGCTTCAGCAGGCACACCGCGACGCGCTGAGCCAGCTCCACGATGGCCTTCCAGACAATCGGCACGTCAAGATCCTGCCGAAAGGCGGTGGGTGGATTGAACTGGCGCCGCTGACGCCACAAGCGGAACCGCCGCACCTTGACGCCTTGAAAGGGGTGATTGCCGACCGCTGGCCGACGACCAGCCTGCTGGACATGCTCAAGGAGGCGGCGCTGCGCACCGACTTCCTGGACCTGTTCAAGAGTTTGACGGTGCGTGAGCATCTCGACCGCGACACGATCCATCACCGGCTCTTGTTATGCTTGTATGGCTTGGGCACCAATACCGGCTTACGGCGCATGAGTGCCGGCAATGAGGGGGTGAGCTACAAGGATTTGGTCTACATGCGCCGCCGCTTCATCACCCGCGACTACCTGCGTGCTGCCATCCAGAGCGTGGCCAATGGCATTTTTCAGGCACGGCTGGCGAGTATCTGGGGTGAGGCGACGACATCGTGTGCGTCGGACTCGAAGAAATTCGGGGCCTGGGAACAGAACCTGATCACCGAGTGGCACAACCGCTATGGTGGGCGCGGCGTGGTGATTTACTGGCACGTCGAGAAAAAGGCAACCTGTATCTACTCACAACTCAAGCAGTGCTCATCCTCAGAAGTGGCCGCGGCAATCACCGGCGTGATCCGGCACTGCACCGAGATGCAGATCAAGCAGCACTACGTCGATAGTCACGGGCAGAGCGAGGTGGCGTTTGGGATGTGCCATCTACTCGGTTACGAGTTGTGTCCGCGGCTCAAACCGATCCACAGCCAGAAACTGTACCCCCCAGACAGTGCCGACGCGAGCCGCTACCCGCGCCTGAAGCCGGTTCTCACGCGAAGTATCGACTGGGCGCTCATTCGCCAGGAATATGATGAGTTGGTGAAGTACGCTACGGCCATCGGGTCGGGGACCGCTGAGGCAGAAGCGATTCTGGCGCGGTTTACGCGTCAGGCAACCCACCCGACCTACAAGGCGCTGGCAGAGCTGGGGCGGGTGATCAAAACGATCTTCCTCTGTCGTTATCTGCATTCGGAAGCCCTGCGACGCGAGATCCAGGAGGGGCTCAATGTGGTGGAAAACTGGAACAGCGCCAATAGTTTTATCTTCTACGGCCGGCATGGCGAGATAGCGACGAATCGGCGGGAAGACCAAGAAATCGCCATGCTGGCGCTGCACCTGCTGCAAATCAGCCTGGTCTACGTGAACACGCTGATGATCCAGGATGTCTTACGTGATCCCGTCTGGCTGGCACGGTTGACCGCGGAAGACTACCGCGGGTTGACCCCGCTGATCTATAGCCACGTGAACCCTTACGGCACCTTCCAGCTGGACATGAGCACGCGGCTGCCGATCGCAGAGGCGCTGGCCGCCTAGCAGTGCATCAGCGAGATACACGATTTCGGTTACTGCGCTCTAGGGCGCGAATGTTGGGAATGGGCCTCCAACACCGCTGCCTGGGTTACTATTGCCCGAGCCATCATCACCTCCAATTATCATAATTACGGTAATATTCTACCATAATTATGAATTGACTGAAACTATTGACCCTTTCGTGGCTAGGCGCATCCCGACTCAACTGACACCAGGGGGTCTACCGAACACATCGAACCCCATCTCAATACTGACTGAACCGACGAACGAGCAGGGGCGCCGAATCATCACATCCTGCCCGAGTATGCGCCATTTACACACGATGAATTCGGCGAAACCGTTGTTGCCGGGCTCCGGGAGATGGTTCAGCGTGGGAGACAGGATAAGCCCCTGCCTGCTTTTCCTGCTGATTTGAGCCGAACGAGCCAACATCGAGTTGTCTCCTTCGGCCGCCTGCGGCGATATCGCCTATCGGCGATGCTGTCGCGTGTGGTACGCGGTCGCTGTCCGATGCCCTCAGAATTCCTACCCGCGTCCATCAAGCGCCGTTGCGTCCCGATTCAATGCGTCCCGCTCCGCTCGCGCTGCGTGGTGGACGAAGCCTACGGCAGTATGGTAGAGCCCGTCTTGTATACTTTGTAGGCCACCTGGTTGCACAAGGTAGTGCCTCCATTGACGGCCCAGCCGCAAACCGGGGTGCGGCAACGATTCGTGTTCCCAACAGCCATATTACATAACATGCGGGCAAGACCTACCAGCATTGCCTCGTGTGGTTTCTCAAAACTCATTGAGAGTAGCGTGCGACGACAGGGATGCTAGGGCAGGGGAGTTTCGGCCAGCGGCTCGCGGTCGGCGAAGGGGAACTGGTCTTTCGGGAAGAACTCACGGTAGCCGTCCACCTCGCGCTGCAAGATGACCTCGTAGGGCATCCCGGCATCGACGTACCGGCAATACAGGTGCGGGAAGTTGTAGTATTCGTCGCCGTCTTCATCAACCTCGAAGATATTGCGGAAAGGGATGCGGCCGATGGTGTAGACCTTCATCACCACATAGGCCGTCTGGTTGATGACCCGCTCGTACTCGAAGTTGGCCGCTTTAATCAGTGGGTCTTTGTGGTCGATCATCGCCCATTTCTTGGTCTTGCGGTCGATAATAATCATTTGGATGTTCAATATCAGCTCGATGCCGTTGTGGTAGTGGCGGCCAAACTCCGCCTTGAACCACGAGCTGATTTTCCCTTCGGGCGCTTCATCGACCTCGGGGTACATTTCGTCGTCGATGGAGCGGATAATCAGATCCGGGCGTTTTCCGTGGGGAATGAGCTTGGCAAGCTTGCGCTTCATCGCCAAGGTGCGCCGCACGTTGTTCTCGCGCGTGCGTTCCGCGCGCGCCAGCGACACGCCGAAGAAGCTGAAGAGCAGGTCGGTGTGCTCGGCATAGAGCATCGCTTCGAGCTTCGAGGAGGTCCACAGCATCGCCGTCTCAATACCCGTGCCTGCGGCATACGCTTCGTACTCGGTGCGCGTCGCCAGGCTCACATCGCACCCCAGCACGAGCAACAGCACATCGGGAGGCTCGGCTGCTTTGGCAAGCGCCTCGTCAACGGCGGTCCTGGCCTGGGCGCTGGCGAACGACTGGTAGCGTTTGCACTGCACGAACCAGTGCCGCAAGCTACCGTCGATAGACCGCTCAATCGCGCGAATGTCTACGCCGTCGTCGCTGCCGGTGCGGCCGTCGTGGTGGATGTCTTCCCAGGTGCGCAGGCGATAGACGAGGGCAAGCGCCAGGTCCTCGAACCGGCGCGGGTCGAGGTCTTCGAAGTGTAGCGGGTTGGTGGTGCGAGTCGGCTTCGTCATGGCGATATCACGGTCAGGGGATGGCAAGAATGGCGTTCACCGCCTGAGCATAGAGGCCGAAGCTGAAGAGCATGGCCTTAGCCTGCTGGGTGTCGGGCTTGAAGGAGGTATCCCTGGGATGGCCAGCCGTGTTGCGCTGGTAGCGGTAGGTGTTGTACAGGCTGTCGAACTTGTCTTCGACATCGCTGAAGGCCTCCCGATGCGCGGGATACTTGGGGTCTGCGTAGCAATGGAACAGAAAACACCCTTAAGCGGGATCGTGTAATCCACCGCTTCTCTTTGTCCCTTAGAACGAGTCCAGCGGCCGCTCTTCGGGCGTTCGGAGTGGCCGATATTCCCCACGACGAATCGGCTCCGGCAACTCAAAGCTGTAGCGCCCAAGAAAGTTCACATGTTCATGCCCCAGCGGCGAGAGGCGCGCCACATCTGTATCATCGGGACGGAGGCCTTCGACATACAGCTGCGTCAACGCTTGATCCATATAGATGGTGTTCCACAGGACAATGCAGTTGACCACCAGCCCAAGCGCACTTAATTGGTCCTCCTGGCCTTCTCGGTAGCGTTGGCGCAGCTCTCCCCGCTGGCCATGAAACACCGCACGCGAAAGCCCGTGCCGGCCTTCACCGCGATTTAATTGGGTCAGCACGCGCCGGCGGTAGGTCTCGTCGCCGATGTACTCCAAAAGATAGATCGTCTTAATGATCCGGCCTAACTCGCCCAGCGCCCGCGCCAGTTTGGTCGGGCGGTCGCCCCGTTGGAGCGTACGCACGAGCGATTCGACATGAAAGACCCCCATGGACAACGAGCCGGCCAGCCGGAGAATCTCATCCCAATGATCCGTGATGAGGGTCAGGTTGATGCGGTTCCGTGCTAAGCCATTCAGCGCCCCGTAGTCAGCGGCAGCATCAATGCGCCAGAAGCGCGTGCCTCCAACGTCGCTGATGCGTGGGCTAAATTGATACCCCAAGAGCCAGAATAAGGCAAACATAATGTCGGAGTAGGCGCCTGTATCCGTCATGATTTCTTTGGGCTGGAGGTTGGTCTGCAGGGATTCGCGCCATCTACTGCGAAAAGACATCTAGACTGAGACGATGAGC
>WNFU01007838.1_pt1 | contig 15723 bp, 10 predicted proteins | sample 5400121 | NCBI WGS metagenome assembly WNFU01 (sample SAMN13153360, study PRJNA577476) | soil metagenome | isolation source: 100 cm soil or saprolite under grassland replicate 1 | place: USA:California | collected 2016-06-15
AGCGCCTTGAACGCAGCGGCCCTTGCGGCGCCCGGCGTCATCGGCCTGCTCCCCGGCATCACCGCGCCGACGGGTATCAGGCTCGGCCTCATGGTGGCCTGGGGAATCGCGGACGGCATCTATCTCGCCCTCGCCCAGATGCTCGAGGTATCCGTCGACTGTGCCGAGACCGCATTCAGCAAGACGCAGTAGTCGACGCTTTCGGTCGACCCCTCGGGCTCCGACACGATCGTCCCCACATCGACGCAGTTCAGCATCGACAGGCTGATCGCGAAAGCGGGCGACTCGCAGACGAAGATCAATGCGGTTCAGACCACGGTCAATACCGTCGCCACGCAAACGGACACAGTGGGCACGGCCGTAACGGCCCTGAACAACATCCTGAACGACATCACCGACCGGGTCGACGACGTCCAAACCGGTCTTCAGACGCTGCAGACGCGGGTCGACGTCCTCCAGAACACCGAGGTGACGATCCTCAAGAAGGCCGACACCCTGATCGCCAACCTCGGCACCTTCCAAGACCTCCAGCTGCGCATGGAGATCGAGCAGAACCTCAACGAGGAGCATGCCGTCGGCCTCTTCCAGCTCCCCGCCGCCTACGGCGGCTACCTCGAGGTCGTGAGGTCGATCGTGACCGAGACGCTTGCCAAAGAGACTGCCGTCGGAACTCCGAGCCCGAAGGCGCTGATCTACCTGACTCAGGCGAACGCCGCGTTCACGGCCGGAACGTACAAGACGGCCTACGGGCTCTACAGGAAGGCGTACGGCTATGGGCGCTAGCCGCCCCAAGAGGACGCGCCGGTCGGCCGCCACCTTCGCGGTCGCCGCCTGCATCGTCGCGGCCCTGGTCGCGCTGCCGCTCGCATCATCGGCGTTCGCCGGCACGACGAGCCCCTCCCAGGAGGAGTTCCGGGCAAGCCTCGGCACCTACCTCCAGAACCTCCAGGGCGCTCTCACGGCAGCCTCGCGAAATCGGCAGACGAAGGCCGTCGTCGCACCGCGTCTCAAGGCCAACGTCAAGAGCATCGCCGTCGCCAAGAGCAATCTGTCCAATCTCAACGGCGCCCAGCTGGATGCCATGCAGAAGATCCTCGGACTGAACCCCGCGTGGGAGGAACAGCCGGACGTCCTCCGAGAGAGCCTCTCGCAGACCGGGCCGACGGCTCCGACCTCCGCAGCCGCGGGCTTCCTGTCCGACTGCTCGGACAGCGCCAGCCTCGGGGATGCGCGGGGCCTCTTCTACAGCTCCTGGGCTGCCGCGCAGGCGGCCAGCGTGGCCAACGCGGTCGCGTCGAGCCTTCCCGACGGCGTCGATTACTTTCCCGCCCTCATCGTCGCCGGAGTCGCCTTCGGAGTGACGAACGGGCTTGCCATCGGGTTGCAGGACCGCTTGGACAGGAAGCTCGACTGCGAGACCGCCGAGTTCAACGCGGAGCTCGTATCCGCCTATCCCGTTCAGGGGACGCTCGACCCGAGCCCGGGTGCCTACACGCGTGCTTCGTCGCAGGCCAGCGTCGACCGGCTGACGACCGCCGCCGCGGGTATCGACACGACGCTGAACTTGATCACGACGGTTATCAACACCACCACCGCCAAGCTCACCGTCGTGATCAACAACCTCGGCCTGGCCAAGGGCAACACCGATCACATCCAGGCGACCAGCATGGACCTCCAGACGCGGGCCGCCGACCTCCTGGACTCGATCGGCACGCCGGCCGACCAGGCGACCTACTCCGGCGCCGATCCGAGCGGTACCGCGAACGGCCTCGCGAACACGATCGACACGCGCCAGGATACGGCGCTCGCGACTACCGCCTCCCTGCAGACATTGAGCGTGCGGCTCGAGATCGAGGAGGCACTCGCCCAGGAGTCGAGGCCGTCGATCGCGCTCTTCGCCCTCCCCGCTTCGCAGGGCGGCTACATCGAGACGGTGCGCGACATCGTGACGAGCACCATCGTCAACGAGCTGGCCGCCGGCCAGAGGATCAACGGCGACGGCGAAGAGGATCTGTCCGAGGGCAACGACGCCCTGGCCGCCGGCAAGTACGAGCTCGCCTTCCAGCTCTATGCCGAAGCCTACCGCCACGCGGTGGGCTAGAGCGCGGGCGCCAGCCGATGTGGGCCGCGACGAAGGGATGGAGATCGCCGAGAGGACGCTCGCTGGCTGGCGTGCTCGCGATCCTGGTCGCCGCCGTCGGCCTCAACGGCAGCTCCTCGAGCGCCGCGCCCTGTAGCGGGTTCGGCGTCACGGACATCTCCCCCGCGGTCGGCTTCGTGACGGGCGGCACGGCGGCGACGATCACGGGATGCGGCTTCTCGGGAACCGGCACACTCACGGTCGCGTTCGGCGGCGGCTCGCCGGTCACCGTGACACCGGCCTCGGATACGTCGCTGACCGCCACGTCGCCTGCGGCGGGGGCGCCCGGCGGCGTCACCGTCGAAGTACGGCTGCACCCCGCGGCGGGAACCGACTCGGTCGCGACGACGACGTTCACGTATGTCGCCAAGCCTGCGATCACGAAGATCGCGCCGGGGAGCGGCCCGGAGAACGGCGGCACGTCGGTGCACGTCAAAGGCAGCGCCCTGACGCAGACCGGAGCAACGACCGCGGTCGCGTTCGGCGCCACGGCGGCCGCGTCCGTGTCGGCCGTGACCGGCGCGTCGCTCACGGCCGTTTCGCCTGCGGGCACCGGCACGCAGAACGTCACCGTCGAGGTCACGCTGCCGGGCGGCGAGTCGGCGACGAGCAACGGTCTCCCGTTCCAGTACGTCCCTGCGCCGACCGTGACGAATGTCTCCCCGACATCGGGCCCGGTCACCGGCGGGACGGACGTCACCGTCACCGGCACCCATTTCCAGCCCGGCGCCCACGTCCTGTTCGGGCCGTCGGACGGATCGAGCAGCCTCACGGGTGACTCGACGGGCACGCCGGTCTCGGTCCTGAGCTCTACGAGCATCCTCGTGACCGCGCCGCCAGGCATCGTCGGGGCGACCAACGTCGTCGTCCTCAACCCGGACGGCCAGAGCGGTGCGCTCACGTCGGGCAGCCCGATTCACTTCACCTATTCGGGCACGGCACCGTCGATCACATCGGTCTCGCCGGCCACCGGCTCCTCGCTCGGCGGGACGACGGTCACGATCACCGGAGCCGGTTTCCTCCCAAATGCGAAGGTCGCGTTCGCCGATGCGGGCGGCACGAGCGTCTCGGTCTCGGCGGACGGGACGCAGATCACCGCGAAGACGCCGGCCCACGCTGCGGGAACCGTCGACGTGGTGGTGACCAACCTGGGCGGCGGCAAGGCAACGAAGACCGGCGCCTTCACGTTCTCCGCTGCGCCCGCACCGACGATCACGGCGCTCACGGTCGCGACGGGAACTTCCCTCGGCGGCACGCTGCTAACCATCTCGGGAACCAACTTCAGCGCAGGGACGACGGTCTCGTTCGGAGGAACCGCCGCTGCCAGCGCCGCGGCCCTCAACGCGACGACGATCACGGCGAGGACCCCGGCGCACGCCGCCGGCGCGGTGGATGTGAAGGTGACCCTCCCGGATGGACAGTCGGCGACGAACGCGTCCGCCTTCACCTTCGTAGCGGCCGCTCCGCCGACGATTGCCTCGGTAACGCCGAGCACCGGCCCAAGCGGCACCGAGATCACGATTGCCGGCACGGGCTTCGCGACGACCGCCGATCCGGCCAACGCGGCGTCTCCGGCAATCGTCTCCGTCGGCCCCGCCGCTGAGTGCGTGCCCAGCCAGATAAGCCTCTCCGACTCGACCTGCCTGGAACAGGTCTCGCCAAACCTGATCGTGCGAAGCCCCACCTCGATCGTGGGCCTCGTTCCGAACGCGCCCGGAGGGGCCAAGACAGTCACCGTCAAGAACCCGGACGGCCAGACGGCAACCAGCACGTTCACCAACACGGGCCCGGCCGGCGCGCCGACGCTGACCTCGATCGCACCGGCCACCGCGGACACCCTCGGCAACACGGTCGTGCACCTGACGGGCACGGACTTCGCGCGTGGCGCGCGGGTGACGTTCGGTCGAGCCGGCAACGGCGTCTCCGGCACCGTCACGAGCGTCTCCTCCGACGGCACGACGATCGACGCGCGCGCGCCCGCCGGCGTCTTCGGGACGGTCGACGTGACAGTCGTCAACCCTGACCCCGACCAGAACCCGAGCACGCTGTCCGCCACTCTGGAGGACGGTTTCGTCTTCACTGCGGCGCCCCGCCCGACCATCACCTCCATCACACCGTCCTCGGGACCGGGCGGGACAGAGGTGACGATCACGGGAACCGGCTTCGCCAACACCAATGGGGGGTCGACGAACGCCGTAGTGCCGGCCGCGGTGACCATCGGCGGGGAGCAACTGCTCCCGCTCCCGCCGTCCGGCGGTTCGAGCGCGCCCGTCGTCGTCAACTCGACGACCATCACCGGGGTGATTCCGACCGCCCCAGCGGGCACGGTGGACGTGGCCGTCATGAACCCCGACGGGCAGGGAGCGATCCTCGTGGACGGCTACACGTACCCGCCGGACACCACCGCTCCCACGACGACCGCGGCCGCAACCGTCGGCGGCGCGCCGTACACGTTCGGCGACTGGGCGAAAGGAACGGTCGCGATCGCGCTCACGGCCACCGACGACACATCGGGCGTGAAGGACATCTCGTTCTCCTCGACCGGCGCACAGACGAACCCCGCGACCGTCGTGCCGGGCGCGTCGAGATCGGTGGCGGTCACGGCGCAGGGCAAGACGACGATCTCGTACTTCGCCTCCGACCTGGCGGACAACGTGGAGTCGGCTAACACTCGGCAGGTGTGGATCGACTCGACGGCGCCCTCGATCACCACGACGGCGACGATCCCGTCGGGCGGGGGGACGACTCCGTACATCGCCGGCACGAACACAGGCCAGGACGTCACGGTCACGTTCGATTGCACGGACGGCAACTCCGGCGTCTCGACGCTCACGTACACCAGCGGGTCGACCACCACTACGAGCGGGACAAATCCGCTGAACGTCACGGTGACGAGCTCCGGCAACGACCAGTCGGTGACGGGAACGTGCACGGACGCGGCCGGGAACGAGACCACCTCCACCTTCGACCGGATCAACATCACCAAGACGTCGCCCTCGATCAGCGTCGCCGCCACGATCGCCGGCGGAGCGCCGTACACCGCTGGAGTGTGGGTCCGCCGGACCGTCACCGTCACGTTCACCTGCACCCCGATCTCGGCCGACAACCAGATCGTCTCGGTCACCGCGCCGGTCCAAGTCCAAGGGCCGACGGAGAATCGGACCGTCAGCGGGACGTGTACCGATCAGGCGGGCAACAGCACGACTGTCACCTTCGGCACCGCCACGGCCGGGATCGACATCGATCGCACGCTGCCGATCGCCACCGCCACGGCGACTACGACGAACAACAGCGGCGCGACAGTGCCGTACACGGCAGGAAGCTGGACCAACCACGACGTGGTCGTGACCTTCCACTGCACGGACAGCGGCGCGAACCAGTCGGGCGTCGCGAGCATCGATCCGCCGGTGACCGTGAGCGCCGCCGGGACGACCTACGGCGTCATCGGCAACTGCAGCGACGTCGCCGGAAACAAGGCGAATCCGCCTGCCTTCTTCGGTCCGATCAAGATCGACAAGACCGCGCCCGCCTGCACCGTCGCCGTCATCCCGACCAGGCTGTCGGCGAACAACAAGCTCGTCAACGTCACGGCCACGGTCTTCGTCACCGACGGCAGCTCGGGACCGAACGGATCGGTGCTCAAGTCGATCACGAGCAACAATCCGGCGACCGCGGGAAGCGACATCGTCGGGTTCACCGTCGACGCCCCCAGCTACACCGGACAACTCCGTGCCACCAAGGGACGGATGTACACCTTCACCTATAAGGCGTTCGACGTGGCGGGAAACGCAAGCCAACCGTGTTCCGTCGTGGTGTCCGTGGGCTGAACGGGTCGCGTGACTCTGAGGCTCTCCAACGCCCATCGCCACTCGTTGAAGGTGCCGCGATCCGCCCCCACGCGGGCACCGCCATGGCAAGAACCGGCTGCTACAGGTCGTTATGGGCGGCGGCCCTGCGCCTGGAGCCTGGCCCAGGTGTCCCTGAGGCCGAGCGTGCGGTTGAAAACGAGCCGCCCAGGCGTCGCGTCGGGATCCGGGCAGAAGTAGCCGAGGCGCTCGAACTGCACGGTCTCACCGATCGGCAGCTCCGCGAGCGCAGGCTCGACCAGGCACTCCTCGAGCACCGTCTCCGAGTCGGGGTTGAGGTCGGCGAAAGGGTCGCCCTCAGCGCCCGGATCGGGGCGGGTGAAGAGACGGTCATAGAGACGAACTTCGGCGGGCACGGCGTGCTCGGACGAGAGCCAGTGCAGCGTCGCCTTGGGACGGCGCCCGTCCGGAGCGTCGCCGCCGCGCGTCTCCGGATCGTAGGTGCAGCGGAGCTCTACGATCTCGCCGCTTGCGTCCTTCACCACGTCGGTGCAGGTCACGAAGTAGGCGTAACGCAGGCGCACCTCGCGACCCGGGGCAAGGCGGAAGAACTTGCTCGGCGGGTCTTCCATGAAGTCGTCGCGTTCGATCGAGAGCTCGCGCGCGAAGGCCACCTTGCGCGTCCCGGCCGAGGGATCCTCCGGGTTGTTGACGGCCTCCAGCTCCTCGACCTGCCCCTCTGGGTAGTTCTCGATCACGACCTTGAGCGGGCGCAGGACCGCGAAGCGTCGCGGCGCCGTCCGATTCAGCACGTCCCTCACCTCGTGCTCGAGCATCTCGATCTCGACCGCCGTCTTGCCCTTGCCTCCCAGGCCGACCATGTCGAGGAAGTTGCGCAAACCCTCGGGCGGGAAGCCGCGCCGGCGCAGGGCCGAGATCGTGGGCATGCGCGGATCGTCCCAGCCACGCACGTGGCCCTCGCTCACCAGCCGCCCCAGGAAGCGCTTCGAGAGCACGGCGTACGTGAAGTTGAGGCGGGCGAACTCGTACTGGCGCGGACGCGACGGCACCGGCAAGTTCTCGAGCAACCAGTCGTAGAGCGGCCGGTGATCCTCGAACTCGAGCGTGCAGAGGGAGTGGGTGATGCCCTCGACGGCGTCGGACTGGCCATGGGCGAAGTCGTACAGCGGATAGATGCACCACTCGTCGCCGGTCCGCGGATGGGTCGCGTGCAGGATCCGGTAGAGCACGGGGTCGCGCAGGTTGATGTTGGGCGAGGCCATGTCGATCTTCGCCCTGAGCACTCTGGCACCGTCCGTGAACTCGCCCGCGCGCATGCGCTCGAACAGGTCGAGGTTCTCGTCGATCGGACGGTCCCGCCAGGGGCTGTTCTTGCCCGGCTCCGTCAAGGTTCCGCGGTGCTCGCGGATCTCGTCAGCGGAGAGGTCGTCGACGTACGCCTTGCCGGCCTTGATCAGGTAGACGGCCCAGTCGTAGAGCTGGTGGAAGTAGTCCGAGGCGTAGTAGAGATGCTCGCCCCAGTCGAAGCCGAGCCAACGGATGTCTTCCTGGATCGAGTCGATGTACTCCTGCTCCTCCTTGATCGGGTTGGTGTCGTCGAAGCGCAGGTGGCAGCGCCCGCCGAACTCCTGGGCGATCGAGAAGTTGAGCGCGATCGCCTTGGGATGGCCGATGTGGAGGTATCCGTTCGGCTCGGGCGGGAAGCGGGTCACGACCTCCGAGACCCTTCCCTCGCGCACGTCAGCGGCGACGATCTCGCGGATGAAGTCGCTTCGTTCGGGAGTCGCTGGACTCTGGGCGCTCACGCTGCTGCTCTCCATCGCCTCGAAGAGAGTAGTGCAGGACGTTTGCGCGGCGACCGGCGGCGGCGAGCCGCGAGCCCGCCGCCGCCGTTTCCGATCAGATTCCAGAGCCGCCGTAGGTCGCGCCGTTCGGCACCTCGCACGGCAACGTCGAGGGCGCGTATGCAGCGCACACCGAGAGCGGGCTTCGGAACAGCCCGACCGACGGCAACGCCGCACCGGTAAACGAGAACAGCGTCAGGTTGTCGTTCGGCGTACCGGCGCCGGGCTCCCAACCCACGCCCGGGATCCACTCGGGCTTCCAGTAGAAGAGGCCGATCGCGAGGTGGTTCGGCACGCGGGACAGAATCGAGAGCAGGTCGTTGTAGAACGACACCTGCCCGCCCGGCGTCGCCGGGTATCCCGGCTCGATCTGGCTCGCCTGCCACACGAAGTTGCCGGTGCCGTCGCCGCCCGCGAGCGTCCAGGCGTACTGCGACTCCGCGATCACGATCTTCTTGCCATAGCGCGTCGCGAGATCGTCGACGTTGTCCCGCAGGGCAGTCAGCGGACCGTGCCAGAAGGGGTAATAGGACAGGCCGATCACGTCGAACGGAACTCCGGCCGACACCATGTGGTCGAAGAACCGCACGCTGTCGGCGTTGTTGCCGCCTTCGTCGAAGTGGAGCATGATCGCGAGCGGGTGCTTCCCCGGATTGCCGGATCTCGCGCCCGCAACGCCTGCCTTGAGCAGCGTCGTCAGGTTGTCCCATCCGGTGTCGGTGCTCCAGTTGACCCGGCCGACCGGCCACAGCATCCCGTGCGGATCTCGTTCCCGATCGAGACCATGTCGACGGGAGTGCCCTGGGCCGCGAACGCCGCGATCACGTCGTGGGTGTAGCTCTCGACGGTGCTTGCCAGCTGCGTCAGGTCTTGCCCCTGCCAGGCGGCAGGAGTGTCTTCATGCTGCGGGTCCGCCCAGAAGTCCGAGTAATGGATGTCGAGGTACAGCTTGTCGCCGGCTGCCGCGATCCGCTTCGCCATCCGCAGGTCGACGGCGAGGTTGTTGTAGCCGGCCGGTGGGTCGACCCACAGGCGCAGGCGGACGTAGTTGAGGCCGTGCGCGTTCAGGATGTGCAGCGCCGAACCGCTCTTGCCCTTGTCGGTGAAGTCGGCCCCCGCTGCGTCCTCCAGCTGCTCGAACGAGAGGTCGGCGCCCCGCTGCGGGATCACGCTCGAGGGGTCATGGGCGAACAGCCGCAGCGCCCCGATGCACGGCGGCGTGCCATCGTTGTCGGTCACCGAGACTTGCACGTAGCGGACGTCGGCACCGCCGCCGGACAGCGGCAGGTACACCGGCTCTCCCGCGGGAATCGACATCTGCTGCGCGCCCCTGGGACGCTCCCAGTCGCCTGCCACGGTCGCATACGCGAGCGACACCGACGCGGTCGTCGCCTTGCTGCCCAGCGTCAGGCCGAAGCCGTCGAGCCGGCGCACGGCGCCGAGGTCGACCGTGAGCGTCCCGGTCCACTCCGTGGCGCACCAGTTCGTCGACGCGCTGCCGTCGATCGCGCTGCTCGCCGGTGCGCCGGATGCCGCTGTCGAGGCGCTCGCCGTCCCGGTCGGCGCGATGTCCAGCGCCGTCGCCTTCGGCGCCAAGGCGGCCGCCGACGCGGTCCCGGCGGGCGCGGCGGCGCTCCGCGTGAGCGCCAACACGGCGAGCCCAAGAAACGTCATGAGAGCGACGACGCCTACGGCTTGCAGCCGAACGAAACGGTGCAGGTGATTGCGCATGATGTTTCTCCCTTCCGCCAACCGGGCTGACACGAACAGTCGCGTTTCCGAGCGCAAACGCGCTATCGCGGTACTGCGGGCCCGCAGATACCCTCGGCCACGTGGCGGAAAACCGAGACTTGCGCTGACGGACCGACCCAACGAGTCTCGCTCGATCGTCCCTCGGTGGAGGTCTGCGAGGGGAATCCGTAGTTGTCGACGTAGCCAACGCAACGGGCGTACGCTGGGCGAACAGGCCGCGGTCGAGACGCCGTCTCTGCTCAACGAGCGGAGCGCCTCGAAAAGGCGCTCCGACAATCACACGGCGTCACCCGAGGCCGACCGCCCTGTCCGTCGCGGCGCCGGACTTTAATCCCAAGGTCGCAGGTTCGATCCCTGCCCGGCCCGTGCCGCGACCCGAATCGTGGAAGCCGGCATGGCGGGCGGCATGCCCGATATGGGCGACGGCATGATGTAGGACACGCAGTCGAGTCCCCCGAGGGCCGGCCGGAGGGTCAGCCCTCTTACGGGCTCGGCGCCCGCGCCTCGAAAGGAGTCGGAAATGCAGGACGAGTCGCAACGGGCCCAACCTCAGCCGGCAACGGAACCTGTGGAGCCGCGCGGCGTGCGCCTGCGGCGGCACGGCCACCACACCCGCCTCTACGCCTGGGCATTCTTCCTCGTAGCGCTCCTCGTGGTCGTGATCGCGCTCGCGGTGGCGAACACGCGCCAGGTGAAGCTGAGCTGGGTCGTCGGCACGAGCCACGCCTCACTCGTGTGGATCATCCTCGCGGCCGCCGTTCTCGGCTGGCTCCTCGGGATCGCCACCAGCGTCCTCTTCCGCCTGCGGACACGACGCCGGCGCGCCACGGAGCCACGGCAGTGACACCCAACGGGGTAGTCGATTCGCCGGCACCGAGATCGGGTCTCGCGGCGTGCGATGCTTCGCTCGGCTTCTTGTAGCGAGGGGCATGACTCATACTCCGACTCTCCTGCCGCCGCGCGATCCCCTCGAGGGGGACCCGCTCGCGGTGATCGCCGTTACCACCGCGCCGATCGTGCTCGAGGGCAGGTATCGCCTGCTGGTCGGAGCGCTTGTTCGCCTTCGTCGGTCGCGGAGGGGCCGCTGGGCTCTGGCTGTCGGGTACGGCGCCGTTGCGATCGCGCTCGCGTTGCTGGCCGCTCGCCACTTCGCGACGACGTCCTGGCCGCTTTCGAGTGGAGACCCGGGCGTGCTCGTTGCGGCAGGGTTGCTGCTTCTCCTCGCCCAGGCGCTCAAGGCACTGGGCTGGGCTCGGCTGTTCAAGCTGGACGAGCGGCCCACGCCGCTGGCGCTCGCGGCGGGGAACGGAGGGGCCGCGCTGATCGGCGTTGTCCTTCCCGGCCGCTTCGACGACGCGATGCGGATCGCCGTCGTCCGCCGCTACCCAGGCTGTCCTGCCGGCGTGCGTGCACTCGCCCTGTCCCTGGTGATGCTCGGGCTGATCGACAGCGCCGCCTTGGCACCGCTCGCCTCTGTCGGCGCGGCCTTTCCAGGCGCCGGACTCGGGGTCCGCGCCGGCCTCGCCGTGGTGGGTCTCGGGGGAGTCGCAGCCGCCGCCGTGGTCGTCGCCCTGCCACGCCTGGCCGCGAGCCGGCGAGCTTTGCGCTTTCGACTCGGTCGCTGGTTGAGCCCGCGAACGACTTCATTGCGGCGTGCGTCCGAAGCGTGGGCGCTCGTCTCTGCCTGCTGGCTCGTCCGCGCGGTCGCGGTCTTCCTGCTCCTGGGCACGCTCGGAATCGGCTTCTCGTTTCCGCTCGCGCTCCTCTTCCTCTGCGCGGGCGCAGCGGCGGCGGCGCTGCCGATCGGTCCGGCCGGTGCGGCCACACAGATTGGCGCCGGCGCCACCGCGCTCATCGCCTCGGGTGTGGGGGCGTCGGAAGCCCTCGCTACCGCCGTCTCCGTCGGGGCGCTCGGGGTCTTGTCCGGGACCGCGATCCTCCTCATCGCCGTCGCGTGGCGCACCAGCAGGTCGCTGGTGCCGACACGGACGCCGCTTGCTTGAACCGATCGTCTAGTTTCGTCTCGGCTCTGCGGGGATCATCGTCACCTCGCCGTGCTCGTCGACCGAGACCACGTAGCGGCTGCCGGCGCCGCGCCCGCGGAACCAGTTCAACAACGATTTACGGCCGCCCACGACGATGATCGCATGGGTGTCCGTGTGAGTTTCAATCCGGAAGCCTTCTCCCACCTTCCCCGCGAGGAATGCGTCGAGCGCATGCTTCCTGTGTCCCAGCGGATCCGTTGCTCCAGCCATCGCTTGCCTTTCGCAGACGTACAACGACGACATTGATCATCTCCTACGGGCATCCTCGCGAGGGCGCTCCAAGTGTGCTCGGAGGTCCCGCGTAGTTAGGTGCTGCGCACGTGTCAAGATCAGGCGCGCCTTCGCGCGCTCGACCGTGCCGCGGGATTGCGGCTATGGTGGTACCAGCGCGTTGGCTCTAGCTGTTGAAGCCGTCGAGGTTCTGCACGTCTCTTTCTCGATTGTGACCCCTGGCCTGGCCTGACCGCCGCAGTTCGCTCATTCGGGCGCTCTGTCCTGTAAGAGCAACAGAAGGAGCAACATATGCATGCCACCATTCGTCGTTACGAAGGTGTCGACATGACCCGCACGAACGAGGTCGCCAGCAAGGTCAAGGAAACGCTCGTACCGCAGCTTCGCAAGCTCCCGGGCTTCGCCGGTTACTACCTCATCGAGGCCGACAACGGAGTCCTGAGCTCGCTCGGTCTCTTCCAGACGTCCGAGCAGGGCGACGAGTCCACAAAGGTCGTCTCGAAGTGGATCACTGACGAGAACTTGAACACGGCGATTCCCAACGCGCCGAAGATCACGCGTGGCAAGGTCGTTGCTCAGAGCAACGGCGTCGCTGTCGCGTAGCCCCACCTACTTCGTGTCAGCGAGAGGGCCCGGCGCCGACCGGGTCCTCTTGTCGGCGCAGCGCGACGAGCCCGGATTACTGAGTGAGGCCGGGGCGGAGTAGCTTCGCGGGCTCGAACGCCGGCGCAGCCGAGCCGCTCGATTGCGTCAGGTTCCGGATCTCGCGCACGGCGACCGACAGCCGCGCAAGGTCGGCGGGCCCCCCCGTCTTGATGTCGCCGAGCACCTGCAGGCAGCGCTCGACGGCGTCGGCGTTGTGCGTCGACCAGGTCTCGATCCGCTCGTGCGCGCCGAGGCCGTCGGAGCCCGAACGGATCACCTCCGCCGTGAGCGCCGCCTGCTCGGTATAGACGTCGTCGCGGAGCGCGGCGCGTGCCATCGCCTCCCAACGCGTGTCGCGCGAGAGCGCGACGATGCGGTCCCGCAGCCAGTGCAGATCGAGCCGCGCGCCGAGCGCGAAATAGACCTCGGCGACGGACGTCACGTCGAGCCCCGATGACGCAGCGATCTCCGCGATGTCGAGCGTCGGCACCAGGGCCTCGGCGAAGGCAACGCGCTCCGCGAGCGGCTGCGGCACTCCGGCCGAGACCAACGTGTCGGCGTCGACGCGCCCCGACGGGTCGAGCGAGGGCAGCGCGTCGGCGAGCGCCGCGGTGGCCGCGGCGAAGCGGTCGACCGTCTCGGCGATGTCGAGCGGGCGACGCTCGTTGCGCAACAGCCAGCGCGTACTCCGCTCCAGTGGTATGCGCAGCTTCAAGAGCATGGCGACCTGCGTCGGCGTCGGCACCTGTCCGTCGAGCGCCTCGATCTCGGCCCACAGTCCGCGCAGGCCGAAGAGCTCGCAGGCGACGGTGTACGCGCGGACGATGTCGTCCGCCGCGGCGCCGGTCTCGTCTTGCAGGCGGAACGCGAACGTAGTGCCGCAGCGGTTCACGAGCTCGTTGACGACGCGCGCGACGACGATCTCGCGCCGCAGTGGGTGGCGCAGCAACTGCTCGCGGAACCGCTCGCGCAGCGGCGTCGGGAAATAGAGCGCGAGCGTGTCGCGGAAGTTCGGGTCCTCAGGCAGATCAGACGCGAGCAGCTCCTCGGCGAGGGTGTTCTTGGTGTACGAGAGCAGGATCGCGAACTCCGGCGTCGTCAGGCCGCCGCCTGCCGCCTTCCGCTCGGTGAGCGTCTCGTCATCGGGCAGCGACTCGAGCTCGCGGTTCAGGGCGCCGGACTCCTCGAGCGTGTCGATGTACCGCTCGTGCACCTCGATCATCGACGCCGCCTGCGCCGCGGAGGTGTAGATCGCCTGCGCCTGCTCGTAGTTGTCGCGTAGCACGAGCTGCGTGACCTCATCCTCCATCTCGGCGAGGAGCGCGTTCCGCTGCTTCTCGGTCAGGTCGCCGTCAGCGACGATCGTGTCGAGCAGGATCTTGATGTTCACCTCGTGGTCGGAGCAGTCGACGCCCGCCGAGTTGTCGATCGCGTCCATGAAGATCCGCCCGCCGGCGAGCGCGTACGCAATACGCGCGCGCTGCGTGAACCCGAGGTTGCCGCCCTCACCGCCCACGCGGCAGCGGAGCTCCTCGGCATCGACGCGCACGGCGTCGTTCGCCTTGTCGCCAACGTCGGCGTGTCGCTCGTCGCGCGCTTTCACGTACGTCCCGATGCCGCCGTTCCAGAGCAGGTCGACCGGCGCGCGGAGAACGGCGCGGATGACCTCGTTCGGCGTCAACGACTTGTCGTCGATGCCGAGCGCGGCGCGCGCTTCGGGCGAGAGCTCGATCGACTTCGCGCTGCGCGGGAAGACGCCGCCGCCTGCAGAGATCAGTGCCGGGTCGTAGTCGCTCCAGGAGGAGCCCGGCAGGCCGAAGAGCCGCTCCCGCTCCGCGAAGCTCGCCTCCGGATCCGGGTCGGGATCGAGGAAGACGTGCCTGTGGTCGAACGCGCCGATCAACTTGATGTGGCGCGAGCGCAGCATGCCGTTCCCGAACACGTCGCCGGACATGTCCCCGATTCCGACGACGGTGAAGTCGGCGTCCTCGTCGATGCCGAGCTCGCGGAAGTGCCGCTTCACCGACTCCCACGCGCCGCGCGCGGTGATCCCCATCGCCTTGTGGTCGTAGCCGGTCGCGCCGCCCGACGCGAAGGCGTCGCCGAGCCAGAAGCCGTAATCCTTGGAGATCGCATTCGCGATGTCGGAGAACGTCGCCGTGCCCTTGTCGGCGGCCACGACCAGGTACGCGTCGTCGTCGTCGCGGCGGGCGACGTCCGCGGGCGGCGCGACCTCGCCTGCCGCGATCGTGTCGGTGACGTCGAGCAGGCCGCGCATGAACGTTCGGTAGCACTCGACGACTTCGTCGCGCCCGCCCGACGGCCGCTTGACGACGAAGCCGCCCTTCGCGCCGGTCGGGACGATGACCGCGTTCTTCACCGTCTGCGCCTTCATCAGCCCGAGCACCTCGGTGCGGAAATCCTCGCGCCGGTCCGACCAGCGAATGCCGCCGCGCGCGACCTTGCCCGCGCGCAGGTGCACCGCCTCGACGCGCGGCGAGTAGACGAACACCTCGACGAGCGGGCGCGGCTCCGGCAGGTCCGGGATCAGGTCGGGGTCGAGCTTCAGCGACAAGTAGGGCTTCGCCTGGCCCTCGGCGTCCGTCTGGAAGTAGTTCGTGCGCAACACGGCGCGGACGACGCGCAAGAAGCTGCGCAGGATGCGGTCCTCGTCGAGGCTCGCGACTTCGTCGATCGAGGCCTCGAGCTCACGCTCGAGCGCGCGCGCCTTGGCGTCGGTGTCCTCGAAGCGCACGGGGGCGACGCGGCGGTGGAACAGCTCGACGAGGCGGCGCGCGATCGACGGGTGCGCCGCGAGCGCGTCCTCCATGTAGTCCTGGCTGAACGTGCTTCCCGCCTGGCGCAGGTACTTTGCGATCGCGCGCAGCACCGTGATCTCGCGCGCGGTCAGCCGGGCGCGGAGGACGAGCCGGTTGAAGCCGTCGTCCTCGGCGTCGCCGCGCCAGACGCGCGCGAACGCGTCCAGGAACGTCTCGCGCACCTCGTCAGCCTGGAACTCGGCCCCCTCCTCGTGCTGGAGCCCGAAGTCGTAGATCCAGGCCGGCGCGTCGCCGCGAGGCCGGATCTCGTACGGCCGCTGGTCGGTGACCTTGACCCCCATGCTCTCCAGCAGCGGGAGCACGTCCGAGAGGACGAGCGGCCGCCGCGACACGAGCTTGAACGCGAGGTGGTCGGCCGCCGACGCGTGCGGCAGGTACAGGGTCGTGGCCAGGTCGCCG
>WNFU01005493.1_pt1 | contig 15722 bp, 17 predicted proteins | sample 5400121 | NCBI WGS metagenome assembly WNFU01 (sample SAMN13153360, study PRJNA577476) | soil metagenome | isolation source: 100 cm soil or saprolite under grassland replicate 1 | place: USA:California | collected 2016-06-15
AAAAGTGCCTGCAAATAGCGATTTCGGTGGTCGGCTTGTAACCGGTCGCACGATCAAAGCAGGTCAAGTGATGGGCTTAACCGCGCCAAAGCGGCTGATCATCGCGGCGCTGTTCGCAGTACGTCAAGCGTTCGTTCGTCAGGCGTGGGAGCGGTAGATCTCCGTTCGCTCCCAGGCCAACCGTCCTTCGCGAGTGACGCGCGCGGTGACGAACGTACCGGCGGCCATAGCGTGCTCGTCGAAGAGCTTCAAGCGGCGGGATGTGAAGAGGTAGAAGCGGTAAGCGGAAAATTCGGCGTCGACGAACCCAGGGAAGCGCTTCGCATACAGCTTCTCGGCGCGCGCGACGTCGGCCGCGGCCGCCTCGGCCGCCGACCCGAACAGCTGCACGCCGCGATCGGGCTTGCCCCAGGTCTGGCGCGAGTCGTAGACGGCGATCGCGACGGTGCCGTTGAAGCGCACGTGGCGGGAGTGCATAGCACTCGGTTCCGATAGCCAGACGACCTCGAAGTGCGGGCTCCAAGCGAAGTAGGCGGTGTTGACGTGGGCGCGGCCGCGCGGTGCGACCGTCGCTATCGCGCACAGCTCGGAAGCGTCGAGCAGCTGCCGAGCAATCGCCGCTATTCGCGCGGCAGCGACCGGCCGGTGCGATCGAACGATCGCCATTCAATCCCCTCCAACGGGTTCGAACACGTCGCTCATCGGTCGCGGCGTCCACCTAGAGCGCGGACGGAAAGGTCTCCGGCGTCCGGCCAATCACTCTCCGCCGTACCCGCGACGAAACCGTGGTCAGCAAAAAGACGCCGGGGAACGCTTTGACCCGCATCGTTAGCGGTGATGCTGACTGTTGGCAGAAGTGCTCATCATCCTGCAGCTAAGTGCTTACCTGACGCGAGAGCCAGCCGGCGAAGAAACCGATTACGAGCCCGGCTTCGGGCGCGAGCGGAACATCGGTCGTGAGGCTGACAAGGATGCCGAGGGCCAGCCCGATCGCCGCGCCGACAAACAGAAACGGCCACCGCCGACTGCCTTTCGTGAATCCGAGGCCCACGCCGACCATCCTCGTCGCCGCATGAGCACGTGGTCAAGCGCCGTCGAAGGGGTCGACAGGCGTCGCGCTCGGCTGGGCCCCCTAAGCGGGGACGAGGCACCGCAGGCAATCGTGCCGCGCTACACGGTAGCCGGTTGCGCCTCGGCCTCCTACGCCACGGCGTCCGATGGCGAGCCGGGTGAGGGCGACCTCGCCTCGCAGCGCTCCGACGACGCTTGCCATGCTTTGCGGCGGCTCGTGTCCCGGGTGACGGCTGAGGCGTTCACGGCCGTGCGCCCGGGTCGAGCAGGGTTCGGTCGAAGAATTCGATCACGCGCCGCTCGTACTCGGCGGGCTCGGTGGTGATGCCGGCGATGTGCTGGCCGTTCGGAACCTCCCAGATCTGCTTGGGCTCGCCGGCGGCGGCGTAGAAGCGCTTGTTCGGCTTCGTCTCCGAGCCGTTCTGCCCGTGCTCCCCGTAGACGAAGAACGCCGCGGTCGGCGCAATCTTCGCGACTTCGCTCTTCAGGGTCGGAGGGGGCGTCGTGTTGGTAAAGACGGCGGTCGCAAGCGTGATTGCGCCCTCGCCGAGGATCGCGTCTAGCAGACCGACGTTGACACGGCCGTCCCGGAACGACTGCCCGCTCGCGCCCTCGGAGACGATCGCCTTGAATGCATCCGAGTGCGCGGCGGCGTGGATGAGCATCTCGCCGCCGACGGAGAAGCCGATACCGCCGATCCGCTCGGGGTCGACGTCCGACCGGTTGCGTAGGAACGCCACGGCCGCGTGGAGATCGCGGTCACCGACCCAGCCGAAGATGTTCGGGTCGCCCTCGCTTGCGCCCTCGCCGCGACGATCGAACAGCAGGACGCCGTAGCCGTGCTTGATCAGCATGCGCGCGTGCTTCTGCGGGCCGGAACGCCCCGGAAACGCGATCACCGTCGCGCCGTTCCACGAGGGTACGAACCACCCTTTGAGGCTCAGCCCGTCGCTCGTCGTGAAGGACACGTTCTCGGGCGTCGCGCCGAGCTTCGCCACGGGAACGCCGGCCCGCGCCGTGTGCGTCAGGACGTAGGCGATCGCCGTCGGAAAGAGGATGATCGCGGCCAGGGCCAGCACGCCGACCGAGGTCAGGCCGCGCCGGCCATACCGCCACACGACGTTGCCGTCCGTGCGCCGCGTCCGCCAGAGGGTGACGACGCCCACGCCGAGGAGCACGAGGCCGCCGATCAGCGAGAGGACACCCGTGTAGTCGTCCCCGGAGGCCGCGCCCGCGTTGATGTAGTAAGCCGCCTCGGTGCCCGCGAGAACGCCGAAGAAGCCGAGCAGGAGCGCGAGCATGGCGCGAACGCTGGCGCGCAGGCGCCCGTAAGAGGCCGCTGCCGCGACGATCACCGCGAGCGGTAGGAGGCCGCTGACCAGATGGTCGCCGGCGGACGTGCCCGGCTGCGGCTGAAGGAAGCTGTCGTCCGCGACGTGGAGTGCGGCGAGGCCCATGCCGAGCCGGGCGAGGCCGACCTCGCTCCGTGCCCATGAAGCGACCCGGCTCAGAGCGCCGATCGAGGGAGCATTCGCGACGGCGGTCACGAGAGCGCGCCTTCCGCCGTGAGCGGCGGCGCCTTCGCCGCCGCTGCGGCACTCGCCGGCCGGCGCGCGCTGCCGAAGATCATCGCGCCCCCGCTGACCAGGACGATCGCGCCGGCGACGATCAGGACGATCCGGCCGGCGCTGCGGGGACCGCTCGTTTGTGTTGCTGACACCTGCATGGAAGCTCCTTCGAGTTGGGTGACGGCTTGTGCCGGCCTCGCGAGGAGGCCGGCACACAGATGGTCCGGCTACGCGGTGCCGCAGTAGGCGTCGTCGAGCGTCTCGTAGAAGCCAGCCCGCGCCTCCGCGGTTACCGAGCTGGGATCGATGTTCACCATCAACACGACCTGGCGGTTACCGTTCGCGCTCGACCAGGCATGCGTCCAGTAGCCGGGGAAGCTGCCACTGTGGCCCCAGGCGGCGCCACAGGAGGCCGAGAACTGGATGAGCCCGTAGCCCATCCGCTGGATCAGATCGCCCTGGGCCTCGGGGATCGTCGTCTTCATCGCCTCCAGCTGAGCCTGTTGCAGCAAGCGCCCGGAGAGAAGCGCTCTGTAGAAGACGGCGACATCGTCGACCGTGGAGACGATCGCGCCCGCGGCACCCGAGAGCGACGGACTGAAAGCCGACAGGTCGCTCAACGAAGGCTCGCCGAGCGCGAAGTAACCATGCGCGTACGGACGTGGCAGCTGCGTCTGCCTCGTCGGGTACGTCGTCTCGCCGAGATGGAGAGGATGAAAGATCCGCTGCTTCAGCTCAACCTGGATCGGCCGGCCGGTCACCGCGGAGACGACCAGGCCGAGGGCGACGTAGTTGGTGCTCGAATAGGTCGAGACCGTGGTCTCGCCGGGCGCGTACAACGGCGGCCGCGAGACCGCCAGCGTCAGCAACCTGAGCGGCGACCAGTAATAGCCGAAGTCTCCGCTCAGGTAGGGCGCCAGCACTTCCGGGTCCTTCTCGTGGTCGTAGAGCCCACTTGTGTGGTTCAGCAGCATGTGGATCGTGATTTCGTTCCCGTTCGGGACGACGCCCGGCAGCCACTGCTCGACGCTGTCGCTCAAACTCAACTTTCTCTCCGCGACGAGCTGCAGGACGACTGTTGCGACGTACGTCTTCGTCAGGCTCGCGATCCGGTAGTGATCGCGCACCTCTATCGCTTGCTGCGTGGCCAGGTCGGCAACCCCGGCAACGAACCGCGTCGTGTTGCTGCCGTCGCGGACGAGCAGGATGGCGCCGGGAGCGCCGGCCGCGACGAGCGAATCGACGTCGCTCTGGAGGCTCGGCGCCAATGGTGCGGTTGCCGCCGTCGGCTTCGCGAACGCCGCACCGGCGACGAGAGCCGCCGCGGCGAGGCAGGTGAGCGTTGCTGCCAGGCCTGCGAGCGCTCTGCCTCGCCGCGACGCCCTCGATCTCACCTGTACGTGCTCTCCATTCGTCATGGTGTTCCTTCCGTTTGCTTGGGATGGAGGGCGGTCGCACCGTGCGATGCGACCGCCCAGAAGGGACTTCACCGCCCGCTCCGCAGCGGTGGTTACTCGTACTGCAGCGCCTCGAGGATGTTCAGCCTGGAGGCCCGCTTGGCGGGCAGGATCGCGGCAAGCATTCCTGCAGCGATGGCAACCGCGACGAACACGACGAGCGTCGCGTAGGGCACAGCGAACACGATCCCGTACTTGGAGAGCGCGGTCGTCGTGATGATCGCGAGGAACATGCCGACGGCGATCCCGAGCGCCGCGCCGATCAACGCGGTAACGACGCTCTCCTGCCGGACCATCCGCCGCACCTGCCGGCGAGTCATGCCGATCGCCCGCAGCATCCCGAGCTCGCGCGTGCGCTCGAAGACGGAGAGGACGAGCGTGTTGATGACACCGAACAGGCTCACGATCACCGAGAGGCCGAGCAGCGCATAGAGGATCTGCAAGCCCTGGGTAATGTCGCCCACGCGTGTCTTCTTGAACTCGTCACGGGTTTCGACGACCGCAGCCGGGAACGCGGTGAGGCTCTGCTCAAGCCGGGCGGTGTTTGCTTCCGACGGTCCGCCTTCGAGGTTGAGGAAGGTGAACTGATTGCGGTGGTCGGCGAACGAGCTGTCAAACGCCGCCGTGGAGACCGAGATTTCACCGAACGCCGAGCCGCCCTTGGGTGGGTCGACGATGCCGTCGACCTGCAGACGCATGGCGGTGCCGGTCGGCGTTTTCACGGTCAACGGCGATCCGACCTTCAGCGAGTGATCGTCGGCGAAGCGCTTGAGCACGAACGCACCATCCCGGCCGAGATGCGCAGGCACCGCGTCGGAGCCGGTCGACCAGTTCGTGTTGATCACCTTCGTCAGGTTCGCGTCGACACCGGTGACGAGGACCGTCTCGCCGCCGACCTTAGCGTCGCCGGAGCGGAGCTCCGAGATCGCCTCGACACCCGGCGTGTTCGTGACGGCTTTGGCGGCCTTGTTCGTGAGCGGGTCGCCGTTGAGACCGGCCGATACGGCGTAGTCGGCCACGAACACGTCGTCGACGGCGCTCGAGAACGAGGACTTGAAGCCCTGGCCGATCACCGCGACGAACGTGATCAGCGCGAGCCCGATCATCACCGCAGCCGCGGTGGAGGCGGTCCGGGTCGGGTTGCGGACAGCGTTCTGGCGGGCAAGCGCCCCCGGCGTTCCGCCGAAGCGTGCTCCGGGTGCTCCGAGCACGTGGGCGAGCGGTCGGACGACCCGTGAGGCGATCATCGCCACGCCGACGAACATGAACAGGACGCCGCTGACAAGCGCGATGATCCGCACCTTGATCTCGAGACCGTCCGTGAACACCCCGTAGGAGAAGAGCGCGATCGAGGCGGCGCCGACGATCGCGGAGCTGGCGACTGCGTAGCGGGCGAAGCGCGAGGCGGGCATGACCGCGCCCTCGCGGACGGCAGCAATCGGCTCGACCCGCGTTGCACGCAACGCCGGTCGCAGGCTCGCGAGCAAGGCGATCAGCGTCCCAACGCCGAGACTGACGATGATCGTCCTCGGCGAGAAGACGAGACCGTTGCTAGGCAGGTCGACGCCGGTCGCCTTCAGCAATACGGTCAGACCCAGCGCGATCCCGAGGCCCAGGAAGAGGCCGATGATCGACCCGACGAGGCCGATGGCCACCGATTCGAGCACGACCGAGCCCAACACCTGACGCCGTGAGGCGCCGAGCGTGCGCAGAGTCGCGAGCTCGCGCATCCGCTGCGCGACGGTGATCGCGAGCGTGTTCGCGATCACGAAGCTGCCCACAAACAGCGCGATGCCTCCGAAGCCGAGCAGGAAGTACTTGAAGAAGCTCAGCCCATCCTGCGTCTCCTTGCTGTCCGCGCTTGCCTGGGCGGCCGCGCTCTTCACCTGCGTCGTCTCCGACAGCAGAGGATCGATCTGCCGGATCAGCTCGGCGTCAGAGACGCCGTCCTTGGCGCCGACGCGAATCAAGTCAAACTTGCCGTTCTTGTCGAACAGGGCTTGCGCAGTCGCGAGGTCGTAGACCATGATCGACGCGCCGCCGAGCGCGTCCTGGGATCCGAACCGAACAATCCCGCTGACTCTGTATTTGGCAAGCGGCCCGTCGCCGAACGCCCCCACCGTCTGACCAACGGCCAGATGCTGCTTCGCGGCGGTCGACTTGTCGATCGCGATCTGACTGTCGTCGCTAGGCCAGTGCCCTTTGACGAGCTGGAGTGGATTGAGGCTCTGATCGGTCGAGGAATCGACGCCGATCGCGACGCCTTCGCCTGCCTTGCCGACCGGCTTGCCGTTCTTGTCGACGAGCCTCGACTCGTCTTCGATCACGCCCTGCGCAAGGCGTACGCCGGGCAGACTCTCGACCCTCGTCAACACAGCGGCCGAGAACGCCGGCGCGTCAGCGTCTCCGTTCCCCGCCTTGACTGCGACCTTGGAGCTGATGACGGCGTCGGTTGCCTTGTACGAGTCGGTGTAAATACCGTCGAAGCTCTTGCCGAGCGTGTCGGTGAGCACGAACGAGCCGCTGATCATCGCGACGCCGAGCACGATCGCAAAAGCGGTTAGCGTCGCGCGGAGCTTGCGGCCGAGCAGGCCTTTGAGAGCGACTCCGATCATCGGGTCGTCACCTCTTCCAGCGCGGTGAGGATCTCGCGCGCCGAGGAGGGGCCGAGGTCCTTGACGATCAGACCATCGGCGAGGAAGAGAATGCGATCGGCAATTGCGGCTGCGTGTGCATCGTGCGTGACCATCACGGTGGTCTGGCCGTAGCTCGAAACCGAGTTGCGCAGCAACTCGAGGATCTCGCCGCTGGTCGTCGAGTCAAGGTTGCCGGTCGGCTCGTCGGCGAACATCACGGTCGGCTTCGAGACGAGCGCACGCGCGATCGCGACCCGCTGCTGCTGCCCGCCCGAAAGCTCGGAGGGGCGGTGCGAGAGCCGCTCATCCAGTCCGACGGAGGCGGTGAGCTCGGCAACCCAGTCGGCGTCCGGCTTCACACCTGCGATCGACAGAGGCAGGACAATGTTCTCCTTCGCCGACAACATCGGCAGCAAATTGAAGAACTGGAAAATGAAGCCGATGTGCTCACGGCGCAGCTTCGTCAGCTGCGTGTCGTTGAGCTCGCCGATCTTCGTGTCCGCGATCCAGACGTCGCCGGCGGTCGGCTTGTCCAGTCCGGCGAGAATGTGCATCAGCGTCGACTTGCCGGATCCGGAAGGGCCCATCACTGCAGTCAATTCGCCGCTCGCAACTTCGACGGAAACGCCGCGAAGCGCGTGCACGGCCGTCTCGCCCTCACCGTACTGGCGGGTGAGTTCGCGGGCGGACACGACGGAGGCGACCGCCAGAACAGTGCGCGGCGGTGCGTACATCTCGACAGCTGTCATGGCAATAGCTCCTTGGTCAATGGATTGCGAGGCGCGGCCCGTCTCGGCCGGCTCCTTGGGGTCGTTCTGGATCACACGGGTCTTCATTCACGACTCCTCTCGGTCTGCGGTATGCAGTCCAAGCTGTCAGCCGCGAAGGCCGCGTGAAAGGCGGGAGACTGGCCGTCGACGGGGCGGTTTTCTGGTGTGTTACGCGGCCGCGCTCTTACGAGCGCAGGTACAGCAGCACCGCGAGCACGCGCCGCGAGTCGCTGCCCGCGGACGGCAGACCGAGCTTTCCGAAGATGGCGGAGACATACTTCTCGACCGCTCGGAGCGTGATCACGAGCTTGTCGGCGATTCCCTGGTTCGACCGTCCTTCCGCCATCAGGACGAGCACTTCGCTCTCGCGCGGCGTCAACCCGCTCATCGGATCGTCGCTTCGATGCTTGGACAAGAGCGTGGAGACGATGATCGGGTCGATCGCCGAGCCTCCGTCCGCGACACGCCGCACGGCGGCGATGAACTCGGTGACGTCGCTAATCCGATCCTTGAGCAGGTAGCCCGCACCGTCGGCCGACTCCGCCAACAACTTCATAGCGAGCCCGAGTTCCAAGTACTGTGACAGCACGAGCACTCCGACCGACGGGTAGCTGGAACGGATCTCGAGCGCCGCCTGAAGGCCCTCGTCGCTGTGCGTCGGCGGCAGCCGGATGTCGATGATCGCAACATCCGGCGAATAGCTCCGCACCTTCAACAACAGCTCGTCGGCGGTCTGACAGCCGAGCACGTCGAAACCTGCTGCGCGGAGCAGGCCGGCCACGCCTTCGCGGAGGAGAACGCTGTCTTCGGCGATCACGGCTCGCATGGGATCTCCGCTCTGACTCGGGTACCGCCGCCGGGCGGACTCCAGATCCGGAGCCGACCGTCGAGAGCCTCGACTCGATCGGCGAGGCCGCGCAGGCCGGTGCCACGTTCGGTGTCGGCGCCGCCGACTCCATCGTCGGTCACCTCGACGAGAACGTCTCCGTTCGCTCGGCTGACCTCGACCGTCGCCGCCGACGCTTGCGCGTACTTGCCGACGTTCGCGAGGCACTCGCAAACGAGGTAGTACGCGGCGACCTCGAGCGGCTCGGGCAGCCGCCCGTCGATCGCCACGGTCAGTCGGACCGGGAGCGAGGCCATTGCGGCAAGCTGCTCGAGCGCGACCCCAAGACCATGCCCGCTAACCACCGCCGGGTGAATACCGCGCGCGATCTCCCGCAGTTCCTCGAGCGACGAGGCAATCTCCCGCCGCGCTCGATCGAGCCGCGCCTTCGCATCGGCATCGCCGCCGAGCTCGCCTTCGAGCAGGCTGAGCTCGAGCGAGAGCGCAACCAGCCGCTGCTGCGCGCCGTCGTGGAGATTGCGCTCGAGCCGCTGGCGTTCATTGTGGGCTGCCTCGACGATCCGCGCGCGCGAGCCGCGCAACTCCTCGAGGCGAGCCCGCAACTCGACCTGCAGCCGCGTGTTCTCGAGCGCGATACCCGCCGCTGCTGTCACCGCCGCGAGGAGTTCTGGCTCGTCCTCGAGGGACGGGTTGTGCAGCAACGCCGCCACCGGTGTTCCGGCGCGGTCGATCACGGTCATCGCGCGGCGTCCGCCGGGAGGCGGCAACTCCACACGCCGGCCATCGAAGTCCGCGTAGGTGCCGAACTCGGGCAGCCAGTACACGAGCGTCAGCGACGGGTCGCGGAGAGCAAGCGAGAGCGCGTCGCGAAGATCCTCCGGCTCCGGATCCGTCCGAAGCCCGACGACGAGGTCGCCGATCGCCGAGCGCGCGAGGCGCGCGTCGAGCAGACCGATGAGGAACGCAAGCGGCGCGAGACCGATCACGAAGAAGGTCGCACGCCGGATCGTTTCGAACTCCAGGTCGCCGTTGACTTTTCCGAACACCGCCGTCAGGAACAAGAACGCGATCATCAACAGCGTCAGCGCAAAGGAATCGACGAGCAACGCGACCGAGCGGCGCAACGGCCGCCCAGAATCTCGCCGGCGGAAGGCCAGCACGCCGATTCCCGCGACGGACAAGACGCTCAGCACGACGAGCTGGCTCTTCTGTACCAGGCTCTGAGCGTCGGGATCGGAAACGACCTCGAGCAGATTGTCTGGCCCGAAGCCGCCGAGGGTCATCCCGACCAACTGGACAGCGAAGGCTGTGAAGTACCCCGCCGCCAAAAGGAGGCGTTCGAACCATCGCTCGACTCGCCCGTTCGGGAACGCGAGAAACACATGCAGCAGAAGCGGCGCGGGGATCAGATCGAACGCGACGCCGATGGTGTACGGAACAGCATGGTTCGCCGAGGACAGGCTCGTGAGGAACCAAACGGAACCTGCGAGCACCATCAGCAAGCCGAAGCGGCTTTCGGGCCGGCGCCACCAGGCGACCACGCCTGCAAGGACGAAGCCGAGCAGTCCCCAAACCTGCAAGCCAGCGTGTACACCCGGCTCGCGAATGTGGTCACTCGTCAGCGCGAGAGCGATGGTGCACCCCGCGGCGGCCAGCCCGGCGACGGCAGTCCCCCACAGTGCCGAGGCCCTCGGCGCGTGAACAACGCGTTCCGCCGGCGGTGCGAATGCGGCGATGCTGGCCATCCTCGATCTCCGTTCTGACGCGGTGACCTGTCGGACGGACCTCTCAGGCGCAACCGCGAAGTGCGACGGGAACGGATGGAAGGCGGCGTCTTCGGCAACGATACTCCGGTCGACTTCGCGGCTCAAGCGGCCGCCCGCCACTCGCTGGGCGGTCTACGCCGCAAACGCGAACGGGTGGTAGAAGGCATCGAGCGCGCAGCTGCGCTCGACGACCAGCTCGAAGCGTTGCCCGTCGCGCGAGTCCTCGACCTCGACGGTCACGGCGTCTTCACGCGGATACCAAAGAAGCAGAACGTGGACACCGTTGCTCTCACGGGACGCCAACTCGCGGCTTCCCCCAGCTGATCCGCGTGTCGATTCGGCACTCATGACTCCTCCTCATCGCTTGACCTACATGAACTGACTGACCCAAAGCTCGCAGCCACGGGCGCAGGGCGGAAGACGGGAGACCCGTCTGTTATAGGGCCGGGTTTCTGGTGTCTGTCTCAGAACTCAGCCGGACGCGCGAGATGCTCACCCGACCATCACGCACGCGTTGACGCACGCAGGTCGCCGCGAGCCACGCACGACAGCGAGCAGAGGTTCAGAGTCCACAGTTCTATCCGGTCGGGCTACGTTCTGTTGCCGACCCGGTCAACAGCAGCCGGACACAAGACGAACACATCAGTAAACGAGACGCGCGACGTCGGGCATCATAAGGAGGGGCGCTGTCGCGATGCCTCCCGAATGAACGGCTCCTCCGCGCATCACGCGGCGCCGGCGATGTCCTTCGCCGGCGTCGCGTTGTCTAGCAAGACAAGATTTCGTGGCCCACTCATGGCCCAAACGCCGGTCGACGATCGGCTCAACCATGCGGAGCAATTGCGGCGTAGGCGCAAAAATGCCTGCAAATGATCCCGTTCAGAAGGGTTCGTCGCCGGGCGTCGTTTTGCCCGAATCGGCCTGTCACGCCGGAGGTCGCGGGTTCGAGTCCCGTCGCTCCCGTCTCTGAACCGCCTGCAGCAGGCGGTTTTCGTTTGTCCTCCATTCGCGGCCGAGCTGAGGCGATGGGGTGTGGATGGGGCGACCGGCGATCCGGGCAGATCAGGGGAGAAGCGTCAACGCCTCGACGTGCGCCGGCCGGACGATCGTGAAGCGACGGCGGTCGAGCGTCGCGACGTTCGGTTCGCCGAGCCGCTCGGCCGTCGCGACGATCGACGCGTCGACGGTTCCGAGCGGAAGGTCGGCGTACGTCTCGACGAGCTCCGCCATCCGCTCGAGGTCTGACGGCGTCGCCGGCTCGAGCCGGAACTCACCACGGGGCAGCGCGCAAGAGCGCGGCCTCGGCGGTCGCGCCGAGCGCCTTTCGAACGAGGTACGACGCCTCGGCGAGGACGAGCGCAGGAACGACGAGCGAACCTGCCTCACGCTTGAGAAGCTCTGCGCAAGCTGCGTGATCCGGGTCGTTGCGGACGGCAGCAGCGACGAGCGGCCCGGTGTCCACGACGAGAGCTACGGAGTGAAGCCCTCGGCTTCGAGCCGCTCCTCGGCCTCGCGCACCGAGAAGCCGTTCTCGGCATCTTCGAGCCCGATGAAGCTGAGGTCGGCGCCGTTCGAGGCCTGCTCGTGCTCGAGGTACGCCTGCAGCGCCTCGGACGTGAGCTCCTCGACCGTCACGCCGCGGTCCCCGGCAGCAGCGGCGACGCGAGACGCGACGTCGTCGTGAAGGCTGACGGTGACGTTGACCATGCTCACAGCGTAATCGACGTCTCCGGTGGCTCACGGTCGATGAGCCGATCGAGCTCCGCGAGCACGCTCCTGTTTGCGTGCGGGAAGAGGTGCCCGTAGAGGTCGAGCGTGACACGAATCGACGAGTGGCCCATCTGTGCCTGGAGGTACTTCGGGTGCGCGCCGGCGGCCACCATGAGCGCGGCGTAGGTGTGGCGGAGGTCGTGGAAGCGAACGGGACCGACTCCGCTGCGTCGCACGGCTGGCGCGAAGATCCGATGGCGGAAATTGTCGTCGTTGAGGACCTGCCCGCGTGGCGAGGGGAAGACGAGTCCGAGCTTGTTCGGCTTGCGCGCGACGAGCTGGCGCCGCAGCAATCTTGCCGCCCTCGACGAGAGATCGACTTTGCGCCGCGCCGCCCTCGTCTTCAGCGAGACGAGCTCGCCGGCGTAGACGCCGCGCTCGACGCTCAGTGTCATCGCGCCGAGGTCGACACTTCGATCACCGAGAGCGAACAGCTCGCCTTGTCGAAGCCCGGTCAGCGAGGCGAGCTGGACGAGGTACGGCAGAGGTGCTCGACGAAATCGAGCGCGTCGCGCTCCCCGCGCGTGACCTGCCAGCGTGCAGCGTGGCCGACTCGAGCACGTCCTCGAGGGAGGCCCGCAGTGCAGTCGCTGTGACCGACGCGCGCGCGGCATCAACTGCTTCAACGCGCGTGAGCAGCGCCCGCTCGAGCAGGACGCGTTCGAGGGCGGCGCGGTCGGCCTGTCCGCCGCGTGAGGGATGATGAAACACGTACCGCCGCGAGGGCCGGCGCATTTGGTCCGGCCCTCGCTGCTCCGATCAGGATCGGACGCTTACTGCACGGCTCCGCATGCGACCTGGCCGTTGAGCTGCCAGATGTCGTCGGTGGCCACGATCTCGCGCGCAGTCACGATCCAGACGTCCTCACCCCAGAGGGTGTTCTGGTATGACGCGGTCAGCGCGACACCCGGCACGTAGGCGCCGTTTGTCGGGTTGACGATGTAGCCACCTCCGCCGAGCGGCTTCTTGCCAGGCGGGCACTCGAGCACGATTTCCTTCAGGTAGTTCGAGTTGATCGAGGAATTGCCGGCCACCAGCTCGTAGCCGCTGACGCCGGGGAGGCCCTGCAGTCCCGGGTCGCCCTTCGCGCCCTGCGGCCCCGGGTCGCCCTTCGCGCCCTGCTGGCCGGGGATACCCTGCGGGCCCTGCTCGTTCCAGCTGAGCAGTTGCTTGCCGGCTCCGCAGCTGACGCCGCTCTCTGCGTCGATCACCTTCAAGGTTCCCCTGGCGTCCATGCAGGCACTGATCGTGCCGCCCGAGCTGGCGATGGCCGCGTACGAGATGCCGGCGGCGACTGCCGCGGCGATACCGAGGACGACGAGCCAGCCGACACGACGGAACCCGGTGGTGGCGATGCGCTTGAACATGCCGTGCTCCTTGCTGATGGTTTGCGCCGGCCGCCGTCTGCCTACGGCTGGTCGGGATGGCGCTTGCGCGCCAACGACGGAGAAGGTATGCTTTGGTACTATCCGCTCACAAACAGTTGTATAGCGGACTATCGTAGGAGCAACCAGAAATGTCAAGTCCTTCCGAACACCAGCTACGCGCCTGGCGCCTCTTCTTCGAGAGCGCGCTCGCGCTGCTCGACGTACTCGACACCGAGCTCGAGCGTGACACCGGGATTCCGCTGCGCTGGTATGACGTCCTCGTCCACCTTGAGGAGGCACCCGACGGCCTCCCCATGAGCGAGCTCGCGGACCGCATCCTGTACAGCAAGAGCGGCTTCACCCGCGTCGTCGACCGGATGGAGGAGGCCGGCCTCGTCCGCCGCGCGCGCCCCGCGAACGACCGCCGCACGATCCTCGTCGTCCTCACCGACACCGGCCGCAGGACGCTTGACAGAACCCGACCCGGTCACCGGCAAGCGATCGAGACGCACTTCTCACGCCATCTCTCCGACGCCGACATCAAGGCACTCACGCGAGCGCTCGAAAAAGTCAGCGCCCACGCTCGCCCCCTCCGCCCCGGACGCATCCGCAGCTAGCGGAAATTCACGAACCCGCTGTTCCCGGTCCGGCTTCCGCAAGGCCTCCTCGAACTGCTCGCGATCCGCTTCGCCGCATGGATCACGGTCGTCAGCCTGCAGCTCCAGCTTCACCCCGCCCCCGCTTCCTGAGCGCGCATCGAGTACCCGGCCGTTCTATCCGCGCCAGGCTCGAGTCCGAACGCAGGAAGATCACCTTTACTGTTACAGTAAAGGTGTGGCGAAGATCTCCGCGAAGAATCAGGTGACGATCCCGGTCGCCGTGCTTGACGAGGCTGGCCTCCACGCGGGCGACCAGGTGGTCGTCGAGGCGCTCGAGGAGGGTGAGCTGCGCATCCGCCGCGGCGAGCTCAGCTTCGAGAGCGCGTTCGGCGCCCTCACCGGCGCGTATCCACCCGGCTACCTGGAGGGGCTCGACCAGGAAGACGCCGAGCGGTGAGGATCGTCCTCGACGCCGACGTCCTGATCGGCGCGCTTGACGGGAACGACCCGCACCACACACAAGCCCGCACTCTCTTCTGCGGCTGGGAGCGGCAGGAGCCGACCCGGCTGATCAGCGTCGTCAACCTGACGGAGGTGCTGGTCGCCCCCGCCGCTGACCGGCGCAGGCTGCGGGCCGCGCGGGAGGCGCTCGCGGCCCTCGACGTCGCGATCCACCAGCCAAGCGAGGCGATCGGCGTTGAGGCCGCCCGCCTGCGCAACGCGCACCCGATCAGCCTCCCCGACGCGTACTGCCTCGCCACCGCCCGCTCTACGGAAGCCACGGTCGCCTCGTTCGATGAGAAGGTGCTCCGCGCCGCCGAGCGCGAACGGCTCGCGCTCGCCGGAACAGCCGCGCGGCGACCACGTCGGCGCTGAGCCCGAGCCGGTTGTGCGGGCGCGCGCGTGCCCCGCCGGCGCCACCGAACAGCGACACCCGCATCCCGCGCACATCCCGCCCGTTCGCTAAGAAGACAACGCCCCATCCCGCGCTCATCCCGCACGAGGTCGCTGCAAGCTCCCGCCCGCACCCGCGAATCCCCGCAACGACAAAGCCGAAAAGACCTGCTCACGGGGGAAGTCCCCGCCTATCCCCGCTCAGCCCGGAAGCGCCAAGACCGGTTTGTCACGCCGGAGGTCGCGGGTTCGAGTCCCGTCGCTCCCGTAAAATCCCTGTAAATTGACATGTTTTGTTGCCCGCCGAGGCGCAAACGACCGCCGGCCTCCTTGCATGCTGCGCACATCCCGCACGGGAATCCCCGCAGAGAGCGGGTCGTAGCCGGTAATACCCGCAGGCATTTCGCCGGTCACAACGACCGGCGGTCGAGTGGCTCTTTGCTAGGGGGACGGCGCTTGGCGTAGTAGCGGGGGCGGGACTTGGACAGACATTGCGACCACGTACCGCTTCGTCGAGGTCCGCCCGCTGCCCTAACAAGCGGGGAGCCGCGCGGTTGGACGCGGCTCCGTCAGATTCCCGCCGGCACCCTGAGACCGGACGTCTCCGCTGTTCCAAGGACGAACAGGGTCGAGCTCATGATCCCGAATCGCTCGGTGTCTCGCCGTGAACTTGACGATGTCGATCTCGTGGAGACGGAGCTTGCGACGGTGGCGGCACGTGACCGTCCCCGGAGGGCGGTCTACTCGTTCTGGATGAGGCCCGCGCAGCCGTGGTGGGGCGAGCCGGACGAACCGGCTTGCGCGGCAGGACGAGCCTGAACTCGCTTCCCGCTCCCGCCTCGCTGTCGAGTTCGATTCGCCCGCCGAGCGCGCGTGCCGCGCGCTGCGCGATCGCGAGGCCGAGACCGGAGCCGCCGCTCGCGCGGTCACGCGCCTCGTCGACGCGGTAGAGGCGGTCGAAGATGCGCTCGCGGTGC
>WNFU01005496.1_pt1 | contig 15717 bp, 12 predicted proteins | sample 5400121 | NCBI WGS metagenome assembly WNFU01 (sample SAMN13153360, study PRJNA577476) | soil metagenome | isolation source: 100 cm soil or saprolite under grassland replicate 1 | place: USA:California | collected 2016-06-15
CATGATCAAGGTCCACGTGTTCCGGGAGGAGCAGGAGCTGACCGACGTGCCGGTCAGCGACCTCTCCGAGGTCCGGGGCGAGCCGGACACGCTGGTCTGGGCGGATGTGGTCTCCGGTACGCCGGAGGAGCTGGCCGAGATGGGCCAGGAGTTCGACATCCACCCGGTCGCCCTCGAGGACTGCCACCACCAGCGCAAGCAGCGACCCAAGGTCGAGGAGTACCCGGGCCACGTGCTGCTGGTCGCCTACGCCGCCAAGCCGGGCACGGACGGCCAGCACGTCGAGCTGCACGAGCTGGACCTGGTCGCCGGGCCGAACTTCCTGGTGAGCTTCCACGCCGGCAAGCCCATCGACGCCGAGTCGGTCGCCAGGCGGGTCAAGGCCCACCCCGAGCTGGCCAGGGAGGGCGCCGGCTTCCTGCTCTACGTGGTCCTGGACGAGCTGGTGGACTCGTTCTTCCCGACCCTCGACGGGATCGGCGAGCGGGTCGAGGACCTCGAGGAGGCGGTGTTCGCGGGCAGCAGCGACGTGCAGAACCAGATCTTCGCGCTCCGCAAGGACCTGATCGCGGTCCGCCGGGTGGCCGGCCCCATGCGCGACGCCATGATCGTGCTGCTGCGCCGCGACCTGGGGCTGTTCAGCCGCGAGGCGCAGCGCTACCTGCAGGACATCTACGACCACCTGATCCGGGTGGTGGAGAGCGTCGAGGACTACCAGGACCTGGCGGCCGGCGCGCTGGAGGCGAACCTGACCGTGGCCTCCAACCGGGTCAACATGGTCGCCCGCAACCTGACCGCCTACGCCGCCATCTTCGCGGTGATCACGATGATCAGCGGCATCTACGGCATGAACTTCGAGCACATGCCGGAGCTCGGCTGGCGGCTCGGCTACGCCTGGGCGCTGGGCCTGATGGCGGTCGGCGCCGGCGCTCTGTGGCTGTATTTCAAGCGGAAGGGCTGGTTGTAGAGAATACGCAGGTGAACCCAGACACGCTGGAGCGGGTCCGCGCGCGGGTCGCCGAGCGGTTCCCGGCCGACCTGGACCGGATCCGCGACTACCTCCGCCTCCCGTCGGTCAGCGCGACCGGCGAGGGCATCCGCGCCACCGCCGAGGCGACCGGCGCCTGGATCGAGGGCGCCGGCGGCTCGTTCGAGCTGGTGGAGACCCCCGGCCACCCGCTGGTGCTCGGCGAGCTGCCCGGCCCGGCGGGCGCCCCACGGCTGCTCCGCTACGGCATGTACGACGTCCAGCCCGCCGAGGAGCCGGAGTGGACCTCGCCGCCGTTCGCGGCCGAGATCCGCGAGCTGCCGGGGGTCGGTCCCGCCGTGGTCGCCAGGGGCAGCGCCAACTCCAAGGGCTGCCTGGCCGCCTTCTTCCTCGCCGTCGAGGTGTTGCGGGAGCTCGACGCGATGCCGCCGCTCACCGTCGTGCTGATGGTCGAGGGCGAGGAGGAGCTCGGCAGCCCCAACCTGCCGGCGGTGGTCCGCGCCCGCGCCGCCGACCTCCAGGCCGAGGCCGCCTTCGACCTGGACCTCACCGCCGGCCTGGACGGCCAGCCGGAGCTGATCCTCGGCTGCAAGGGGCTGTGCAGCCTGGAGCTGGTCGCGGAGGGCGGGGACTGGGGCGGGCCAGCCATCGATCTGCACTCCAGCGAGCAGGCCTGGATCGCGTCGCCGGTGTGGGCGCTGGTCCACGCGCTGGCGACCCTGACCGACCAGGGGGAGCGCATCCGGGTGCCCGGCCTCGACGGCGGTCGGGGGCCCTCCGACGGCGACGCCCGCCTCCTCGCCGAGCTGGCCGAGACCTTCGACCCGGCCGAGCACCTGCGCGAGGTCCGCGCCACCCGCTACCGCCTGCCCGGGGGAGCGGCGGAGCTGCTGGAGGCGCTGCTGTTCCGGCCGACCCTGAACGTCTCCGGGATCGCCGGCGGCTACGTCGGCCCGGGCGGCAAGACGATCGTGCCGAGCCGCGCCGTGGCCATGGTCGACATCCGGCTGGTGCCGGGCGGCGACCCGGAGTCGGCCGCCGCCGCGGTCCGCCGCCACCTCGACCGGCACGGCTTCGGCCACGTCGAGGTCCGCATGCTCGAGTCCTACCCGTGGGCCAAGGCCCCGCCCGGCAACCGCTCCGAGCTGGCGCTGCGCGCCTCCTACCGGGCTCTCGGGCGCCAGCCGCTCCCCTACCCGCTGGCTCCCTGGTGCGCGCCCTACTACGTGTTCGACCGCATCCTCGGCCTGCCGTGGGCGGCTGGCGGTGTCGGCCACGCCGCGGGGGCGCACGGCCCGGACGAGTACGCCACCGTCGCCGGCCTCCAGGAGCACGTGGTCGGGGCGGCCGCCTTCCTGCTCGCCTACGCGGCCGGTGCCGTCGAGGCGCGAGCGTGAGCGCCCTGCGCGTGGTGGTCGCCAGGGGCGACCCGCTCGAGCGGGGCAGGACCCTCGGCTACGAGCTGGCCGACCTGATCCGCCACTCGCTGGAGTTCTACTGGCGCTACCTGGTCCGGCGGGGCGTGCACGCCGGCGAGCTGGCCGGCCTGCTCGGCCCCTACCTCCGCGCGGCCGAGCGGGAGCTGCCCGACCTGGTCGAGCTGGTCAGCGGCATGGCCGAGGCCGCTGGGGTGTCGTTCTGGGAGCTGTTCGCGATCAACGCCTTCGAGGAGCTGGAACCGCTGCTGGAGCCGGGCGACGGGCGGTCGCTCGGCGAGGTCACCGGCGCCACCGGGGACCGCTGCTCCACGGTGACCGTGTCCGGGCCTGGCTACACGCTGCTGGGCCACAACGAGCAGTGGATGGCCGGCGACCGCGGCAACGTCGCGGTGGTGATCGAGCTGCCCGACGACGGCCCGGCGCTGGTCTCCCCCACCATCGTCTGCTGCCTTCCGGCGGTCGGCATGAACGAGTACCGGGTCGCCCAGGGCATCCAGTCGCTGGTCGCACGCGACGACGGCGTCGGCGTCCCGCGGGTGCTGGTCTCCAGGCACGCGCTGGTGTCCTCCTCCCCGGCCGATGCGCTGCGCCGGGCCACCCTGCCGGGACGGGCGGGCGGCTACGGGCACAGCTTCGCGTTCGGCACCGGCTCCGCGATGAGCATCGAGACCAGCGCCACCCGCTTCGCGGTGGCCGGCGTGCCCGGCTGCCACACCAACCACTACACCGACCCGGAGCTGGCCGAGCTGGCCCCGCCGCCCAGCCCGAGCAGCGTCGCCCGCCTGGAGCGGCTGCGGGCGCTGGTCGAGGAGCGCGCCCCGGCCACGCCGGCCGCCCTGGGCGAGATCCTGGCCGACCATGGCGGCGGCGGGCCGCAGACGATCTGCGAGCACGGTACCGGGGAGCCGGCCGACGAGGCCTCGGCGATCGTGTTCTCGATGATCTGCGACCTGGACCTTGGGAGGATCTGGGTGGCGCCGGGCAGCCCGTGCGCGACCCCCTACGAGGAGGTGGACCTGTCCGGTGTGGTCTGAGCGGGGGCCGTTGCGGTACGAGCGCCTGACCTGGCCGGAGGTGCGGCGGGCGGCGGGACGGGGCCGCTGCCCCGCGACCCCGACGACCCGTACGTGCGGCCCATCCGCGGCGGCCGTGCCACCGGCCCGCTGGTCGGCGGCGACCTGTGGCTGCTGCTGCAGACCATGGGCACCCCCTGGGAGCTGGAGCTGGACGGCGCGATCCTGTTCTTCGAGGACGTCGAGGCGCCGCCCTGGTACGTGGACGGCATGCTCATCCAGCTCGGGCAGGCCGGGAAGCTGGCGCAGGTGGTCGGGGTGGCGATCGGCGAGATGGACAAGTGCGACTGGAGCGAGCAGCGGCCGGAGTGGCCGCGGACCAGTTCGCTGGAGCAGGTCCTCGAGGAGCACCTCGAGCCGCTCGGCGTGCCCGTGCTCTACAAGCTGCCGGTCGGGCACGCCAAGCACCTGGCCACCCTGCCGCTGGGCGTGACCGCGACCCTCGACGCCGACGCCCGCACCCTCACGGTGGACGAGCCGGCCCTGCGGTGAGCACCTCCGGCGCGGTCACGGTCCGCTACGCGACGGTCGGCGACGCGCCCGCCCTTGGCCGGGTGCACGTCCGGGCGTGGCAGGCCGCGGCCTACCGCCGGCAGATGCCCGACGACTACCTCGACGGGCTGCGGCGGTGCTGTGGGTGCTGCCAGGCAACCACCGCGCGCGCCGCTTCTACGAGGTCGAGGGCTGGGTCGCGGATGGCACCGAACGCACCGACGAGGTCCTGGGCATGGTGGTCGCCGAGGTGCGCTACCGGCGGCGACTGGAGCGTGCGAGCGGCGATCCTCCTCTGGGTCGCGGGTAGAAGCCGAGCGGCGTAGCGCGGACAATGGTGGCCGTTGGAGCAATCGCGTAAGGGGCGGTTCCATGCGCGCGGGGCACCAGGGTGGCCGCGTGAGGGCGCGCACCGCCGCCAGACTCGCCTGGGGGCTCTGCGCGGTCGCCTTGGCGATGATGACGGCGCGCCTGGTGGTCGTGGTGCTGGGAGGGACGACCGCGCTGCCACCCGGCTTCCCCCCGCCGGTGGTCCAGGCGATCGAAGTCATCGGGTTCCTCGGCGCGCCGATCCTCGGGGGGGTCATCGCCGCGCACCGCCCCGAGAACCCCTATGGCTGGCTGTGGTGCGCGATCGGCCTCAGCCTGGGCGTGACGTTCCTCGCGGTTGGCTATGGCGCCTACGCCCTGGTGGTGGAGCCCGGCGCCCTTCCCGGTGGCCTGGCGGCGGCGTGGGTCTCGAGCGTGACCACCTACCTCGTCGTTGGTCTGCTGCCGTTCATCTTCCTGTTGTTCCCCGACGGCCGGCTCCCCGCTGGCCGCTGGCGACCGGTGGCCTGGACGGCCGGCCTGGTGGGCGTGGCGCAAGTCGTGCTGGTGGCGGTCCAACCCGGGCCGATCTACGACTTCCCGTTCGTCGACAACCCGGTCAGGTTCGCCGGGACGACCGGCGAGCTCGTCGAGTGGGTCTTTCTGAGCGACGCCGCCAACGTGGTGGTGCTCGCGTACATCCTGAGCTTGACGCTCGCCGCGGTCTCGATGGCGGTGCGGTTTCGACGCGCCAGGAGACAGGAGCGCCAGCAGCTCAAGTGGTTGGCGTCCGTGAGTATCCCGGTGCTCGGCTTCTTCCTCGTGCCCGTGTTCGTGCCCGCGTGGGAGAGCCGCCCGTTGGTCGCGGTCACCGTTGCCGTGCTGTTCTCGGCCATGTACGCCGCGATCGGCACCGCGGTCCTCAAGCACCGCCTGTACGACATCGACCTGCTGCTCACGCGCACGCTCGTCTACGGGCTGCTCACCGCCGCCTTCACAGTGGTCTACCTGGCCATCGTGGTGGGGATCGGCACGCTGGTCGGCTCGGGCGGGAGACCGAACCTGTTGTTGTCGATCGGTGCCACCGGCGTGGTCGCGGTGGCGTTCCAGCCCGCTCGGGACCGCAGCCGACGGCTGGCCAACCGGCTGGTCTACGGCCGGAGGGCCACGCCGTACGAGGTCCTGTCGGCGTTCTCGCGTGGCATGACCGGCGCCTCCACCGACGACTCGTTGCTGCGGATGGCCCGCCTGGTGGTGGAGGCGACCGGCGCCGAGCAGGCGACCGTGTGGCTGCGGCTCGGCGATGTCCTGCAGCCGCAGGCGCGCTGGCCCCAGGCGCGGCAACTGCCGGAGCCCGTCGCGCTCGAGGGCCGCGATGTGGAGGAGGCCCTGGCCGCGACGCAGGCCACCAGCTTGTCGTTTCCGGTCGGGCACGAGGAGGAGCTGCTCGGAGCGCTGACGGTGACGATCTCCCCGGCCGAGCCGCTCACCCCCGCCGGTGAGAAGCTGATCGGCGACCTGGCCACCCAGACCGGGCTCGGTCTTCGGTTCCAGCGCATGAAGGAGCGCGCCCTGTTCGCCAGGGCGCTGGCGTCCTTCCTCCCACCGGAGGTCGCCGAGCTGGTGGAGGCCTCGCCGTCGGCGCTGGCGCTGCGGGAGGAGCTGGAGGCCACCATCGTGTTCTCCGACATCCGCGGATTCTCCTCCCTGGCCGAACGCCTCCCGCCGCGGGAGGTGGCCGAGGTGGTCGGGCGCCACCTGGCGGCCATGGTCGAGGTCGTCACCTCCCACGGTGGGGTGCTGGACAAGTTCGCCGGCGACGCGGTGATGGCGGTGTTCGGCGCGCCCCGACCGGCGGCCGACCACGCCCGGCGGGCGCTGGCGTGCGCGGCCGCCATGCAACGCCGGCAGCTCGCCCTCAACGATGCCGCCGAGCAGGCGGGTCTGCCGGCATTCCAGATCGGGATCGGGATCAACACCGGGACGGTGATCGCCGGAACCCTTGGCGGGCCGGGTCGGCTGGACTACACGGTGCTCGGCGATGCGGTGAACATCGCCCAACGCCTGCAGAGCGAGGCGGTGGGCGGCGAGATCCTCGCCGCGGCCGCAACCGTACGGCAGGCTGGCACGGATCGAGCAGAGCCGGTCGGGCTCAAGCAACTCAAGGGACGCAAGGAGCTGGTCGACGTCTGCCGGGTCCACTGGGCGGCCATCCCCGCGCAGCCCTCGGGATGACCCGCGCTACCCGGCCAGGTCGAGGTCGGGGTCGGCGTGGATGGGCTCGCCCTCGATCAGGGTGGCGAGCACCCTGGCGTCGCCGATCGGCCCGGCGGCTGGGTCGAACGGGTCGCGGTCGAGCACCGCCAGGTCGGCGAGCTTGCCCGGCTCGATCGAGCCCGTGTCGGCCTCCAGGCGCAGCGCGTAGGCCGAGCCGATGGTGAAGGCGTCCAGAGCGGCGGGCAGGTCGAGCCGCTCCTCCGGCAGGAACGGCTCGCCGCCGCGGTCGCCTGGCGCCACCCGGTTGACCGCGACCTCCAGCTCCAGCAGCGGGTTGGCGGTGGAGACCGTCCAGTCGCTGCCGAACGCCAGCACCGCCCCCGCTCGGCGCAGGCTCGCCCACGGGTACTGCCAGCCGGCCCGCTCCGGGTCCAGGAACGGCAGGGTCAGCTTCCGCATGTAGCCGTCCAGGCACGCCCAGAAGGGCTGGGCGTTGGCGACGACCCCGAGGCGGCGGAAGCGAGGACGGTCGTCGGGGTGGACGAACTGCAGGTGGGCGATCTGGTGGCGGCTGTCCCGGCGGCCGTTGGCGTCGGCGGCGGCCTGGAAGGCGTCCAGCGCCTCGCGCACCGCCCGGTCGCCGATCGCGTGGACGTGGACGTCGAAGCCGGCGCGGTCCAGCGCGGTCACGACCCTGGCCAGCTCGTCGGGGGGCAGCATGCCGATGCCGCGGTTGCCGGTCGGCGCGCCGTCGCCGTCCAGGTACGGGTCGAGCATCGCGGCGGTGCGGTTCTCGAAGACGCCGTCCTGGAAGTGCTTGACCGCGGTGGCTCGCAGCCGGCCGACGGTGTGGGTGCGGGTCAGCTCCGGCAGGGTGGCGAGCTGGGCGTCGCCGTCGGCCACCTCCCATTTGACGGCCGCGACCACCCGGCCGGTGAGCGCGCCGCGCTCGGCGACGGCCCGGTAGGCGGCCAGCGTCTCTGGCGACACCAGGGCGTCCTGCCAGGCGGTCACCCCCAGCCGGTGCAGGTGGGCCTGGCCCAGCTCGATCCCGGCCTCCCGCTGCGCCGGGCCGGGGTCGGGGACGAGGTCGCCGACCAGGTTCATGGCCTCCTCGTGGAGCGCGCCGGTCGGCTCGCCGGCGGCGTCCCGCTCGATCCGGCCCCTGGGCGGGTCCGGCGTGGCGGCGGTGACGCCGGCCACGGCCAGGGCTCGGCTGTTGACCCAGGCGCTGTGCCCGTCGGTGGAGGCCAGGAAGACCGGCCGGTCGCCGACGACCGCGTCCAGCGCGGCCCGGTGGGGGGCGCCGCCCGGGAAGGCGTCCATGACCCAGCCGCCGCCCTCGACCCAGGGCGCGCCGGGATGGTCGGCGGCGTAGCGGGCGACGGCCGCCGGGTAACCGGCCGGCTCGACCTCGTGGAGGTCGCATGCCAGCAGTTCCAGGCCGCCGATGGAGGGATGGACGTGGGCGTCGTGGAAGCCGGGCAGGACCAGGCCGCCACGCAGCCGCAGCACCCTGGTCGCCGGGCCGCGGAGCGCGGCGACGTCGCGTTCGGCGCCGACGGCGGCCACCCGGCCGTCCCTGACGGCGACCGCGCCGGCCCAGCGCCGCGCCGGGTCGGCGGTGTACACCGGCGCCCCGACCACCAGCAGGTCGGCGGCCCCGTCCGCTCCGCTCATCGGCTCCGCTCCTTCCCGGCTCGCCCCGTCGTCTCCCGGTCCACCGGGCCCCGTCCCACCAAGGGACCCCCTTGGGGTCCCCCGGACCCCTCCGCCCGATCCACCGGAGCACCCCCCTAAGGTTCCCCAAACCCCCCCAGCCGATCCACCAGAGCACCCCCCTGGGGTTCCCCGGGCCCCTCCGGCGCGCCGCCCCGCTCCACGCCAGGGGCGAGGTGCCCCCGCGGTGCCGCCGCGTGGAGGACCGACGGCCAGTCCACCACGACCAGCAGGGCGGTGGCGGCCATGGCCGAGTAGTCCAGGCGCATCGCCAGCCAGATGCCGGCGTGCAGGGCGACCGCGGCGGGCAGGAACAGCCACGCCAGCCGCGGCCGCCACAGGACCAGCGGGAACCCGAGCTCCACGGCCAGGGTGGCGGCGGCCAGCAGGTGGGCCAGGACCGGCCGGTCGGCGACGAACAGCGCGTAGGGGTTGGGAACAGGCTGCTGGTCGCTGGAGGCGTACAGCACCCAGCGCAGGTTGCCGCTGGTCACCCAGCCCGGGCCGGCGTGCAGCAGCTTGGCGAGCCCGGAGAAGAAGTAGGCGCCAGCCACCACCACCATCGCGGTCCGCACCGGCCAGCCGAACGCCGGCCCAGGACCGGGACGGGCCCGGCGGCGGGCGTCCAGCGACCAGGCCGCTCCGGCGGGCGCCGGCAGCAGCGGCACCAGGCAGAGCAGCAGCAGCACGTCGTTGTGGACCACCTTGCCGAGGCTGGAGGTCATCGCCACCAGCGGCAGGGCGGCGGCCCACGCCAGCGGCAGCGCGACCCGGGTCCACAGGCCGGCGGCGGCGAGCACCGCGCCGGCCAGCGCCAGCGCCTGGACGGCGACCACCAGCCCCCGCGGCGGCATCCGCTCCAGCACGCGCAGGAACGAGATCGGCCGGAACAACGCCGCCGGCTGCGACGCCAGCTCCACATAGGGACCGATGGCGAGCCGGACGGCGAGCAGCCCGCAGAGGCCGATCCGCACCACCGCCAGCCGGCGAGGGTCTCCCGGCGCGAACAGCCACGCCTCAAGCCGGCGCATCGACGGTCCCGTCGCGGCAGGTGTAGCGCAGGACGCGGCTCGGCGGCGCGCCGCGCCGGCCGACCCGGCGCGACACGTCGGTGTCGGTCTGGTAGAGGCGAAGCGCGGCGACCTCGCCGCCATTAGCTCGCACCGCCTCCGCCCACGCCTGGCAGACGGCCGCCTGCCGGTCGGTCGTCAGCTCGGGAAAGCCCCTGAGGACCTGCACCTGGCCCTGGTAGCCGGCGGGCAGGTCGCGGAACGGGACCGGGGTCTCGCGGCCGGCCCGGTCGACGGTCACCGCCTGCCAGCCCGGCTGCCTGGCCTGGCGGGCGTCGGCGAACAGCCGCCAGCCGGTGAGCGGCCACGCCTCGAACCCGGCGAGCCCGCAGAGCACGAACACCGCAAGGTAGACGGCGACGAAGCGGCGCGCCCAGCGGGGCGCGCGCGTGTCGGGGCGTGGTGCCGGCTGCATGCCGGCCACGCTACCGCGGCGGCTCCCCGGCCGGCGAGGACCCGGCCTCGACGGCGGTCGCGAACGCCAGCAGGTCGGCCACGCCGAAGTCGTCCGGCCCCGCCTGTTGGCCGGCGGCGGGGAGGGTGGGGCGCCAGGCGGGGTCGACCGCCCGGTAGGACTCGCCGTCGGCGTCGACGAGGCCGACCAGGACCTCGCCGACGATGCGGCCGCCGACCGGGCCGAGCCGCTCGCCGTCGCCGCGGTGCTGGGCCTCCTTGAGGACGTAGAACCACAGCGGCGTCTCCTGCCGCCAGCCGGACCCGGCGAGGCCGACCTCCTCGGCCGTCAGCGGCGCCACCCCGAGGCGGCCGGCGACCGCCTCGCCCGACGGCAGCCCGACCCCCTGGCCGCGCTGCAGGTCGCGCACTGCCAGGGAGCCGTAGTCGTCGTCGGGGGTCACCCCGGTCAGCGCCTCCGGCAGCCGGATGAGGTAGCGGGCCAGGCGCCCGTCCATCCGCCTGGCGCGCTGCGCCGGCGGCCGTCCCGGCTGGTCGAACAGGCACGACCAGTCGACCGTCCGGGCGGCGGGGACGGGGCGGAAGCCCAGCAGGTCGGGGAAGACCGGCACCGGGTCGGCGTCGCGGTTGACCCGGTAGCGCTCGCGGATCTGACCGTGCCCGTAGCGGTAGGCGGCGTCGGCGAACTCCAGCGGGATCCAGGCCGCCCCGGGCGCCGGCCGGTAGTGGCGGGGACCGTTGGTGAGCAGCTCGCCGCCCAGCTCCGCCCCGACCAGCCGCGGCAGGAAGTCGCGCAGCAGCACCCACTGGTAGTGCCAGGTGGCGGACCTGCGAGCCTGGTCGAGCAGCTCGGGCTCGGCCACCCCGTCGGCCCGGAGCCGGTCCACCAGCCCGTTGTGGAGGTGGAGCATGGCGACGTGGAGCTGGCTCATGAACAGGTGGACGTCGTTGCGCGGGTCGCCGATCAGGGCGACGCCCTGCGAGTTACGGGGGAGGTCGCGGGGCCTGCCGGCGTCGTCGCGGCCGAGCAGCAGCTTGGCCGGGTCGTCACGGTCGTACAGGTAGGGGCTGCCGGCGGGACCGTCGCCGTAGACGCACTCCAGGTTGGCACGGGGGCTGCGGGCGTTGCGGATGCCGGCCACCTCGGCGTGATGGGTGAGCGGCGAACGGTCGGCGGTGATGTCGTGGGCGACGAACTGCCCGAGGAACGGCCAGCCGGCCGCCCCGTCCGCGTCGGAGGATCCCTCGTCCTCGGCGGCGTCGACGGTGTCGCAGGCGCCGCCCGCCCGGCCGAGCTCGTGCAGGACGCCGTCGTCGCAGTCCAGGGGCGCCAGCTCTGGGAACAGCCGCCGGTAGGTCCCACCCCCCGTTGGTGCGTCGACAGCCCGCGCCGGTGCCAGGCAGTGGTCGCGCACCCTGGTCGCCGTCGGCATCGAGACCGCCTCCCTCCGCTCTCCGAATTACAAGATTACACAGGACCGGTGAGACAGCGGGCGAGGGCGGTCGCGTCGACGTTGCCGCCGGAGAGGACCACCCCGACCCGGCCGCCGCGGGCGGCGCCGGTGAGCAGCGCGGCCAGGGGCAGGGCCGCGGTCGGCTCGACGAGCTGCTTGGTCCGCGACCAGCACAGCGCCAGGGCGTCGCGCAGCTCCGCGTCGGTGACGGTGACGATCTCGTCGACCAGCCGGCGCATCACCTCGAACGGCCGCTCCCCCACGCAGAGGCTCCGCACGCCGTCGGCGATCGTCGCCGGGGCGGCCGGCAGGGCGATGCGCCGGCCGGCGGCCAGCGAGGCGCGGGCGTCGGCCGCGGTCGCCGGCTCGACCCCCACCACCCGGGTGGCCGGCGAGCGGCCCTTCACCGCCGCCGCGGTCCCGGAGATCAGCCCGCCGCCGCCGACCGGCACCAGCACCAGGTCGAGGTCGAGGCCGGCATCCTCCAGCAGCTCCAGGGCGGCCGTGCCCTGGCCCGCCATCACCTCCGCGTCGTCGAACGGGTGGACCAGGCGCAGGCCGCGGGCGGCGGCCACCTCCAGCACCACCGCCTCGCGGTTGTCGGCGGTCACGCCCTCCATCAGCACCTCGGCGCCGTAGGCGCGGGTGGCCGCGACCTTGGCCGGGTTCGAGCCGGCCGGCATGACGACCAGCGCCCGGCCGCCGGTCTCGGCGGCGGCCAGCGCGACCGCCTGGCCGTGGTTGCCGGAGCTGACCGCCAGCACGCCCCGTGCCCGCTCGGCGGGGTCGAGGGCGAGCAGGGCGCTGAACGCCCCCCTGGCCTTGAACGCGCCGGTCCGTTGCAGGTGCTCGGCCTTGAGCACGACCCGGCAGCCGAGCTCGCGGTCCAGCAGCCGCGAGGTCAGGACCGGGGTGCGGTGGACCCGGCCGGCGATCCGGCCAGCCGCCCGCTCCACCTCGGCCAGGCCGAACGGCCGCGGCGGACCCCCCGTCCCGGGGGGGTCCGGGGGGGCGCTTGCTGCCCCCTCGGTGGACCGGGTCATGCGCCGGCGGCGGCGACGATCGCGCTGGCGGCCCGGTCGGCGTCCTCCGGGGTGACCTCGTAGTGGAAGACCAGCCGGACCTGGTCGGGGTCGACGTCGGCGGCCAGCACCCCGAGGTCGGCCAGCCGCTTCACCAGGCCGGGGCCGTCGGTGCCGAACGGCGCCGCCGCCAGCAGCACCATGTTGGTCTCGACCGTGGCGGGGTCGACGCTGCCGGGCACGGCGGCGGCGACCGTCTCGGCGGTGCGGCGGGCGTTGGCGTGGTCGTCGGCCAGCCGCTCGACCATCTGGTCCAGGGCGACCAGGGCGGCGGCGGCGAGCACGCCGGCCTGGCGCATGCCGCCACCGAGCAGCGCCCGCACCTGGCGGGCCCGCTCGACCAGGTCGCGGTCGCCGACCACCGCCGAGCCGACCGGGGCGGCCAGGCCCTTGGAGAAGCAGACCGAGAGGGTGTCGAACAGGCGGCCGTAGCGGTCCAGCGGGACGCCGGAGGCGACCGAGGCGTTCCAGATCCGGGCGCCGTCGCAGTGGAGGTGCAGCCCGGCGTCGTCGGCCAGCCGCCGCAGCTCCCCGAGCACGCCGAGGGGCAGGACGGCGCCGCCGGCGCGGTTGTGGGTCTGCTCCACGGCGATCGCGGTGGTCGGCACCCCGTAGTCGGCGGTGCGGACCCGCCGGCGCGCCGCCGCCGGGTCGAGCACACCGCGCCGGCCGGGCACCGCGTGGAGCTGGATGCCGCTCAGCAGCGGCGCCGCGCCCGACTCGTACCAGAAGATGTGGTTGTCCTCGTTGGCCAGGCACTCGGTGCCGGCCGGCGCCGCCAGCCGCAGGCAGATCTGGTTGCCCATGGTGCCGGAGGGGACGAACAGCGCCGCCTGATGCCCCAGACGCTCGGCCACCGCGGCCTCCAGCCGCTGCACGGTGGGGTCCTCGCGCCAGACGTCGTCGCCGACCTCGGCCTCGGCCATGGCGCGGCGCATCGCCGGGGTGGGCCGGGTGAAGGTGTCGGAGCGAAGGTCGACCGTCATCGTCCGCGATTCTACGCGCCGACGTGCCACAATCGTCCGTCAGCCAGCACCCGAGCCCGACCAGAGGAGCCATGCCCGCCCACACCGAGACCCTCGAGATCCACGGCCACATCATCGACTCGATGCTGTTCACCCGCATCCTCGACCAGGTCCTGGAGGCTCGCGCCAGCTACCGGATCGAGCGCTTCGACGTCGGCCGCACCCCGGTCGACCCCTCCTACGCGCGCCTGCTGGTCACCGTCGACGACCCGGCGCGGCTGGAGGAGCTGGTCCAGTCGCTCATGGGGCTCGGGATGCAGCGGCTCGAGACCGGCGACGCCGACCTGGTGCCGGCCGAGATGGACGGGGTGCTCCCCGACGGCTTCTACTCCTCCACCAACCTCGAGACCGAGGTCCGGGTCGGCGGCGTCTGGCTCCAGGTCGAGAACCCGGAGATGGACTGCGCGATCGTCGTCCACGACGGCCACGCCCGCACCGTGCCGATGTCCGATGTGCTCAAGGACGACCGGGTGGTGGTCGGCAGCCAGGGCCTGCGGGTGCGCCCGCGCGACCGGGGCCGCGCCGGCGAGGTCTTCGAGTTCATGTCCTCCCAGGTCTCCAGCGAGAAGCCGCAGGGGCTGATCGTCCGCAAGGTGGCCACCATGATGCGGGCGACCAGGGAGCGCGGCGAGAAGAACCTCTGGGTCGCCGGCCCGGCGGTGGTGCACACCGGGGCCGGCCCGGCGGTGGTGCGGCTGATCGAGGGTGGCTACATGGACGTGCTGTTCGCCGGCAACGCGCTCGCCACCCACGACATCGAGGGCGCCCTGTACGGCACCTCGCTCGGCGTGAACCTGCTGGAGGGCATCGGCGTCGAGCACGGCCACGAGCATCACATCCGCGCCCTCAACACCATCCGCCGCTGCGGCTCGATCGCCAAGGCGGTCGAGCAGGGGGTGCTGACGTCGGGGATCATGCACGCCTGCGTGCTGCACGGCGTCGACGTCGTGCTCGGCGGGTCGGTGCGCGACGACGGCCCCCTCCCGGACACGATGACCGACGTCATCGACGCGCAGCGGCAGATGCGCTCGCTGCTGCCGGGGGTGGGCTACGCCCTGATGGTGGCGACCATGCTCCACTCGATCGCCGTCGGCAACCTGCTGCCCGCCTCGGTGCCGCTGGTCTGCGTCGACATCAACCCGGCGACGGTGACCAAGCTCGCCGACCGGGGCTCCACCCAGGCGACCGGCGTGGTCACCGACGTCGGCCTGTTCCTCGGCGCCCTCGCCGACGAGCTCGCCCCCGCCGGCTAGCGGTAGTTTGTTGGCTACGGTGGCAGGTAGAGGTGCAGCGGCCATCCGGCATGGGCGGCGTCAAGCAGCAACCGGAGCTGGGCCGGCGGGGCCGCCGGCGACCACGCCCGCCACCAACGCCCCAGCACGACCCACGGGGTCAGCCAGCCGCGTACCCGGCGCAGCGCCTGCGGCCAGGCCACCACCCCGGCGGGCATGCGCTGGCTGGTGGCCGGCCCGCTCCCCCCGCGCGCCCGCCGCGGCGGGCTGGGTGTCCGGCGGCGACGGTGCGGGCGGCGGCTCGGCGAACCACGCCCGCCAGCAGAACGAGAATGCGCAGCAGACCAGCTGCCAGTGGCGGCGGATCGCCTGGTCGCTGCGGACCTGGAAGTCGGCCCAGCCGAGTTCGTGCTTGACCTGCTTGTAGCCCTGCTCGACCCAGTTGCGCAGGCCGTACACGCGCACCACCTCGGCCAGGTCGGCCGGCGGGAAGGCCGTGGGTGCCCGACCTGCGGGGCGGGGCAGGTTGGTGACCAGGTACCAGGTGGTCAGCTTCGGCAGCGTCGCCGGGTCGGTGGTCGCCACCACCAGCCGCAGGCGCCGGTCCGGGCCCCAGCCGGCCGCGGGCAGCTTGGCGTCGGCCGCCCACCAGGTCTGGGTGTGGCCGTCGCGGAAGCGGCGGGTGACCGGGGTCCAATCGCCGGGCTGCTGGGGACTGGTCCAGGCCAGCTCGGCGGCGGCCTCGCGGGGGGTGTGCGCCTCCTCGGCCGGCGCCCAGGCACCCTTGCGAGGCTTGACCGCCAGCACGTAGGCGACCTTCGCCTGTCCGAGCGCCTGGGTGAAGCCCTCGTTGTCGCCGTAGAAGCAGTCCGCCACGACCGCGCGGAAGCTGATCTGGGCCTGCCGGGCCGCCTGGACGAGCTGGACGGCCAGCTGCGGCTTGGTCCGGAACGCCGGATCGCGCTTGCCCTTGGGCAGCCTGGATGCCGGGGTGTAGGGGACCACGTCGACCGGCCAGTAGACGCGCTCGTCGGCCCACAGGCTGGTCACCGCGACGATGCCGTTGTCGGTCTTGCCCAGCGAGCCCAGGTACTGGCGGGCGACGTGGGCGGTCTTGGTGCCGGCCTTGCGGTCGCCGCTGTCGTCCAGCACCAGCACGCCGTGGTCCCGGGGACGGGTGGCAGGGTCGGCCACCAGCAGCTC
>WNFU01011125.1_pt1 | contig 15714 bp, 5 predicted proteins | sample 5400121 | NCBI WGS metagenome assembly WNFU01 (sample SAMN13153360, study PRJNA577476) | soil metagenome | isolation source: 100 cm soil or saprolite under grassland replicate 1 | place: USA:California | collected 2016-06-15
ACGCCACGGCGGCCGCGTCCCCGCCGGGCTGTGGGCCCGCATCGTCCAGCGGCTGCTCGCCCTCAACGCCGCCATCTGGCACAACTGGCAGATCGGCGCACCGGTCAAGCGGTCCTTGATCGCTTACGATCACTGAGCTACCCCTATTCCCCGGTCAACGATCTAGTAAGGACGTCGTCGTAGACGAGAATGTGTCGACCGGTGACCCGGTCAGGCTCGGGAACCAGCAGTACCCGAGCCAGCAGGGCGGCAGATGCCCGCTTGGCAGTGAGCGACCCGCCGGCAGACTGTGGCCGCGGCCCAGTCGCAACGATCGCCCGCGGCTGTTGCTGATCGAACGGCCCATATGCCACGCGTGTCCTGCACGGCGGCGCTGTCAATCACTGGCTCGGTATGCGCCGCCCGGAATTCCGGCGGGCCAGTATAGGTGGGGCTGGCCACGATCAAATCGATGTCGGCTGGGTCCATGGTCTGCTCGAGCCATCCCAACACCAGGCGAGCAAAGATCAGGCTCCATCCCGTTCTGGCCCTGTACTTGTATCGGTGGATCGTCTGGCCGAGCGGACTACCGCGATCCTTCAGCCCGATCGCGTGCACGCGGGTGAACTGGCGACGTCGGGCGTCTCGACAGAGGCGGTTGCCGCAGCGCTCTCCTGGTTGAAGCGCCTGATCGCAGGTCCCGCACGCGTTGAGGTCCGGCCGGGTGAGTGCTCGGTACGCGCAGGTCACACACTGCTCGATCGGTCCTGTGAGTCGGTATCGGCAGCGCATGCAACGCGGGAATCCTGGAACGTTCTCGTCGAACGGCGCGGTGGGCTCCTCCATCGCCGCTACAGGACATCGAGGGTGAGTTGCTGCTGCCGCTTGGTCGCATCGTTGAGCCGGTCCGGGTCGACGAGGTCGTCGACAACCTCGTCCACCGTGCCGACCTCGATCGCGCCGCGCTTTGCGACATAACCCTGTGCCCAGGCTTGCTGTGCGACCAGCGATTTCAGCAGCCAGACCCGCTTGCCATGCTCGAGCGCCAGCCGTGCCTGCATCTTGGCGCCGGATGTCGCCGTCGCCTCCACCACCACGGTGCCTTGGCTGATCCCGCTGGTGACGACGTTGCGCCGTGGGAAGGTCCATGTCGCCGGATGAGCTGACGGCCAGAACTGCGACACGAGCGCGCCGGCCGTAGTGATCCGCTCGGCGAGGTCTCGGTTGCCTTTGGGATAGAGCGGCGTGGCGATGCCTTGTCCGAGCACGGCGATCGTGCGCCCGTTGGCGTCGAGGGTGGCGGTGTGGGCGGCAGTGTCGATGCCTCGGGCAAGCCCCGAGACGACCGTGACGTTCCGCTCTGCAAGCAGCCGCGCCATTCGCTCGGCGCGACGGACGCCTTCATCAGATGGCGTGCGGGTGCCGACGACCGCGACTGACCGGGTGTCCTGCTCGAGCAGGCTGCCCCGTACGAACAGGAACGGTGGAAGGTTGAAGACCGCCCGCAGCGTGGCCGGATACTCCTCATCCAGGACTGTAATCAGCCGGGCGCCGACCCGCTCGGCAAGCGCAAGTTCCTGGTCCACTCGCGCTCGTGCATCGTCCAGCCGATCGACACCGTAGAGCAGCAGCGGCCGAGCCTCGTTGGCCTCGGCAGAGTCCTCGTGGAAGACCCCTTGCTCAAGGCGATCCAAGCCCTCCCAGAGTTGGGCTTCCCGAGCGAGCAGACTCCAGTCGATCGAGCGACCGTCCGCTCGGATCGCGCAGAGCGTGAGCAGCCGGTATCGGTCGTCCATGCTACTTCCTCTCGAACATATGTTCGCATGGTCAGAAGGCATCATCGCATAGCTCCAGGTGCTTCGACAACCACCCGATGTCCACCCGACTTCCGCTGTCGGCCGACCAGCTACTGAGTCGATCCCACACGCCGGAGATCGCGCCAGCCGCAGCCAGCCTGTCGTCCTCGAACCTGCCTTCGACCATTGACGCCGTCCACCGAACCCAAAGGTCCCAGCTGAACGGGTCGAACATGCATCGGATATCGAAGAGAATAGATTATTCTCTATGGTACAGTGCATCAGCACGGCCGGCGACCAGGAACGACACCGAGGCCGGCAGTCCCGAGCGGGAACGATTCTCTGTGACAAGGCCAAGGAGGACGCTGGCGTGGCAGGCAGAGTGACCGCGCTGGCCGGTGCCGACCACAACGTGCGCCAGGCGGTCGAGGCCTTCCTTGGCGTGCCGCGGGCCGCCACCACCACCCGCACTTACGCCCGCACGCTGGACCATCTCGCGGACCGTCTCGACGGCGGGCGACCGCTTGCCGCCATCTCCAGCGACGAGCTCGCCGCCGCGGTGGACCAGTTGTGGGGCCAGCGGGCACCGCGGACCTGGAACCGGCACGTGGCGACGGTCCGCTCGTGGCTCTCCTGGTGCCGCCGCCACGGCTGGCCCGTCGGCGACCTTAGCCTGCGGGCGGACCGCCGCGCGGTGCCGGAGGACACTACGCGGGCGATCCCCCTTCCGATGCTCGAGCGGCTGTGGTCCCGCCAGGACATCCCGCTGCGGGAGCGGGCGCTGTGGCGGCTGCTGTACGACTCGGCCGCCCGCGCCGACGAAGCCCTCGCCCTCGACGTCGAGGACCTGGACCTGGCCAACCGCCGCGCCCGGGCGTGGACCAAGGGCGGCCACCGTCGCCAGCTCCACTTCCAGACCGGCGCCGCTCGCCTGCTCGCCAAGCTCGTGGCGGGCCGGGACCGCGGGCCGGTGTTCCTCACCGACCGGCGCCCTGCGCCGGCCCGCGCGCCGGCGGCCACCGACCTGGACCCTGCCAGCGGCCTGGCGCGGCTGTCGTATGAGCGGGCCGAGCAACTGTTCAAGCGCCACTCGGGCGGCAGGACGCTGCACCAACTCCGCCACTCGCGGCTGACGCATCTCGGCGAGCAGAACGTGGCGGCGCCGTTGCTGATGGCCATCAGCGGGCACAAGCGTCTGGCCACCCTGCAGCAGTACGTCAAGCCGGGCGAGGGGGCGGTCGCCGCGCTGCTGGCCGAACTCGACCCCGACCGTCGCCGCTGACGGCCGCATGCCCATATGGCCCCGTTCACGGTTGGCCCTCGATGCTGCTCCAGCACTACGTGGGCGTCGGGGCCTGGCTCTGGGCCGACGTCCTCGATGAGCCCGTGGGTCCAGCGGGGTGTTCACCGGACCGTCCAGGCGTCGGCCGGACACCGTCACCGCACCCACGTCGATGACGGCCACGAACGGCACGATCGCGGGGTCCTCGGCGAGCGCGGCGCGCACGACCGCCTCGATGCGTTCGGCGTCCTCAGCAGGCGGGTCCCACCCGATCCGCCAGCGGTCCCGCCGCCCGTCGTAGGCGGCCCACACCTCGACCCCGTACCGGTCGCCCAGGCCGGCGACGAACCGGTGCACCACATGGGCACGCGACCGCGGCCGGGCGGCGAACGCCCGCAGCGGGCTCGGCTGTCTGGGCTGTTATTTAAAAATAACTGAAGCCGGGAGACGTCTCACTCGATGGCCAGGTCGTCGGGCGGGTCATCCACCAGGCCGCCGCGGTGGGCGAGCGCTGCGGCCTCGCCGCGGCTTGCCACCCCGAGTTTGGCCAGGATGTTGGAGACGTGGATGCCGACGGTCTTCACGCTGATGAACAGCGCGTCAGCGATCTGGCGGTTGGTCCGGCCCGCGGCGAGGAGCCCGAGCACCTCCCGCTCCCGGTGGGTGAGGCCGAGCCTCTCGGCCGGGGACGGCTCGGCCGGCGGGCCGGCCCGGGTCCGCGCCGGCGGGGGCGCCAAGTCGATCCGGGCACGCCGGGCCAGACCTTGGATCTCCCGCCGCAGCGGTGTGGCTCCCAGGCCACCGGCGCTTTGGTGCGCATGGCGTAGGACCGCGGCGGCCTGCGGGCGTGGGGCCTGGCCGGCCAGGAGCGCCTCCGCCTCGCGCCAGCGCGCGTAGGCGGCCGGGTAGGGCTGACCGAGCGCGTCCCAGTGTGCGGCCGCTGCCGCCCAGCGTGCTGGGCTTGACTCGTCTTCCAGCCGGGTGAGCTCGGCCTCGCCGAGCGCGACGTGGGCCAGGGTCTCGGGCTGCGCCTGGGCGAACCGGCCGGCCAGCTCCCGGATCTGGCCGAGCAGGGCGTGCCCGGCCTGGCGGGCGGCCTCCACCTCGGCCGTCCGACGGTGGACGCGGGCCCGCCCGGCGAGGTCCGCCTCAACCCGCAGCCCCAGCCAGAGCAGGGACCGGACCCACAGGTCGTGCTCGCAGCCGGCCAGGCCCACCAGCGCCTCCCGGATAGCCGCCCGGGCGTCCTCGAGCCTGCCCTGCCACACGGCGAGGGCGGCCTGGCCCTCGGCAAAGGGGCTGACGTACTGCGGGGTACCGGCGTGGGAGTACCCGCGTCGTGCCTCCTCGAGCCGCTGCGCGGCGGCGGTGAACTCGCCCCTGGCGATCTCCAGCCGCGCCCGCCCGAGCTGGGCGTTCAGGGCGCTGAGGCTGGGCTCCGCCGCGGTCTCGATCGCCTCCTGCCCCCACCGGTCGGCCTCCTCCCAGCGGCCGAGCCGAAACAGCAGGTCCGACGCAAAGAACATCAGGAAGCTCCGGTAGGTCTGCCCGAGCCCGACCCGGCGGGTCGGTTCTAGGCCCTCCAGGACGTCTGCCAGCGCCTCCTCGAGCCGGCCCGTCGCCGCCAAGACCTGGGGCAGGAACACCTGCGTCTGGGCGAGGCCACCGAGGTCGCCGGCCTGCTGGGCGATCCGGCGCACCTCGGCCATGTGCGCCAGCGCCGCCTGGGGCTCGCCCAGCTCGACCAGCGCCCTCCCAAGCGCTAGGCGTGCCCGCCCCTCCACCTCCCGCGCGCCCACCTCCTGCGCCATGGCAAGCGCCTCCTCGGCGCTGGCCCGCGCGGCGCGAACTCGCGAGGCCATGAACATCGCGTAGGCCTGCTCGGCCAGGACCCTGGCCCGCTCGGCTGATGCCGGCTTGCTGGGGACCAGGCGAACTGCCACCTGGTAGGCGTCGAGCGCGCCGCTGTCGGCTGCCTTCCACAGGTATCCGCCGAGGCGCTCGTGCAGCAGCCCGGCCCGGACCGGCTCGCGTGCGGCGTCGACGTGGGCGAGCGCCTCCCGGACTAGGGCGATCGCCCGTGGCTGGTCGCCGGCCAGGTGCGCCGCCTCGGCGGCCCGTTCGCACAAGCCCGTGCGGTCCAGCGGCAGCCGGCCGGCCGCCGCCGGGACCTGCCCCCACAACTCCAGCGCCCGCTCGAAGTGACCCCGGGCCTCCGCGAACGCGAACGCCTGCATGGCCGCGACCCCGGCGTCGACTGCCGCTGGTAGCGCCTGGGCCAGGTCGCCGCTTGCGTGCCAGTGCAGCGCCAGCTCGGCAGCGCGCTCAGCAAGCATGCCGCCGGCCCACTCCGGATAAGCGGCCAGGGTTCGCACCAGAGTGCCGTGCAGGCGGTAGCATCAATGACTTCCTGCAGCAGCGCGTGGCGGAAGGCGTAGCCGTCGCCGGCCGCGTCGGCCACCAGTACCTGGCCGGCCACCAGGTCGCGCAGTGCCTCCAACAGCGCCCCCTCCTCCAGCGAACAGGCGGCGGCGAGCAGCCGGTCGTCCACGCGCCTGCCGGCTGCCGCGGCGACCCGCGCGACTTCGCGGGCCGGACCAGACAAGACCTCGACCCGGGCTAGCAGCAAGTCCTGGAGCGTCGCCGACACGACCGGCCGGCTGGCTGGGACGCCGCCGGCCAGCAGCTCCTCGGCGAAAAAGGGATTGCCCTCCGAGCGGGTAAACACCTCCTCCAGCAGTCCCGGCTTCGGTGGTCGGCCGAGGATGCCGGCCAGCAGCACCCTCAGCTCGGCCTGGTCGAAGCGGCGCAGCTCCAGCCGCTCGACGGTGGCTGCCCGGTCCAGCTCCGCCAGCAGCGGCCGCAACCGGCGGCGCCCGGGCGGCTCGTCGCTGCGGTAGGTGACCACCAGCACCACCGGCGCCTGCTGCAGGCCGTGGACCAGAAACGACAGCAGCTGCAGGCTGGACCGATCGGCCCAATGCAGGTCCTCGACGACCAGCACCAGCGGCGCCATGCCTACCAGCCGCTCCAGCAGCCCCAGCACCAGCGCGAACAGCCGCGCCTGGGTCCACTCGCCGCCGCGCCCGAGCTCGCTGGCCGGCCCGGCCGCGCCCAGGTCGGGGACCAGCCGGGCCAGCTCGGCGCGCCCCTCACCCACCAGCGCGTCCAACGCTGCAGGCTCAAGCGAGCGGACCAGGCTGCGCAGCGCCTCCGAGAAGGGCACATACGGCAGGGCGTCCTCCCCCAACCGGACGCAGCCGCCCACCAGCACCCTGGCGCCCGCGGCGCGTGCGTGGCCAGCGAACTCGGCGACCAGTCGGGTCTTGCCGACCCCTGCCTCGCCGCCGATCAGCCACACCGTCGGCTGACCGTCGGCCAGGCCAGCCAGCGCCGCGTCGAGGCGCTCCAGTTCCTCGGCGCGGCCGACGAACGCGACCTGGCTGCCCATGCTCGCATTATCCTCGCGGCGGTCGTGGCGCAACAGCGTGCCCTATGCCGCTCGTCGGCCCCCCAGGCCGCACCCGGCAAAGCTCCAAACATAGGGATCTGGGCGCGGCGACAATCGGGCACCTTCCAGATCCGTGCCAGGCCTCCCGTGGGCGACGCTCGTGCTGCGCGCTGCGAGATGCGCAGCGGCACAGCAAGGGCCACGCAGGAGGTTGCCATGTTCGCAAGCTACATCACTGAGGAGCTCGCGCGGCAGCACATTGCCGAGCTCATCGCCGAGGCCGATCAGGCGCGGCTGGCCGCCCACGCCCGGCGCGCCACCGTACGCGCATCGCTGGCGCGTATGATCACGCGATCCGCGGATGACCGTCGTACACCGTGTGCGACGGCACCGGCCGGCCTGGTTCTTGGCGAGGCCGACCATGCAGCGGTGCACTTGGGCCGCCGACGGCGGGCCGGCGCAGCGCCAAGCCCCCGACCAGCAGCCGCAGCTCGCCAGGCGGTTTTGCGCACCGCGGGCCCGGCCTGGGGCGACTGGACGCTATCGCGACGAACCTGGAAAACCCTCTAAACAGTCGAGATTCCGACCTGATGCGCAAATCCGGCGCGGCTGGGGCTACGGTGAGCGACGACGCGGGGGTTACGAAATGGACGTGAGTGTGGCCCCGGACGTGATCGGTACCGTCGGATTGTGCGTGGCGCTGCTCGCGGCGGCACTGGGTGGACGGTCGCGGCGGCGGCCACGCGGTCTCTCGGGCCTGGTTGGCATGCTGTGTCTGGGTGTTTTGGTGGCCGTCGGCATGCTGTACGCAGGGGCGACTGGTGGCATCACGGCCGGCCACCCGGTAACGGTCGCCAACACAATGACCGCTGACCCGGCGCCCGGTGGGCTCGACGTGCAGCCAACCGCGACCGGGTCGTTCAAGCACTCGGTGCCGATCCAGGTGCCCGCCTTCCGCGGGCTGGAGCCCGGCATCTCACTGGAGTACGACTCGGCCGCCGGCAACGGCGAAATCGGTGTGGGCTGGCGGCTGAAGGTGGGTTCCAGCATCGTGCGGTCCGGGCCGGACGGAGCCCTGCCCAGGTACGACGCTGGCGACGTGTTCCTGGTCGACGGGGAGAAACTCGTTGCGTGCGCCCCGAGCTGCGCCACCGGCGGCACGCACGCCACCCGCAAGCAGACCTTCGAGCGGTACGCCTTCGACGGATCCACCTGGACCCGGTGGCGCCGCGACGGCGTCCGGATGACCTACCAACCGGACGGTTCGGCGGCAGCCGACCCATACCGCTGGTCGTTGACGACGCTCATCGACCCGCACGGCAACCAGGTGAACTTCTCCGAGGACTGCCTGAACGCCTGCCTGCCAGGCCTGGTCACCTACGCCGCGGGTACTCACGACTGCGGTGGTACCGATCAGGACCCGTGCAAAGCCGGCGCCGCGGTGCGGTTCCACTACGAGCTCCGACCGGACGTGGTGAATTTCCCGACCGGTCGCGGCACCCGATCCGTCCGGCAGCGCCTGCGGACGATCGAGATCCGCATGGACGGTCGTCTCGTAACCGCCTACGCCCTCCGGTACGACCTCAGCCCGTTGACCGGCGCCTCGCTGCTGGCCTCGGTCCAGCAGTTCCCCGCCGACGCAAACGTGGCGACCGACGGGGCGGTGACCGCGGGACCGACCCCGCCCCTGCCGCCGAGCAGATTCACCACCGCGTCCACCGCGTCGTCGCAGGCAGCCTGGACGACGGCGACCGTCAACGCGCCGATGCCGACGGCGCCGCCGGTGGCCAATCCTTTCCTGCTCACCACGACCTCGGTGCCGAGAACCCGTGGCTGGGGCGAACACGGCGAGGACGGCGACGGCGTACCAAGCCCGCTCTTCGGTGATTTCGACGGCGACGGGCGGGCCGACGTGGCCGGCTGGGATGCGCACTTCGGTCAGTCCCTCGCGGTGCGGCTGGCGACGCGGGGCTCGTTGACATACACCCAGTTCCCATTCTCGATCGGCTCCGACGGCGCGAACTCCGCGCGGACCGGCTACGTCACCGACCTCAACGGTGACGGTGCCGACGACATCGTGCTGATGGACGCGGACGGACGCGTCGCGCGGGCGGTGTCCAACCGGGACGGCAAATTCACCATCGATCCCACGTTCGACGGGTCCGTGCCGTGGAACGGGCGGGTCGAGCGGCAGTGCACGGCGGCGGACCTGAACGGCGACGGCTTCGGCGATGTCGCATGCGCCTCCGCCGAAGGCATCCCCGCGCTGACCCGGATCGACGAGATCATCTCCACACCCGGGGGCGGCTGGAGGACGGCCACCGCCGCGCTGCCGGCAACCGCAACCCAGGTGAATGTCCGGGACCTGATCCTGGCCGCCGGTGACGTCGACGCCACCGGCACCACTGACATCATGCTGGCGTTCCGCGATGAGATCAGCAACGCGGTCACGTTCCTGACCGGTCTCACGTCCGCTGACGGGAATGTCGACTCGTGGATCACGACTCCGACCGGCTGGTACCACAGCGAAACGGACAGCGCCCACTGGAGCCTGTCCGCCGCTGACTTCGACGGTGACGGGCGCACGGACTACGCCCTCATCAGGGACGCGTCGAACGGCGGGTTCGGGGCCGCCGGATCGCCAGTGCTGATCGGGTTGTCCCGCAAGGCCGCACCGTCCGACATCGTCATCGAGCCGGCCGTCTCGGCGCACGGCGACCACGTGGCCACCGGCGACGTCGACGGCGACGGCCGCGCCGATCTCATCACCGGCAACCCCACCAGGATGCTGCGATCCCAGGGCGACGGCACGTTCGCCACGCCACAGGACATCCCGTCGCCGCGGACCTGCGCAGAGTGGTTCGAGCAGTTGACCGCGCCCGACGTCAATGGCGACGGGCAGGCAGATCTTGTCTGCGACGACGCCAGCGCCCACGATGCGTGGGGTAGGCCAGCCAACGACCTGTGGATCCAACCCTCGCCCGTGGCCGCGCCCACCCCGCACGAATGGCGCAGCTTCGACCGCAATGGCGACGGGCGCGAGGACCTGTACGCGATCGCCTACCGCAACCCCGACTACGGGGTTCTCACGCTGACCGCCAAGCCGACCGGTGGCTACGAACCGTCGTACGAACCCATCTCCTCCAGCGGGGCGCCGCCCGGCGCGAACGTCGCCGAGCCGGACACTTCCCGATGGCTGGCCATGGACGTCGGCGGAGGACCGGGCGGCGGCCCGGACGGCAGAACCGACCTTGTCCTCGTCGGCCGCAACGCCAACTGCTGCCCGACCTCGCCGGAGACCCTGTCGATCACCACGTTGCTGTCGACAGGTACCGGCTGGGACGTGCGGTACGCGTTCCCGTGGCGCACGGCGGGCGGCGCGCTCGCCCCGTACGGGGCGGCGGACGTGCAGAAATGGCGCCCCGCGGACCTCAACCGCGACGGCCGGGCCGACCTGGTCCACTTCTTCCCGCTCGGACCAGGGGTCCGGGTCGAGTACATGCTGTCCAACGGCGACGGGTCGTGGACCGCCGACCACAGCGACCACTTCACTGCCGCCGCGGCCCCCGGCGGGGCGCTTACCAGGGTCGACGTCGCCAGCATGCGCATCGCCGACCTCAACCGCGACGGCATCAGCGACTTCGTGCACGTCGAGGTCGGCGGTGGCCCGAGCTCCCCCTACCGGACATTCCGGAGCCTGGTATCCACCGGCCCCGCGTCCTGGGCCGAGCAGAGCGAGCAGGTGTACGAGCCGGTCAGCCCGGCGGCCGCGCACCACCTCCAGATGATCGACTACCAGGGGGACGGGATTCCCGACCTCGGGCGGGCCGTCGTCAGCGGCGGATGCGTCCAGATTGAGGCGTACCTGCGGCAGGGCGACGGCTGGTCCAGCATGCACGTCGCCGGTGCCCCGCCGCCCTGCCAGGCGCAGACCCCGCTGACCGACGCCCGCAACCTGGTCCTGGCGGACGTCAACCGCGACGGCCGCACCGATGTCTTCCACCTGTCCCGCGTCGGGCACGGCGCCGGTGCGACGAACGCGATCTCGACGCTGCTCAACGGTGGCGACCCGGCGCACTGGCGCTGGTCCGATCAACCGGGCCTGCCCATCCCCGACCCGGACGCCTGGGCCTGGATGCGGCTCGATGTCGATCACGATGCCGTCGCCCGACTCGTGCACCTGGGCGGGTCCCTGCCAGCCTCGATGCGGACGCTACGGTTCGGCGGCGACGACGACCGGCTGGTCGCCATCGACAACGGCCGCGGCGCCACCACCACGATCGGCTACCGGGCGCTGGCCGGCGCCCGGAAATACCTGCCGGCCGGCATGCTTCCGGTGGTGACCGAGCAGGTCGCCGTCGCCGACGCGGCGTACAACCCGCCGGTACGGGCATCGGCGACGTTCGCCTACGACGGTGCGGTCTGGTCCCCGCGGCTGCGGCAACTCATCGGCTACGCCACCGTCCGCGCCGACCAGGGTCCCACCGTCAGGGTGATCTCCAACGAGCTCGGCGAGGCCTGCGGGGCCAGGCCGTGGCGCACCACCGTCGGTACCGCGATCGACAAGGTTCTCGGCGACGTCGAGACGCAGTTCGACCCGGTGGGGTCCGCGCCGTACACCTGCCGCGCGTCGACCGTCAGCGCCGCCGAGTGCGAGCTGTCCCCCTCCTGCCTGGTCAAACGCACCACGTACGGCTACGACGCCTACGGCAATATCGAGACCGCCGAGGATTCCGGCGACACCGGCCGCCGCCGCGTGTACACACCGGTGCACCCTAACACCGTCGACTACCTCGTGGACCGCCCGTACCAGCGGGAGCTGCTCGTGCCCGACCCGGCCGCGCCGGCAACCTGGGTGGTCCAGGAGCGCACCCGGTTCGGCTACGACGACGACAGCTGGCAGCACGCACCGCACGAACGGGGCGACCTGACCCGCATCACTCAGTTCACCGACCTCGCTACCGGCGCGACCGCGGAATCGCAACGCCAGTACGACGCCGCCGGAAACCTGATGTGGACCCGCAGCCCGACGGGCGTGGAGAACGCTGCCGCCTTCGACCCGCAGCGGTTACTGTTCCCCACATCCAGCTGCCGGCCCGTCATCGGCTGCGACTTCACCACCTGGGACGAGACCCTCGGGGTGCCCCTGTCGACGACCGACGTCAGGGAGCAAACCACCCAGCAGGCCTACGACGCGTACGCCCGACCCACCATCACCACCCGCCCGGACGGCGGCACGACCACCGTGCGCTACCTGAACACCGGCTCTATCACCGGCGTCGACACGGCGCGCCAGCGGGTGCGTACCGAGGTCAGCGACGGCAGTGCCGGCGACGGGGTGCACTGGCGCGAGGAGCTGCTCGACGGCCTGGGCCGCACCTACCGCACCCGCGACGAGGGCGCCACCACCGGCAACCAGTACGTGATTCTTGCCGACATCCGCTACGCCGACGCATCCGAGCGGCCGGCGGCGACGTCCGACCCGCACACCACCGCCCAGCCGGCGCATTGGACCACGTACCGGTACGACGCCGCGCACCGCCCAGTCGAGCGTGTCCACCCGGGCAACCCGTCCCGTGGCACATCCACCGTCTACCGGGTAGGCGCCGTAGACCGGCGCGACGAGCTCGGCCACCTCGTCACCGCCCGGCACGACGCGTTCGGCCGCATCGTCGGCGTCGACGAACAGGTCACGCCGTGCCCAGGCTGCCCCGCCGACACCAACACAACCAGTTACACCTACGACGCGGCCGACCGGCTGCTGACCATCACCGACGCGGCAGGGCAGGTCACCACGACCGTGCGGGACGCCGCCGGCCGGGAAACCTCGTTCACCGACCCGGACCGGGGCACCCGGACCCGCAGCTGGTGGCCAGACGGCACGCTGAAGTCGGAGACCGACGCGGCCGGCACCCACACCTGGACCTACGACGCGGCTGGCCGGCCAAAGACCCGCCACGACAACGGCACCAACGCGACGCACAGGGCGCGCTGGAACTACGACGTCGACCCGCGCACCGGGCAGCCGCAGGGCTTCAGCGCCGACCGGCCCACCCTCGTCACGTATTCGTCGGTCGACGGTGGCGTCGCGGTCAACGGCTCGACCAGGTTCTGGTACGACCGGATGGGCCGCACCAACCAGGACCAACGCTGCGTGGACGCCGCCTGCCAGAGCATGTGGTACTCGTACGACATCGGTGGTCGGCTGGAGTACCTCAGGTACCCGAAGCCCGGCGACCCCGACGGCGAGCAGGTCCGGTACACCTACGACGCCGCCGGCCGACTCAAGTCCGTCGGCGCGTACCTCACGGACATCGAGTACAACCCGTCCGGGCAACCGACGGCCGCCGTGTACGGCAACGGCCTGCTCGAACAGCACAGCTACGACCCCGACCGGGGATGGGTCGACAGCCACACCCTCCTCACCACGTCCAACCCGAAGGCGGAACGCTTCGCGGCCACCTACACCCACGACGCGGCCGGGCGACTGACCGACGCGCAGACCCGGAACCCGGTGCCAGGCGGACCGGCGACCAGCCATGAGACCTTCACCCCGGACGAGCTGGGCCGGCTGGTCGGCTACACCGCGACCAACCACACCCCGGCGACCCTCCAGTACGACGCGCTGGGCCGGATCACCAACTCGTCCGCGGCGGGCACCTACCACTACGACAACCCCGCACACCCGCACGCAGTCACCTCGACCGACGCCGGCCACACCCGCGGCTACGACCAGGCCGGCAACCTCCAGACCCTGGACGACCCGGGCGGCCGGCAGCTGCAGATCGAGTGGACAGTCAACGGCATGCCGCGTTTCATCGGCGGACAGAACGGCGACGCCACAATGGCGTACGACGACGGCGGCCAGCGGGTCCGCCGCACCACCGCTGCCGGCAACACCTACTACCTGAGCCGGTTCCTGCAGCAGGACGTCACCGGCCTCACCCGGTACTACTGGGCTGGCGACCAGCTCGTCGCCCGTCGCGACCCGAACGGCAAGGTGTCCTACCTACTGCAGGACCGCCAGCACTCCACCCGGGTGATCACCGATCAAGCCGGAGCGGTGAACGCGCGGTACAACTATGCGCCATTCGGCGCGCCGGACCCAGCCAACCAGCAGGACGACACCAGCCAGCGCTGGCAGGGGCAGCGGTCCGAACCCGACAACGGCCTGCTCTACCTCAACGCCCGCTTCTACGACCCCGAACTGGGCCAGTTCACCACGGCCGACAGCACCATCCCCGCCGTGTACCGGCCGCAGTCGCTCAACCGGTACAGCTTCAGCGAGAACGACCCCGTCAACCTGTGGGACCCGAGCGGGCACTCCTCGGAGGGCTCCGAGGGTGGCGAAAAGGACTCGACGGGGCAAGCGATCGAGGGCGACCCGTACGAGTGGGAGCAGTACCCGGAGAAATACCAGACCATCGTGCACGGCAGCCTGTCGCCGCCGCCACTGCTGGACGCGACCTCCGACGCGGTCACCGCCGGGCCGATCATCGAACCCGTGTCGCCCGAACAGGCCCGACTGGAGGCCATCTTCCGCTACGAACTCCCACCGGACCAGGCGGTGCCGCTGGACTCGAGCCTACGCACCCTGGAGTTCCGGCTGGGGTACGCACTGATCTACGGGATGAAGCAGCGGATCGCGCCTGTCTGGAGCTTCTTGTCCGACCTCGGCAGCGAACCCACGCCGGTCCAAGTCGTCGGCGCGCACGGGCAGGTACATGACGTCACGCCGCCCTACCGCGACCACACCGACGTGGTGCCGGTCGCCGTCGAACTGTTCTTGCTCGCTACGCCGGGGCCGAAGGGTTCGCCGCTGGTCGAAGGGGCCACCGCTGCGGCCGACGCGGCCGAGGCCATCGACTTCATGGAGGGCGCCGTGGCTAGAGCCGAGGGTTACGCGGCGGTGAATCAGCGGACCCTGGGCGCCATGGTGGCGCAAGATGCAGAGGGCAACAGCGTCACGGTGGTCGCGTCCGGCAAGCGCGACATCGGTCCGGCTGTCCGCTTGGCGGCGGAGGCCAGAGGCTACCGGGTGGCCACCCTCTTCGAAGCCGACGCCGAAGAGACCCTCGGGCATTTCGCCCAGCAGCACAACCTCACGCCGCAGCTGATGATGACGAACCAGATCGCGTGCCCGATGTGCCAGCTCGTCATGCCGTATTCCGGCGCCGTCCTGCAACCTGATCGCAGCACCTGGATTTGGCCACCCGGCGCCTGGTAGTGCCAGCGGTGGGGCCCCGCTGGGCGCCCTCGGCGACTCGGTGGTGGCGGTGTGGACGCCGCTGGCGGGTGACCAGCGCTGGTACGTCGTTCCGGACGCCACCGACTGGAATGGCGTGATCGACTGGCTGATCCACCAGGCGCTGCCGGCCTACATCCCGGATGCGCTGCGCCGCGCTCGATCCCCACCGTTCGTCGATCCGGACCTGCAGACGCCGGCTGAGCTGCTGGCAAGACGCGCCGGTCGGCAGGGGCGTGGTCGAGGAACGCCAGCCGGCCAGAGCGCAGCTCGATGGTGTGGAGCGGGCCGCCGGAGCACCGGACCCGCACGCGCACGTGTTGCTCCAGCCGTGCCAGGCGGGCGCCGCGGATCCGCTGTTCGTCGCGGACGTCGGCGGAAACGAACGGCTCCCAGCCTACCGGCGGGTCGGTCATCGCGCGGCTCCCCCCTCGGGTGGGCCCTCGCCGACGCTGACCTGGACGTAGACGCGATCTCGGGGACGATGCGGTCAGCCATGCTCAGTCCTCGTACAGGTCCTCGGTGTCGGCCTGCGCGGCATCCCGGGCCCGGCGGATCAGACCGGCGACCACCAGCATGGTGGATGTGTCGAGGGTCTTGGTGATCCACTCGAGGACGCGCCGGTCGTAGGCGCCGAGCTCCACGCCGGCGAGGGTTGCGTCCAGGAGCTGCCGACGCTGGCCCGGCTCCAGGAAGCCGAAGGGCTCGCGCTCGAAAGGCCCGCCTTCCAGCGTGCGGATCAGCTCTCGGGTGGCCGCGATCGCGGCGTCTTCGTCCGGGTAGGGGCCGTGCTCGCGGTTCTGGCCGGCGATCGTGACCCTGACCCACCAGCCGTCCGGGCGGCGGCCACGGGTGATCGAGTAGGCGACGTGCAGGCTCTTGGTCAGGGGGATCCATCCTCCGCGAGCTGACGTCGGCTGGGCGATCTGCATTGCACCCGGATCGCCCTCGTGCTGCCCGC
>WNFU01005500.1_pt1 | contig 15705 bp, 17 predicted proteins | sample 5400121 | NCBI WGS metagenome assembly WNFU01 (sample SAMN13153360, study PRJNA577476) | soil metagenome | isolation source: 100 cm soil or saprolite under grassland replicate 1 | place: USA:California | collected 2016-06-15
ACGTACGCGCTCGCAACGTGGGCAGGGGTCGCGGTGATCGCGTTCGCCCTGTTCGTGTGGCATCTGGCGATGCTGCGTGGCGACCGTCGTGTCGTGGTCGAGCCCGCACCGGAGCGTGACGCGCTCCTGGAGACGCTCGAAGCGGTGGCGCGCGGCGAGCTCACACCGACCGATGCGGCGGCGCGCATCCGCGCGACAGGCTGAACCGGCGGGCCGTGCGAGGATCGAACTCGCGCACTTCTGCTTAGAAGGCAGACGCTCTATCCACTGAGCTAACGGCCCGGAGGCACCAGTTTAGACCGTGACGCTCGGTCGCCTGCGCTCAGCCTCGCGCGAGCGTCACGTCAACGAAGCCTTCGCACGCACGCGCGAGGCGCTCGTCCGCGGTCACCAGCGTGGCGGACTCGCGCCGGGCGAGGACCGCATAGAGCGCGTCATGCGGGCTGAAGCGATCGCGCTCCGCGAAAGCTGCGGCGAGCAGCGGCGGCAGCGGGACACGGTCGACCTGCATGGACTGGAGGCGTGCCAGGACCTTGGCGCCTTGGTCCGGCGAGAGCAGCCGCTTGCGGACGAGTCGCCGGATACCGGCCAGAGCCTCGGCATCGAAGTGCGCCGGGACCTGGACCTGTTCGCCCCGGAGGGCATCCTCGACGACTGCTGCCGCGGGTCGACCCGCGACGAGGTCTACCGCCGCCGACGCGTCGAGGACGACCAGAGCCGATCCCATCGGGCATCCCGCTCCTCGCGCTCCTGACGGATCGCTTCGGCAGCCGACACGGGGAGGTCCGGCGCGACGGGATCGGCCCGCACCATGTCGAGCCATTCGTCGAGGGTCGGACGGTCGACGCCGTCCGCGAGGAGTTGGACCGCGTACTTGCTCATCGAGAGACCTTTCGTCGACGCGCGCTTGCGTAGCCGGTCGCGAAGCTCCACGGGTACACGCCTCAGCTGAAGATCGACGGTCGCGGCTCGCTTCGGCACCGGTCGAGCCTAGCATGCACGTCTGCATGCATGACGGGGTCGCCGCTACCCCACGTCCGCCTCGACGAGCTCCGCGATCTCCTGCCTCCCGCTGACGCGCGCGTAGAGGCGGAGCAGGAACGGCAGCGCGAAGAACAGCACGGCCAGCACGAGGATCACGGCCGTCGCCGGCCGCGCTGCGATCGCGAGCAGGCTCCCGTCGGTCATGATCATCGACCGGCGGAAGTTGTTGTCGATGAGCGGCCCGAGCACGATCCCGAGGATCACCGGCGCCAGCGGATAGTCGTAGCGGCGCATGAGAAAGCCGAGCACGCCGAGCACGAACACGACGGCGAGGTCCGACGCACGGCGGTCGATGGAGTACACGCCGATCGCCGAGATGACGAGGATCCCGCTGTAGAGGAGCGGCTTCGGGACGTCGAGCAGCTTCACCCAGATGCCGACGAGCGGCAGGTTCAGCACGAGCAGCGCCGCGTTCGCGATGTACAGGCTCGCGATGAGCCCCCACACGAGGTCCGGCCGCTGGTCGAACAGGAGCGGACCCGGCTGCAGGCCGTAGATCTGGAACGCCGCGAGCATGACCGCCGTCGTCCCCGAGCCGGGGATCCCGAGGCCGAGCAGCGGCACGAGCGCGCCGCCGGCGGACGCGTTGTTCGCGGCCTCGGGACCCGCCACGCCCTCGATGACGCCGGTCCCGAAGCGGCGTCGCGGGTTGACGATCTTCTCGATCGCGTACGAGATGAAGGACGCGATCGTCGCCCCCGCTCCCGGGAGGACGCCGATGAAGAACCCGATGAAGGATCCGCGCAGCCACGCGGGGATCGACCGGCGGATCTCGTCGGGCGTCATCCAGACGCCGCCCTTGATGGTCTGGCGCTCCTCCTCCCGCTGCGAGCGCAGGGTCGCCGCGTACCAGAGCACCTCGCCGACGGCGAAGAGCCCGATCGCGCCGAGGACGACGTCGATCCCGTCCTCGAGCTCCGTGATGCCGAACGTCATGCGCAGCTGGCCGGTCTGGTTGTCGGTGCCGACCATCCCGAGGAGCAGGCCGAGGAGCGTCGCGAAGGCGGCCTTTGGCACTGACATGCCCGCGAGGCTGGTCACCGCGGCGAGCGCGAGCAGCATCACGGCGAAGTACTCGGGCGGACCGAGCCGTACCGCGAACTGGACGAGGATGACGGCGAGCAGCATCAGGCCGACGGTCGCGAGGGTCCCGGCGACGAACGAGCCGATCGCGCTCGTCGCGAGCGCCGCGCCTGCGCGGCCCTTCTTCGCCATCTGGTAGCCGTCGAGCGCGGTGACCACCGATGCGGATTCGCCCGGTGTGTTCACGAGGATCGACGTCGTCGATCCGCCGTACATCGCGCCGTAGTAGATGCCGCCGAACATGATGAAGGCCGCGACGGGGTCGAGCGTGAACGTGAGCGGCAGCAGCAGCGAGATCGTGAGCGCGGGACCGATCCCCGGCAGGACGCCGATCGCCGTCCCGAGCACGACACCGACGAGCGCGTACGCGAGGTTCGCCGGCGTGAGCGCGACGGCGAAGCCGCCGAGCAGCGAGCCGAGGACGTCCATCAGAAGGGCAGCGGCCCTCGCGGTAGCTCGATGCCGAGGAGCCGGACGAACAGGACGTAGAGGCCGACGACGAGGGCCGCCGACGCGATCGCGTCACGCACCGTGCGCGTGCTGCCGAGGATGCGCGCCTCCTGCACGAGGTACGCGGCGCTCGCGAGGATGAAGCCGAGCGGGACGAAGACCGCGAGGTAGACGGCGGTCGAGAGGAGCGTCGCGACGAAGGGCCCGCGGTCGAGCGGGTCGAGTGCGGCCCGCTCCCGCCGCGTCAGCGCCTCCCACGCGAGCCAGGCCGCGGACACGAGGACGAGCGCTCCGAGCGCCGTGGGCAGGACCGCCGGGCCGACGACCCCGAACCCGGGGTCCGGGGTCGTCAGCGCCGCGGCGATCGCGATGATCCCGATGGCGAAGATGGCCAGGGCCCCGATGAGATCGGGGTCCTTCACCTTCGTCACTTCACGAGGCCGAGGTCCGTGAGCGTGGTGGTCAGGTCCTTCTCCTCACCGGCGATGTACGCCGGGAGGCCGTCGGTGGTGAAGTTGTCGAACCAGTCGTTCTTCGTGGCGAAGTCCTTCCACGTGTTCGTCGCGGCGACCTTCTTCGCGATGTCCTGGAGCGCCTTGAGGTCGGCCTCCTTGATGTTCGGCGGCGCGGCGAGCAGCCGCCAGTTGATGAGGACGATGTCCACGCCCGCGCTCTTGAGCGTCGGGATCTTGCTCGCGGCGGCGCCGGACAGCGGCTTGTCGGCCGAGACCGCGAGCGCCTTCATGTTCCCGCTGTCGATGTGGGTCTTGAACTCGCCATAGCCGGAGATACCGACTTGCACCTGGCCGCCGATGATCGCCGCCGCGGCCTCGCCGCCTCCGGCGAACGGGACATAGCCCTTCCAGGTCTTTACGTCCCCGCCCGCGGCCTTCACCAGGCGCGCGGCGAGCTCGTGGTCGATGCCGCCGGCCGACCCGCCGGCGAACTTGACGCTGTTGGCGTCCTTCTTCAGCGCGTCCATGAGGTCCTTGATCGTCTTGAACGGCGAATCCTTCGGCGTGACGATCACGTCGGACTCGGCCATCAGGCGTGCGATCGGCGTGAGCTGCGACACCTTCGCCTCGGTCTTGCCCGTGACCTGGTTCCCGAGCGTGACGCGGCCGACGACGATGAGCTGGTACGGGTCGCCCGCGTTGTTCTTGATGACCTGGGTCATGCCGGTGACGCCGCCGGCGCCGGCGACGTTGCTCACGGTGACCGGGACGCTGACGATCTTGTCCTCGGTCATCGCGCGCGCGACGAGGCGCGCGGTCGTGTCGAAGCCGCCGCCCGCCGCGGCGGGCGCCATGAGCGCGATCCCCTTCTCGGGGTACTTCGATGCGGGGGTGGCCGCGACCGTCGGAGCGGTCGTGGCGGCCGTCGTCGGGGCCGCGATGGTCGGCGAGGGCGCTGGCTGAGCGCCGCCGCACGCCGCGGCGACGAACAGGGCCGCCGCGGCCGGCGCGAGCGCACGTGCGAAGCGCATCTGTCTCCTCCTTGGCCTCGACCTGTGCGAGGCGCTGGGTACGCTAGGCACGTGCGGGGGGCGTCCAAGCGATGAGTGCGTTGCGCGCTTTGTGGTCATTTCGGTCGTGACCGCGCTGGGCGCGATCCGGCGCACGCTCCTGCACATGCCACGTCCGCTCGCCACGCAGGTGCTGCTCATCCAGATCGCGATCGTCGCGGCGAGCATCGTCGCGGCGGGCATCCTCTCGTTCTGGCTCGCACGCGAGCAGCTCGTCGGCCAGTACCAGGAGCGCGCGCTCGCGCTCGCCCGCGTCGTCGCGACGACGCCCGAGATCGTCGACGCGTACGGCGACGCGGAGCCGTCGCGCCGCATCCAGCCCATCGCCGAGGCGATCCGCCGCAGCAGCGGCGCCTCGTTCGTCGTCGTCACCGACCGCAGCGGGATCCGCTATTCGCACCCGAACCCCGAGCGGATCGGCGAGCGCGTCTCGACCGATCCATCGACCGCGCTCGCCGGCCAGGAGTTCGTCGGGGTCGAGCGCGGGACGCTCGGCGTCTCCGTCCGCGCGAAGGTGCCCGTGCTCGACCGGAGCGGCCAGGTCATCGGGATCGTCTCGCTGGGGTTCCTCGAGGAGGAGCTCGCGTCCGACGTCGCCGCGACGCTGCCGTTCATCGCGGGCACCGTGCTCGTCGCGCTCGCGCTCGGGCTCACCGGCTCGATCGCGCTCGCGCGACGCCTGCGGCAGCAGACGTTCGACCTCGGATCGAGCGAGATCGCGACGCTCCTCGAAGAGCGCCAGGAGCTCGACAACGTGAGGCGCCTGACGAACGCCCTGCGTGCGCAGACCCATGAGTTCGCGAACAAGCTCCACACCGTGGCCGGGCTCATCGAGCTCGGCCGGTACCAGGAGGCGGTCCGGTTCATCACCGAGACCTCGCTCGTGCACCAGGAGCTCGTCGACCTCATCCAGGCGCGGATCGCCGACCCGGTCGTCGCCGCGCTGCTGCTCGCGAAGGCGGCCGTCGCCTCCGAGCGCGGCGTGCAGCTGCGCCTCGCCGACGACGCGCGGCTGCCCGCCGACGCCGGCGACGCCCGCGACCTCGTGACGGTCATCGGGAACCTCGTCGACAACGCGATCGACGCGGTCGCGCCGGCACGCGGTTGGGTCGAGGTCTCCGTCCGCGGGGACGCCGACGGCGTCGAGGTGCGCGTGCGCGACTCAGGGCCAGGCGTGGCTCCGGCGGCAGCGAGCGAGATCTTCCGCGAGGGCGCGACGTCGAAGGCTGGTCACTTCGGCATCGGTCTGGCGCTCGTCGACGAGGTCACGCGCAAGCGCGGCGGCTGGGTGCGCGTCACGAACGACGGCGGAGCGGTGTTCACGGCGTCGCTCCCGCGCGAGAAGGTGACGGCGTGATCCGCACGGTCATCGTCGAGGACGACGTCCACGTCGCGTCGATCCACCGGGGGTACCTCGAGCGCGTCGGCGGCTTCGAGGTCGTCGGCGAGGCACGGACCGTCGAGAGCGCCGTCGACCTGATCGAGCGGCTGCACGTCGACCTCGTGCTGCTCGATATCTACCTGCCCGACGGGTCGGGGCTCGACGTGCTGCGGCGCATCCGCGCGACCGGGCGGACCCACGTCGACGTGATCCCGATCACCGCGGCGCGCGACGTGGACACGCTGCGCGAGGCGCTGCAGGCCGGGGCCGTGCACTACCTCGTGAAGCCGTTCGAGTTCAACACCTTCCGCGAGAAGCTCGAGAGCTACGCGGCGATGCGCACGCAGCTCGCGCGCATGCGCGAGGTGGACCAGGCCGAGGTGGACCGCGTCGTCGGCACGCTGCGCTCCGGTACGGCATCGCTCCCGAAGGGTCTCTCGAGCGCGACGCTCGACCTGGTCCTCCGGACGCTGCGCGCGGCGCGCGCGGACCTGTCCGCCATCGAGGTCGCGGACCGTACCGGCCTGAGCCGCGTCACGTCACGGCGGTATCTCGACCACCTCGTCCGCTCCGGGAAGGTCGAGCTGACGCTGCGCTACGGGTCCGCGGGCCGGCCGGAGCACCGCTATCGGTGGATCGCGTCGGAGGCCGTGCCCTCGCGCTGATCAGCGGCTCGCGGTGTGGATCGCCTTCCCGACCGCGACGAGCGCGGCCTCGCGGAGCGTCTCGGCGAGCGTGGGATGCGAGTGGATCGTCGCGATGATGTCGTAGGCCGTCGCCTCGAGGCGGATCGCGAGCGTCGCCTCGGCGATGAGCTCGCTCGCCTGCGGTCCCATGACGTGCACGCCGACGATGCGGTGGTCGCTCCCTGTGGTGATGAGCTTCGTCATGCCGTCGCTCTCGCCGAGCGCGAGCGCGCGCCCCGACGCGCGGAACGGGAACCGCGCGGCCTTCACGTTCCCCTCGCCGTACCGCTCCTTCGCCGCGGCCTCGCTCAGGCCGACGGACGCGAGCTCCGGGTGCGTGTACACGACGCTCGGCACGACGTCGTAGTCCATCTTCACGTCCTCGCCCAGGATGGTGTCGACCGCGACCTCGCCCTGCGTCGACGCGACGTGGGCGAGCATCCCGCGGTTCTCGAACGACGCGGCGGTGCAGTCCCCGATCGCATACACGTCGCCGACGCTCGTCCGCATGTGGTCGTCGACCTGGACGCCGCGCTTGCCCATCGCGAGCCCCGCGTGATCCGCACCCTTCACGCTCGGCACGCGGCCCGCCCCGAGGACGATCTCGTCCCCCTCGAACGTCTGCGGCTTCCCCTCGACCTCGGCGGTGACGACCGCGGCGCCGCCCTTGCGGCGCTCGACCGCCGTGACCTTCGCGTTGGTGACCACGCGGAACCGGCCGTGCGACTCGAGCGCCTTCACGAGCAAGCGCACGAGGTCGGGGTCCGACCCCGCGAGCGGCATCGGGAGCATCTCTATGACCGTGACGTCGGCGCCGATCTCCGAGTAGAAGGCGCCGAGCTCCATCCCGACGACGCCGCCGCCGATGACGACGAGCCGCTTCGGGGTCTCACGCAGGTCGAGCGCGCCGACGTTGTCGAGCGGCTTCGCCTCGGCGAGGCCCTGGATCGGGGGCAAGGCGACCGTGGAGCCGGTCGCGACGATGGTCGCGTTCGCCTGCACGCTCGTCGGCCCGTTCCCCGTGAGGCGGATCTCGCTCGGCGAGACGAGCTCGCCCTCGGCCTTGATGAGGTCGACCTTGCGCGCCTTCAGGAGCTGCTCGATGCCGCCGACGAGCTGTTTCACGACCTGGTCCTTGCGCGCCATGGCCTTCGGGAGATCGAAGTCGCCGGCGAGGTGCAGGCCCGAGACCGCCGCGTGCGTGCCCATCCAGTAGACGTGGCTCGTGTCGAGAAGGGCTTTCGAGGGGATGCAGCCGACGGTCACGCACGTCCCGCCGACACGGTCCTTCTCGATGAGCGCGACCTTCGCGCCGCGGACCCCGGCGTGGAGCGCGGCGACGTAGCCGCCGGGTCCGCCGCCGAGGATCGCGATGTCATAGCGGTCGGCCATCTAGCCGAAAAGCGTAGTCGGGGTCGATGCGTCGCGCTCCAGCGGATGCGCGCCGTAGCCGTGGCGTCGATAGAGGAGCAGGTACAGCGGAAGGAAGGCGCACCCGAGAGCCTCGTACTGCGTGACGTGACGGAGCTCGTGGCGCCAGATGCGCTCGGGCGGCTCGCCCGCGGCGACGATGACGTGACCGAACGTGATCGCGGAATAGCCGCGTCGCGACAGGATGAGCCGCGCGAGCCCGCGGTCGCTCACATAGCGGAAGCAGCCGTCGCGGAAGCGGGGGCGCGCGCCGGAGAGGATCCCGACGAGGTGGCCGATGGGGTCGGCGTGATGCGCGATGAGCGCCGCGAGCCGGCCCCTCCGGTCCACCTCGCCGAAGGCTAGCGCTTAGGGCTTGACGTCCTTGTCACGGTCGAGGTCCGGGTCGCGGTGCTCGACGCGTCCGCGGACGTCGGCGACGCCCTCGCGCATCTTGCCGCGGCCCTGCTCGACGACCCCGCCGATCTGCGTCGACGTGTCGCCGCCGAGCTTGCCGATCTCTTCGCGGGCCTTGCCCTCGACCTGCTCCATCTTGCCCTTGACCTTTTCCTTCTCGTGCGGCATGAGGTACCCCCTTTCGAGAAGGACGACCGCACAGCACGTGCCTACTTCGGTGACAGCTTCGTCAGGACGGCCTCCTGGCGCTCGAGCACGTGCGCCTGGACCTCGCGCAGCCAGTGGCTGAGGTCCGCGGTGAGCTCGACGGCCTCGCGCACGAGCGCGGCCCTATCGGCGTCGTCCGTGGTAGCGGCGTGGCGCTCGAGGATCGCCGCCGTCCTCGCTTCGTAGTCGGTGACCTTCACCCCGAACACCTTCAGCAGCTTGCGCGTGGGATCCATCGGACCGCGCTCCTCGCTCGATCTCTTCTCATCCATGCCGGTGCCCTCCCGTTCGATCTGAAATGTACGGGCCTGGCGGACCGTACTCTCAGCGACGTGCTCGAGACGCTCGGCAACCTCGCTCGCCACAAGCTGCGGAACGGCCTCACCATCGGCGGGATCGTCATCGGCATCGTCGCCCTCACGACGATGGGCGCGATGGCCGAGAAGACGAACGCGCTGCTCGACGGCGGCGTCGCGTTCTTCTCGGACCACGTCGTCGCGTCCGACGTGCGCTCCGGCGCGTTCGGCGGCGGCATCCTCCGCGTCGACAAGGTCGACGAGGTCGCGAAGATCGACGGCGTCGCGGCGGCCTTCCCGGTCGTCTCGCTCCAGGGGAAGTACGACGCCGGCGTGAGCTTCGGGCCACCGCCCTTCATCAGCGGCACGCGCCCCGGCTACGCGCAGTACACGAGCTTCAAGCTGCGCTTCGCGAAGGGTCGCGATCTCGATCACAGCGCCCCCGGCGAGGTCGTCCTCGGCGCGGACTTCGCGCGCGAGCTCGGGGCGACGGTCGGCGACACGGTGCAGCTGCCGGTCCCGCCGAAGGAGCCGCGCGAGGGGACCGACAGCCGGCCGTTCCACGTCGTGGGCGTGCTCGACAAGACCCTGACCGCGCCGGACAACGCCGCGTTCGTCCGCTTCGAGGACGCGCAGAAGCTCATGGTCCTGCGGCTCGCCCCGGCGATCCGTGACGCCGTCGACACGAGCGTGCTCACGAACAGCATCGACATCTTTGGCAAGCCGGGCGTCGACCTCGACGAGCTCGCCCACCGCGTGAACGCCGAGGTGCCCGGGGTGAAGGCGACGCCGCCGAGCCAGCTCGTCGACCAGTTCCGCTCGGCGTCGGTCATCTTCTCCGCGATCACGACCGGCTCGGCGCTCCTGGCCCTCGTCATCGGCGGTCTGTCGGTGATCAACACGATGTCGATGGCCGTGATCGAGCGCTTCCGCGAGATCGGGCTGAAGAAGGCTCTCGGCGCGAAGACCGGCGACATCCTCGCCGAGTTCCTCGTCGAGGCTTCCGCGATCGGCGCGCTCGGCGGCGCGCTCGGCCTCGCGATCGGCTGGGCCATCACCACCGCCATCAACGCGTCGACGTCGGCGCAGAACCTGGAGCTGTTCCTCGTCACGCCACGGCTGGTCCTGCTCGCCATCGGGTTCTCCGTCGGTCTCGGCGCGCTGGCCGGGCTCATCCCGGCGATCCGCGCCGCCCGGCTGGATCCGGTCACGGCGCTGCGGTACGAATGAACGCCGCTCCGGCGATCGAGACGCGCGGCCTCGTCAAGCACTACCGGCGCGGGCCGACCCTCGTCCGGGCGGTCGACGGCCTCGACGTCCGCATCGAGCGCGGCGAGTTCGTCGCGGTGGTCGGGCGCTCGGGCAGCGGGAAGACCACGCTCCTCGACTGCCTGGGCCTCCTGCTGACGCCGACCGGCGGACAGGTGCTCCTCGAGGGCGCCGAGACGAGCCGCCTCGGGGGGAACGCCCGGGCGGCCCTGCGCGCGAAGCGGATCGGGTTCGTCTTCCAGGAGTTCAACCTCCTGCCGGGCCTGACGGCGCTCGAGAACGTGTTGCTCCCGCTCCGGTACGCCGGGGGCAACGGCGAGGGGCGGCGGCGGGGCGAGACGCTCCTGGAGGAGGTCGGCCTCGGCGGGCGGGTCAGCCACCGGCCGTCGGAGCTCTCCGGCGGCGAGCAGCAGCGCGTGGCCATCGCCCGCTCGCTCGTGAACGATCCGGCGATCGTCCTCGCCGACGAGCCGACCGGCGAGCTCGATACCGACACGGCCGACGAGCTCGTGGCCCTCATGCGGCGGGTCAACCGGGAGCGCGGGGCGACGTTCGTCGTCGTGACACATGACGCGGATCTCGCCGCGCGCGCCGACCGGGTGATCCGCCTCCAGGATGGCCGCGTCGCCGCGACCTGACCGTCCCCCGGGCGCGAGGGAGGGCTTTGCCCGACCGAGGGTCAAAACGTGCCTAGAATGCGCCGGACCACGGCCGGCAGGCCATTTTCATGATGGAGGGACGCACAGGTGGCGATGACGAAAACGGAGACGGTCCGCGAGCTGTCCGAGCGCTCGGGTATCGACCGCAAGCAGGTCGGCGTCGTGCTCGAGGAGCTCGCGAAGCTCTCCTACGAGCAGGCCCGCGATGGGTTCACGCTCCCGGGGCTCGGGAAGCTCGTCCTCGTGGACCGCAAGGCCCGCATGGGCCGCAACCCCGCGACCGGCGAGCAGATCCAGATCCCGGCGAAGCGTGTCCTCAAGTTCCGCATCGCCAAGCAGGCCAAGGACGCGGTCCTCGCCCCGAAGGGCGCCGCGCGCAAGAAGTAGCCCCGCACTCTTCTTGGCTCTATCACGGGGGCCCAGCCCCATGAGGTAGCGGCTCAGCTCGCGGCGATCGCCTCACGCAGGCGGGTCGCGAGCTGGGCCGCTTCGCCGTCGTCGTAGCGCTTCCGCACCCACACCATCCCCCCTCGGAAGAGCCCATCCCCTTGGCGCCGCGGCACGACGTGGACGTGGACGTGCGGCACGCTCTGGCTCACGCGTGTGTTGCTCAGAGTGAGCGATCCGTCGGCGCCGAGCGATCGCTGGAACGCACGTGAGATCCGCTGGGCGGCACCGAACACCGGGACGATGAGATCGGGCGGGAGGTCGTCGAGCGTCTCGACGTGATCCTTCGGCGCGACGACCACGTGACCTTTGATGAGCGGCGCGCGGTCGAGGAAGGCGATGACGTTGCCGTCCTCGTGGACGACGTGCGCCTCGGCGGTCCGCGCGACGATCTCGCAGAACGCGCAGGGGGCGCGGCGCGGCACCCGCCGAGCCTATAGGCAAGCGAGGACGAGAGCGGCGGCCGAAGGCCGACGCGTGAGGACGAGCGATGCCTGTGCGCAGCACTACGCGTCCGTCAGGGCGAGGCCCGTCGCAACGCTCGAGAACGCGGCGAAGTCGCGTCGTGTCGCGCCGGGGAACCGGCGCGCGAGGAGCGCACGCGCGGCGGGGAGGCCGCTCGACCCGCCCGTCATGACGACCTCGCGGATGCGCTCCGCGGGCACGCCCGCGCGCGCGAGCACGTCACTGATGAGCGCGTCGATCTCATCGATGAGCGGCGCGGCCCGCACCTCGAACCGCCGACGCGGGACGACCGCATCGATGTCGACGTCCGCGCGGTGGAAGGTGAGGAACGCCGTCTCCTCGGTCGAGAGCTCGATCTTCACCGCGTCGACCGCGGCGAAGATCTCGTAGCCGAGCTGCAGCTCGATCGCGCTGCGCAGGGCGGAGAGCTCCCGCTTCGGCGCACCGGCGCGGATGAGGTCGTCGAGCGCGTCGAGGATCGGCTTCTCGTTCAGCGCCGAGAGCGCCTGCCAGTCGGAGATCGCGTTCACGATGAACGCGGGGAGGCGAAGGCGCTTCGGTCCCCACGTCGCCCCGGCCCCGAGGCGCGGCGCGACGAGCAGGTCGATGAGCGCTTGCGTGAACCGATCGCCCGCGACGCCGCGGCCCGCGGTCGCGACGATGCGCACCTCGCGCCCGATCCGCTCGGCGACGCAGAGGTCGAGCGTGCCGCCGCCGAAGTCGAACACGAGGCTGTGCCCCTCGCCGACGTCCGCCGCGCGCGACGCCGCGACGGGCTCCTCCTCGAACGAAACGTCCTTGAGCCCCGCGAGCTCCGCGGCCTCAGCGAGCCGCGCGAGGGCGAGGGTCTCCACTCCGGCACCGCCCACGAACTCCACGGGACGTCCGATGCGGATCGCGTCCGCGCTCGCGCCGGTGAGCTCGCGCGCGCGCCGGCGCACGTGCTCGAGGACGAGCGCGACGAGCGCCGTGAGCGACATCGGCGTCCCGAAGACGGAGGTCGGCGCGTCGAGCGGCGCCCCGAGGAACGACTTCAGCGATCGGAACAGCCGTCCCGGTGAGTCGATGTCCGCGAGGATGTGCGCCTCGACCTGCCCGGCCGCCTTGTTGTCGGACGAGGCCATGCGAATGCCGAGCAGCTTCACCTGACGCCGCACCGGTCCGCGAGCGCGCTGATCGGCGAGGTGCGCGTCGATCGCCGGGCGGCCCACGAGCGACGAGCCGTCGCGGCGCACGTACAGGATCGTCGGCATGGTCACGCCCGCGATCTCGTCGATCGGAAGGACGCGCGCGGACGCGCCGTCGCTCACGGCGAGCGACGTGTTGGACGTGCCGAAGTCGAGGCCGAAGCGTGGCACGGGGAGGCGTGATGCTATCGAACGATCAGCGGCCGACGTCCCTCCGCTGGAATGCCGCGACGCCGAGGACGGTGCCGCCCAGCCCGATCGCGAGGAGGACGAGGATCCCGCCCCACTCGACGCCCTTCGCGATGGGCTGGCCGTAGAGCGCGTAGAGCGACGAGTTCTCGACCCACTTCGGCCACTCGAACAGCGGCGCGAACTGCTGCGTCATGTAGCTCGCGATCGCGACGACCGTGAGGACCGGCACCGCGGCGCGCGGGCGCCAGCCCGCGATGACGGCGCCGATGGCGCCGAACGCGAGCGGCACCGCCAGCATCGCGACGGTGCCAACGACGAATCGATCGGCCGAGAGCTGGATGTCGGCCGCGCCGGAGGCTATCCAGACCGCCACCGCGCCTGCGGCGATGACGAGCGCGGACGCGAGGACGAGCGAGCCGACCCGGTCGAGAGCGATCCGCGCGCGGCTCACCGGCTGCGTGAGCGCGGCCTCGAGGCGGCCCTCGGCATCGTCCGCGACCCAGGTGCTCACCTGGAAGATCGCGAACAGCGACACGAGCAGCAGCGCGGTGGATCCCCAGATGACCGAGACGAACGTGTCGTATCCGATCGCGCCGAGCCGGTCGATATAGACGCGGAAGGACGGGATCGAGAGCAGCGAGTCGACCATCGTCCGGGTGATCGAGATGAGGAACGCCGCCAGCACGACGAAGAAGCCCATCCAGCCGATGATCCAGGACCGCTGCTGGTCGATGGTCGCGAGGACCGGCATCCGCAGGAACGGATCCCGCGACGGCCGCGCCGACGCCCGTCCCGTCGTCGCGCGCGGCCGGAGCAGCGACGCGCCGAGGTCGCGCACGGCGAAGGCCGAGATCGCGAGCGCGAGGTCGACGACCGTGGCCGCGGCGAGCGCCGCGACCGCCGGGATGTCGAAGACCCGCGCGCGCAGCAGCGGCGCGCTGCGGTCGTACAGCCAGAACGGCGACAGCCAGGCGACCTGCTCGAAGCCACCGGTCCGCGACGCGCCGTCGATGAGGTAGAGGACGAGGAGGACGAAGCCCGCGATGAAGCCGGCGCCCCGGCGCGTCGTGGCGACCTGCGCCACGAGGAGCGACCACGCGAAGCAGAAGGCCGTGAGGATGAGGAGATCGAGGCCCTGGAGCGCGAGCGGTCCGAGCACGAGCGTCTCGTTCCCGATGACCGAGCCGACCCAGGTCCCGGCGAGCATGATCGCGACGACCGTGGTCGCGACCACGAGGAAGGCGGCGACGCGCACGGCGATGTAGCGGAGGCGCGTCACGCCGGTCGCGATCCAGGTCTCGACGAGGCCACGATCCTCGTCACCGCGGCCGGCGCCGCTGCCGGCGAGCACCGCCCAGAACGCGAAGATCATCCCGAACGCGCCGAACATGCGCCACTGGAGGTACCCCGCCATCGTGTCGAGCTCGAGCGGGATGGGCAGCATGTAGGAGAGCTGCCGTCCGACGATCTCGAACTGCTGCGCGAAGATCGCGCGGTCCGCCGGCGTCGACCCCGCGATCTGCACGTACGCGAGCGTGTTCGCCAGGCCGAACATCGCGCCGATCGCCGACATCACGAGGAAGCCACCGAGGTGCGATCGCAGCGCGAGCCCGAAGAGCGTCATCGGTAGTACGAGAGGAAGATCTCCTCGAGCGTCGGCTCGCGGCTCGTGAACGAGACGATGCGTCGCCCGGCGAGCGCGGCCATGAGCGGATCGAAGCCGCCGCGGAGCATCCCACTGATCCGATGGTCCGAGACCGTGAGCTGCTCGAGCCCCGTGATCGCGCGCAGCCGCTCGACCGGCGGATCGTCGGCGAATTCGATCTCGACGCGGTGGCTGCGCATGCCCGTGAGCTCGTCGATCGGGCCGACCTTCACCAGGCGCGCCTCGCGCACGATCCCGACGCGGTCGCACACGTGCTCGACCTCGGAGAGGACGTGCGAGGAGAGGAAGATCGTCGCGCCGCGCGTCCGCGCGTCGCGCACGAGCTCGTAGAACGCCTGCTGGTGCAGCGGGTCGAGCCCGCCGGTCGGCTCGTCGAGGATGAGGAGGCGCGGCCGGTGCATGAACGCGAGCACGAGCGCGAGCTTCTGCTTGTTCCCGTGGGAGTACTCGCGGTACTTGCGCGACAGGTCGAGGTCGAGGCGCTTCGCGACGGCCTGCACGTCGACGTCGGCGCCGTTCCCGCGGAGCCCGGCGAGATACGCCACGATCTCCTCGCCGCGCCAGCCACCGAACTGCGGCAGCTCTCCGGGGCAGTACCCGACGATGCGCTTCACGTCGACTGCCTGCCGCTGCGCGTCGAGGCCGAAGATCGACCCGGACCCGCGCGTCGGGTGGATCATCCCCATGAGGAGACGGATCGTCGTCGTCTTCCCCGCCCCGTTCGGGCCGAGGAACCCGAAGACCTCGCCGTCGGACACGCTGAGGTCGAGGTCGAGGATCCCGCGGCCCATCCCGTAGTCCTTCGTGAGCCCTCGCGTCTCGATCGCGTTCATCGCGGCGGACGATAGCGCCCGATGCCGAGCGCGACGTCAACGGACCCGCGCTAGCGGAACGCTTCCGCCCTTCGCAGCAGGTCTTCCAGATCGGGCTCGTTCGGATCGCGCGGCTTGCCGGGGTGGATGATCGCGACCTGGCAGCTCTCGGCGGCCTCGACGAGCTCGCGGTACGTGCCCGCGCTCAGATCCTTGATGTAGGCCTGCTTGTTCTGGTCGTACGCGAACATGCGCGGGTTCAGCAGCGTGCATTCGTTGCACGTGCTGCAGCGCGTGGTGTCGATGTACGGCGTATCCGCGTCGCGCTCCTCAGTTCCGACCTCGTCGCTGCGCGCCTCGGTCTGCGCGCCCGGGGGACCGCTCGTGCGCGGCGTATCCGCCACCGTCCGTGCGGCACGCTCCTCCTTCAGTCCGTCGAGCTCGAGCAGGCGGTGCCACGCGTCGGCGGCGCGGCGCGTCGCGGTGAGCAGGCGCTGGTCGATGAGGAC
>WNFU01011687.1_pt1 | contig 15691 bp, 15 predicted proteins | sample 5400121 | NCBI WGS metagenome assembly WNFU01 (sample SAMN13153360, study PRJNA577476) | soil metagenome | isolation source: 100 cm soil or saprolite under grassland replicate 1 | place: USA:California | collected 2016-06-15
CTGGCCGCCTGGTTCGGCGGTTCGTTGATGGGCGCAACCGGCCTCAACGGCGCCGCTGCCGTGGTCGAGGACCCCGCCCAGCGCCTGCGGGTCGCCAACAGCGGCTGGGCACGCTGGACTCCGCTGAACCTGGCCGGCATCGCCGCGCACCTGGCGGGCGGGGCGACGCTCGTCGGGGCGAACAGGGGCCGGCTCGCCGGCCAGGAGGGCGTCGGCGCCGCGAGCACGATCAAGATGGCGCTCACCCTGGCCGCGCTCGGCACGACCGCCTACGCGCGCCTGCTCGGCAAGCGGCTCGAGCGGGCCGGCGACACCCCTGTCGAGGGCGGCACCACACCAGCTGCCAGGACTCCTGACGAGGTGGCCCGCTCGCAACGGCAGCTGAGGGCGCTGCAGTGGGTGATCCCGGCGCTGACTGGCGCAGTGCTGGTCGTCAACGCCCGCATGGGAGAGCAGCAGCGTCCCGCGCAAGTGGCCCTGGGCATGATCCGGCGCCTGCTTCCTGGCCGCTAGGCGGCCGCGAGGCGCCGGTTACCCGTCGACCCGACAAGAGGCGGCACGACGGCGGGCACGTCCCGCACGGCTACCCCGTCGCTCGGGCTGTTGCATCCGGGCGAAGCGACCAGAGACGAAGGGACTTCGAATGACTGACTACGCCACGAGCTCGACCTTCGGGGCGGGCGCGACCAACGAGGCATCGACCACCGAGCAGGTCAGGGACCAGGTGCGCGACAAGGCGCAGGTGGCTCAGGAAAAGGCGAGGGGCGCGCTCGGCCAGGCCCGCGGCCAGCTCCGCGACCAGGTCGACCAGCGCTCGACCCAGGCTGGCGAGCGGCTCACCGGTACCGCCGCCGACGGACGCAGCATCGCCGAGGAACTGCGCCGGCAGGGCAAGGACGCCCCGGCCAGGATGGTCGACCAGGTCGCCGGTCAGGCCGAGCGACTCGGCGACTACCTCAAGGGCGCCGGCGGCGACCGCATCCTGCGCGACGTCGAGGACTTCGCCCGGAGCAAGCCCTGGCTGGTCGCGGCCGGGGGCTTGGTGCTCGGCTTCGCCGGGTCGCGGTTCCTGAAGGCGTCCAGCAGCCGCCGCTACCGGTCGTACGACACCGACCGCTTCGCGACCTACACCGAACCGGTCACCAGCGGATGGGTGGCTCCCACCGTCGACCCGGCCGACACCGGGCCCACATCCGCGACCGAGCAGGCCCATCCCGAGCCGGCCTATCCGGCCACGACGGCCAACGACCTGTTCGACGACTCCGTCAACGCCGAACCGGGCGCCAGCGACGGTCCGCGCCGCGACCCGGACCCCCGGACCTGACCGTCCGCACCTGACGCTTCGCGGGAGGTGACCATGACATCGCAGCTTCCAGACGGCCCCGGCGACCTGCGCGAGCGCCCGCTCGGGGAACTGCTCAAGCAGCTCTCCGAGGAGACCACCCGGCTGGTCCATCAGGAGCTCGAGCTGGCCAAGGCCGAGCTGACCCAGAAGGGCAGGCAAGCCGGCATCGGGGCTGGCCTGTTCGGCGCCGCCGGCGCCGTCGGCCTGTTGGCCGCGGCCGCGCTGACCACCTGCTTCATCCTGCTGTTGGACATGGCCATGCCGGCTTGGCTGGCCGCCCTCATCGTCGCCGTGGTGTACGGAGGGATCGCGGCCGTGCTGGCCTTGCGGGGCCGGACTCGGGTCAAGCAGGCGGTCCCGCCGGTGCCAGAGCAGGCCATCGAGACCGTCAAGGAGGACGTGCAATGGGCCAAGAACCAGACGACATCCGCCAAGAGATAGAGCAGACCAGAGCCGAGATGAGCGAGACCGTGGACGCCATCGGCTACAAGGCCGACGTGCCCAGCCGAGCCAAGGAGAAGGTGAGCGAGAAGGTGGACGACGTGAAGGCGACGGTGAGCGACACCGCCATGCGCGCCAAGGAGGCGGTCACTGGGACGGCGTCCCGCGCCGGCGACGCCGTGCGCGGCACGGCCTCCCGGGTGGGCGACGCCGCCCCGAGCGGCGGCGACGCCAAGCGGTCAGCCAGGCGGGTGGTCGGGCTGGCTCAGGAGAACCCGCTCGGCCTTGCCGTCGGCGCCGCCGCCCTGGGGTTCCTGGCCGGCCTCGCAACGCCCTCGACCCGAGTCGAGGACGAGCGGCTCGGCCCCGTGGCCGACCAGGTCAAGGACAAGGCCAGGGAGACCGGCCAGGAGGCGCTGGAGCGGGGCAGGCAGGTCGCCCAGGAGGCGACGCAGGCCGCTGTCCAGACCGCCAAGGAGCGCGGCCAGGAGCACGGCCAGGACCTCGCCGAGAGCGCCAAGCAGAACGCCGAGCAGGTCGACGCCCGCGCTCAGACCAGGACCAGGTCGTAACGCGGCACATTGGCGGGCCGGGAAGGGCAGAACCTTCCCGGCCTGCCAGCCTTCGGCGCTACGCTCCCGGCCCGCTGGGATCAGCCGCGGGGCGCCGACCGATGCGCCACGGCTACCAGGAAGGCCGCCGCCACCAGTGTGCTCCTCATCCGTTCTTCGCCTGCTCGGCCCGCGCCCTGGCCCGGTCGCGCGGGTCGGTCGGTAGAGGTGTGCCGTCGGTCACGTCGCGGGCCACGTCGGCCAGCCGACGGGTCGAGGACCGTGCCGCCCTCCGCAGCCGCTCGAACGCGGCCTGCGCGTCCAGCTGCTCGCGGCCCATGAGCACCCCTTTGGCCTGCTCGATCAGCCAGCGGTGCTCCAAGGCGGCCTGCAGCTGATCGGCCAGCCGACCCTTGACCTGGGCGGTGACCGCCGCGCTGAGCAGGCTGGCGACCAGCCCGGCATACGCCTGCAGGGCGGCGACCTCGCTGGGGTCCCAGTCCCGCGGTTTGGCGGTGTAGACGTCCAGGGTGCCGATCACACCGCCGTCCAGCTCGACCGGCACGCTCAGCGCGGCGCAGATCCCCTCGCTGATCAGCACCTGGGTGAACTCCCCCCAGCCCGGTTCGGTGCGAACGTTGCGGATGGCGGCCGGCAGCCGCTGGCTGAACGCCACCGCGCAAGGGCCTTGGGCCAGCCGCTCCTGGCCGTCCTCCACGGTCTGGGCGCTCTGGTCGGACGCGCTCGCCCAGCGCAGCAGGCCTTCCTGGTCGATGAGCATCAGGCCGGCCGCGTCGGCGCCGAACAGCTGCTTGGCCGCGTCCGCCACCTGTTGCAGGGTCGGGGCCAGGCCGCGTCGTGGGTCCAGGGTATGCAAGGCGCCGATGCTCTTGGCGAGGCCGGAGGGGTCGATCGGCATGGCGCTACCAGCCTTTCTTGGTGCCAAGGGAGGTTGTCCCAGGTTCCGTAGAAGTTGGGGTGGCGGTCCCCGCCTGATGGCTGCCGCGTGGTGGGTGTCGGGCAACTGCCAAGCTGCTCGACCAGTAGGGGTGCGGGTCGACCGCCCGCGCGCGCCGCGTCGATGGTGCCGGCGAGCTGCCGCTGCCGACCTGGCAGGCGTTCGCTGGGACGCACCTGCTGGACCAGCTCGCGGTGGAACGGATGCTCACCCAAGCTGTCGACCCGCCGCTACGCCGCCGGGCTTGAGCCGGTCGGCATCCCGGTGGAGCAGACGGCGAGCAGCACGTCCAAGTCGGCGGTCTCGCGCCGGTTCCCGCAGCTCAGCCAGGGCTTCCGCGGTCTGGGATCCGCCGCCGAGAAGTGAGTTGCATCTAGGTAGTTTGCTTCTCCGTGCTCTGGCTACTCATTGTGGTCGGTAGCACTTGCCAGGCCCCTGCACCCGGCCCGGCGTATCGAGACGGACAGGACCCCGGACCGCGGCCTTGGCGATCCCGTCCTATGTCGTCCTTTGGGGCGGGGACCAATGCGGGTACTCGGCGTTAACGCGGTGTTCCATGATCCGGCTGCGGCGCTGGTGGTCGACGGGGAGATTGTCGCCGCGGCCGAAGAGGAACGGTTCACCCGGCGCAAGCACGGCAAGCCGCCGGTGCCGTTAGCCACCTGGGAATTGCCCGAGCGGTCGGCCCGCTGGTGCCTCGAGGCAGGCGGCCTCGCGCCCCACGACCTCGACGCGGTCGCCTACTCCTACGATCCGAGCCTTGCGCCTCCACATGGCGGTGACCTCACCGCCGATGGCTGGGAGGGGCTGCGCACCCTGTACGCCGAGCGGGCGCCGCTGTTCCTGCGCACCGCGCTGCCCGGCCTCGACCCGGCCTGCGTCCGCTTCGTGCCCCACCACCTGGCGCACGCCGCCTCGGCGCACCTGGCGGCGCCGTGGCCGTCCTCCAGCGTCCTGGTCCTCGACGGCCGTGGCGAGCGTGCCTCGCACCTGGCCGGACGGTCGGTCGACAGCGAGCTGGAGATCCTGGCCGCGCAGGAGCTGCCCCACTCGCTCGGGCTGCTCTACGAGGAGGTCACCGACCACCTTGGCTTCCGGCGTTCCTCCGACGAGTACAAGGTGATGGCCCTGGCCGCCTACGGCGAGCCGGCCTTCCTCCCGGAGTTCCGCGAGGCGGTGCGGACCAGCGGTGACGGCGGCTTCACGGTGGCCCCCATCGAGCTCGCCGCCATGGCCAAGCGCCGCCAGCACAGCGAAGGCTGGACGGCCGAGCACGCCGACCTGGCCGCCAGCCTGCAGATGCGGTTGCAGGAGGTGTTGCTGGACCTGGCCCGCTGGCTCCACCGGCGGACCGGCGACCAGGTCCTGACCATGGCCGGCGGGGTCGCCCTGAACTGCGTGGCCAACTCCTACCTCGCCGAGCACGGCCCCTTCGAGCACCTCTGGGTGCAGCCCGCAGCTGGCGACGCCGGCACCGCCCTCGGCGCCGCCCTGCACCTCGCCAAGGCGCTGGGCGACCAGGTCGCGCCCATGCGCACCGCGGCGCTCGGCCGCGGCTGGAGCGACGACGAGCTCGAGGCCTGGCTGGCCGCCGCCCAGGTCTCCTACGAGCGACCGCCCGACGTGGCCGGAGCGGTCGCCAAGGCGCTGGCCGACGACGCCATCGTGGCCTGGTTCGAAGGCCGCAGCGAGTACGGCCCGCGTGCGCTCGGGCACCGCAGCCTGCTGGCCAACGCCACCCGCGCCGAGAACTTGGAGCGGCTCAACGACGTCAAGGGCCGCGAGCAGTTCCGGCCGGTCGCGCCGATGGTCCTGGCCGAGCGGGCCACGGCGGTGTTCGAAGGACCGCTGCCGAGCCCGTACATGCTGTTCACCCACCGGGTACGGCCGGAGTGGCGCGACCGCATCCCTGCCGTCGTCCACGTCGACGGCAGCGCCCGCATCCAGACCGTCGACCGCGCCGACGAGCCCCTGATGGCCCGGGTCCTGGAGCAGGTCGAGGCCAGGACGGGCGTGCCGGTGGTGGTCAACACCAGCCTCAACACGGCTGGCCGGCCGATGGTCGACGATCCGAGGGACGCGCTCGAGTGCTTCGGCTCGGCACCGGTGGACCTGCTCGCCCTCGGCGCGTTCATCGTCCGCCGCACGGCCTTCACCCAACGATGACCACGGTCACCCGCTTCGACGTGGTGGTCCCGACGCTCGGCCGCCCGTCGCTCGCCACCCTCCTGGACGCCTTGGGCGCGCAGGCCGAGCACCTGCCAGGCCGGGTCGTGCTGGTCTGGGACCGCCGTGACCAGGACCTGCCACCGCTCCTCGCGTGGCCGCCATCCCTCGCCGGCCGGGTAACGGTCCTCCGCGGTCCCGGCGGCGGGCCGGCGGCGGCCCGCAACGCCGGCCGGCGGGCGGCGACCGCGCCCTGGGTCGCCTTCCTGGACGACGACGTGGTGCCAGGGCCTACCTGGGCGGCCGACCTGGCCGACGACCTCGCCGGCCTGCCGCCGGAGGTGGCGGGGAGCCAGGGCGTGCTGCGCGTGCCCCTGCCCGCCGACCGGCGCCCGACCGACTGGGAGCGGCACGTCCACGGGCTCGAAGGCGCCCGCTGGATCACCGCCGACCTCGCCTACCGACGCTCGGTCCTTGACGAGCTGGGCGGGTTCGACGAGCGCTTCCCGCGCGCCTATCGGGAGGACGCGGACCTCGGCCTGCGCGTCGTCCGCGCCGGCTACCAGATCGTGGCTGGCAGGCGCACCGCCACGCACCCGGTGCGGGCGGCCGACTGGCTGGTGAGCGTCCGCCTCCAGGCCGGCAATGCCGACGACGCGCTGATGCGGGCGCTGCACGGCCCCGGCTGGAGGGCCGCGGCCGGGGTGCCCCGCGGGCGGCGGGCACGCCACCTCGCGGTGACCGCGGCCGCGCTGCTCGCCCCCGGCGCCCTCGCCGCCGGACGGCGGTGGCTCGCCCTTGCTGCCACGGCCGGCTGGGTCGCCGGCACCGACCAGCGCCCTGATCCCGCCGGCGGCGTCATGGCACTGGCTCGCCGGCTTGGCCGCCGCCCGGCGGCGGCCAGAGGGCCGCCGCGCGGTCGGCAAGCCCGCCGCGGTCCTGCTGGACCGTGACGGGACCCTGGTGGAGGACGTGCCCTACAACGGCGATCCCGAGCTGGTGACGCTGAGGCCAGGCGCCCGCGCGGCGCTGGCGCGGCTGCGGGCCGCCAGCGTCCCGACGGCGGTGGTCTCCAACCAGAGCGGGATCGGCCGGGGGCTGGTCACCCGCGCGCAGGTGGACGCCGTCAACCGCCGGGTCGAGGAGCTGCTCGGACCGCTTGGGCCGTGGCTGCTCTGCCCGCACCGACCCGACGACCGCTGCCGCTGCCGCAAGCCCCTGCCCGGCCTGGTGGAGCAGGCGGCCGCCGCCCTCGGCGTCGACCCGCGCGACTGCGTGGTGATCGGCGACGTCGGCGCCGACGTGGAGGCGGCCCGCGCCGCCGGCGCCCGTTCCGTGCTGGTCCCCACCCCGGTCACCAGGCCCGATGAGGTCGCCGCGGCGCCGGCCGTCGCCGGGGACCTGGCCGCGGCGGTCGCCATGGTCCTCGATGTGGGGACGGTGCCCAGGTGAGCGGGCCCGTTCACGTCCTCGTGGCCAGGCAGGACAGCACCGGCGACGTGCTGCTCGCCGGCCCGGCGGTGCGTGCCGTCGCGGCCGGCGCGTCCCGCGTCACCCTGCTCTGCGGGCCGCGCGGCCGCGCAGCGGCGGAGCTGCTCCCAGGCGTCGACGACGTGCTCACCGCGCCGGCTCCCTGGATCGACGCCCCTGCGCCGCCGGTGAGCCGGGCCGGCATCGAGGCGCTGGTCGCCGAACTGGCAGCGCGCGAGATCGGCGAGGCGATCGTGCTGACCTCGTTCCACCAGAGCCCGCTGCCACTCGCCCTGCTGCTGCGGCTCGCCGGGGTGGCGAGGATCGCGGCGGTCAGCGTGGACTATCCGGGGTCCCTGCTCGACGTCCGCCACCGTGTGGACGAGGACGTCCACGAGGTGGAGCGGGCGCTGTCGCTGGTGGCGACGCTCGGCTACCGGCTGCCCGACGGCGACGACGGCCGTCTGGCCGTGCGCCGGCCGCGTGCCATCGACTCGCCGCCGCTGCCCTGGCCCGGCGCCGGCTATGTCGTGGTCCACCCGGGGGCCGCCGTGCCTGCCCGTACCTGGGCGCCAGAGCGGAACGCCGCCCTGGTCCGGGCGCTGAGCCGGCGGGGACGGCGGGTAGTGCTCACCGGCGGGCGGAGCGAGCGGGACCTCACCGCGCTGGTTGCCGGTCCGGCCCGGCCAGAGGTCGCCGACCTCGGCGGCCAGCTCGACCTCGCCGCGCTGGCCGAGGTCCTGGCTGGGGCGGACGCGGTGGTGGTCGGCAACACCGGGCCGGCGCACCTGGCCGCCGCGGTCGGCACCCCAGTGGTGTCGCTGTTCGCCCCGGTGGTCCCGGCGGCGCGCTGGCGGCCATGGAAGGTCCCGCACCTGCTGCTCGGTCAGCAGGACGCCGCCTGCGCCGGCTCGCGCGCGCGCACCTGTCCCGTGCCAGGCCATCCCTGCCTCAACGAGGTCACGGTGGAGCAGGTCGTGGCCGCGATCGAGCAGCTCGTCCTCGGCACCGGCGAGCAGGCGGTGCCGGCATGAGGGTGCTGCTCTGGCACGTCCACGGCGCCTGGACAACCGCGTTCGTCCATGGCCGGCACACCTATCTGGTTCCGGTGCTGCCCGGCAGGGGACCGGACGGCCGCGGCCGGGCGCGCACCTACGCCTGGCCCGACGCGGCTGTCGAGGTGACCCCCGAGGCGGCGGCTACGGCAGACGTCGACGTGGTCGTCCTACAGCGCCCCGAGGAGCTGGACGGGCTGGCCGAGGCGTGGCTCGGCGGGCGCCGGCCAGGCAGGGACGTCCCGGCCGTGTACGTCGAGCATAACGCCCCGCAGGGCCGGATCGCGGCGCTCCGCCATCCGGCAGCCGGCCGCGGGGACCTCGTGATCGTCCACGTCACCCACTTCAACGACCTGTTCTGGGACGCTCGCGGCACACCCACCCGGGTGATCGAGCACGGCATCCCCGACCCGGGTGAGCGCTACACCGGCGAGCTGTCCCGCGCGGCCGCGGTGCTGAACGAGGCCGCGCGGCGTGGCCGCGTGACCGGTACCGACCTGCTCCCTCGCTTCGCCGCGGCCGTGCCGGTCGATCTGTTCGGCATCGGCAGCGACGCGGTCGGGCCGCCGGTGTGGGCCGCCGGTGACCTGCCCCACGAGCGGCTGCTCGCGGAGATGGCCAGGCGCCGCCTCTACCTCCACCCGGTCCGCTGGACCTCCCTTGGCCTGTCGCTTCTGGAGGCGATGCACCTCGGCATGCCGGTGGTCGCCCTGGCCACCACCGAAGTGGTCGAGGCGGTCCCGCCCGCGGCCGGCGCGATCTCGACCCGGGTCGACGCCCTGGTGGAGGCGGCACGGGGGTTCGCCACCGATCCCGAGGCCGCCCGGGTGGCTGGAAAGGCCGCCAGGGCGGCGGCCCTGGACCGCTACGGCCTCGGCCGGTTCCTGGCCGACTGGGACCGACTCCTCGGGGAGGTGGTCCGGTGAGGATCGCGATGGTGAGCGAGCACGCCAACCCCCTGGCCGTGCTCGGCGGCGTCGACGCGGGCGGCCAGAACGTCCACGTCGCCGCCTTGGCGACCGCCCTGGCGCGGCGGGGCGCCGAGGTCGTCGTCCACACCAGGAGAGACCACCCGGCCCTGCCTGATCGGGTGCGGTTCGCCCGAGGCGTGACCGTGGAGCACGTAACCGCCGGTCCGCAGGAACGCTTGCCCAAGGACGAGCTCCTCCCGTACATGGACGAGTTCGCCGCCCGGTTGCGGCGCTCCTGGCTGGCCAGGCCGCCCGAGGTGGTCCACGCCCACTTCTGGATGTCGGGCCGGGCCGCCCTGGCCGCCGGCCACCCGCTCGGCCTCCCGGTGGTGCAGACCTTCCACGCGCTCGGCGTGGTCAAGCGCCGCCACCAGGGCGCGAAGGACACCAGCCCTCCCGAGCGGATCGCGGCCGAGCGGGCCATCGTCCGCCAGGCCGACGCCATCGTGGCCACCTGCTCGGACGAGGTCTTCGAGCTGGTCCGGCTCGGCGCCGACCTGCGCCGCACCACGGTGGTGCCATGCGGCGTCGACCTCGACCGGTTCACCCCGCACGGTCCGGCGGCGCCACCCCCGCCCGACCGGCACCGCCTGGTGGTGGTGAGCCGACTGGTGGAGCGCAAGGGTATCGGCAACGCCATCAGCGCGCTCGCCTCCGTCCCCGGCTCCGAGCTGGTAGTGGCCGGCGGCCCGGAGGCGAGCCGGCTGGCCGGCGACCCCCAGGCGCGCCGCCTGGTCGCGCTCGGCGAGGAATTGGGCGTCGCGGATCGCGTCCGGCTGCTCGGCCGGGTCGACCAGGCGGACCTGCCCGCGCTGCTGCGCTCGGCCGATGTGGTCGTCTGCGTCCCGTGGTACGAGCCCTTTGGCATCGTCCCACTCGAGGCCATGGCCTGCGGCGTGCCGGTGGTCGCCTCGGCCGTCGGCGGCCTGGTCGACAGCGTGGTCGACGGCGTCACCGGCCTGCATGTGCCCGCCCGCGACCCGGATCAACTCGCCGTGGCCCTGGCCGCGCTGCTGGCCGACCCGGACCGCCGGGCGGTGCTAGGCCGGGCCGGCGCGCGGCGGGCGCGGCGCCGCTACGGCTGGGATCGGATCGCCCGCTCCACCCTCAAGGTGTACGGCGGTCTGGTGGCCAGCACGGCGCACCCGGCCGGGAAGCCGGTGGCGACGCGGCAGCTCACCTGGGGAGGCCGAGGATGAGCGGCCCGCTGGTGGTGCTGGGCGACACCCTGCTTGACCGCGACCTCGACGGGCGGGTCGAGCGGCTCGCCCCGGACGCGCCGGTCCCGGTGGTGGACGAGCCCGACGAGCGGTGCCGGCCGGGAGGTGCTGGCCTCGCCGCCGTGCTGGCCGCTCGCGACGGCCGGCGTGAAGTGGTGCTGATCACCGCACTCGCCGAGGATCCGGCCGGGCACGAGCTCGCCAAGCTGCTCGCCAGCGCTGGCGTGCGGGTGGTCGATCTCGGCCTGAGCGGTTCGACGTGCGAGAAGGTCCGGGTCAGGGCCGAAGGCCGTTCGCTGCTGCGGATGGACCGCGGCGGCGAGCTGGGCACGGTCGGCCCCCTCGGTGCGGACGGCCTGCGCGCCCTGGCCCTCGCCGGTGCGGTCCTGGTCGCGGACTACGGTCGCGGGGTGGCGGCCCAGCCCAGCGTGCGTGAGGCGGTGCGGCGGACGCCCTCGCGGGTCCCGGTGGTCTGGGACCCCCATCCCAGGGGCGCTACCCCGGTGGCCGGGGTGCGGCTGGCCACCCCGAACCAGGCCGAGGCGGCCCGGCTGGTTCCCGGCGTCCGCGGCGACAGCCTGGCGGCGGTGGCCACCAGGGCCCGCGCCGTGATGGAGCGCTGGCGCGCGGCCGGGGTGGCGGTCACGCTCGGCGCCCGCGGCGCGCTGCTGCTGGGCGGCACCGGACCGCCGCTGATGGCACCGGCGAGACCCGCGCCAGGCGGCGATCCCTGCGGCGCCGGCGACAGTTTCGCTGCCACCGCAGCGAACCTGCTTGCCGACGGTGCCGTGCCGTCGGAGGCGGTGGTCGGCGCGGTCGCCGCCGCCTCGGCCTTCGTCGCGGCCGGCGGCGCGGCCTCGTGGAACCCGCGGGGCGAGGAGGTGCGGGCACGGGGCGGCCGGCCAGGTGCGGATCACCGAGGTGACGGGCAGCCGGCGGCGCGCTCGCACCAAGCGGCAGACGCGACGGGGTGGGAGCGGGCCGAGACGGTGCTGGCCGAGGTCCGCGCGCGCAACGGCACCGTGGTGGCCACGGGCGGTTGCTTCGACCTGGTGCACGCTGGCCACGTGGCGACCTTGCGGGGCGCCAGGGTGCTCGGCGACTGCCTGATCGTCTGCTTGAACTCGGACGCGTCCGTGCGCCGGCTCAAGGGACCGGACCGGCCGCTGGTCGGCCAGGCCGACCGGGCGGCGGTGCTCGCCGCGCTGGCATGCGTTGACGCGGTGGTCGTCTTCGATGAGGCCACCCCGGAGGCGGCCCTCGACCGGCTGCGGCCCGACGTCTTCGTCAAGGGCGGCGACCGCGCCCTGTCGGACCTGCCCGAGGCCGCCCTGCTGGCCTCGTGGGGCGGGCAGGCGGTGGTCCTGCCCTACCTCCCTGACCGCTCAACCACCAGGCTCATGAAGGAGGTCGCTCGACGTGCCAACCATTGACGAGGCAACTGACCAGACCCGACCCGACGGGCTCGGGGTGGTACTGGTGACCGGGGGATCGTCAGGCCTCGGTGCGGCCATCACCGCGGCCGTCGCCGCCCGGCGGGGCCGACCGGTGGTCCTGGACCGGGTCGAGCCGGCCTACGGAGTCGAGCACGAGCTGGTCGACCTGGCCGACGGCCGCGCGGCCGAGGACGCCGTCGGCCGGGCGGCCGAACGGACCGGCCGCCTGGACGCCGTGGTCAGCGCGGCCGGGGTGGACAGTTGCGGCCCGCTGGCCGAGGTGCCGGCCGAGGCGTGGGAGCGGGTGGTGAAGGTGAACCTGCTCGGGACGGCCGCCGTCGTGCGTGCCGCGTTGCCGTGGCTGGAACGGACCTGCGGCGCGGTGGTCACGGTCTCCTCGACCCTTGGGTTGCGGGCCGTGAGCGACGCCACCGCCTACTGCGCCAGCAAGTTCGGCGTGGTCGGGTTCACCCGCGCGCTGGCCGCGGAGACAGCCGGCCGGGTCGGGGTGACCTTGCTCGTCCCGGGCGGCATGGACACCGCCTTCTTCGACAGTCGCACCGAGCAGTACAAGCCACCGCCCGACGCCAAGCTCAACCGGCCAGAGGACGTGGCCGCCGCAGTGCTGTTCGCGCTCTCGCAGCCGGCCGGCTGCGAGGTCCGCGAGCTGGTGGTGACGCCGTCGCGCGAGAGTTCGTGGCCGTGACCAATGGCCGGCCAGTGGTGGCGCTGCGAGCCCTCGGCCTCGGCGACCTGCTCACCGGCGTGCCCGTGCTGCGCGCCCTCGCCGACGCGTTTCCGGGCCATCCCGTGCTGCTGGCATGCCCGGCGGCCCTGGCGCCGCTGGCCAGACTCAGCGGCGCGGTCGACGAGGTGGTGCCGACCGCGGGCCTGGCGGACGGCCCGCTCCGCCCACGCCTCCACCACGCCGCCGTGGCCGTCAACCTCCACGGCCGCGGGCCGGAGAGCCATCAGCTCCTGCTCGCTACCGCGCCAGAGCGGCTGGTCGGGTTCGCCCATCCCGCGGTTCCGGCCAGCGCCGGGGCGCCGCGCTGGCGGGCCGACGAGCACGAGGTGACCCGTTGGTGCCGGTTGCTGACCGAGAGCGGGATCCCGGCCGAGGAGGGCCGCCTCGACCTGGACCCGCCGCCGGGCCCGGCGCCTGCCGACGCGGCCGGCGCGACCCTGGTCCACCCGGGTGCCGGCAGCCCGGCAAGGCGCTGGCCCCCCGAGCGTTTCGCCGCCGTCGCCAGGGCCGAGCACGGCAAGGGGCGGCCGGTCCTGATCAGCGCCGGCCCGCGGGAGGCGGGGCTCGCCCGCGCGATCGCCGCCGCCGCCGGGTTGCCGGCGGCGGTCCGTACGGGCGGCGACGTGCTGGCACTGGCCCGCCTGGTCGCCGCGGCAGGACGGGTGGTCTGCGGCGACACCGGAGTGGCGCACCTGGCGACCGCGTTGGGCACCCCCTCGGTGGTGCTGTTCGGGCCAGTCTCCCCCGCCAGCTGGGGACCACCACCGGGGCGACCTTGGCACCGGGCGTTGTGGGCCGGCCGGTCCGGTTCCCCGCACGGCCAGGTGCTCGACCCAGGCCTGGAGGCCCTCAGCGTCGACCGGGTCCTTGAGGCGCTCGCCAGCCTCCCGGCCGCCAGCAGGCTGGCGCGTGCCTGACCGGCTTGCGGCTCGACGGCGGCGTGCGACGCTGCGGCGAGCCGCCGGCCACGGACAGGGTGGCGGCCGAGGCGTTGCCGTGCCGTGAGGAGCCGCTGATGCGCCGTGTGCAGGTGTTCGACGTCAACGAGACCTTACTGGACCTGGCCGGTTGTCATTGAGGTTCGGGCGGGTTGCCGTCCGGGGGCAGAGCGCATGTCGAGGATGTCCGGGCCGAGGCCGAGACCGCCGCGGCTGCGGGACCGCCCGAATCGTTGTCACCGATACCAGCCTGCCGTTGCACTCGGTATGGTCGTACTGCCGTTCCCGGCGTTGGCTCCGAGCACGCTGCGGCATGCGATCCTCCTACTAGGCCTGGATCCACTGCGAGGATGATGGTCGAGGCGCCCGCTCCGCCGGCCTGGCTCGTGGATCCACCGGCCTTGTGCCTTGCATCGGATCTGTCGGCCGTGCGGGGCGGGTGTCCTTGGCACCACCGGTCCGACGAAGTGACCTGATAAGAGCCTGGCCCACAGGCCCCATCGCAGTGCTGTCCGTCGTCTGGCTGGTGCGTGCCACCGACCCCGCCAGCAAGGAGGAAGACGGTGGCCCTGCCCACCCTGCCAGACCCCGCGGCGCTCGTCACCCTCGGGGTGGACACCCACGCCGAGACGCACGTAGCCGCCGCGCTGGACCACGCCGGCCGGCTGCTCGGCACCCACTCGATCCCCACCACCCCTGCCGGCTACGCCGCGCTGCTTGCCTGGGCGAGCACGCTGGGCAGGGTGGACCGCGTCGGGGTGGAAGGCACCGGCAGCTACGGCGCCGGGCTGGCGCGCTGGCTGCGCGCCCACGGCCACGTCGTGGTCGAGGTCGACCGGCCCGACCGGGCCGCCCGACGGCGCCAGGGCAAGGCCGATGACCTCGACGCGCACGCGGCCGCCCGAGCGGTGCAGGCCGGCACGGCCACGACCACCCCCAAGGCCGCCGACGGCCAGGTGGAGGTGATCCGCTCGCTGCGCCTGGCCCGCCGCTCGGCGGTCAAGGCCCGCACCCAGGCCGCCAACCAGCTCAACGCGCTGCTGGTGACCGCCCCCGACGGCCTGCGGGCCCAGCTTCGCGGCCTGCCACTGGCCGAGCTGGTCACCACCGCGGCCCGGCTACGGCCCGACCAGGCGCCAGCCACGCCGACCGACGCGGCCAAGTTCGCGCTGCGGTCGGTCGCCGGCCGCTGGCGGCGGCTGACCGGGGAGGTCACCGAGCTCGACGTCCAGCTGGAGCGGCTGGTCGCCACGGCGGCGCCGGCGCTGGCCGCGGTCAAGGGCGTGGGCACCCAGACGGCGGCTGCGCTGCTGGTCGCGGCCGGGGACAACCCCGAGCGGCTGCGCAGCGAGGGCGCGTTCGCGCACCTGTGCGGGGTCGCGCCGATCCCGGCCTCATCCGGCAAGACCACCCGGCACCGGCTGAGCCCTACGAAATGCTGGTCAAAGAGTCGCCAGATGTGTTCTTGAGCCATTTGTATGTAGTGGAACGCACGCGCGCCGAGGTGCTCGAGGCGTTGAGAGGCAGCCATCCCTGACTTCTCGCATCGCGTCCAGCGTCGAGGCTCGTTGGCCGAGTGTTGAGACTCAGCTAGGCGAACACGAAGCGTGACGAAGGCTGCACTGCGCGTGATCCTCTGGCAAATCTCTGGCAAGTGCCAGGAAGCGCGACAGCGGTGGAAGCGAAATGCCTGGTGGAGCTGAGGGGATTCGAACCCCTGACTTCTTGCATGCCATGCCATCCGCACCCCCTCACGCCGCCCTTCCCCATCATGCCTGGCACCACGTCACCGATGGCAGACGGCGGTATACGACGAGGCGCCATAGGACGACGTGAGGCTGTGTGAGGCAGAGGTGCTGACAGATCGCTGACACGTGGCAGGCTACCGGTCCACTTGGCGCGGCGCTGGTCGCCCGCCCAGGTGTACTGACCATGAGGGTTGTTGACAGGAGAGGGGACCTCCGAGCGAGGTTGGGGCTGTCTCATGGCTCCCAGCTCCTCGGAGGTCCCTCGTGGCTCACGCTAACGCCCGCTTGACCCCGGCCGGAAGGTGATCCTGGTCCGCTGCATCGCCTCTGGGCGTCCGGCCGCGCACGTCGCTGCGGAAATGGGCATCTCGCGCACGACGGCGTACCGCTGGTGGGCGAGGTGGCGGGAACTGGGCGAGGCCGGCCTGGTCGACCGGCCATCGACCGCGCACACCCATCCACGGCGGACACCTGCCGAGATCGAGCAGGCCATCGCCGGGTTGCGACAGGCCCGCAAGCTCGGCCCGGCCCGCATCGCCGCCGTGCTGGGGCTGGCCTGCTCGACCGTGCACCGCGTGCTGGTCCGCCTGGGGCTTGAACCGGCTGGCCTGGCTGGACCGGCCAACCGGGCGGGTCATCCGCCG
>WNFU01006616.1_pt1 | contig 15689 bp, 11 predicted proteins | sample 5400121 | NCBI WGS metagenome assembly WNFU01 (sample SAMN13153360, study PRJNA577476) | soil metagenome | isolation source: 100 cm soil or saprolite under grassland replicate 1 | place: USA:California | collected 2016-06-15
GAGCAGCGGTCGAGAATTTGCCGACTTTGAGGACGGCAGGCGTGTCGGCGAAAAGAGGCCAAGGGGCTATCGTAAGGACAAGGAGAAGAACCACCCCCACCCATCCCTCCCCCCTCGAGGGGGAGGGTGAGGGTGGGGGGCTTTCCGCGAAAGACTTCACTTTCTCCAGGCAGACCACTCACGGGAGACGGAGAGCGGCTATTTCTGGGTACGCTTGGCGGTCCGGGCGGCGTCCGTGATGCTCCAGATCACCAGGATCAGCATGAGCACTTCCACTGCCAGGATCAGCCAGAGGTTCTCCGGCCGCGCGCCCGAGGCCATCGCCTTTTCGAGCGCCTGCAAGTCGACGCCAAAGACCAGGACTCCCGCCAGCACCAGAAACCCGATCAGGAATCCGACACCCTTTCCCACCTGACGGTTGTAGAACTGCCCCAGCCCCGGTAAGACACCCGAGAGGATTCCCGCAACCCACGGGTTCTTTGCTTGGGTCTCCATCGCATTCATCCCCGCCTGCTTCTGGACAACCACTTTTCCAGGATCTTTTTCACGAACGGCGTCAAGCGCGTCCGATTATAAGCATCCCCCAGCTTCTTGACCACTTCCGCTTGGGTCGGATACGGGTGGATCGTCCTCACGACGTCGCCCAACCCAAGTCTGCTCGTCATGGCCAGCGTGATCTCGCTGATCACATCGCCGGCATGTGCCGCCACGATCGTGGCGCCGAGGATCTTATCGGTCCCCTTGCGCACCAAGACCCGAGCGAATCCGCTCTCCTCGCCGTCCAGCACGGCGCGATCCACATCGTCGAGCTTCCACATGAAGGTCTGCACGTTCAAGCCCTGGCCTCTGGCCTCTTTCTCGTACAGCCCGACATGGGCCAGCTCGGGATCGGTGTAAGTGCACCAGGGAATCACGAGCGCGCTGGCCTTCTGCCAGCCCCGGAACAGGGCGTTGGCGATCACGATCCGCGCCATGGCGTCGGCGGCGTGCGTGAACTTGTACTTCGAGCAGACGTCGCCGGCCGCGAATACCCGTGGATTGGAGGTCTGCAGCTGATCGTTGACGATGATCCCATCATGATCGCACAGCACGCCGGCGACCTCCAGGTTGAGCCCTTCCACGTTCGGCGCCCTCCCGACTCCTACCAGAATCTCATCCACGACCAGATTTTCGATCACCCCGTTCACCTTGTGATACAGCACCTTCTCAGCCCCGTGCTGCAGTACTTGAAGGACCTGCGCGCGAAAGATGAACCGCACGCCGTCACGGACCATGGCCTGCTTGACCAGGTCAGCCGCATCGGGATCCTCGCTGGGCAGGACGCGGTCCATCAGCTCGAAGACCGTCACCTGGCTCCCGAACCGCGCGAAGGCCTGGGCCAACTCGCAGCCGATGGGACCGGCCCCGATCACGGCCAGCCGCCGCGGCAACTTGGTCAGCGAAAAGACGCTCTCGTTGGTCAGGTAGCCGGCCTGCTCCAGTCCGAGGAGCGGCGGCGCGGCGGCGCGCGCGCCCGTGCAGATCGCGGCCTTGGCGAATCGCAGGGTCTTGCCGCCCACCTCGACGGCGTCGGGCCGCGTGAAGCGTCCCTCGCCCAGGAAGACGTCCACGCCCAGCTTGGTGTAGCGATGGACCGAATCGTTCTGGCTGATGAGGGCCCGCAGCTTCCGCAGGCGCGCCATCGCGGCTCCGAAGTCGTAGTCCACGTCGCCCTTGATCCGGATGCCGAATGCCGCCGCGTCGCGGACCTGCGCGCAGGCGCGCGAAGCCCGGATGAGGGCCTTCGAGGGGACGCACCCGACGTTGAGGCAGTCGCCGCCCAGCAGGTGCTTCTCAACCAGGGCGACGCGGGCGCCCCGTCATCCGGCTGGATCATGACGCGCATGAAACCATTCTCCTGGAGTCTGCTCAAAGAAGCAAGGCGAACCGGGACGCCGGCGGTTGACAATCCGGCTCCAATGTACCATGCATCAGGCCGTCATGAGGAGGACGCGGATGGGACGGGGGTGGCTCCTGTTGGGAGTCTGGTGTGGCACGCTGGCGATCGCGTTGCCCGCCCCGGCGGCCGGCCCCGAAGCTCCGGACTCCGAGCTGGAAGAAGTCGTGGTCACCGCCACGCGCACGCCCATGCCGGCACGCCAGGTCCCGGGTTCCCCCACGATCCTGACCCGTGAGCAGATCGACGCGACGCCGTTCCGGAGCGGGCCCCAGATCGACGACCTGCTGCGCGCGGTGCCTGGCATGCAGCCCAGCCTCCTCAGCAGCCGGTACAACCACCCGACCGCGCAACTCTTCGGTTTGCGCGGGCTCGGCAATCGGCGCGGGCTGGTGCTCCTCGATGGCGTACCGCTCAACGACGGCTTTGGGGGATGGATCAACTGGGGTCGCGTGCCGGACACGATCGAGCGGGTCGAAGTGGTCCCGGGCGGCAGCTCCAACCTGTACGGCACGTGGGCCATGGGCGGCGTCGTCCAGATCCTGACGGAGCAGCCGGGGCCGGGCGAGCACGTCCGCGCGGAGAGCCGTGCCGGGAACCTCAACACGTACACCGAATCGCTGTCGGGCCGCTACGGCACCGACCGGATCGGCCTGAGCCTGGGCTACCGGTGGTTTCACACGAACGGGTTCATCACAGTCCCGGCCTATCAGCGCGGCCCTGTGGATCGCACCGACGACTCGCGGCACGAAAACTTCGCCGGCACCTTGCGGATCGCACCGGACGCCAGCACGACGGTCACTCTCGGCGGGAACCTGTTTCGGGAGGACCGTACGTTCGGGACAACCCTGAGCGTGGCCGCCCGCACGATCGGCAGCGCCACCCTTGGCCTGGAGCACGAGCTCGGCGCAAGCGGCCGTTGGGAGGCCAAGCTCTTCGCCCAATGGCAGACTTTCCGCAATCAGACCAGCCAGATTCTGCCTCTGCCGACCGACCGGCTCAGCGAGGTGCTGGATCGCATCCAGGTCATTCCCAGCGATGACTACGGCGGGCTGTGGCAATGGACGATCCCGGTCGCGCCTCACCATCAACTCGTCGTGGGAACGGATGTGCGCGCGATCCTGGGCCAGTCGGATGACCAGGTCTTCGCCACCGGCACCGGCGCGCCGGTCGGTCGCAGCCTGGCAGGAGGCAAGCAGGTCGGCTGGGGCCTGTTCGGCGAATGGATCAGCACGCCCACTGACCGGTTGAGCATCGTGCCGAGCGTACGCTGGGACTGGTGGAAGAACTTCGACGCGCGGATCGAGAGCGAGTTCGGCGCGGTGCAGGTGCCGCGGGACAACGTCGAGAGCGCTCTGAACCCCAAGCTCGCGGTGCAGTACCAGGCCACGGACCGCACCCGCGTCGGAGCGTCAGTGTACCAGGCCTTCCGGGCGCCGACCTTGAACGAGCTCTACCGAAGGTTCACCTCCAACGTGTTCACGTTCCTCCCGAACGAGAACTTGACGCCGGAGCGCCTGACCGGCGGTGAGGCCAAAGTCGAGAGCGACCTGCTGGGAGACCGCCGGCTGACGCTGCGGCTCACGGGCCATTACGAGACGGTCAAAGATCAGATCGTCTTCATCACGCAAGGCGCCACCTTCCAGCGGCAGAACGTCGGCCGCACGAGAACGATTGGCGGGGAAGCGGACCTCACAGCCCGGCCCTGGAAGCAGGTCTCCATCACGGCCGGGTACGCGTACGCTGACTCCGTGGTGACGAGCTTCTCGGGCAATCCGACGCGGGAAGGCTTGAGGCTTCCCGCAATGTCCCGCCACCAGGCGACCCTCGCGCTGACGCTCGGCCATCCGGACCGCGTGCAGGTCATGCTGCTGGGCCGGTACCTGTCCCGCCAGTTCGCGGACGACCTCAACACGCAGCCGGTCGCGGACTTCGTGGTGCTCGACGCCTCGATCCAGATGAAGCTCGGCCGGTTCGTCCGGCTCTTCCTGGACGCGGAGAACCTGACCGACCGGCACTACATCGCCACGCAAACCGGCGCGATCAAAACCCTGGGAGCGCCGTTTCTCGTGACGGCCGGGTTGAGCCTGGAGTATTAAAAGCCCTATACTATCTGCGGGAACGACGTCGGTCTCATGTCGAGATCGTCGTGGAGTACGCTCCTGAAGACTTTTAGTCTCCTCACGTGCGCATTGTTCCTGCTCCCCACGTTCGGTTGCGGTGTGGGAAGGGCCCCGCTGTCCGGCCCTGCACAGAGTCCGGATTCTCCCACCACGCTCGGTCTGCCACCGCCAGTGGTCGCCAGGCTCCAGCAGCAAGTCCGGACCGACCTCGAGCGGTATGTAGGCGCGCAACAGGCCTCGGCGATCCAGGCATTGTCGGCAGGCAAGTACTTTCCAGCAAAGTTCAAGCTGCCGCTCGTCGTTCAGGGGCTGAGCGATCCATGGACGGGCATGATCGCCCTCGAGAATCACGGCTACCTGATTGCAGCGCTGGCCAAGGCAGGTCGGCAGCATCTGCCGGCGCTCATCGAAGCGATGGAAGCGGGCATGGGCCGCACTCCTGAGCCGATCACGTTCCTTCCGATCCCCACAGGAGAGAATGCGGAGGAGTACGTGACGTATCTCCTTTCCGTCGTTGAACAGGCTCACCAGTTGCGGGAAAAGGCGTTGCGACGGCTCAGTCCGGAGGAGCGGCAATTCCTGTTCGAGCACGCCGCGTCGCTCGCGGAGAGCTTTTTCCCATATCTTGAGGGACTCGACGGACAGACGAGGCCGCAGGCCGAAGCGGATCGGCGCTTCTGTCAACTGGTCAGCGAGCGACTGGACTATGCTGCGATGGTGGCGGCGGCCCAGGTCCTGGCGCGCCTGGCCGACGACGGCTGGCTGCAGCGGCTGGGCAGGGTCTTCCGTGACCGTCAGGCGCTTCCCGTGCCGCCGGATGGGATCACCGGCGAAGTGTTGTTGGCCAAGGAGACCCCCTACGGCCTGATCGTGATCGGCGGACCCCGGCCCAACACCTACAACCTGGACAAGCGGTTTGCGGTCGTCATCGATCTTGGCGGCGACGACACCTACACCGGTGCGATCGCGGCGGCCGCCGATGTAGAGCACGGCAACAGCGTCGTGATAGACCTGGCCGGCAACGACACGTATCACGCCTTGCCGCTGGGACTGGCGACTGGCCGGCTGGGCGTGGGGCTGCTCATCGATCGCACCGGCGACGATGAGTACAACCTGACCACCGGGTCCGGCGGCGCTGGCTTCGGCGGACTGGGCATCCTCATTGACGGAGCGGGCAACGATCGGTATGTCGGCACCAGGTTCACGCAGGGCGCTGCGGTCGGCGGGCTGGGGTTGCTGTTGGACGAGGCCGGCCACGACGTGTACACGAGCTTCGGCTACGCGGTCGGCTTCGGCGGGCCATTGGGCGTCGGCGCGGTCGTGGACGTCGCCGGCAACGACCGGTACCAGTGCGGCGAGAAATACCCCAGCAGCTACAACGACACCGACGCCCCCGGCGGGAAGCCCGGCGACCCGCTCTTCCAGTACGACTGCTTCGGGATCGGAACCGGCTCGGGCAAGCGCATTCTCACCAAGGACTCCGACCAACTGGCATACGGGCTGGCCGGCGGCTGGGGCATGGTCCTCGATCTCGATGGCGACGACCGCTACCGCAGCTCCAACTTCTCGCAAGGCGCCGGCTACTTCTTCGGAATCGGACTCAAGCTCGACTTGGCCGGCGACGACGAGCACGGCGCCGCCCGGTACGGCCACGCCGCGGGCGCGCACTACGGGATGGGACTCTTCATCGACTACCGCGGCGACGACCGCTACACCTCGACGGGTCCGCACTACAACGGCGGCGCGGCCTGGGACCGGAGCGTCATGCTGTGCATCGACGCTGGTCCGGGAAGGGACGTGTATGAGCTCCACCGTTCGAGCGGGCTCGGTCGCGCTGATCACAACTCCTGGAGCCTCTTTGTCGAAGAGGGGGGCGACGATCGGTACCTGGTTCCCAACGGCATGGGATCGGCCTCCGACAACAGCATGAGCGGGTTCTTCGATTTGGCCGGCGAGGACGAGTACGTCAACGCGCCACAGTCGGTCGCGGGCAGTCGCGGCAACGGGCGGACTCTGCTCGACCATGCAGGAGGAGTCTTCGTTGATCGCTGAACGCTGCCGCTCGGCTCACGCGTCCTTGTGGTAGGTCTCGAACGCCGATACAGTGAGCTTATAGGTGCGGCTGCACGCGCCGCACCGGAGCTTTACGGAGTCGTGCACCACGTCCACCGTGCTGACTCGCAGGTCCGCCGGGTGCGTCGCGACGCACTGCGCCAGGTCGTCCTTCGCCTCCCTCTCGGGATTCCCCACCTCATCCGTACGGGTGGTGAAGGTCCGCACGAGGAACCGGTGGCGCATGTCGCAACTCGTGCACATCACCACAACCCGGTCGGGCAAGGCGAGCGCCTGGAAACTCAGTGACAGCGGATGCGAGGCGAAACATTGCTGGACGAAGGCCCCGCTCTTGAACGTGGGCATCGGATCGCTCCGCGCGTGACCTACGGTCCGGCCTGGGCCGCGCCGTGTGGCCGACGCATGGTGCCACGAACCAGCTTGAATTCAAAGAGGCGGCACTCCAGCGCGCCGTTGAAGAGGGGCGTTCGGCGCGAGGGCGCCAACCCGATCAGCTTGGGCAGGCGCAGGTCCGCCGTGAAGATGTAGGCGCGCCAGCCGGCGAAGGTGCGTTTAAGCGCATCACCCAGGCGCGGGTAGAACGCGGCCAGAACCGCCTGGTCGCCCAAGCGTACGCCATACGGCGGGTTCGTGACGATGACGCCTGCAGCGGCTGGTGGCTTCACGTCCAGCACGTCGGCCTGCGTCAGGACCACTGCGTCGGCCAACCCGGCGGCCTTGAAGTTGGCGTGCGCCGCCTGGAGCGCGCGCCTGTCACGGTCGCTTCCATAGACGGCATGGGCAGCCTTCGGCGTCTGCGCCGCCCGGCTGGCCTCGCACAGGTCGCGCCACGCCTTCGAATCGAAGTTATGCAGCTTCTCGAACGCAAAGCGGCGACCCAGGCCCGGGGCGATGTGCCGCGCCATGAGGACAGCTTCCATCAGGATCGTGCCGCCTCCGCACATGGGATCGAGCAATGCCTGCTCCGTGGTCCACCCGGACAGACGCAGGATGCCCGCAGCCAGGTTCTCGCGGAGCGGCGCCTCGCCGCTCGCCTTGCGCAACCCACGCTTGAACAACGGCTCGCCCGAAGTGTCGAGGTACAGGGTCATGTGCTGGTCGTCCAGAAAGGCGTCAATGCGAAGGTCCGGCTGGCGGGTGTCCACGCTGGGACGCACGCCGGTCGCCGCACGGAACTTGTCGCAGACGGCGTCTTTGATCCTGAGCGTGACGTAATCAAGGCTCGTGAGCGGGCAGTGTTGCGCGCTGACCTTGATCTTGATCGTGCGGCGCGCTGCAAACCAGTCGCGCCAAGGCAGGTCATAGGCCGCCTGGTACACGTCCTGCTCGGTCCGGTAGCGGCCGTGAAAGACGCGCCAGAGTACCCGACTGGCGATCCGGCCTTCCAGATTGACCCGGTAGCAGAGGCTGAAGGGACCGGCAAACCCGACGCCGCCGGCGGTCGAATTGAGGTCGCGCGCGCCCAACTCCTCCAACTCGGCGGCAAGCACGCCCTCCAGCCCGCGCGGGCAGGGTGCGAAGAAGCGTTCCACCAGCTTATCCACGCCCGTTGACCTGTGGCATAATCCCGGCGAAGGGAACCTGGCCATGAACTTCTGCAGCAATTGCGGGGCGCCGGTCTCGCGGAAAGTTCCGCTCGGCGACAATCTGCCCCGTTTTGTGTGCGACGCCTGCCAGGCCATCCATTATGAAAACCCCAAGATCGTGGTCGGGTGCATCCCCGAGTGGGAGGAGCAGATCCTGCTTTGCCGGCGGGCCATCGAGCCGAAATACGGTCTGTGGACGGTGCCCGCCGGGTTCATGGAGCAAGGCGAAACCGCCGAGCAGGCCGCCGCCAGAGAGGCCCTGGAGGAAGCCAAGGTGGATGTCGAGATCACCTCGCTTTACGCCGTCTTCAGCATCCCGCATATCAGCCAGGTCTATATGATTTTCCGCGGCAGGATGCGCACCCCCTCCTTCGGCACCAGTGCCGAGAGCCTGGAGGTCCAGCTTTTTAAGCACGCGGACATCCCCTGGGACTCGTTGGCCTTCCCTGTCATTCACGAAACCTTGCACCGCTACGTCCAAGACCGAAGCCGGGGCAGCTTCCAGATCCACCTCGGGGTGGTGTCGCCAAAGCCTAAATGAAATGAGCAATCCGGGCAAGGTAGGTTTTTTCGTTGCAAGCGACCTGAACGGTTTTTATAATAGGCGGAACGGCCCGGCAGGAGAGCAACTCCCGAACGAAAAGGAGGCCCGGTGATGCTCCTAGAAGCCATGTTTGTGGCTTGGTTGTCCGCCCAACACACGTCCCAGGATTGCTTCATCTTCGGCGAGGTCTCGGCCACCGAAGAACAGGTCTTCAATCTTCAAGCAACCGGCTGCCCGATCAAGATTGAACGCAAGGGCAAGCTCATCAAGCTGACGTCACCCAAGTACATCGTCGAGATCACCATACCCGATGCGGCTGGCACCCAGAAGTTCCTGTACCAGTGGGGTCAATCCGAGGCGACGATCGGCGATCAGATCGTCCTGATCTCGTACCGCGAGGTGGGAGGAGGGTGAGGGAACACCATGAGCTGGCGTAACGGATTAGGATGGGCCTGGGGGCTGTTTCTCATCGTCTGCTTCATTGCCGGCTGCAATTCCGGGTACTCGTAAGAACGCCGGGGCGGCGGCCATCACGGTAGCGCCTGTGATACTCACCCCCGGTCGCGCCCTGCCCTCCCCCGTTTAATGAAGATCGCCACCTTCAACGTCAACTCCATCCGCAAGCGTCTGCCGCTCGTGCTCGACTGGCTTCAGCGCCACAAACCGGACGTGCTGTGCCTGCAGGAGACCAAGGCGCAGGACTCGGACTTTCCCGCGCTGGCGCTCGCCTCAATCGGCTACCACGTCACGTTCCGCGGCGTAAAGTCCTACAACGGCGTTGCCGTGCTGAGCCGCACCGAGCCGGAAGCCATCTCGTACGGGCTGGACGATGGCGGCAGCCCCGACGAGGAGCGGCTCATCCGGGTCGTCGTCCGGGGGATTCCAATCATCAACACCTACGTCCCCCAGGGCTTCGAGCTAGACTCGCCGAAGTACGCCTACAAGCTGAACTGGTTCAAGCGGTTGCGCACGTACTTCCAGAAGCATCTCTCGCCGACCAAACCGGCGATCTGGTGCGGGGACATGAACGTGGCGCCGACGCCGATCGACGTGCACAGCCCGGAGAAACACCTCAAGCACGTCTGCTATCACGAAGACGCGCGCAAGGCCTACCACGAGGCGGTCTCCTGGGGTTTCGTGGACGTCTTCCGTAAGCTCTATCCAGACCGCCAGCAATACACCTTCTGGGACTACCGCAAGCCGAGCTCGCTGGACGCCAATAAGGGCTGGCGCATCGACCACATTCTGGCGACCCCGCCCCTGGCCGAGCAATGCACGAAGTGCGACGTGGATGTCGAACCGCGGCGGGACCCGAACGCGTCCGACCACACCTTCTTGTGGGCGGAATTCGAAATCTCGATGTCTTGACATTCAGCGCTTGCATCTATCGGAGGCCTATGGTAGCGTGATAATGCACTTCATCGGCGAAGGGGGTCTGGCGATGGAGCGCAGAAAAAGAAGGACCCCAACGCGAGTGTGCCTTGCAGTAGGAATTTGGGCGCGACTTCAGTGCTCTGCCAGCCCGTCTCGTTCCTTACTCCCAAGACCGCATCGCATCAGTAAAGGAGGTACCCAATGGGTACGAAGTTGTATGTGGGCGGCCTGCCCTATTCATCCACCGAGCAACAGCTTCAGGAGCTGTTCTCACAGCATGGGTCGGTGACGTCGGCCAAGATCATCACCGACAAGTACACCGGCCAGTCTCGTGGCTTCGGATTCGTGGAGATGGCAACCGGTGAAGAGGCCCAGAAGGCGATCACGGCGCTGAACGGCACGCAACTGGATGGCCGGACGCTCACCGTGAACGAGGCCAGGCCCCAGGAGAAGCGTGCCGGCGGCGGCGGCGGGGACCGAGGAGGACGCGGCGGACGTTGGTAAACGTCCTGTACTAGATTACAGCCGATCTCAGAAAAAAAGGCAGGGACGCCCTCAGGCGGCGTCCCTGCTTCTCATTCAAGTGACGCGCTGACAAGCCCGGGAGGTTCCCATCTCGAGACCAGGAAAAGCGACCCTCGCAAAACGTGATCGTGAGAAGGCCAAGCGCGTCAAGCAGCAACAAAAAGAGGCACGCCGGGCCCAGCGGAAGGCGGAAAAGGTAGTTCGCCCACGACCGGCTGGTGGAGAAGACCCGGACCTCGCCGGCATGCGCCCGGGACCGCAAGAACCCCTCTTCTAAAATCCGGCCATGGATGATCGGCTGCGTGACGCGCCGGCACGCTCCGGGTCCAAACAATGCCGTAGCTTCATGCCCAGTTGGGCGGCGGCGCCGCGGAAGGTTTGCTCGCCCAGAGCCTTATACGGATCCCCGTTCACGATGGTGAAGGGCCCGCCGAAGGTGAAGTTTCGATAATAGAGGCGCGGATAGCTGATCCGTTCAACATAGTCCAGCGCCTCCGCCATCACGTAATCGTCTTCCCCGGATTCAGTCGTCAGCACCCGGCCCGCGGGGACCTCCACGAGGGCCGCATCCATCCGGACGTAGAGCTGATTCTCCCTGATCGGCCAGAACCGAAGCTTGCTCGCGGACCGCGACGTGGCCACGACCACGAGCATCCGTGTAAGGCTCCCCTCTCGGGCAAGACTTTGGAGCCGCTCAAGGTCCAGCCCATGCAGGCCGCGCGCCGGAATGGTGATCGAAGGGAAAACCCGTTGGATCACAAGATTCGGCGATGTCTGTATTTCTTTCTGCAACCGTTCTGCGACGGCTTGCAGCATTTCCCGTGACGGCGTCGTGGGCTTGCCCAGCTCGTCTTCAGGCAGAACCACGACCAAGCCTGCGGTCAGCGGCAGCGCGACCGGCTGCGCACCATCCGGGGGCAGTTGAAAGCCGGAGAGATACTCGGTGATGCGATTTGAGGACGTGGCGCAGGCCCACAGGCTCAACAGGACTGCTAGGCTGACCACCACAACGCGGATCTTCATGCTTCCCCTCCGACTCTGCTCGGTGTTCCCGTACTCCCTCCCCGTCGCCCCTATCGTACACCCATCGCCGCGCCGATGACGACCACGAGGGCCGTTTGCATTCCCGCCAGGCGCTTCGTATAATGCCGCCCGCCATGAGTGCGACGCCGCTGATTTTCCGGAAGAACACCCTCATCGAGAAACATCAGCTCGAGGGCAACGACCCGCCCGGCCGGTCTTTCAGCCGCGCCGTGCTGATCACGCGCACCGCGACCGGCTACACGGCCAAGGTCCAGTATGAATCCGTGATCGCTGAAACTCCCTCCCTGCCGACCATCGCCGAGGCCCTCCGGCACCTCGCCGGCCAGCTCCAGAAAATGGGGTTCTCGCGGTTGCGGACGCGCTTGAACTTCCGCGGCAAGAAATACTACGCCGAGAAAGAGCCCTGGGTGGACTACCCGGACCCAGCCTGAGCGGGTCCTGTCGGCGAGTCACCCGGACGTGCGACGGGGCACCCGTTGCTCTTTGAGCGGGTCCTGCCCCCGCATAGCCCAGCGCAACTGGGCGTCTCGCCGTCGAGGCCCCGCAGACCCGGCTGTACGCCCCGCGCTGCACCTGGGCACCCATGCGGCGTCACCCGCTCGATTGCAACGGATCGAAACGCCGTCGCAGCCCCGATGACTCGGCTGTAGACCATTCCGCTCCGCCCGGGTCCCACTCGCCGCCACCCGCAAGATGCGCTCATCCGATGTCGCCGGAGGCGGAGGGGTGACACCGAAAGGGGGCCCACCGCCGCTTGTTGGAGCTGCCCGGCTCGGGCATGGTACTATCGCACAGCCATGTCCCTGTCCCGGTTTCATCCGATCATCGCGGAGTGGTTCCGCGCGCGCTTCGGCTCGCCCACCGACGTGCAGGCCCGAAGCTGGCCGGCGATCGCGCCGGGCGACGACGTCCTGATCGCCGCGCCCACCGGCTCCGGCAAGACGCTCGCCGCCTTCCTTTCCTGTCTCGATGCCCTGTTCAAGCAGGCGCTCGCCGGCGGCCTCGAAGATCGCACGCAGGTCGTGTACGTCTCCCCGCTCAAAGCGCTCAGTAACGACATCCAGAAGAATCTGCACGAGCCCCTGGCTGAAATTTCTGAGCGAGCCCAGGCGGCGGGGCTCCCGCGGCCGGAGATCCGCGTTGCGGTCCGCACCGGCGACACCCCGGGCCTAGCGCGACAGCAGATGGTCCGGCGGCCGCCGCACATCCTGATCACGACGCCGGAATCCCTCTACCTGCTGCTCACGGCCGAGAAGAGCCGTCGGATGCTGCACGACATCCGGACCGTCATCGTGGATGAAATTCACGCCGTGGCGCCGAACAAGCGCGGCACGCACTTGGCGCTGTCATTGGAGCGACTCGACGCGCTTGCGCACGCCAGACCGGTCCGCATCGGCCTGTCGGCCACGCAACGACCCATCGAGACGATCGCGCGCTTTCTAAGCCCCCCCTCCGGGTGCCGGATCGTCGACATCGGCCATCGCCGCGAGATGGACCTGGCGGTGGAGGTGCCGAAGGACGAGCTGGGGGCGGTGGCGACGAACGCGATCTGGAGCGACATCTACGACCGGGTGGCCGACCTCGTGCGGGAGCACCACTCCACGCTGGTCTTCGTCAACACCCGACGGCTGGCGGAACGCGTGGCCCACCACCTCGAAGAGCGCCTGCACGATCTGGGCGCGCAGGTCGTCGCAGCCCATCACGGCAGCCTGTCCCGGCAGATCCGCCTGTCGGCCGAAGAACGCCTCAAGCACGGGGAGACCCGCGTGGTGGTGGCGACCGCCTCGCTGGAGCTCGGCATCGATGTAGGCACCGTGGACCTGGCGTGCCAGATCGGCTCGCCGCGGGCGATCACCACCTGCCTGCAGCGGGTGGGCCGGTCCGGCCACTGGATCGGCGCGCAGCCGAAAGGCCGGCTCTTTGCGACCACCCGCGACGAACTGATCGAATGCGCGGCGCTGGTGCGCGCGATTCGGGCAGGCGTGCTCGATCGCATAGAGGTGCCTCCCGCGCCCCTGGACATCCTGGCCCAGCAGATCGTGGCGGAGGTGTCCGCCCAGGAGTGGCGGGAGGACGACCTCTATGCCCTGTGCCGGCGCGCCTTTCCCTACCGCGAGCTGGAGCGCGCGGAGTTCGACGCGGTGGTTCGGATGCTGGCCGAAGGGATCGCCACGCGCCGGGGCCGAGGCAGGGCGTACCTGCACCACGATCGGATCAACCGCCGGCTCCGCGCGCGGCGGGGCGCCCGTCTGGCGGCCCTCACCTCAGGCGGGGCCATCCCGGACACGTTCAACTACGCGGTGATCGCCGAGCCGGACGGCACGCAGGTGGGGTCCGTGGACGAAGACTTCGCGGTGGAGAGCCTGGCGGGCGACATCATTCTGCTGGGCAATTCCTCCTGGCGCATCCGCGGCGTGGAGACCGGCAAGGTCCGCGTGGAGGACGCCCATGGGGCGCCCCCGACGATTCCCTTCTGGCGGGGCGAGGCGCCGTCGCGCACTATCGAACTCTCCGCCGAAGTCGCCGCAATCCGAGTAGAAATCGCAAGACGACTACCAATTACGAAAGAGCAAGAAGTGGGTGTGGGAGGGGCGCCGCTTGGGGCGGGGCCCCCTTCCACTCTAATGGACTGGCTGCAATCTGAGTGTGGCCTGGAACGTCGGGGGGCCGAGCAAGCTGCTGCCTACGTGGCGGGTGGCCGCGCGCTCCTCTGGGCGGTGCCGACGCAGGAGACGATCATGGCGGAACGGTTCTTCGACGAAGGGGGCGGGATGCAACTGGTCCTGCACACTCCCTTCGGCGGCCGGCTGAACCGCGCCTGGGGCCTCGCGCTGCGCAAGCGGTTCTGCGCGACGTTCGACCAGGAGCTCCAAGCCGCCGCCACGGACGAGGGACTCGTCCTCTCGCTGGGCGAGCGGCACAGCTTCCCGCTAGAGGCGGTCTTCGGATTCCTTCGCGCCGACACCGTGCGTGATGTCCTGGTCCAGGCCATTTTGGCCGCGCCCATGTTCACCAGCCGCTGGCGCTGGAACGCGACGCGCGCGCTGGCCTTGCTGCGCTTCGCTCACGGACGGCGCGTGCCCCCGCAGATCCAGCGGATGCGCGCGGAAGACCTGCTGGCGGCCGTGTTTCCCGCCGCGCTGGCCTGCCAGGACAATATGAGTGGCGCACCCGAAGAGAGTTCCCTGCCCGACCATCCGCTGGTCCGGGAAACCGTCCGCGACTGCCTGACCGAGGCGATGGACGTGGACGGCCTCGTGGCCGTGCTCCGGCGCATCGAGCGCGGCGAGATCCGCTGCCTCGCGGTGGACACGCCCATGCCGTCACCCTTCTGCCACGAGATCCTGAACGCCAATCCGTACGCGTACCTGGATGACGCGCCGCTGGAGGAGCGGCGGGCGCGCGCGGTCGAGATGCGCCGGAGCTTGCCGCCGGACTTGGCTGGGGATCTCGGCGCGCTGGACCCGGCAGCGATTGCCGAGGTGGCAGAAGAGGCCTGGCCGGTGGTCCGCGACGCGGACGAATTGCACGACGCCTTGCTGACGTTGATCTGGGTGCCAGAGGAACTCGGAAGAGACTGGGCGGCCTTCCTCCCCGCGTTGATCGAGACCGGCCGAGCGACGATTCTAGTGGAAGGGGGCCCCGCCCAAGGCGCCCCTCCCACACCCACCGCCTCCTCTTCCGTCTCCGGCTGGGCCGCCACCGAACGCCTCGCTACGGTTCGCACGGTCTTCCCAGCCGCCGAGTACAGTCCGGCAGTCGAGGGGGCTGGCGCAGAGGAACTCCAGGAACTGGATGAAGCGATCCGTAGAATCGTTCAAGGCTGGATGGAGAGCACCGGCCCTACAACAGTCGAGGAACTGGCCGACAAACTGCACCTACCGCTTCAGGACGTGAACGGGGCGCTGCTCCGTCTGGAAGCTGAAGGGCAGGTCTTGCGCGGCCGGTTCAGGAAGGATAGTTCTGGGGAAGAATGGTGTGATCGTCGGCTGCTCGCACGGATTCACCGTCTCACGATCGGGCGACTCCGGCGGGAAATCGAGCCGGTCACGGCGGCCGACTTCATGCAGTTCCTGTTTCAGTGGCAGCATGTCGCAGCAGGGTCGCGGCTCTACGGCGAAGCCGGTCTCTTGGAGATCATCCGGCAACTGGCCGGATTCGAGGCCGCGGCCTCGGCCTGGGAGCGGTATCTGCTGCCAGCGAGAATCTCCAAATACGATCCTGCACTGTTGGACCGGCTCTGCCTGAGCGGGTCGGTGGCCTGGGGACGCCTCACACCGCCCGCACACGCCACCAGCGAGGGCGACTCCGCGCCACGGCGCCGCATTGTGCCCACGAGCGTATCTCCGATCAGTCTGTTCCCGCGCGAGGATGCCGAGTGGCTGCTCGCCACGGCCGGAGACGGGACCGCGTCACCCCCTGTCAGCCCTCTTGCCGAGGACATTCACCGCTTCATCCACACGCGTGGCGCCAGTTTCTTCTCG
>WNFU01005508.1_pt1 | contig 15687 bp, 10 predicted proteins | sample 5400121 | NCBI WGS metagenome assembly WNFU01 (sample SAMN13153360, study PRJNA577476) | soil metagenome | isolation source: 100 cm soil or saprolite under grassland replicate 1 | place: USA:California | collected 2016-06-15
GGCAAGACCCGTCGCGCCGCCAAGATGGTCATCCTCAACGCCGACCACCCCGACATCGAAGAGTTCATCTGGTGCAAGGCCGTCGAGGAGCGCAAGGCGCGCGCCCTCCGCGACGCCGGCTTCGACATGGATCTCGACGGCAAGGACAGCCACTCGATCCAGTACCAGAACGCGAACAACTCCGTGCGCGCGACGGACGAGTTCATGGAGGCCGTGGTCGCGGACCGTGACTGGGAGCTCAAGAAGGTCATCGGCGGGGCGACCGCCAAGACGATGAAGGCCCGCGAGCTCATGCGCCAGATCTCGGAGGCGACGTGGGAGTGTGCCGACCCCGGGATGCAGTTCGACACGACGATCAACCGGTGGCACACCGCGCCGAACACGGGACGGATCAACGCGAGCAACCCTTGCAGCGAGTACATGCACCTCGACAACTCGGCGTGCAACCTGGCGAGCATCAACCTCCTGAAGTACCTCGACGACGAGGACGAGTTCGACGTCGACGCGTTCGAGCACACGGTCGAGGTGGTCTTCACCGCCCAGGAGATCCTCATCGGGAACGCCGACTACCCGACCGAGAAGATCGCCGAGACGAGCCGCGCCTTCCGCCAGCTCGGGCTCGGGTACGCCAACCTGGGGGCGCTCCTGATGGCGAGGGGCCTTCCGTACGACTCGCCCGAGGGTCGCGCCTGGGCGGCGTCCGTTACCGCGCTGATGACGGGGCACGCCTATGCGACCAGCGCCCGGACGGCGGCGCGGATGGGACCGTTCGCGGGCTACGCCGACAACGCCGATGCGATGTTGAACGTGCTCCAGATGCACCAGGAGGAGGCGGCGAAGATCGACGAGTCGCTCGTCCCGCCCGACCTCCTCGACGCAGCCCGCCGGTCCTGGGACGACGCGGTCGAGGTCGCCAGCGTGCACGGCGTGCGCAACTCGCAGGCGTCGGTGCTTGCCCCGACGGGGACCATCGGCCTCATGATGGACTGCGACACCACCGGGATCGAGCCCGACCTCGCGCTCACCAAGGCGAAGAAGCTCGTCGGCGGCGGCACGATGCTCATCGTCAACCAGACGGTCCCGCGTGCGCTGCGCCGGCTCGGCTACGCCGACGACCAGGTGGACCAGATCGTCGCCTACGTCAACGAGCGCAAGTCGCTCGTCGGGGCGCCGGGCTTCAACCCCGAGCACCTCCCGGTCTTCGCGTGCTCGATGGGCGACAACACGATCCACTACATGGGCCACGTCACGATGATGGGCGCGGTCCAGCCGTTCATCAGCGGCGCCATCTCGAAGACCGTGAACACGCCCGAGGACGTGAGCGTCGAGGACATCGAGCAGCTGCACATCGACGCCTGGCGCCTCGGGCTCAAGGCCGTCGCGATCTATCGCGACAACTGCAAGGTGGCGCAGCCGATGGCGACGCAGAAGATGGCGAGCGACAACGTGTTGGCACAGCAGGCCGAGCAGGTCGTCGAGCACGTCATCACGGTCGAGAAGCCGATCCGGCGCAAGCTGCCGAAGAAGCGCAACTCGAAGACGTTCTCGTTCCGGGTCGCCGACTGTCACGGCTACGTCACCGTGGGAGAGTTCGGGGACGGCCAGCCCGGCGAGCTCTTCCTGAAGGTCGCCAAGCAGGGTTCGACCCTGGCCGGGATCATGGACGGGTTCGCCATCGCCGTGTCGCTCGGCCTGCAGTTCGGCGTGCCCCTGCGCACGTTCGTCGAGAAGTTCACGAACGTTCGCTTCGAGCCTGCAGGCATGACCGACGACCGCGAGCTCCGGTTTGCGACCAGCTTGCTCGACTACATCTTCCGTCGCATGGCGGTCGAGTACCTCCCCGAGGACGAGCGCCGCGAGATCGGCGTCCTGAAGGTCGACGAGCGCATGCAGCCGACGCTGCCGGGCGTCGAGGAGGCGAGCACGGTGACACAGCCGGGCCTCGACACGCTCGCCGCCGCGGACGACGCGCCGGCGGCCGAGCAGCCATCTGAGGCGGTGAGCACGATGTCGTCGACGATCGAGGGCGAGACCGTCCTCTGCCACGTGTGCGGCGACATCATGCAGCGAGCAGGCACCTGTTACGCCTGCCCGAGCTGCGGCACCACGAGCGGCTGTTCGTAGCGGCGCCGCGTCGGGCACCCGTTAGGGTCGTGCGATGCTCGACGACGACGAAGTAGAGCGGGCGCTGGTGATCGTGGCGCACCCCGACGACGTCGACTTCGGCGCCGCCGGGACGGTGTCGACGTGGACCGGCGCCGGCATCGACGTCACCTACTGCATCGTCACCGACGGCGACGCCGGCGGCTTCGACCCGAGCGTGCCGCGTGCAGAGATCCCGGGGATCCGCCGCGCGGAGCAGAGGGCGGCCGCCAAGGAAGTGGGTGTCGCCGACATCACGTTCCTCGGCTACCCCGACGGCCGGCTCACGGCGACGCTCGAGCTGCGGCGTGACCTGGCGCGGGTGATCCGCGAGGTGCGCCCCCAACGCGTGTTGTGCCCGTCGCCGGAGCGAAACTGGCAGCGCATCTTCGCCAGCCACCCGGATCATCTCGCGGCGGGCGAGGCGTCGCTCGCCGCCGTCTACCCCGACGCCCGCAACCCGTTCGCGCACCCGGAGCTGCTCGACGAGGGCTTCGAGGCGTGGACGGTGGCGGAGGTCTGGATGATGGCCTCGCCGGTGCGGAACCGGTGGGTCGACATCACCGACGCGCTCCCGCGCAAGCTCGACGCGCTTCGCAGCCACATCAGCCAGCACACCGACGCCGACGGCAAGCTCGAGGAGCGCATGCGCGGCTGGGGCGCGATGGTCGCGCAGGAGGCAGGCCTCCCCGAAGGACGGCTCGCCGAAGGCTTCTTCGCGATCGACAGCGCGGGCTGACGGCGACCGTCAGCCCAGACGTCAGACGATCACGCTCCGGATGACCTCACCGGCCTTCATGGCCGTGAAGGCGTCGTTCACCTCGTCCAGCTTGATGTGGCGCGACACCATCGACCCGAGGTCGAGCCGGCCGTGCTCGACCAGGCTGATGAAGCGGGGGAAGTCCCGCCGGACCTGCGCCGACCCGTACACGCATCCGAGGAGTCGCTTCTCCTCGTAGAACATGGCGAAGCCCGGCAGGGTCACCATCGAGTCCATGCGCGGCATCCCGACGACGACGGCGGTGCCGCCGCGGCGAGCCGACGAGAACGCCTGCGTGATCGTCTCGGGAAGGCCGATCACCTCGAAGGCGTAGTCGGCGCCGCGACCGCCCGTGAGCGTCTGGACCCGCGCGACCGGGTCGCCCTTGGCCGGGTCGACGGTGTCCGTGGCGCCGAGCTTCTTGGCCGCCTCGCGTTTCATCTCGACGGGATCGACCGCGATGATCTTCGCCGCGCCGGCAATCCTCGCCCCCTGGATCACGGCCTGGCCGACACCGCCGCAGCCGATCACCGCCACGCTCGATCCGGGCTCGATCTCCGCCGTGTTGAGCGCGGCTCCGACGCCGGTGGTGACGCCGCAGCCGATGAGCGCCAGCTGGTCGTCGGGCAGGTCGGTCTCGACCTTGACCGCCTGCGACTCGGCGATCGTCATCGTGTCCGAGAACGTCCCGAGGCCCGTGAAGCCGGGGACGGGTGTGCCGTCGGCGCGCTTCGCGCGGGGCACCATCATGACGGCGCCGGTCTCCTCGCAGAGGTTCGAGCGGCCGTGGACGCAGTACCAGCAGGCGCCACACGCCGGGACGAACGTGGCGACGACCCGGTCGCCCTTCTTCACCCGGGTGACCTCGGCCCCGACCCACTCGACCGTGCCCGCGCCCTCGTGGCCGAGGATCGTGGGCGGCGGGAGCGGCAGCGTGCCGTTCGTGGCCGACAGGTCGGAGTGGCAGACGCCGCTCGCACCGATCTGGACCACCACGTCGCCGGGGCCGGGATCGAGGGGCGTCATCTCCTCGACGATCAGGGGCTGATCCTGCTCGACGTACACCGCTGCTCTCATGACGTCCCCCCTCCTCGGCTGCCCACACGCAACCTACACGCGGAGCTCGCGTGCCTCCTCGTCCCGCAGACGGTTGAACCATTCGCGGACCTCGCCCCGGCGGCTCCGGTCGTTGGCCAGGTTCACGAGCTCGTACGGGTCCTCCTGGAGGTCGTACAGCTCGTGGTCGTGGTCCTCGAAGTCGGCGTCCACGTCGACCTGCTTGGGTCGCCTCGACGGACGGCCGATCCGGTCGAAGCTGCCGCCGACGCCGTAGTACCGGGCGTACTTGTGCCGGCCGTCGAACATGCCGCGCATCGCGTACCGCAGCGGGATGCAGCTGTCGTACCAGGCCATGTCCTGTGCGAGCAGCACGGCGTCGCGCCCGGGCGCCGACGGCTCGCGCAGCGTGGGCCTCAGGTCCCGGCCGACGAGCGACGGATCGTCGGCGCCGCCGAGAGCCGCGACCGTGCGGGCGAGATCGACGTGTGTGCCGAGCGCGTCGGTCGTCGTGCCCGCGGTCGTCACGCCGGGTGCGCGCACGTACAGCGGTACGCGCATGATCTCCTCGTAGACGAACGGACCCTTGCTCCGCAGGCCGTGCGAGCCGCACATGTCGCCGTGGTCGGAGGTGAAGATCACGGCCGTGTCGGAGGCGGCACCGGACTCGTCCAGGGCGTCGAGGATCGCGCCGAGGTTGCGGTCGCCCTCCTGGTGCAGCCGCCAGTAGTAGTCGAGGTGGCGCAGCCAGGCGCGCTTGTCGTCGCGGTCGATCTGTCCGTAGAGCGTGTGCTGTTGCTCGTAGAGCCACTGGCGCTGGACGGCGGGCTTCGTGAACAGGTCGTCGTCGAAGTTGGGCGGGAGCTCGTCGAAGACCTCGTCGTAGGCCTCGGTGAACGTGGGGAGCGGGTCGTCCTCCTTCCATGCCGCTGCTTCCAGGAACGAACGGGTGAGCTCGCACTCCTCGCGGTGCGCGTCCTGGTACCAGGGCTGGTCGATCGGGAACCACATCACGTCGTGGGGGTTCACGAGCGCGACGACGAGGAACCACGGCCGGTCACCGCCGTCGGCGTTGGCGCGTAGCCATGCGACGCCCTGGTCCGCGATGATCGGGTCGTACTCCCAGCCGGTGCCGGCCCACCCCATGAAATGGCGGTCGTTGCCGTGCCAGTCGGAGAAGCCGTACGCCTCGAGGTCGGGCTCGACCGCGTGCGAGAGGTGCCATTTGCCGACGTACGACGTGCGGTAGCCGGCGGCGCGCAGGATCGAGCCAAGCGTCGGGATCGCGGGATCGAGCTCGGGATGGGCCGGGAAGATCACGTTGTCGGTGACGCCGTGCTGAGGGACGTACCGCCCCGTGAGGAGGCTCGCCCGCGACGGCGAGCACGGGGACGAGTGCGTGTAGTGGCGGGTGAACTCGAGGCCGCCGTCGATCAGGCGCTGCCGGTGGGGGAGCGTGAGGTCGGCGGGAAGCCAGCCTCGCTGGCGCTCCTGGTCCGAGACGACGAGCAGGATGTTCGGGCGGTCGGCCATCGGACGGCGAGCCTAGGCCGGTAGCGTCTTTGCTCGTGCCCCGCCGGCTGCTGCTCGTCCGCCACGGAGAGTCGACGTGGAACGCGCAGTCGCGCTGGCAGGGCCAGGCCGACCCGCCCCTGTCGCCGTTCGGCGAGCGGCAAGCGGGGGAAGCCGCGGAGAGGCTGACCGAGGTCGCGTCGATCTCCGCCGTGTGGACCTCGGACCTCGTCCGGGCCCGCCGCACGGCCGAGCTCATCGCGGCGCGCGTCGGCGTCGACAACGTCCGGACCGAGGCGCGCCTGCGGGAGCGCGACGTCGGGTCATGGAGCGGCCTCACGCGCGCGGAGATCGAGGAGCGCTGGCCGGGCTACCTCGCGGCGCGGCGCTCGCCGCCCGACTTCGAGGGCGACGACGCGCTCCTCGCGCGCGCACGGGCGGGGCTGGCGGCGGTGGTGGAGGCGAGCGGGTCGGGCGAGGTCCTCGTCGTCACCCACGGCGGTGTGGTGCGCACCATCGAGCGCTCGTTGGGCACCGACCCCGACGGGCTGCCGAACCTCGGCGGCCGCTGGCTGCTCGCCGAGACGCCGACGGACGTGTCGCTCGGCGAACGCGTCGTGCTCCTCGAGCCCGACGAGGTGACGGTCCCGCGGGAGCCGTCGGAGCAGGATCCCCTCAGCCGGGGGGCTGCACCACCGGGACGCCCGACGGATCGAACGTCACCGGCATGAGGTGGAGGCGCCGGCTGTTCGGGTAGCCGACGTTCGGGTCGGTGTAGGCGTGGAACGCCATCCAGAGCTGCCCGCCCGCGTCCGTGAAGAACTCCTGGCCCCCCGGGGCGACGATCGTTCCCCAAGTGCCGAGGATGGCCGCGGACGACGGCTTGCCGCACGGCCCCGTCGGCGACTCGCACACCGCGTAGCCGACGGCGTAGTTGGCCGTGTCCCAGTGACTGCCCGAGTAGAAGAGGTAGTACCGCCCGCCCGCGCGCACCATCGACGGCCCTTCGACGACGTTGCCCTCCCACGGCTGATCGGCGTCGACGAGCGAATGGTCGTCGCCCGCGAATCGCAAACCGTCGGATTCCAGCCGCTGTGACCAGATCTTGGCGTCGGCACCCCGCCAGGTGAGGTAGACGGTGCCGTCGGAGTCCACGAAGGGGCTGGGGTCGATGGCGTCGCCGCGACGGGGGCAGATCATCGGGTGCGGGGTGTCGTCCACGAACGGCCCCTCCGGCGACGTCGCGACGGCGCGCGTGATGCACTGCGCGTCCCGGCCTTTGTCCTTCGCGGTGTAGTAGGCGACGTAGATCGTCCCTGAGTCGGTCGCTCGGGGAAGAACCGATGGCGCCCACGTCGCGTTCGGCGCCGCCCAGCCCGGCAGCCCGGCGAGGGCGTTACCGACGAAGACCCAGTTTCGAAGGTCCGTCGACTTGGCGACCTGGATGTCGCCGGCGCCGGCATTCGTCGCGTACGCATAGTACGTGTCGCCGACGCGCAGCACATACGGATCGGGGAAGTCGAACGCGAACACGGGGTGTGTGCCTCCGGTGGCGCCGACGGCGGCGTTGCAGGCGAGCGACACGTTCTGGAGGGTCGTGACCGCGCTGGCTCGGTTGCCGCCACCCAAGAAGCCGAGCGACGTCTGCACTCCGTCGATGCACGTACCGAGCGCGTCGATCTGACCCTGCTGAAACAAGGCAGTCCCCTGGGCGGCGTTCGTCGTGCCCTGTGTCGCGAGCAATGTCTCCGCTGTGAGGCCGGCAGAGTCGCGCACCTGGTCGCGTTCCGCGCCGCGCGTTGTGGCTGCAGTTGCCGTCTCGGCGAGGACATCGCGGGTTCGGCCCGTCTCACGGTGCGCCGTCTCGATACCGTGCCGGACCGAAGCCAGCTCGTTGCGCTCGTGATGAAGATCGAAGGACGCGATGGCGTTCGAGAACACGACGTAACCGACCGCCAGGCCGACCAGCGCGATCGCAAGAGGTCGACGCCATTCGCGACGCACCGGCGGGCGCGTCGGTCGAGCCGGCGACGCAGCCGGGCGGGGGCGCGGCGGGGCGGTGGTCGCGTCGCCCGCTCGCCGGCCGTCGATGACGGGACGCGGGTTGAATGGGTCACTCATCCCGACGGCGCCCCGCTCAGCACGTTCTGGGCGTCGGCGCACAGGATCTGCGCCGACTGGAACGTGGGGACCGCGCCGAGGTCGGCGACGGACGCCTGGTTGAGGGCCGACGACACGCCGTTCAAGCACCGGCCCAGCGCCTCGAGCTGGGGGCCCTGGAGCGCGACGACCTGGCTGGTCGTGGCGAGCTGCGCCTGGACGGCCTGGAGCTGCTGCTGGAGCCCGGTCAGCTGCCGACGCAGCTCGTCGCGCTGCGCGGTGGCGCTCGCCTCCTCGCCCCGTGTCGCCGTGAGCTCACCGCGCGCCGTCCCCAGATCGACCCGCGCGCTCGCCAGCCGGTCGCGTGTCTGGCCGATGTCGATGCGGGTGTCGTCGGCCGCCTGGCGGAGGACGATGTTGAGACCGAGCCCCGCCACGAGGAACAGCACCAGGACGGCGATGCTCGCCCGGCGGTGACGACGGATGAGTTCGACGAGGCGACGGGCCAGTTCGGGCATCGTCCAATGGGGCCGGAGGAGCGCCCAACATACCGGCCGGGTCGCCGTCCGACGGGGTCGCCCCCGACGGCCCCGGCAGGGTCGCGCAGTAGACTGCAAGGTCCCCCCGCAGGAGCCGCGCGTGCCCGAGCAGCCCGACGGCGGTGTCGACGACCGCCCCTCCCACCCCGAGCTTGCCGTCGAGCAGCGGTACCTCGACCGGGCGTACGACCGCCTCGATGACATGCGCAAGGCCGCCAGCCGGGTGGCGGAGGGCTACTCCGAGGTCCGCCGGGGCGGCACGCACCAGGCCCGCCTCGAGCGGGACGCGGCGGCCGCGAACACGCGCCGCCGCCTGGCGGCGCTGAACATCGGGAACGCACCGCTGTGCTTCGGCCGCATCGACCTCGAACCCGAGCCCGGCGAGGAGCGGCCTGACGACCACCGGTTCTACATCGGCCGCATCTCGGTGGCCGAGGCCGATCAGACCCCGCTGATCGTCGACTGGCGCGCACCCGTGGCGGAGCCCTTCTACCGGGCCACCGGCGTGGAACCCATGGGGGTTGTGCGCCGGCGGCACTTCCAGACGCGCGGCCGCCAGCTGCTCGGAATCGACGACGAGGTGTTCGACGCCGACGCCGCCGACGAAGCCGGGTTCACGATCGTCGGAGAGGCGGCGCTCCTCTCGGCGCTCGAGCGTCATCGCACGGGGCGCATGGGCGACATCGTGGCCACGATCCAGGCCGAGCAGGACGAGGCGGTACGCGCCGCGCTGCCCGGCATCCTGGTGGTGGCCGGCGGTCCCGGGACCGGCAAGACGGCGGTCGCGCTGCACCGAGCCGCGTACCTGCTGTACACGCACCGTCAGCGGTTGGCGTCCCGGGGCGTGCTCCTTGTCGGGCCGAGCCCGATCTTCCTCCGCTACATCGACGAGGTCTTGCCCTCACTCGGTGAGGACGACGTCCAGCTCAGCACGGTCTCGGGCTTGAAGCCCCAGCTGCGGGCGCGGACGCCGGAGCCGAGGGAGCTCGCTGCCCTGAAGGGGGACGCGCGCATGGCGCAGGTGATCGCGCGTGCGTTGCGCGACCGCGAGCGACCGCTCCGTGACGATCTCGTCGTCACGGTCGACGGTCATGCCCTCCGCCTCCGCCGGGCGGACTCTGTCCGCATCGTCGAACGGGTACGGCGGCGGCGCGGCACGCACAACGAGCGGCGGCCGGCTGTGACCAGGCTCGTGCTGGACCACCTGCGCGAGCAGTACGTGCGATCGCTCGTCGCGGCGTACCAGCGCGACGCGAGCCGGATCGATCCCGACGCGGCCACACTGCCGCTCCCCGCGCCCGACGACGAGCTCCTCGACCTCCCCGTCGCGGCGGCGTTGGCTCGGGGCGAGCGCGCACCCGACGACTGGGAGGGCGAGCTCACCGCGCGCATCCGGCGCCTCCCCGAGGTGCGCGCCGCGCTGGAGCGCATGTGGCCGGTGCTCACCGGCGCCGAGCTCGTTCACGACCTGTTCAGCTTCCCTGCGCTCGTCCGGTCGGCCGCGGAGCGCGTCCTCGAACGCGACGAGTACCGGCTGCTCTCACGACCGCGCTCGCCCAACGTGCGCGACGCCCCGTGGACGGAGGCGGACGTCGCACTCGTCGACGAGGCGGACGCGCTCCTCGGCCCGCCGGAAGCGGCGCGCCCGCGCCGTCGCCGCCGTCGTCGCACCGCTCCGGACAGCGTGCTCGAGGATGCGGCTCGCGTCGTCGAGGAGCTGGGTCTGGGGGCTTATACGACGGCGGCGGAGGTCGTGGAGCGCTACGGGGGCGGGGCCGCGCGCAGCGAGGACGGAGCGGGTGAGGCGCGCACGTTCGGCCACGTGCTGGTGGACGAGGCGCAGGACCTGACCGCGATGCAGTGGCGCATGGTGGGCCGGCGGTGCCCGTCCGGCTCGATGACGCTCGTGGGCGACTTCGGGCAGTCGAGTCGACCGGGGGCGTTGGGCGACTGGAAGGCGGTGGCGGACGAGCTGCCGGGTGCGGAGCCCGCGCGCGTGGTGACGCTGTCCGTGAACTACCGCACGCCGGCCGAGATCATGGCCGTGGCCGATCGGGTCGTCGCCGCGGCCGCACCCGGGGTCGAGCCCGCCCGGTCGGTCCGCCAGACGGGGCAGGCGCCGCGATTCGTGGCCGTCGACCCCGCCGACCTCGTCGCCGCAACCGCTGAAGCCGCGCGCGCCGATCACGCCGACGGAGGGATGACGGCGGTGATCGCTCCCCGCGACCTGCACGACGACCTCGTCGCGCGCCTGACGAGCCTCGGGGCCGCTGCCGGGTCGGCCGAGGCGATCGATGCCCCGGTCGCGGTGATCGACGCGCAGGACGCCAAGGGCCTCGAGTTCGATCACGTCGTCGTGGTCGAGCCGGCCCGGTTGGTCACCGCCGACGCCTCCGGGCTCCGCCTCCTCTACACCGTGCTGACGCGTGCCACGCGGACGCTGACGGTCACGCACGCCGCACCGTTGCCGGAGGCGCTCCAGCCCCTCACCACCCCATAGGGTGATCGGATGACCACCACGGCCGACTCCGACCTGAGCGCCGCCGACGTCGCGTGGGACCTCGAGCCCCTCGTCGACGGCAAGAGCGAACCGGGCGTTGACGAGCTCCTCGACGAGGCCGACCGCGTGGCGGCGTCGGTGGCCGAGCGACGTGGCGCCATCGCGGGGCTCGACGCCGACGCGCTCGCGGCGCTCATGCACCAGCTGGGCGACATCGCCGAGCTCGTGGGCCGGGCGGGGTCGTACGCGAGCCTCCGCTTCGCGGTCGACACCGCCGATCCCGCCCGCGGCGCGTTGCTCCAGCACGTCGAGGAGCGGGGAACGGCCGTCAACACCAAGATCCTGTTCTTCGACCTCGAGTGGGCCGCGCTGCCCGACGAGCGGGCGGCGGAGGTCCTCGCGGACGAGCGCCTGGCCTTCTGTCGCCACCACTTGGCCTCGCTGCGCCGCTACCGGCCGCACCTGCTCACCGAGCCCGAAGAGCTCGTGATGACCGAAAAGGCGGTCACGGGGCGGAGCGCGTGGAGCCGGCTGTTCAGCGAGCTGACGTCGACGATCACGGTCGACCTCGACGGTGCGAGCGTGAGCCTGGAGGAGGCGCTGTCCCGTCTGAGCGCGCCCGACCGTGACCAGCGGCGCGCCGCCGCCGAGGGCGTGACGACCGCGCTGGCGCCAGGTCTGCGCACACGCGCGTTCGTGTTCAACACGCTGCTCGCCGACAAGGCCACCGACGACCGCCTGCGCCATTATTCGGATTGGCTCGCGAGCAGGAACCTCGACAACGAAGCCAGCGACGAGTCGGTGCGAGCACTGGTGACCGCGGTGCAAGCTCGCTACGACATCCCGCAGCGGTGGTACACGCTCAAGGCGCGCCTGCTCGGGATCGACCGGGTCGCCGACTACGACCGGGTGGCGTCGGTGGCGAGCGAGGAGTCGGAGTTCGGCTGGCGTGAGTCCCGCGAGCTGGTGCTCGACGCGTATTCGTCGTTCTCGTCGGAGCTCGCGGGCGTCGGCCAGAGGTTCTTCGACGAGGGGTGGATCGATGCCCCTGTGCGGCCGGGCAAGCGGCCCGGAGCGTTCTGCGCGTACACGGTCCCCTCGCAGCACCCGTACCTACTGCTCAACTGGACCGGGCGCCGCCGTGACGTCCTCACCCTCGCCCACGAGCTCGGCCACGGCCTGCACGCGTACCTCGCGCGGGACCAGGGCATCTTCCACCAGTCCACCCCCCTCACGCTGGCCGAGACCGCTTCGGTGTTCGGCGAGACCGTGACGTTCGGCCGGCTGCTCGACGCGACGAGCGATCCCTCCGCCCGTCTCGCGCTCCTCGCCGAGAGCATCGAGGGCCAGATCGCGACCGTGTTCCGGCAGACGGCGATGAACCGGTTCGAGGATCGGGTCCACAACGAGCGCCGGGAGCACGGGGAGCTCAGCGTCGAGCGGTTCGGCGAGCTGTGGCACCAGACGCAAACCGACATGCTCGGCGACTCGGTCGAGCTCACCGACGGGTACCGCACGTGGTGGTCGTACATCCCGCATTTCATCGGCACGCCCGGGTACGTCTACGCCTACGCGTACGGGCAGCTGCTGGCATTGTCCGTGTACCGCGCGTACGAGGAACGCGGCGCCGACTTCGTGCCGCAGTACCTCGAGCTGTTGCGCAGCGGCGGGTCGCGTTCGCCCGACGAGCTCGGCCGCATCGTCGGCGTCGACCTCGGCGACCCCGCGTTCTGGGACGGCGGCCTCGCCATCGTCGAGCAGCAGCTCCGGGCGGCCGAAGCGGCGGCGGTCGAGGCTGGCCGCGTGCCGTCGTCGTAACAGCCGTCCCGTGCTGACGCCCGACGCTTCGCTGCTCACCGGCAAGGTTGCGGTGGTGACCGGCGGCGGAGGCGGCATCGGCCGAGCCATCTCCGAGACGTTCGCGGCACACGGCGCCAAGGTCGTGGTCGCCGAGATCGACGCCGACCGTGCCCGCGACACGGTCGACGCCATCCGCGCCGAGCGTGGTGACGCGCTGGCACAAGTCGTCGACGTGTCGAAGCGCGATCAGGTCGAGGCGTTGGCGGAGGCGACGCGCGCCGAGTACGGCCGCGTCGACGTGCTGGTCAACAACGTCGGCCACTACCTCTACCGCGCCGCGCGGTTCCTCGACAGCGACGAGGAGCAGTGGGACGCGCTGTACGCCGCGAACCTGCGCCACGTGCTGCTGTGCACGAAGGCGCTCGCTCCGTCCATGGTCGAACAAGGTGACGGCGGCAGCATCGTGAACGTCTCCACCGTCGAGGCGTTCCGCGGCATCCCGATGATGGCCGTGTACTCGGCGTTCAAGGCCGGCGTGGTGCAGTTCACCAAGAGCCTGGCGCTCGAGCTCGGCGGCGACGGCATCCGCGTGAACGGGATCGCCCCCGATCTCACCCAGACGATCCAGGTGCCCTACGACCGGTGGGTGCCCGACGAGCAACAGCACCTGATCCCGCGGTGGGTGCCCGTCGGCCGGTTCGGGATGCCCGACGACATCGCCGGGGTGGCGCTGTTCCTCGCGTCGGACCTCTCGGCGTTCGTGACCGGCACGACCGTGCACGCCGACGGCGGCAGTCTCGCGGCAGGAGGCTGGTACCGCACCGAGCGCGGCAACTGGACCAACCGCCCGATCAACCCGTAGCCCCGGTGCGTATCTGACCCGCGCTGAGCGCGGCTCAGATACGCATCTACGGCAGGCCGGCCATGGCGGCGAAGGCGCGCAGCTCGCGCGGGATGTCGGGGCCCATCGGCGCGTAGAGGATCTCGGTGCCGCCGCTCGCCTCGAGCTGGTCGAGCCGCTCGCGCAGCTGCGCCGCCGATCCGGTCCAGGTGAACCCGGCCAGCGTGTCGCCGTCGAGGAGTGGCACGTCCCGCTCGGTGACACGCACGAGGTGGTCCTCGTGCACCGCGAGGTGCCGCACGCTCGCGGGCACGTTCTCAAGCGCGGTCCGCCACTCGGGGCCGCCCGGGAGCGAGTCGACCACGGCCGGGTTCGCCTCGTACATGCCGTGGTACACGACCGTGAGCGCGGGGCCGGCTGCCGCGAGCGCGCGCTGCGACGACGGGGGCTCGCCGTCGTCGAGGACGGTCCCGAACGCCAGCACGGCGCACCAGTCGAAGTCCGGCTGACCGGATCCGATGGTCATGACGCCGTCACCGAGCTCGCCCGCGACGCGCAGGCCCTTCGGGCCGTTGGCGGCCACGAGGATCGGCACGGCGATCGGAGCCGCCGGCAGGAAGCCGGCCGGCGGGATCATCTGGACCACGGCGCCGTCGACCTCGACCTGCTCTCCCCGGAGCAGGGCGCGCAGGCTGCGCACGTACCACTCGACGTCCCGCCACGGCAGCGGCTTCTGGCCGAGGGCCATGCGCCCCGTGAAGCCGGTGCCGATCGCGGCGACCGTGCGCCCGGGGGCCAGACCCTCGAGCGTCGCGATCGCGGCTGCCTGCGCGAGCACGTGCCGGAGGCTCGGGATCAGGACGGCGGGCCCCAATCCGATGCGGTCGGTGCGCTCGGCGACGCGTGCGAGCGTGACCCACACGTCGGGGTAGAGCGCGGGGGAGTCGTACAGCCACGCGCGCTGGTACCCGAGCGACTCGGCCAGCACGGCGTGCTCGACCACATCAGGGCCGGGCGGGAACGCGCAGGAGACGTCCACCGTGTCAGGCGCGTGCGAGCTCGCGCTGGAGCTGGGCGAGCCCCATCGGGCCGAGGTTCAACGCGCGGGCGTGGAATGCCTTCAGGTCGAACGCGTTACCGCCTCGCCGCCGCGCGTCGTCGCGTGCTCCAAGCCAGACGCGCTCGCCGATCTTGTAGCTGATGGCCTGGCCGGGCCAGCCAAGGTACCGGTCGACCTCGCTCCGCATGAAGTCTTCCGGCATCTGGCCACTGCGCTCGATCGCGAACGGGAGCGCGAGGTCGGGCGTCCACGTCTCGCCCGGGTGGTAGCGCTCGTCGTCGGGGATGGCCAGCTCGAGGTGCAGGCCGATGTCGACGACGACGCGCATCGCGCGCATCGCCTGCGCGCGCAGCATGCCGAGCTCGTACGCCGGGTCGTCGAGGTATCCGAGCTCGCCCATGAGACGCTCGGCGTACAACGCCCATCCCTCGGCGTGCCCCGACCAGCCCGCGAGCGTCCGCTGGAAACGACTCAGCTCCTTGGCCAGGTAGCGCACCTGTGCGATCTGGAGGTGATGGCCGGGGACACCCTCGTGGTAGCAGATGGACACCTCGCCCCAGAGCGGGAAGCGCGTCTTGCCCAACGTCGGGTACCACGTCCGGCCCGGGCGGCTGAAGTCCTCCGACGGGCCCGAGTAGTACATCGCGGCCGCGCCCCCGGGCGGGGCGATCATTGCCTCGACGCGCTTCACCGGGTCGGGGATGTCGAAGTGCACGCCGTCGAGCTCGGCGATCGTCGTGTCGAGCAGCCGCTGCAACCACGCCTGGAACTCGTCGACGCCTTCGATCGCGCGATTGGGATCCGTCTCGAGGTGCTCGATCACGGCGTCGAGCGGCTCCCCGGCGAGGATGCGCTCGGCGACCTCGCCCATCGCGTGCTCGATGCGGTGTAGCTCGTCCCAACCCCACGCGTACGCCTCGTACAGGTCGAGCTGCATGCCGTTGAACACCCGGGCGAGGAGCCCGTACCGGTCGGCGCCCACGGCGTCGCGCTCGGTTGCGCGCGGCGCGTACTCGTCGCCGAGGAAGCGGGCGAGTCCGGCATACGCCTCGGTCGCCCGCGTGGCCCGGTCGACGAGCGTGTCGCGCAGCACGTGGTCCTCGACGGCACCGGCGTCGAACCGGTCGACGAGCGTGAGGAAGAACGGGCGCGTCTCGCCGTCGACACCGCCCCACGTCTCGGCCTGGCGCATGCACTCGATCGCCTGCCGTCGTGCGGCGACGAGACCCTGACGCACCCCCTCGGTGAGGCTCGCCTGGAAGGTCGACAGGCCGTCGGGCACGAGCGCGAGGCGGGCCGCGATGACGTCCCAGTCGGCCTGGGTCTCGGTGGGCATCATGTCGAAGCACATGCGCACCGACTGGACGGGGCTGGCGA
>WNFU01012331.1_pt1 | contig 15683 bp, 19 predicted proteins | sample 5400121 | NCBI WGS metagenome assembly WNFU01 (sample SAMN13153360, study PRJNA577476) | soil metagenome | isolation source: 100 cm soil or saprolite under grassland replicate 1 | place: USA:California | collected 2016-06-15
GAGCCGCCAGTCGAGCGGCAGGTCGAACTCGCGCCGGCGGCCCTCGAAGTACTGCTCGAGCTCGTGCCGCACCTCGTCGAGCTGCGCCGGCGCCTCGAGCACCCGCGGCGAGATCTTGACGACGAGGTCGTTGAGCACGGTCTCAGGACTCTCCTTCGAGAACGCGATCCGCACCAGGCCGCGCCGCGTCCTGGCGATGAGCAGCGGCCCCACCGGGCTGTCCGTCGTCGCGTAGGCGACGTCGGCGAGGCCCTCCTCCGCGGCGCGCTGCGTCGCTCGCTCGGCCGCGCGCGCGGCCGCTGCGTCGTCGGCGGGAAGGCGAAGCGCGCGCTCGAGCTGGGCGTGTGTGATTCGGTTCGTCATCGGGACTCCTTTCCGGTCACCGCCCCGCGCAGGTTGCGCAGGCCATCGTGGACGCTGCGGCGCGCCGCGGCCTCCGTGCAGTCGAGCGCCATGCCGATCTCCCGGTAGCGCAGGTCGGCGACGAAGCGCAGCGCGATCGCCGCCCGCTGCTTGGCCGGCAGCGCCGCGACGTGCGCCCAGACCGTTGGCCGGCAGCGCCGCGACGTGCGCCCAGACCGCTCCGTCCAGCTCGCGGCCGCCGGACGAGATCAATCGATCGGCGACGGCCAGCGGCTCCCCCTCCGGCTTCGGCCGCCGGGCGCGCGCCCGGTGGTGGTCGATCGCCTTGCGCCGCGCGATCGTGAAGATCCAGGCGCGCAGGTTGCGGGCGTCGGCGCGCGGGTAGGCGCGAAGCGCCGCCATGAAGGTCTCCTGAAAGCAGTCCTCGGCGTCGTCCGCGCCGACCATCGCCCGCAGGAAACCGAGCACGTCGGAGCGGTGCTCGTCGACAAGGGCCTGGAACGGTGGCAGAGGTGCTTGGCTCACAGCGTATTCATTCCAGAGAACGACTCGGCGGCGCATAACGTGAGGTCGGTCCGGCCCCGCCGGCTGGTGAAATGCCCGATGTGAGCGCCGACCCCACCGCCGCGGGCCCCTCCCCGACCGCAGCCATCGAGGCCTCGGGGCTGCGCGTCATCAGGGGCGGCAAGGAGGTCCTTCACGGGATCTCGTTCTCCGTCCCCTCCGGCAGCATCACCGGGCTGCTGGGCCCCAGCGGGTGCGGCAAGACCACGATGATGCGCGCGATCGTCGGGGTCCAGATCGTCGCGGCGGGCGAGGTCTCGGTCCTGGGAGAGCCGGCGGGATCGCCCGAGCTGCGATCCCGGGTCGGGGTCTCGGCCCGGGGGCTGCCGGCGGGATCGCCCGAGCTGCGATCCCGTGTCGGGTATGTGACGCAGGCCCCCTCGGTCTATGGCGATCTCACGGTTCGTGAGAACCTGGAGTTCTTCGCGAAGGTCCTGAACGCCGAGCGGGACGGGGTCGACCGGATCATGCGCGCCGTCCAGCTCACTCCCCACTCCGACCAGATCGTGCGCAGCCTCTCGGGCGGGCAGCGATCGCGCGTCTCGCTCGCCACGGCGCTGCTCAACGATCCCGAGCTGCTGATCCTCGACGAGCCCACCGTGGGCCTCGACCCGGTGCTGCGCGAGGAGCTGTGGGACGAGTTTCACCGTCTCGCCGACCAGGGGACCACTCTCCTGGTCTCCAGTCACGTCATGGACGAGGCCGCGAACTGTGACCGGCTGATGCTGATGCGCGACGGCCGCATTCTCGCCGAGGAGTCGCCGGAGCACCTCAGGCGCAGGACCGGGACCGACGACCTCGGACAGGCCTTCCTGCGGGTCATCGAGCAAGACGAGGGCGGGGTCGGGGGGCGATGAGCCCGCGGGTCACAGCCGCCACCGCACAGCGGGTGCTGCGACAGCTTCGCCGCGATCCGCGAACCGTCGCCCTCCTGCTCCTGATCCCGTGCGTGCTGATCACGCTGCTGAAGTTCGTCTTCGATGACCAGGAACAGACCTTTCAGCACATCGGCGCCCCGCTCGTGGGCCTCTTCCCCTTCATCACGATGTTCCTGGTCACCTCGATAACGATGCTGCGCGAGCGGACCACGGGGACGCTCGAGCGTTTGATGTCGATGCCGCTGGCCAAGATCGACCTGCTGCTCGGCTATGGGATCGCGTTCGCTGCGGTGGCGACCGTCCAGGCCCTACTCGTCTCGACTGTGGCCTTCACGCTGCTCGATCTCGACGTCGCGGGGCCGGAGTGGGCCGTGGTCGCGCTCGCGATCGCCAACGCGATCCTCGGGATGTCGCTCGGGCTCCTGGCGAGCGCGTTCGCCTACACCGAGTTCCAGGCCGTCCAGTTCATGCCCGCGTTCATATTCCCCCAGCTCCTGCTCTGCGGGCTGTTCGTCGACCGCAGCCGGATGGCCGGCGCGCTGGAGGTGGCCTCGGACGCCTTGCCGCTGACCTACGCCTTCGACGCCCTGCAAAGGGTGACCAACGGTGAGTCCTTCGGGGGCCACCTGGCGCTCGACGTCGGCGTGACCGTCGGCGCGGCGCTGCTCGCGCTGATCGGCGCCGCCGCGACGCTGCGCCGCAGGACGCCTTAGCCAAGCGGGGGCTGGTGCCCGCTAGCCCTGTTGGGGATCGGCGGGCTCGGCGGGCGGGGCCTCGCCCGGAGGGACGTCGCCCTCGCTGGGAGCGACTGGCTCCTCGCCGGGCGGCGCTTCCTCGGGAACGCCGGGCTCGTCGGTGCGTGGCTCCTCGGGTGGAGCCGGGGTCTCGGTCTCCATGTGCGTCACCCTACCCGCCGCGGCGAGCCGGGAAACGGCGCGCTGACGCGCGACGCTAGAGATCGCCCATCAGCGCCTCGATGCCCTGGACGCGAACGCGATCGCCGGACGGAAGGCTCACGAACACCCCGCCCTCGCGGTCCAGCTGCTCGCGCGGGCCGACGAGGATCATCCCGAAGAATTCCCCACGCTCGTCGAAGCGCAGGATGTGGGCTTCCGGGGTCTTCTCGCGCGTGCCGGCTCGCGGCCGCTCGATCGCCGCGTACATGACATCGCTCGGCGGGTCGTACGTGACATGCCGGAACGTATAGGGCCCCGCCCTAAGGCTCATGCCCCCACGGTTAGCAGAGTCGAGCTACGGACCGAACTGGGCCTGGCACTCCTGGATCGCGTCCGTGTCCGTCCCGGCCTCGGAGATGCACTGCGTGAGCTGCTGTGCCTCGTCGATCTGCTCGTTGGCGTTGCCCGCGGCACCGCCGCCTCCGTTCTGGCCTTGCTGGTCGAGCTGCTGCTGACTCTGGTCGAGCGCCTGCTGGCTCTGCTGCAGGCCCTGCTCGATTGCCTTGTTGCTCTGCTCGAGCGCCTTGTCCGCTTGGTCGTTCGCGTCCTGGATCACCGTGAAGTAGATGATCGCGAAGATCCCCAGCGAGACCGCAAGCCCCGCAAGCCAGATCTTCCAGCTGTTGGTGAAGATGATCATTCCCGCTCCTTCCCTCGACCCCGCCCACTCGGGCGCTAGTGGCGCGGAAGCATATCCAGGCGGAAGCGGCTCCCGCACAATGGGAGCCGCTTCGCAAGAGACGGCCGCGGACGGGAGGGTGGGCGGCCGCCCCGTTCCTCGGGGGAAGGGGAGCTTCTAGGCGGTCACCCGGACCGGGCGCTTCGGCTCCGGCACCTCGAGCAGGGGTACGGCCTTGCCGTCCCTCAGGCACCGGTGACAGCTCAAGGGACCCCGGTCGGGGTCGTGACTAACCATGTACCCGCAACGGGGGCAGCTTTGGTAGGCCAACTCGCCTCCTTCACACGACGTTTGACTTATGACTTGCCCCGAGTCCATCCACCGGCATCGGCTGCTGTCCGGCGAAATACCCCGGCTGCGACTTTTTCAAGCCCCCACCGCCGAGGCTCGTTCAACCTCGGCGTGCCCTGCCTCGCGCTCAGTGCTCTCACTGCTTCTTCTTTTTCTTCGGCAGCGTCTCGGCGATCAACGCGGCCATCTCCCCGTAGCCCTCGGGCTTGAGGTGGATGTCGCGCAGCTCGCAGTAGTAGCCGATCGTGCAGATCGTCGCGACGGCGACCGGAAGCTCCCCGTACGGCGGCAGCACGGTGGTCTGGTCGAGCGGAATGTAGGCTCCCGTCGCCGCGGTCACGTCGACGAACACTCCCTTCACAGACTCGTAGCTCTCCTTTAGGGCCGGGTTTATGAGATCGCGGAACGCGACGACGGAGGCCGCGGCGAGGTTGCGGTCGTCCTGGTTTCCGCTCACCCAGAGTCCGAGGATCACGTCGGGGTAGGTGAGGCCGACGATCTTGACCTTGGAGCCGGCGGCGGCGCGCAGGCGCTGTGCCAACGTCACGAGGTTGGTCTTGATTCGCTGCACGGCGTCGGACACGCACCCGAACGGGTCGCTCGCGGCGGCGCACGCGGTCACGTCGTTGCCGCCGATCGAGACGGTGATCAGGCCGACGTCGTGGCGATGCTTCTTGATGAAGCTCGCGGCGGCCGCGGCCTGGGTTGTGCCCGCGTAATCGGGCCCCCCAAGCGCCGGGCCGAGGCACGCGGTCGTGCGCTCGAGGATCGAGGTGGTCGTCTCGCCGCCGCAGCCGAAGTTGACGAGCTTGAGTTCGTAGCCGCGCTTCTTCGCGAGCTTGGGCAGCACATAGGCGTAGCCGTCCTTCGTCGAGCTGCCCAGGCCGCCCCCGGGCGCCGGCTGGTACCCGGTCGAGTACGAGTCACCGAGCGATACGTAGTACTGCCTGTCGTCCTGCTTGGCCTTCGAGCCCGCGGCCGCCGGGGCGGTCGCCGGCGCAGCGAGCGCGACGACCGCGACGGCGGCCGCGAGGGCCGCCCGCAGCCTGTGGAGGATCGGATCCGTTTGCATCCCGCCGCCGAGCCCGGGTCAGCCGTGGCCGCTGAACGAGATCACCTGCTGGATCCCGCTCGGCCGGTTGGTGTAACGCATCGTGAACGGCAGGATGCCGGGGACGAACGTGATTCGCTCGGGGAGCGCCGAGGCGCGCCACGCCGCCGGGTCGGAGGTCCCCTGGCTGGCGGCGAGCTGCTGGCCGGCCGCCTCGATCGCCCCCCAGACGGCCTGCTGACAGGCGCCCTTCTTGCCGGCGCCGCAGTAGCTGAGCGCGAACGGAGTAGCGACCGGCATCCCCAGCAGGCCGCGGATGTCGCGGTCGAAGTACTGGTACCAGCCGGAGTACTGGCCGCTCGGAGGCTGATCGAAGCGGCGGAACAGCGAGTTGAGCTCGTCGAGCTGGTCGCCGAGCCGCGGCGCCATGAAGGCGTCGGCGATCAGCGGCCAGGCGGTGTCCATGATCGCGGCGCCCGGGTCGTCGATCAATCCGTCGAGGTCGCGGTCGAGCCTGCTGCCGCCGTGCGAGCGCCAGGCGACCAGCAGGTCGAGCATCTGCTGTGCGGTCGGCGACGGCGCCTGCGATCCCTTGAGCAGCTTGGCCAGCAGCGGCACCGTGTCGATCGTGCGGACGTCCTGGGTCGCGGCGGCGTTCATCGCCGCGGCGACCTGGGCGAGCGTCCACTTCTTGCCGCCGCGCAGCCGGTCGAGGTTGTAGTTGAGGAGGTCGACGCGCACCGCGGAGCCGTTCTTGCCCCAGTCATCGTCGGGCGCGCCGAACCCCAGGGCGGCGCCCTGGTTCCAGTTGGTGATCGTTCCGTCGGCCGGGTCGACCCCATGCGGGTGCTTGTTGGCGCCGACGAAGCCCGTCCACTCGTACTGCCCGGTTCCGAGCGTCGGCAGGCCGGGGTCGAGGCTGGCGGGTCGCTTCGGCAGCAGGCCGCTGGTGTACTCGGCGATGTGCTTGTTGTCGATGTAGAACGAGTTGAACGTCTGGGGCGTAAGCGCCGCGGCCTTGAAGTACGTCTTCGGGGAGTGCACGGCACCCGTCGAGAGCCGGTGGAAGAAGAGCTGGTCGAGCACGTCGCGGCCGTAGCTCGAGCGCTTCGAGGAGATCGCCACCCTCTCGCCGTCGACCGTCGCGTAGCCGACGACGGGGCCGTGGACGGTCCGCAGGAAGGTGACCTCTTGCCCGCTCAGGCTGCCGGCATCAAAGTGCTCCATCGGGCGGCACTCGCCCTTGTAGACGTACATCTCGTCGCTGCCGTTGCAGAGCTTCTCGACGTACTGGTCGATTTGGTCGGCGCCCGCCGAGGTCAACGTCATCGCGAAATCGCGGCCGCGGCCGATCAGCAGATAGCCGGGGAACGGCGCGGAGGTCGCGCCGCGCCACTCGAGGCCCGGCGCATGCATGTCGATCTCAAGCGTGAATCCGGGATAGAAGTAGCCGATCTGGGGGCCGCCCACCATCAGCGGCCGGCCGGTCGCCGAATGCTTGCGGCCGATCATCAGCGTGTTGGACGCCTGCGTCTTCGGCTGGGGCGCGGACCGCCCTGCGCTAGCCGGCACCGCCGAGACCGGCTGGAAGCTGTTGTGGTCGATGATCACGCTGCCCTTCGGGTGCTTCGGGATGTGCCCGTACGGGAAGTGGCCGTCGATCGTGGTCGGCAGGCCGCGGTTCTTGAACTGACGCAGGTCGTTGAAGACCGCCCATCCCTTCTTGCGCCCGAGCCGCTGGATCAGGCCGGCGAGGAATTGCGAGCGGCGCGCCTCGTCCCCGCCCCCCTCGCCGAAGAACTGGTCCTTGAGGGCGTTGACCGCGTAGACGTCGTTGCGGGTCCACGGCTTCGTCGAGGGACTGTTCATCGCGAGGTAGTCGTTGATGCCCGAGATATAGGTGTCGATGTCGTGCAGGATCTGTTGGCCCTCCGGCCCCGCGGCCTGCAGGACCTCGGTCTGCTTCGCCAGCTCGGCCTCGGTCTGCTCGCTCGGAGTGAACGACTTGAGCTGGGTGATCAGGCCGATCGCCGTGACGCCGGGAACGTCGACCGCCGCCACCCGGGCGTTGTAGCGCGCCTGCTCGAGCAGCGCGCCGCGATCCTCGGCCGCGATCCAGCCCGCCGCCCAGATGCCGTCGTCGTAGGTCTGGGCGTTGACGTGCGGGACGTTGTAGCTGTCGCGCAGGATCTCGACGCCGGGGCGCGGCACGCTCTCGGGCGTGCCCGGTCCGTCGGGGCCGACCCCGAGGCCCTCCGACTTGAAGTACTTGGTGAGGTCGGCGTCGCTGACCTGGTCGAAGAGCGGCGTCAGCGCGTCGTACATCTGGGCCTGGAGATCGGCGCCGGCGGGCGGTGAAATGCTGCCGTACTGGCCCGACGGGATGATGTTGAGGGCGGTGGCGGCGGGGTCGCTTTGGGCGTTCGCTGCAGGCGCGAGCGTCAGCGCCAGCAGACCGGTGACCACTCCTCCTACCCAACGCCGCAACCGTTTCTCCTCCGTGACTGTGCTGGACCGCGGCCGCGCTGGACAATAGCCGAGCGTGTGAAGGGCCGCGCCGATCCGGCCAGGCGGCGAATGGAGTCCTGCCCGGCTCGTGGACGCCGCGGCGCTGCCCCCACGGTGGACCTTCGCTCAGAAGGGCGTGCTGGAGCCGCGCCGCCGGGGGAGCCGCCCTGTGGAGGACGGCGCTCTGGGCGCTGGTCGACGCCCAGCCGGCGGGGTCTAGGCAGCCTCCTCGCGCCAGGCCTCGAGTGACTCGTCGCCGGACAGGCGCTCCAGCGCGCGGGCCTCGAGCGCCTGCGCCTGCTTCTGGGTGACGCCGACCTCGCGAGCCGCGTCGCGCAGGTTGCGCGCCGGGCGGCCGCCGGTGCCGAACCGGGCGCTGATGATCTGACGCTCCTGCTCGGGCAGCCTGGCGAGGGCCGCGTCCACGGCCTCCTCCTGCTCGCGCTCGAGCACCTCGTCCTCGAGATCGTCCGTGCTCTCGGCATGCAGCTCGCCAAGCGTCGTGTCACCCTCCCCGACCGGGGAGTCGAGGCTCGCGGTGACCCGCGTGAGGTCGCGGATCGCCGTCACCTCGTCGAGCGGCAGCTTGGTCACCTTGGCGACCTGCTCGTCGCTGGGAATCCGGTCGAGCCGGGCGCTGAGCTCGGAGGTGACGCGATTGACCGTGCGCTCGCGCTGGGCGACGTGGGCCGGGATCCGAACCGGCCGGCCGGTGTTGTCGAGGCCGCGCTGGATCGACTGCTTGATCCACAGCACGGCGTAGGTCGAGAACTTGTAGCCGCGGCGCCAATCGAACTTCTCGGCCGCCCGGATCAGCCCCAGCATCGCCTCCTGGACGAGATCGCCGAGGTCGAGCCCGTGGCCCATGTAGCGGCGCGCGAACTTGATCACGAGCCGCAGGTTGGAGTTGATCAGCCGCTCCTTCGCGGCCAGGTCGCCGCGCTCGATCCGCTTTGCGAGCTCGATCTCCTCCGCCGCCGTGAGCAGCGGGTAGCGCATCGCCTGGTTGATGAACAGCTGCAGGCTGTCGGTGGTCGACTCCGCCGTCGCATGGGCGAGCGCCCGGCGCTCGCCGGTCGCGGTCTTCGCGGTCTGGTTGTCGTGCTCGCCGCGCTGGCGGTGAGCGTCGCTGCGCTTGCCCGCAGCGCCTCTCGTGCGAGGCATCGTGCTCCTTTACTCGAAGTTGTCGTCCCGACCTGGGCCCCGTCCGTGGGGCCGAACCCTGCCAAGCTTCAGAAAGTATAGCGCATTCCAGGCGTTCCTACCAGCGGAGACACCAGCGCGATCGCGGTCTTCGAACGGCCCGCGACGAGGCTACTTGAAGTCCGGCTCGGTGAGATCGTCGCCGACCGCGCTGAGGCAGTCGCCAACGGCGGTGAAGTCGTCCCCGAAGCCCTCGAGTTGGGTCGAAAAACCGGCCACCGTCGGCCCGTAGACCCGAACCGTTTCGATGCCGGGATGGTCCTTGAACCTCTCGGCTGCCTTGAGCGCCTCGTCATCGCTGGCGGTGAAGATGATGCCGACGCGGGTGCCGACGGGCATCTGGGCGTTGACGCCCTGCTTGGTCTGGCCTTGCGTGGTCGACACCTGCTTTCCGCCGGCGTCGGTCAGACAGCTCGAAACCGACTCCGCCTTGTCGGCGAGATCACCTGCGGCACCGGTCGCGCCGGTCGCGCCGCTGGTGGTGGCGGGCACCGAGCTGGTCGTCGTCGTCGTGGTTTCGTCGTCGCCGCCGCAACCGGCGAACAGCGCCAGCGAGGCCACCGCGAGCAGCATCCCCGGGAATGCTCGGGATCGAGCTCCCATCGGGGCGTTTCTCAGCGCCGCGTTCTGCCATTTCGTGCGATCCATCGACGCGCCACCCTATCGACCTGGTCGCGACGCTGCGGTGACCGGGATAGAGTCACCGCTCGTGACGACCCTACTGGGTATAGGGGCCGCGGCTCCGAGTCCAGGCACTGTCCTGGATAGGTATCGTCGGCGACACTCAGGGCAGGACGGTAGGCATCTACACCTAGTCGGCGCCCGACCCCTCGCCGCCGTCTCGCGCCGGCTGGTAGATCAGGATCAGCGTGTCGCCGGCCGGCCGCGTGTCGACGAGTCGCAGGGTGGTCGTATCGCGCGACTCCGGGAATAGTCGCTTCCCGCTCCCCAGGACGATCGGGAACACCATCAGCCGGTACTCGTCGACCAGGTCGTGCTCCATCAGCGCCTGGACGAGCTGGGCGCTGCCGTTGACCAGGAGGTCGGTCCTCGACGGCCACGCCTCCGCGAAGGCCTCGTAGGTCACCCTCCCCAGAAGCAGGGCTTCGGCCGCCATCACCTCGTCGAGCTTGAACTTGTCTCCTTCGTCACCGCGCTCGAACTGAAACGACCAGCCGCCGTGCTCCCACCCCTCGGATCCGCCCGGGTCCTCCATGACACCGTCGAGCGACACGAACTCCGATACGACCACCTTTCTCATCTCGATCCTCCTGTTCGTCGGGCTTTATTGCTGACTTCACTCCCGGGCCGGGGTCCCTACCGCTCCTGGAGCACCGACAGGATGTTGCCCGCGGGATCCTGGAACCAGGCGATGTACGGGCCCTCGCCGCGCGCGATGCCCTTCGCGTCCTGCTCGAGGCCGTCGTAGCTCTCGAAGCGCACGCCGCGCGCCGCGAGCGCGTCGACCGCCTCGTCGACGTCGTCGACCGGGAAGTTCAGGATCGTGTAGGTCGCCGGCGTGTAGTCCGGCTTGCGGTAGACGATCGTGTCCCGGTCACCGGCGAGGTGCAGCGACATCAGGCCGTTTTCCTCGTCGAGCACGGACGTCCTGAGTCCAAGCGTCTCGCCGTAGAACTCCCGCGCCTTGTCCAGGTCGTCGACGGCGAAGCCGCTGAATGCCTTGCTGTTCGCGAGCATGTCGTTCCTTTCCTCTTCGATTGCCACGTAGAGACCGCGCCGGGTCCCGAAACTCATCGCCCGAATCGTCGTTACGCGGGCAGCTCGTCGGGAAGTCCGAAGCGCTCGAAGGCGGCGGCGAGTCTGAGGGGATCGAACGGCTGCTCGGGCAGCCGCGCGATGACGCGGCGATCCGGGTCTTGCGTGGAGCGCGTCAGGAACGCGTCGACCTCGCTGATTCGATCGCCGCGCAGGGTCAGGACGTTGAGCGCGAATCGAAGGTAACTCGACGCTCCTTCGTCCCAGCTGTAGAAGGCGAGCGCCTCCTGGCCGTTGGCACGAGCGCGGACGTGACGCCAGCGCCACTGGCCCGAGAGCGGCCAGCCGGCGAGGAACACGGCGATCGCGTCGCGGCCTCGGAACCAGCTTCGAAGCGGCGGCATCGCGAACGCGGCGTCCTCGGTCAGCATCGAGACGACCGCCTCGACGTCGCCCCGGTCCCACGCGTCGACGTATGTCTCCACCACCTCGCGGACGCGCTCGTCACCGAGCGAGCGCAGGGTGGCCTGCTGACTCTGCTCGGGAAGCCGCTCGTCGACGGTCTTGCGGGCGCGCTGGAGCGCGCTGTTGACCGACGCGACCGTCGTGTCGAGCGTCTGGGCTGCCTCACGGGCCGAGAAGCCGAGTACCTCGCGGAGGATCAACACCGCGCGCTGGGTCGCGGGTAGGTGCTGAAGCGCCGCGATGAAGGCCAGCTCTACGCTCTCGCGCTGCTCGTAGCGGGCCTCCGGCGCGGCGAATCCGTCCTCGACGCCGAGCTGCTCATCGGGGTAGGGCTCCACCCACGCCGACTCGACGACGGGCTCGCCCGGGCCCCCGTGAGGATCGGCCGCCGGGCCGTAGTCGACCGGGAGCACCCGCTTGGGGCGTTTCTCGATCGCGTTCAGGGAGGTGTTCGTCGCGATTCGGTACAGCCAGGAGCGAAGCGAGCTGCGACCCTCGAACCTCGGCAGGCCGCGCCAGGCACGCAGCAGCGCGTCCTGGAGGGCATCCTCGGCGTCGTGGACCGAGCCGAGCATCCGGTAGCAGTGCGCGTGCAGCTCGCGTCGGTGGGGCTCGACGAGCTCCAGGTAGGCGGCCTCGTCGCCACCCCGCGCCGCGTCGAGCAGCTTGCGCTCCTGGGCCGTCGGTGTGGAGGTGGTGCTCACCTGTCGCAGACTAGACCGCCGGGGCGGCCGGGACTCATCGGCGCTGGGCCGATTAGTTCGGGATCGCGTGCGGGTCATAGCTGGCAGGCATGAACCCGGCCGCTCCCAGACGCGTCATCCACCTCGAGCTGCACACTCAAAACACCGCGCGCGCATGCGCCTTCTACGCGCCGCTGTGCGGCTGGCGGCCGCAACGGATCGACGCGGAGAGTGGCTCCTACCTCGCGCTCGAGATGGGCGACGGGCCAGGCGGCGGCATCGTCGAGTGCGAGACGACCCGCCCCCTGTGGCTGCCCTACGTCGAGGTCCCCGAGATCGCCGGCGCGACCGAGCTGGCGCGCGAGCTCGGGGGCTCGGTCCTTCTGGAGCCGCGCGAGGGTCCGGCCGGCTGGCGCAGCGTCGTCGCCGCGCCCGACGGCGCGGAGATCGCGTTCTGGCAGCGAAAGCGCTGAGAAATCGGGGTTGTCTGGGACGCGATTGAGAGGAATACTGGACGGGCGATGATCGTCTCCCAGAGCCCGCCCCAGCCGCCGATCGAGGTTCCGCTCGCGGTCCACCTCGTGCTGTGGCCGGCGCTGATCCTCTGGGTGTGGAGCCTGGCCCGGCGCCCCGCCCGAGAAAGGCGACTGCCGGTTCGAGTCGAGGTCATGCTCGTCTCGGCGACGCTGCTCGCCGATGCGTCGGTCGTGCTGGCGAGCGTTCGCTGGCCCGACCCGAATGCCAACTCCTTCGTGCTCGCGTTCGTGTGGTTCGCTCTCCTGCTCAGCCTGACCGTGTTCTTCGTTCTCCGTGCGTCGCGGGACGACGACGATGGCGATGGATCGGCCGATGATCTCCCCGAGCCGCCCTGGTGGCCCGAGTTCGAGCGCGGCTTGCGGGATTACATGCGCCACGGACCCCGACCGGACCCACCGCGCCCGCGCGTCCCGGCCGGGACCCGCTCCTAGCCGCCGGTCGCTGGGAGGACAGCTGCGCGTTGCTACGCGCGGCGTGCCCCGGCGAGCAGTGTCACTCCCGGGAACTCCAGCCCAGTGGGCGTCTCGTAGGCACCGACTGCTTCGCGCGCGCGGGCTCGAAGGGCCTTGGAGTCATCCGCGGGCAGCGATGCGAGCACCATCGCAAGCGGCCCGGCCAGGGCGCACGTCCTCTCCCACCACTCCTCGAAGGAGACGGCGCGCAGGGGCACGGGTAGCTCCCGAACGACGACGTCTGAGAGCTCGGCATCGGAGAGGAGCGCGGCGAGCTTGTCGGAATCCTCGAGTGAGAAGGGCCCCGGGATGCCGGGAGGCGGAACCGGCCGTCCGAGCTGGGCGCTGACCGCGTCCAGCACGAGTGCGAGCCACGGATTGCGCTCACGTGGCCCCCACACCGCGAGCGCGACTCGTCCGCCGCGCCGCAGGACCCGCCGGATCTCGCGCGTGGCGTCGGCGGGATCGGGCGCGAACATCAGCCCCTCGCGACAGAGGACGACGTCGTAGGAGCCATCCGGCTCCTCGATGCGCTCCAGGTCGAGCACGCGGGAGGTCACGTTGCTTAGCCCGCGAGCATCGGCGCGCGCCGATGCAATCGCCGCCATCTCGGCGGCGACGTCGGACAGGACGACCTCGCCTCCCAGACCGACCTTCCCCGCCGCTGCCAGTCCCAGTCCCCCGGGCCCGCATGCCAACTCGAGCACGCGCTCGCCGGCTTGGGGCATTGCCAGCTCGAGCATCTTCTCTGCCGCCAACGCCCCGCGTGCGTCGGCGTACTCGGCATGCTCGCCCCAGGCCGGGGCCACCGACGCCCACATGCTGTGGAGGCCGGCGCGGAGGTCATCGACGCTCCCGCTCTCCGAGCCCGATTGCCCATCCGGCTGCTCGACGATGCTTCTGGCTTCCATCCTGCGCCTCCTTGTCGGTCCGTACAATTGAATACTCGTAGAGAGTAATGAAGTTAGCGAGACAATACCGAAATGGCTGAGCGTGTCAAGTCCAAACGCCGCTACGACTCCCGGCGCCGGCGCGCCCAGGCGGCCGCGACGCGCAGGGAGATCCTCGAGGCGGCGCAGTGGCTGTTCGAGCGGCAGGGCTACGCCGCCACCACGATGGCCGCCATCGCCGGCGACGCCGGCGTGGCGCTCAAGACCGTCTACGTGGCGTTCGAGACCAAGAGCGGCGTCCTGCGGGGACTCTGGAACCTGCTGCTGCGCGGCGACCGCGACGAGGTTCCCGTCGCTCAACAGGAGTGGTATCGCGAGGTCGTCGAGGAACCGGATCCGGAGCGTCAGCTGCGCATGACCGCCCGCAACTCACGCTTGGTCAAGCTCCGGATCGCCGCGGTGCTCGAGGTGATCCGCAGCGCCGCTCCAGTTGATCCCGACATCGAGGCGCTCTGGAGCCGGATCCAAACCGAGTTCCATGCCAACCAGGGCGTGATCGTCGAGAGCCTGAATGAGAAGGGGGCGCTCAGACCCGGCCTCGATGTGGAGCGCGCCACCGACATCCTCTGGACGATCAACCACCCCAACCTGTGGCAGCTGCTTGTAGGCGAGCGCGGCTGGAAGCCCGAGGAGTACGAGCAATGGTGCGCGGACATCGCCTGCTCGCAGCTCCTGAAGAGCGGCGAACCGACTTAGCAACCGAACGGAAGGTGAGCGACCGGACTCGAACCGGCGACCACCTGGACCAACAACCAGGGGGCTGGCGGTCAGCTCGTTTCGGAAACCGCATGTGCATGCGGTTCGGGTCCGCCAAACGCAGAGGTTGAGCCGGGACTACAGCTGCTCCCGCAGGCCCGCGGCTTCGAGGGCCTTGGCTCGATCGTCGAAGTCGACAATGTGAACGGCCCTGCCGTCCCGGAGCGTCCACACGGTGCCTCCCTTGTGCTCGATCGTCGAATCGGTCCCCCGCATCCTTGCCCGCCGACGGTAGAGGACGAGCACCCGGTCATCGTCGATCTCGACGAATTCCTCCGCCTCGACCGTAAACCTCTCCCACGGCTTCAGCCAGTCCAGCCAGACGGCGGTGAGCTGATTCAAGCCGTGCGCGCGGCCTTCGGAATCCATCCCTCCAATCTCCGCGAACGCCCACCCCCACTCGAACTCGACTTCCGGATCCACGTAATCCCCGGTAGTCCAGAAGTTCCCCTCCGCCCAGTCCGCGTAGAGGCTCCGCAGTCGCTCGACGTTCTCACGCGACATCGCCAAAGCAGTATCGCTTAGGCCGGCACCGCAGAGGCGTCGCTGTTCGCGCCAAGCAGGCGCGGGATCGCAAGCCAAGCAGGCCTGATCCATCTCCCGGAACGCCGCGAACTTGGGACACAACCGAGGTCTGAGACGATCCGGCGATGGACTTGGGCTTGCACCTGCCGCTGATGCGGTTCGGGAGTGAGGAGTTCTCGCTCAGGCGGCTTGCCGAGACCGTTGACGCGGCCCGGGACTGCGGCTTCGCGGCGATATCAGCCAACGACCACTTCGTCTTCTCGACGCCGTGGCTGGACGGGCCAACAGCACTGGCGAGCATGATCGAGCGCAGTGGCGACATGACGGTGGCGACGACGGTCTCGCTCGCCGTTCTGCGGGGGCCGGTCGCGCTGGCTAAGACGCTGGCGGCCCTGGACATCCTCTCCGAAGGTCGGCTGATCGCCACCTTGGGGCCCGGCTCGTCAAACCGGGACTATGAGGCCCTTGGCGTCCCCTTCGGCGAGCGGTGGAAACGCTTCGACGAGGTAATCCCAACATTGCGGGCCTTGCTCAACGGCGGCCCTCGCCCAGTCGACCCCCGGTACTACCCCGTGCCGTCCGATATCGAGCTGGCGCCGCCTCCCCGGCAGGAGCGCGGCGTACCCCTCTGGATCGGAAGCTGGGGATCGAAGGTGGGGCTCCGCCGGATCGCGAGGGCAGGCGACGGCTGGCTTGCATCTGCGTACAACACGACTCCGGAGCGGTTCTCCGAGGCCCGCGAACTGCTGGCGGCCGAGCTCGTAGCCCAGGGGCGCGGCACAGACCGCTTTCCGAACGCCCTCGCGACGATGTGGACGTGGGTCGCCCGGGATAGAGCGGAGGGTGATCGGGTGCTTGCGGAGATTCTCGCGCCGCTGCTCGATCGCGTTCCCGACGAGCTCCGCGGCCAGGTCTGCGTCGGACCCGCCGAGCACTGCGCGGAGCTTCTCTCCCGCTATGCGGAGGCGGGGTGCCAACGCGTCTACCTTTGGCCGTTGGGAGATGAGCGGCGGCAGATCGAGCTTGTGGCACGCGAGGTGGTTCCTGAGCTCGTGTCGCGATGACGCGGAGCCCCGCGCCTCCGTTCGCCTGGAAGCGAGAGCACC
>WNFU01008693.1_pt1 | contig 15672 bp, 20 predicted proteins | sample 5400121 | NCBI WGS metagenome assembly WNFU01 (sample SAMN13153360, study PRJNA577476) | soil metagenome | isolation source: 100 cm soil or saprolite under grassland replicate 1 | place: USA:California | collected 2016-06-15
AGTTTTTTGGCTGCAATATTCCTTGATCGCTTCAAGATCGGCATGTTTCATTCCATTCTCGTCAACGACCCACGCGTCAGTTATCCCACGGGCGCGTAGTGCCCCACATGCGGGGGTCATTGCATCTTCTATCGAATTACAGGCCCTATCTAGTCTGGTCTCTGTACCGCCGGCCGCTCTCATGTAGAGGTAATATGGCATTTTCTCTGCCCTATTTTGACGTTCGCTTTGTTGGCGCGATCCTTGTAAAGGCCCGCCCGAAGAGAAATATCAGCGCGACCAGGCTCATGAGGGCTTGGGGTTTCCCAGGCTCGGTGAGCCTAGTGGACACCCTCAGATTCAAGTGGACTGCGGGACAAGGAGTCCGTTTGCAGAATTTTACGCCGCTCTTGAGCACGCGGCTTCCATACTGAGAGTGCGTAGCCAGTAGCGGTTGGCCGGAAAGCAGGGTGGAGCAGTCGCCAACAATTGTTCTCCCCCCGACGCTATTTCAATGTTCTTTCCTTCGGGTCCGGGCTCGGACTTGTCCGTGTGACTGTGGTGATTGCTGATCCGGCACGCACACCGAACCGAGGTCGTTCTCGACCGAGGAGGGCGTGATTTCTAATTGGGACGATCTCGAATGGCTTCGTAAGGGGTGGCCCGCCTCGCGCCATCTGGCGACGGTATCAGAGATGATTTTTACCGAGGCGGAAGCCATCTGAGTGAGGCTGGTGTACTGCTCCGTCTCGCGCTGAACTCGCTCTCCTTCGGATTGCAGAAAATCTCTTGCCTCTTGCAACTGGCCGATCGTTCTTTCGATTTCCGCAATCGATGTAGCTCCGACTTTCTGAACAAGTGGCGCAATCTCCACGTCAGTTTCGGACTCGGGCCTTGAAGGCGCCCCTGCGTGAACCAGATCGCGGGTTTCGCTTTCGATGATGCCTAAAGTTTGCAGAGCCCACTTCTCAGGTTCCATAACATCCACCTTCCCCTCCTGAAATCCTAGTTTGCACTGAGGAAGTTAGAAATGGCCCCTCATCTTCGGCCAGATCACGCCCCTCTACCTGCAATGCCGAGCGATCTAGGCACAGATCGAAGACGCCGAGGACCGTCGGCGCGAGGATGGGTTGCAGGCGGCAATGCAACAGCGGCAGTCGTCAACATGGGTGCCTTCTCATCCGGTCGTACGTAGCCACCGCCACCATGACATCGTTGCCGCAGGTGCCGGTAGCAGGCGCGTCTGCGCTTGTTCGCGCCAAGCATCGCGGTCACGTCGCATGTCCTCAAGCATCGTTTTCAACTCGGTCAGCCGCTCCTCGGCCAAGGCGAGACGGCCGCGCAACTCTGCCATCGTCTCCCTAGGAGCAGGAAACGGGTAGACACGCGCCACCTCGGCCCCGTCACTGTTGTTACCGCCGTCTTCCTTACTGCCCGCGAACAGCCGACCAGAGATTGCGCGAGTGAGTATCGTCTTGCCGCGCTCTGTCAGCCGCGCTGCTTGCCCAAGTGAGAGTGTCGTCATGTAACCCCCAACCTGCTCGGAGTGCTCAAGAGGATCACGCGATGCGGCGAGACCCGTCCCGTGACGGTGCGCACGAGACGGTTAACGATTGGTAAAGGGAGCATGTCGCCGCCATCGCCGAGCACTGCTCATGTCAGTGAGCGCGTCGCTCGCGGTTCTTCGGCAACGTCGCCATGTGCGCAACGCACCGCCAAAATTCTCGAACTTTGGACTGACGTCCCGCAGCCCAGCGACCGGATCGGCGCCTAATAGATCCAGCACGCCGAAGAATAGCATCGGGCACTCTTGTAGTCCAAAATAGCCGTCGGCTCGTAATCTGTTTTTTCTGAATCCTGCACGAGCAGATTGGTCAAATTGTCGAGAATGAGCCACTCGTCGTCTTGATAGACCGCGGCGACCATATGATCAAAGCCGTGGCGTCGATCGTGTACGGTCACGAGCCTAACGTGGTCGGCGGAGAATCCAGCTACTCGAGCCGCCGCATACTTAGCGATGGAATAAGACTTGCAATCGCCATTTCTCATCGTGATCGCTTCAAGCGGACTGGTCATGTAGCCAGGCGCGGCCCTGATCATAAGATTAATCGATCTGTTAAGGTGCCCTAGCAGAGCTTTGCCCTGATATTGGCGAGCCTCCTCGACTATTTTCATGAGCGTCGATACTGACTCACAATCGGTCTTGCTAGTAGATTCAATGCAAGCGTGAAAGTGGGCCTTATCGAGCAGCACTTTGTCCCTAAGGGATTCCCATATTTCAACGAGAGGAGCTTCATTATTCAGCTCGATCGTGTGATTTCCGAATGGATCACTCGGGCGATCATTCGCGGAGGTCGGCGACGCGAAACCAACCACAATTGCGACAACCGCTACAAATTTTGCGACATGCATAATCAGCACGCCCTCGTCGCCACACCCAGCCCGCACCGACAAGTCGGCAAGTTGTTCAGAGAGCTTAGCCACGAAGTATTCTCCATTTCATTTGGGAAACTCACAATCGCTGGTTTGTTGGTCGATGGTGAGCTATTCTATGGTCACCCATCGGCACCTTGCGTCGCTGGTTTATTGGCCTGTGCAGGGCTATTCTAAGGCGCTTGGCTCTACTACCACCCTAGGGAGGCGATCATGAAAAAACATCTCATGCCTGGGATTATCGTTGGAATGGCAGTGATAGCCACACCCGTTTCGTTCAATTGGCCGTCCGAAAACCAAGCAATCGTAACTCTTAACAGTGCTGATGCTAAAGTAGGAAAGCCATTGTCAGCGGGCAGCGTTGCTGGCGTTAAGCGGAGGCAGGAACGACGCAAGGGCCAGTAACTGATCGGACTGCGATCAGCGTAAGCGCTGGGTTTGATAACGAATGCTGAGCTATTCTAAGGATTAGCCACCGGCACATCTGCGAATGCGCTGGTGGTCAGAGGTGGAGGCACTGGCATTTGCTTCCTTGCGTCAGGTCCCTCCACCTCGCTCCTTTCTGATTAGGGAATAATCTGAACGTGTTGCTGTAAGTCACTCGATGGATTTCCCTGTCCTTGAGACGCTATGGCATCACTGGCCCCAGATCAGGAGGCCTAATCTCGATCACAGCCACATCTACAATCGTGGTGCGTCAACGACCTGATCCCCATTCGGTTGGCCGAAGCTCGCCTGCAAGCGACTGATGATCTCGGCTTTGAGGCTCCACTCGGCAACGGTCGCTTCCTCTCTCAGCCGACGATGAAGTTCTTCGGGCAGTCGCAGACAGACCAGCCAATGTCTCGACCGCCGTTCCGTCAGGGGATTACGATTATCGGGATCGGTTGGCTTATCGTCTCAAGCCTGTAACTGCTGTCAGACTTACAAACGGATCATTAGAAACAAGGCCAGGAATCCGGTCAGCAGGACAGCCGCCGGGATGAATACGGTGAACGCCAATTCTTCGAGCCCCATCTCGCCGATACTAGCAGAAAAGTAAAATATGCCTACCGTTGATACCGCTCTGATTGTTCTTGCCGGGATCGCTTTGTTCGCGGCGTTTGTAAATGGCGCCATCGGCTATGGGTTGCCGTCGTTGTGATCGAGGTCTTCATTAACGTCTACGTCCTATTCATCAATCGGGACGGCGTTCCGGCTGTACTGAAAAGGGTGTTTCCTATTCTAATCGGGCTGCTGCCCGGCATCGCAATCGGAGCCATTATTGTTGCTTCGGTTCACCCCGGCTGGGTCAAACTCGGCACCTACACGGTTATTCTGCCCCTCATCCTGATCCAGGCAGCCGGTTGGCGCAGGCCGATTCGCTCGGCATGGACAATCGGTCTCCCTTTTGGAACGGCGCTGGGCGTCTTGTATTCGGTAACGACCATCTCAGGCCCCCCCTTAGCGATTTTGTTTAATAACCAGGGTCTCGTCAAAACTGAGTTTCGAGCGGGCCTCGCATTGGTTCGCGTAGCTGAGTCGAGCGTGACGGCCATCGTTTATTACCACCTTGGGCTGTTTGTGGCCGAAAGCGAGAACATGTTTTTGGTTTTTATTCCAAGCGTTTTGGTTGGAATACCGCTAGGCGCCTATGTCATCCGACGGCTGGATGCCGAGACCTTTCGTCGGATATGCATGAGCTTTGATGCATGGGTCGTTGGATTCGGACTCTCCCGGGTGTTGATCGAACTAAATCTGATGGAGAGCCCGTGGGCCTACAGCGTTATGGCAATCACCATCCTGATAGACGCCTATTTGCTGTACATATTTTTCACCCGCAACCGGCCGGACGATTCGCCGAGCGTGCTCGCTATCGCCGACGAAGCGATCGAGCGAAGATGCCCTTTGCTGCGGGGCGCAAGTCCGGATGGCACGGAGCTGCCGATTCCGGTGTCCGCTCTTCGGTCGCTAACGGGGGTAAAGCGGACAACCCTGACTTGATGCTCGCCAATCCGCTATGCTGCCACTCTGGCTAGGGTCAGCGGATGCCATTCGATCGGCTTGGAAGGCGCGAGTTCATCACGCTGCTCGGCGGCACAGCGGTTGCGTGGCCGCTTGCGGCGCATGCGCAGCAGTCGGCGAGGCTGCCGACCATCGGGTTCTTGGGTGCGAATACACCTTCCGCCCAGAGTCAATGGACCGCCGCCTTTGAGCGGCGTTTGCGCGAGCTTGGCTGGATCGAAGGTCGCAATGTCGCGATCGAGTATCGCTGGGCGGAGTCACGCTTCGAACGTTCACCCGAAATCATCGCCGAATTTATTCGACTTAAGGTCGATGTAATTGTTACGCACGGAACCGTAAACGTCGTCGCAGCGAAGGCGGCGACGTTGGTCATTCCGATCGTATTCGCAGCGGTGGCGGATCCGGTCGGCAACAACCTCGTCGCTGGTCTGGCGCGACCGGGCGGCAACGTCACTGGCCTGTCGGCCCAGATACCCGATCTTGCCGGCAAGCGTCTCGAACTCTTGCGTGAAATTATCCCCGGTCTACGCCGGTTGGCGATAATGGCCAATGGCGGTAACCCCGCCGCCATGCAGGACTTGCCCGAGGTTCAAGCAATCGCGGGCCCACTCGGCCTTGAGGTCATCACGCGCGATGTCCGGCGTGCGGAGGATATCGCGCCCGCGTTTGATTCGCTCAAGGGCCGCGTAGAGGCACTTTATGTTCCGCCCGACCCGCTCTTCACCACCAACCGGGTTCGGTTCAACACTTTGGCGCTGAACGCGCGATTGCCGACGATGCACGGTACTCGCGAGCAGGTCGACGCGGGAGGCCTGATGTCCTATGGGTCAAACCAGACGGACCTGTTCCGGCGCGCCGGTGACTATGTCGACAAAATTCTGCGCGGAGCGAAGCCAGGCGACTTGCCGGTCGAGCAGCCGACCAAGTTCGATCTCATCATCAATCTGACGGCCGCCAAGTTGCTCGGTCTTGAAATTCCTCCGACGTTGCTCGCCCGCGCCGACGAGGTGATCGAATAGGCCGAATATCGGCTTGTGGGAGCATCGCGACGAATGTGACAGCGGAGGAAAATCATGTCACCCATCTCTTACGGAAGTGGCATTGGACGGCGCGACTTTTTTTGCAGTGGCGGATCGGCGATTTTTGGCAGCCTCGTCGCCGCACTGTTGGGAGGCGCTAAGCCGGCACGAGCGCAGACAATCTCCGGCAACGTACCCGAGGTCGACCGAGCCACCGTTCGCGTAGTGACCGATAATTACCACTTCGCCCTCAGCCCAAGCGGCAAGATCGGCGATGTTGAGGTTGGGCGGGTTGTATTTCCGTTATCGGACCAGCCGCCGGAAAAGGTGTTGCTGAGCGAATTCGGCCTCTCGATGCACCTTGAGACCCAGCGCGGGAACGAGACGCGAAACGTTCTGATCGACTTCGGCTATTCCTCACCGACACTGCTTAACAACCTTGACATCCTCGGCATCGATCCGGCCAAGCTCGACGCCATGGTGTTAAGTCACGGCCATTACGATCACTTCGGCGGGATGGTTGGATTCCTCAGGGCGACCCAGGGAAAGCGCAAGCCGAAGCTGCCGCTCTATATCGGCGGCGAGGAATGCTTCTGTTCACGTCAGTTTACTGCCGGACCGACACCACTCAATTTTGGCGCACTCGATCGCAAGGCAATCGCGGAGGCGGATCTGGTCGTCACTACTGCCGAAGGACCGGCGGTGATCGCCGATCATGCCTTCGTCACAGGTCACATCCCGCGGGCGACGTTCGAAAGGGTGCTATCGCCAACCCGGATGAAAGTCGGAGTCGACAACGGTCTCGGCTGCTTCCCCGACAAGATGCCGGTGGACCGCCGTCCGATCGATTGGGCTCCGGACGAGTTCGACCACGAGATTTCGACCTGTGTCAACGTCAAGGGACGCGGACTGGTGGTCATGACCTCCTGCGGGCACCGCGGCGTGGTGAACTCGGTGAAGCAAGCGATGACGGTGTCGGCCCTGCAAAAGGTCCACGCGGTCCTCGGAGGTTTCCATTTGGCGCCGCATAACGAGGACTATGTCCGGCAGACCATCAAGGGACTGGTCGATCTCGACATCGACCATATCGTCCCGATGCATTGCACGGGCGAACCATTCTACGAGATTCTCAAGGCAGAATTGCCGAAGAAGGTGATCCGGTCATACACCGGCACTAAGCTCGTGTTCGGCGCCTGACAGCAGCCGCTGCCGCTGTTTTCGGGCCCGGAGATTCCGATCGCGGCGGGCGACCACGATCAGGGATGCCTTTGAGCCCAAGCGAGCTGCCGCCGCGCCGCAATCGCAGCCTCGCTTTTGCGGCTCTCCTACAGGTTTCTCGAAGCACGCGGAGCACTGCATGAGACCATCCTTGACGACTGAAGGGGCCCGGCGAAAAGTCACCTGTCCGGAGAACCGCATGGCCGCACTCGGGACTAACAGCCGATCGGTGAGCGAGGCTGGGATGGTTGGGGTGGTGGATCTGGTCTGATGCGGAAAACCTATGGACCGGGATATCCGCGCACGTTGGGCGCGCTGATGGCATGGTCCGGGCTGGACCCGGAGGCACCGGCGGTGACCGACGCCGCCGGCACGCTGGACCGGCGCGCCTTCCAAAACCGCGTGCTGCGCTTGGCCGCAGGGCTGCGCAGAGGGGGTGTGGGTTCGGGCTCTCGGGTGGCGCTGTGGCTGCCGAACGGGAGCGGCTACCTCGCCGCAATCTTTGCCTGCGCTCGGCTTGGTGCGCTTGCCATCCATATCAATACACGCTTTCGGAAGGCGGAAGTGGGCAACCTGCTGCGTCGGTCGCGCGCAGTCGCTCTGGTGACACAATGGGGATTTCCGCCCGTCGATTTCTCGGCGATTTTCGCCGCCCTGCCCGTGGAGGATCGCGCCGGGCTGGGCTGCGTGCTTGGACTGCAGCTGCCTCCGGGCATGACGCAGCTCGCTGGCCTGCCGGTATTGTCGCTGGATGGTGACGCAGCCGACGCTGGGCCGGACGAAGCGGCTGGGGAGAAGCCGTGCCTGACATTCACCACCTCGGGCACCACCGGTGGGCCAAAACTGGTCCTGCACGATCAACAAGCCATCGCCGGGCATGCCGCCGACGTCGCGCGTCATATCGGACTGGGTGCGCCGGATGCAGTTCTACTCGCGGCGGTGCCATTCTGCGGCACGTTCGGCAATGCCGCGGCGATGGCCGCGATCGCCGGCGGCGCGCATGTCGTGTGCCTCGCACAGTTCGACGCTCAGGCAGCGGTCAGGCTGATCCGTCAGCACCGGGTCACCCACGTGATCGGCGGCGACGATATGTTCGGCCGCATCGCGGCTGCGTCCGGCGGGCGTCGGTTCGACTCGGTGCGCTTCTCGGGTTTCGCCGCGTTCTACTCCAGCGCCGCCGCCTCAATCGCCGCAGCGGAGGCGGCGGGCATGCAGCCGCATGGCCTCTACGGCAGTTCGGAGGTGCAGGCGTTGTTCTCGGTCTCGGAGGGCGAGAACCGCCTGCTCGGTGGGGGCGTACCCGTGAGCATTCAGGCGCGGCTTGCGGTACTCGATCCGAAGACCGGCAACACGCTGCCATCCGGCGCGTCCGGCGAGCTATGGATCGATGCACCGTCTCGCTTCATCGAGTATCTGGAAGATCCGGCGGCAACCGAACGGGCGATCGACACTGATGGCATGTTCCGCACCGGTGATCTCGCCCGGTTGGCCGGCACTAGCTTCGTCTATGAGGCGCGGATTGGCGATGCCATGCGCCTCGGTGGATTCCTGGTTAGCCCCGAGGAAATCGAGGCTGTCATTCAGGCGCACCCTGGCGTGGCGGGTGTACAGGTGGTGGCCTCAAGGGGAGGGGCCGATCCCGTGCCGGTGGCCTTCGTTCGGCCGGCCGCCGGGACGGAGCTGGACGAGACGGCCTTGCGGGCGCGTTGCCTGGAACAGTTGGCGCGGTTCAAGGTCCCGGAGCGGATCGTGGTGGTGGAAGCGTTCCCGATCGTCGACAGCCCGAACGGCCCTAAAGTGCAGAGGGTACGCCTACGCGAGATGGCCGAGCTGCTATTGCGGGAACAGCGGCACAACCAGTTACGCGATGTCCCTATAGGATTGTCGCAAAGCTAGCCGTTAAAGTTGGTTGTTCAGGAGTATGCGGCTGGCGTCCCTAGAGACCCGGCCGTCGGGAGGTGACGATGAAGAGATCAGCTGCTATCGCGACCGCCGCCGCGCTGCTGCTCGCGTGCGCATTCGCTGCACAGGCCCAGGAAAAGGTTTCCGACGGAGTGGTGAAAATCGGCATGCTCGAGGACATGTCGAGCATCTACGCGGATATCACCGGCGTCGGCGCGGTAACCGCCGCCAAGATGGCGGTGGAAGATTTCGGCGGAAAAGTGCTGGGCAAGCCGATCGAAGTCATCGCCGCGGACCATCAGAACAAGCCGGATATTCTTTCGGCCACGGCCCGGGAATGGTTCGACACCCAGCACGTCGACGCGCTCTTGGATGTCGCCGCCTCGGCGACCGCGCTCGCCGCTATCGAGCTCGCCAAGGCCAAGAACAAGATCGTCGTCCTCAATGGACCGGGCGCGACGCGCATCACCAACGAGGCATGTACGCCGGTCTCCATCCACTACACCTATGATAATTACGCGCTCTCCCATGGCACCGGAGCCGCCATCGTCAAAGCAGGCTACGACACTTGGTTCTTCCTTACCGCCGATTATGCCTTCGGCCACGACCTTGAGGCGGTCACGGCCGCCGTCGTCAGAACGGGTGGCGGGAAGGTGCTCGGCAGCGTGCGGATCCCAATCAATACTCTGGATTTCTCCTCGGCGCTGCTGCAGGCGCAATCCTCCAAAGCCAAGGTGATAGGGCTCGCAAACGCCGGCGCCGACACCACCAATTCCATCAAGCAGGCGGCCGAGTTCGGCATCGTGCGCGGCGGGCAGAAACTGGCGGGATTGCTCGTCTTCATCAACGACATCAACACCCTTGGCCTGGAGGCGGCCCAAGGCATGCTGCTTACCAACGCCTTCTACTGGGACCGAAATGAGGAGTCGCGCGCCTGGGCGCAGCGCTATTTCCAGCGCATGAACAAGATGCCGAACATGACGCAGGCTGGGATCTATTCGGCCACCACGCACTATCTCAAAGCCGTGGAGGCCGCCGGTACGGACGCGACCCAGCCGGTGATGGAGAAGATGCGCTCAACACCGATCAACGACTTCTTCGTCAAGAACGGAAAGATCCGAGAGGACGGCCGGATGGTGCACGAGATGTACTTGTACGAGGTCAAGAAGCCTGCGGAATCCAAGGGGGCATGGGATTATTACAAGCTTGTCGCCACGATCCCGGCGGACCAGGCATTCCAGCCGTTGTCGGAATCCAAATGCCCGCTAGTGAAGAAGGCGCAGTAAGCGTAGACTTTTGGTGCGGCCGCATAACCCGTCGGGCGATTCGTGCGCAGCCTTACAGCGTGGTCTGCGTGCCAAGGATCACTGTGGCTTGGGAGGAGAAAACCCCGCCGTTGCCGTGCGCCAGCGCAACTTCGCAATTTTTCACCTGACGCGCGCCGCACTCGCCGCGCAGTTGACGCACCGCTTCGGTCAAAAGGAACAGACCGTACATGCCCGGGTGACAATACGACAGTCCGCCACCATTGGTGTTGACTGCGAGGCTGCCGTTGGAACCGATGCGCCCGCCGCTCACGAAAGCACCGCCCTCGCCTTTCTTGCAAAAGCCGAGGTCCTCCAAGAACAGGATGGTGTTGATAGTGAAGGCGTCATAGAGCTCGACGGCGTCGATGTCGGCCGGGCCGAGCTTGGCCATTGCGTAAGCGGCCTTTCCAGCGGTCAGCGCGCCGGTCACCGTGAGGTCCGGCATGCTGGAAATGCTGGCGTGGGTAACCGACTGGCCGCAGCCCAGCACATAGGCGGGCGCCTTCCTGAGTGATTTGGCGCGTTCAGCCGATGTGACGACGATCGCGCCCCCTCCATCGGTGACTAGGCAGCAGTCCCGCACCGTGAACGGATAGCTCACCATGCGTGACGAAAGCACGCCCTCGATGGTCAGCGGCTTCTTCTCCCACGCAGCCGGGTTAAGCAACGCCCATTCGCGCGCTGCCACCGCGACGGCAGCAAGCTGCTCGCGGGTTGTGCCGAACTCATGAATGTGTCGCGAAGCGGCGAGCGCATAGGCACTGGCCGGTAGGAATGGCTTGAAGGGCGTTTCGTAGGGATTGACCTCGCGCACAGACGCCTGCTTGCGGCCGACGCTGCGTTGGGTGCTGCCGTAGGCAATGACAGCGACGTTGCAGAGACCAAGCCCAATCGCGCCCATGGCATGGGCCACGTGATATTCGAACGACGAACCTCCGACGATGGTCGAGCCGAGGAATGACGGATTGACGCCGAGATATTCAGCGAGCGCGAGGACGGACAGGCGGCTCTGGGTAGTTGCCGAAAATAGGCCGTCGACGTCCTTCAAGTTCAGACCGCAATCGTCGAGCGCCCGCTTGGCGCCTTGCGCCATCAGGTCGATGACGGACATTCCGTCCGCCACTTCGCCAAGGTCGGATTCAGCCACCCCGACAATCGCCGCGCTGCCTCGCTTGAGCCCGTCCATCACGCCCCCTCCACGGGAGCAAAGACGGGCTGTGGCGGCTCCTCGCCGCCAGGCTGATGCACGCGAAAGTGTACGCGCTGCCCGATGCGTACCTGCTCCGGCGCGATGTCTTCCACCCGGCTCATCAGGCGGAAGCCTTCGTCGCAATCGATCAACGCAACATTGAACGGCTTGCCCTCGATGGGATGCACGACCGTGGTGGCGTAGACCGTTCCGAGCCCTTTACTGATGCGCCATTCTAGCCGATCACTGCCAGTGAAGGGACAAAGCATGCGCGGGTAAAAGACGGCGCGTCCCGCCTCGGGGCTGAACTGATAGGCCAGCTCACCGCGCGCGAGATGATCGAGATAGGTCTTGAGCGGGGGGTCCTGGTTGCTCGGCATGCGTGTCAGTATCCCGAGATTACAGCCGAAAAGGTTTTGTAGCGCTGTAGCAACGGGGCGATCAACTGTGGTTTGTAATTCTCACGCTCGCGCGACCACAATCGTGCAACTGCCGGCGAGTTGTTCAAGATGATGATCGGTATCAACATGGTGCATGTGCCCTATCGCGGCGGCGGCCCCGCACTGACCGAGTCGTGCCAAATTCGGACAACAGGCTTGGCCCCGGAGAAACGTCACCGCAACGCAGCGATTATGCCTGCTCCTGGAGGACGTCCGCGACTGAATGTGCTCACCGCGAACCTGACCGGTTTCGACCCATCTCGAACATCGGCCGTCACCCAACCAGATATGCCCGAGGCCACTCGCGTCCGTCTTCCAAAGCGCTGGTCTTCGCCATTACGATGCCTTCTCCCGAGCCGGAGCCCCGCGAAACTGATATTCAGGCTCAGAGGACCGCCTCGGCGATCACCCGCAGCGCTTCCGTGTTGACGTTGCCGCTGAGCAGCATGGAATCGACGTGCCGCTGTTTCCCCGCATCCTTCCAAGCCTGCAGCCGGTCGCGAATGCGATCAGCCGAACCCACGAACGCAATCTCATCGACCAGAGCATCGGGCACAGCGGCTACCGCCTCCGCCTTGCGGCCGGCGAGGAAAGCATCTTGGATCCGAATTGCCGCCGCCTCGTACCCCAGGCGCTTTGCAGCGTCATTGTAGAAATTCTTGTCGCGGGCGCCCATGCCGCCGATATAGAGCGCCAGGTTCTGTTTGATCGGTAGGCGGGCCTCATCGAGGTCGTCACCCATCGAGATCGGCACGAATGGGCAGACATCGTAAGTCGCCAGGCTCTTTTGATTGCCGCTCTTGGCGAAGCCAGCGTTGAGGTGCGGCTCGAACAGCTCGAAGCGTTGCGGGTTCATAAATCTAGGGAACATGCCATCCGCTACCTCGGCGGAATTGCGGATGCTCGCTGGTGCGATACTGGCGGTATATATCTTCATCTTTGGATTGCCGTGCATGATGCTCTTCAGCGGCTTGCCAAGTCCGGTCGCGCCCGGACCGGCGAAGGGGATCTGGTAGTGCTCGCCTGCGTAGGTCAGCGGCTCATTGCGCTCGAGTATCTTGCGGATGATTTCAATGTACTCGCGGGTGCGCAGGAGTGGCTTGCCGTAAGCGACACCGTGCCAGCCCTCCACCACCTGTGGGCCGGACGGCCCGATACCAAGGACAAAGCGACCGCCTGAGAGCGCATCGAGCGTCATCGCAGTCATCGCCGTCATGGCGGGCGTGCGTGCCGGCATCTGCATTATCGCAGTGCCTACCTTGATCCTCGTCGTCCGCGCCAGCACCCACGCGGCGGGGGTGACGGCGTCCGAACCATAAGCCTCCGAGGTCCAGACCGAATCAAAGCCTAGTCGCTCGGCTTCCAGCACGCGGTCGATAGGCAATGACATATCGGCACCGGAATAGGGGAGCACGATACCGAGTTTCATGATGTTATCCGTTTGATCTTGGCACTGACGTAAACCGAACCATCGTGAGGCCTCACGGCCCGACCGACGCAAAGAGCTATTGCAAACGTCTGTCGGATTCGGATCCGTCGCGGGCTCTGTGGGATAATGCGTCGGTCGGCGTCACGCAACGTGTCACCGCATCCGGTCGGCCAGCGGCAAATGCTTCCGTCAACAAGGACTCCGCTATATTGCTGACCGCTTTGGCCATGCACGAGCACCTCGCGATAGGCAGGACTGTCGTACCAAGCCCTTGCGGCAGCCAGAGGGGTCTGTGGCCTAGTTGGCAGCGCACCGGAAGACAGCGACCTACGGGCCGGGCCGACCCATGTCCGCAGTTGGGAGTCGAACGGACTAAGCGCGGACGTCGCCTTTGGGCCGTTCATGACCCGAACCGGTCATTGTCCAGGTTCTACGACCGCGCCGCAAAATGACCACCGTGCCATCACAGGCGTGATAATCTCAACCGAGTTTGGCTGGGTCATTCGCCTGGAAGGCCTACATGAGGCGGCGCGAGTTCATCACGCTTATCGGCGGGGCGGCGGCGTGGCCGCTCGCGGCGCGCGCGCAGCAGCCGGGCGAGCGAGTGCGGCGCATCGGCTGCTGATTGCCAATGGCCCTGCTCGCGACCAATCATTTTTTCTGCGTTTGCTGCTGGAGAACCCTTTCGCCGCGCAGCGTATGCTCGCGCAGCGACTCGTAGATGGGCGCATTGCGCAGCAGGGTCGGCACCAGCATGGCAGCAAAGCATGCTACGAGCATCGGCAGTAACATCGTCACATTGGCGGTCATCTCAGTAACGAGCACAATACCGGTCAGCGGGGCGCGCACTACGCCGGTGAAGAAGGCGGCCATCCCGACGACGGCAAATCCTTCTGCCTGAATGTCCAGGTCAGGGAATGCCAACCGGCAGAGAAGTCCGAGGAACAAGCCGAGCTGCGCGCCAAGCGCGAGCATGGGTGCGAACAGCCCGCCCGGAGTTCCGGCGGCGTATGATACCGTGCCGAGCCCGAAGCGGAGTAGAAAAACCAACGGAAGCACGGAGAGCGTCTCCGCCCCGACGAGCGAGCGCTGGGTGATCGCATCGCCTCCGCCGACCACGCTCGGGGCGAACCATGCGAGTGTCCCGACCGCCGCGCCGATCAGCCCCGCGCGCAGTTCCACGGATAATCGACCCAACCGCTCCGCTGCCGCGATGGTTTCGAGTAGTGCGCGGTTGTAGGCGATTGCCGCGAGACCAGCCACAGCACCCAGCACGAAGAAGAGCGGCGTCGCTTCGACGCTGGCATAGGCAAGCGCATCGACATGGAAATCAGGCGCATCACCGAGAAACATGCGCGCCACCGCGATGGCCGTCGCCGATGCACCGAGCGCCGCGACCGCGATACGGAGCTCGAACCGCCGCACAAGCTCCTCCAGCACGAAAACCGCGCCCGCCATCGGTGCGTTGAAGGCGGTGGCAAGGCCGGCACCCGCACCGGCCGCAAGCAGCACCCTGCAATCTGGCCACTTGCGGCGGCAGGCTTTTCCGACAAGGTGGGCAACGCTCGTCCCCATCTGCACGCTCGGGCCTTCGCGACCGAGCGCAAGCCCGGAGCCGATTGCGAGCACACCGCCGCAGAATTTCACCCAGATGAGGTGAAACGGCGCTTGCGGGATTTCCTCGTTCAGCACGGCCTCGACATGGGGGATGCCGCTTCCCGATGCCTGAGGAGAGAATCGGCGGACCAGCCAGGCCGCTATCAAGGCCGCGGCAGCACAAGTCACCACAACGATCAAAAATCCTGCAAGCTTTTCGCCCTGTGCCCAAGCGACCAGCGCATCACGCAAACGGTCCGCTTGTTGGAGCGTAAGCCGGAAGATCACTCCCACAAGCCCCGCTGCCGCGCCGACGATGAGCGCCAGTAGCGCGAGCACGAGCAGGCTGCCGTGGCCCTCCGCGGCGTATGACGTGTTGGTCATCGGGGGGCGTAAATCGTGGCAAGAAGGCGCGACAACCGCCGCGCGTTCAATTGTAGGCCGCTGAGGCGAGGGGATGGCCGTGCAAACCCCAGAGGAACGCCGATGCCGCGCTGCACATTGATGACTGATTCTCGATCGATCTCAGCGAACCGATTTTGCGGCAGAGCACCATTCATCAGAAACTCAGCCAGGGCGTTCATGGTCGTCGCGTGAGCAGTCACGCTCGGCGGAGGCCCCGATCACTTGCATTGCCGATTTTGGCGCGCCCGCTGCGAGCGGCCATGCTGCCGCGCCGCCAATGAGCGTGATGAACGCGCGCCGGTCGCGGCAGGGACGCCCTTTACTGGGCGCCCCCCGCGCAGATCCGTACAGGCGGCTTTCCCGCATACGGCTCTTACCTCGGGTCATAACGGCAAATGTTTGCCGTATGCGTTCCAGCGGCATCCTGTACCTAATGCGGCGTGGGCGGTATCATCAGGTTAGTTGGCAAAATAGCTCCGTTTTGCGGAGCCAGGAAGCGGCTCGGACTTTGGCAGGCCCCAAGTGCTAGAAATAGGACAAAGAGAAGCAGCAATTTCATGTTCGGGTCCTTCGCGTCACCAAGCAAACGGCGCGCCCGCCTGATCTCTTCGCTCATGGTCCTAATGGCAACGGCGGGATGTGGCCGAGCGTGCGCAGTTTCGCGGCGCTGCCGGGATCGGGTTTCACGATCACCATGCCTCCCTCCTCCGGCGTCACCCCGGTCAACGGCAGGATGTTGGCGCCGTGCGTC
>WNFU01011325.1_pt1 | contig 15672 bp, 17 predicted proteins | sample 5400121 | NCBI WGS metagenome assembly WNFU01 (sample SAMN13153360, study PRJNA577476) | soil metagenome | isolation source: 100 cm soil or saprolite under grassland replicate 1 | place: USA:California | collected 2016-06-15
CCCATCTATGCCGCGGGAGAGTCGGACGGGGTCCTGTACCTGGCCACCCGGTACGTCGAGGGGGAGGACCTCGGAGTGATGCTCGCTCGAGAGGGCAGCCTCGCTCCTGCGCGGGCAGGGTCGATCCTGGAACAGGTGGCCTCCGCCCTCGACGCGGCCCACTCGCGGGGCATCCTGCATCGCGACGTCAAGCCGGGGAACGTCCTGGTGGCCTCGGGCCCGGAGGTGGCCGAGCACGCCTTTCTCACCGACTTCGGCCTCGCCAAGCTCGTGGAGGCCGAGTCCGCCCTCACCCGGACCGGGCAGTTCATGGGGACCTTGAACTACGCGGCCCCCGAGCAGATCGTGGGGACGAACGTGGACCGGCGGGCCGACGTGTACTCGCTGGGGTGCGTGGCCTATCACTGCCTGACCGGCGACTACCCCTTCGCCCGGGACTCCGAGGCCGCCGTAGTGTACGCCCATCTGTCACAGGACCCGCCCCGAGCCTCCGAACGCCGCCCCGAGTTGCCCGCCGGGCTCGACGGCGTCATCGCGAAAGCGATGGCCAAGGACCCAGAGGAGCGGCACCCCACGGCCGGGGAGTTCGTGGGGGCTCTCCAGGCGGCCCTCTCGGTGCCGGCGGGCGCCGGCTCGACCCCACCGCCCCGCCCGGAGTCCCACGGAGGACGGGCGGCGACGACAGTCTTCATCGGGCGAGACCGGGAGCTGGAAGAGCTTCTGGGTGGGCTTCACGAGGCCGAGGCCGGACGGGGACGCCTGTTCTTTCTGGCCGGGGAGCCGGGGATCGGGAAGAGCCGCCTCGCCGGAGAGCTGGCCACCAGGGCCGGTGAGCAGGGGGCTCGCGTCGTGTGGGGGCGGTGCTGGGAGGATGGAGGAGCGCCCGCGTTCTGGCCGTGGATCCAGTGCCTGCGCTCGTACCTCCGTGATGCGGAGGGGGAGGCCGAGCCCGAGCTCGACGCGGACGGCACCGGGTTGCTGGCCGAGCTGGTCCCGGAGCTCGGCCGGGGCACTCCCCCTCCCTCCACGCCTGCCCTGGAGCCGCGGGCCGCTCGGTTCCGCCTCTTCGACGCGGTCACGTCGTTCCTCCTCGAGGCCGGACGGTCGAGGCCACTCCTGGTGGTGCTCGACGACCTCCACGCAGCGGACGCGCCGTCCCTGGCGCTCCTGACTCACGCGTCGCGGGCCATCGAGGAGGGGCCGGTCATGATGCTGGGCTGCTACCGGGACACCGAGCTCGGGCCGGGGCATCCCCTGACATCGGCCCTCGGCGACATCGCCCGCCAGGGAGCCGCCTCCCCCATCTCGCTCGGGGGGCTGTCCGGTGACGAGGTGGCCCGGTACCTGGAGGCAGAGACGGGATCTCCTGCGGACGCTTCGGTGGTCGAGTTGGTGCAGAGACAGGCGGAGGGGAACCCTCTGTTCGTGGGGGAAGTGGCCCGAGTGCTCCTCCGCCAGGAGGACGTCCCGGCACGGGCGCCTCTTCCCCGTGGCGTCGGCCAAGCCATCGAGCGACGCCTCGGCCTGATCTCGCCTCGCTGTCGGGAGCTCCTGACCGCGGCATCGGCCTTCGGGCGGGACGTGGAGCTCGTGCCCCTGGCCAGGCTCGTCGAGCCCGATCGCGAGGAGGCGCTGAAGCTCCTGGACGAGGCCGTTCGGGCCCGTCTCCTGGAAGAGGTGCCGGAAGGAATGGGAAGGTGGCGGTTCGCCCACGGGCTGGTCCGCGACGCTCTGTACGCCCAGCTCGCACCGAGCGACCGGATGAGGCTCCACGGCAGGGTCGGCTCCGTCCTCGAGGCCCTGTACGCAAGCGACCCGGAGCCGCATGTGGCCGAGATCGCGCACCACTTCGCCCGGGCAGCACCGGTCGGCGATCCGGCCCTGGCGGTCGACTACGCGAGGCGAGCCGGCAACCGAGCCCTGCATCTTCTGGCTCACGAGGAGGCGGCCCGCCTGTTCGAGACGGCCCTCGGTGCCCTGGACCTCCAGGAACAGGTGGACCCGGCCGAGCGGTGCGATCTCCTGCTCGCCCTCGGCGAGGCCCGGTCTCGGGCGGGCCAGCGCCCCGCCTACAAGGAGGCGTTCCTGGGTGCGGCCGACGTGGCTCGACGTCACGGAATGGCGGAGCGATTGGCGGCGGCGGCGCTCGGTTACGGGGGCCGGGCCGTGTGGGCCCGGCCGGGAGGAGATGCCCACCTGATCCCGCTCCTGGAAGAGGGCCTTGAGGCCGTGGGAGACGCCGATCAGGTCCTGCGGGCCCGGCTCCTGGCTCGTCTGGCCGGAGCGCTCCGGGACGAGCCGTCACCCCAGCGGCGTGACCGCCTGAGCACGGACGCGGTCGAGCTGGCCCGCCGAACGGGGGACATCGGGGCGCTGGCCTGGGCACTCGCGGCCAGACGACTGGTCCTGTGGGGTCCGGGTGAGCCGGACGAGGCGCTCGCCGTGTGTGACGAGCTGGTCCGTCTGGCCCAGGAGTCCCGCGACCCGGAACGCATCGTGGAGGCGCACACGCTTCGCCTGGAATCTCGGCTCACGGTAGGCGACATGGCCGGGGTTCGAGAGGACATCGCGCGAGCGGCCGGCGCGGCGGACGCGCTCCCCCTTCCCTCGGTCCGGTGGCACATCCTGATCCATCGCTCCGAGCTGGCCCTGTTGGAGGGTCGATTCGACGACGCCGAGGGCCTCGTGGCCCAGGGACGGGACGAGACGAGCTGGGACGAGACCGGGGACGCCTGGGGCGGCCTGGTCGCACAGGAGTTCATCCTGTTCAAGGAACGAGGACGGGTCGCTGACATCGTCCACGAACTGGAGAAGGTCGCTCAGCAGGACCCGGGCAGCAGGCCACTGTTCCGCTGCCTGTTCGCTGATGCCCTGGCGGAGCTGGGACGGGACGGTGAGTCCAGGGCAGCGTTCGAGTCATTGGCCGTGGGCGACTTCGCGGGCATACCGCGCGACGTGGCGTGGATGCTGTCCATCGCCCTGCTGTGCGGCGTCGCAGCCGCCCTGGGAGACGCTCCGAGGGCGGAGAGGCTGCATGAGCTCCTGTCGCCGTTCGAGGAGCTGAACGTGATCGGCCCCCACGAGTTCAGCGCCGGCGCCGCTGCCCGGTATTTGGGGCTGGCCGACGAGGCGCTGGGGCGCCACGAGGAGGCCCTGGACCACCTGGAGCGGGCCCTCCGGATGAACGAGCGGATGGGGGCTCGTCCCTGGATCGCCCACACTCAGCACGATCTGGCGAGGCTGCTCCTCGGGACCGGCGACCCCGAGGACCCCGAGGACCGGGAACGTGCGGCCGGGCTGGTCGCGGAGGCCCTGGCGACGGCCCGCGAACTCGGCATGACGGCGCTCGAGGGGAAGCTCGCCGTCCTGCTCGATGTGGAGCCGGCGGCGCGGAAGCCGGATCGGGCGCAGAAGCGGAGCATCTTCCGCCGGGAGGGCGAGTACTGGTCCATCGCCTTCGAGGGCGACGCCTTTCGCCTCCACGACTCGAAGGGGCTGCATTACCTGGCCCGGCTGCTGGCCGCGCCGGGCCGGGAGACCCATGCCCTGGATCTCGTGGGGGGCGAGGAGGGTTCCGAGCCCGAGCGAGCCGCCATCGGCGACGCCGGTGAGGTCCTCGACACCCGGGCCAAGGCGGCCTACCGCCGCCGGCTGGACGAGCTTCGTGAGGAGCTCGAGGAGGCGGAGTCGTGGAACGATCCCGAGCGGGCCGCCCGGGCCCGCGAGGAGATGGAGTTCCTGGCTCGAGAGCTGGCCGGGGCGGTCGGCCTGGGCGGAAGGGATCGCAGGGCAGCCTCGGCCGCCGAGCGAGCCCGGGTGAACGTGACCCGAGCCATCAAGGCCGCCCTGGGCCGTATCGCCGAGCACTCGCCCGCCCTCGGGCGCCACCTTGACACCACCATCCGGACCGGCACGTTCTGCTCCTATTCGCCGGATCCGCGCGTGCCGGTGAACTGGCAACTCTGAGATTCCCTCGCCCCGTTCAGGCCGAATGAACGGCCGTTCCGTCGATCCTCACGCCTCTGGGGTGACGGCGAGATCCGGGGGGCGGGCTCCCGGGCCGGACGGGAAAGGAGGGGACGATGAGCGGACGAATCGCTCGGTCCCTGAGGGGAATCGTGACGGTGGGGCTGGCGCTCCTCGTCGTGGCAGGACCGGCCACCGCCGCGCTGGCGGACGGCGGCCAGGATCGCGTCCTCGGATCGACCTCGGAACGGCCGGGGTTCGGGGACCGCATCGGGTACACGCAGAGCGACCCGGCGACCGGCGAGCGGCCGGGGTTCGGTGACCTCATCGGCGCGCCGGACCACCCGGCGGTCGTGTCGGAGCGACCCGGGTTCGGGGATAGGATCCAGCCGGCCCGGCCGGGGTTCGGGGACCGCATCGTCCCCAAGCCGGTGCATGCCCAGGCTCCGCAGCCCGTCCCCGTGTCGGCGCCCGCGCCGACGTCATCGACAAATTGGACCCTGCTGGGGCTCCTGGCGGGAGCGCTGGCGCTGGCGGTGGCCGCGACGGCCACCATGGTTCAGCGGCGGCGCAGGACACCGGCGATCTGAGCCCGCCCCCGGGACGCCGGCCACCCGGCGTCCCACCGAGAGAGGGCCGCCTTCGGGCGGCTCTCTCTCGCTATCCGAGCACGCCCTGGTAGGCCTCGGGCTTCAGCGTGGCGATGTAGGGGAGGTTGCGGAAGCGTTCTCCGAAGTCGAGGCCGTAGCCCACCACGAACTCGGGCGGGATCTCGAAGCCCTTGTACTTGATGGAGACGGGGACCTGGGCCATCCCCACCTTCTCCATGAGCGCGCACACCTCGAGGGTGGCCGGGCGGCGCGTCCGGAGGTTCTTCAGCAGGTAGTTGAGCGTCAGCCCGGAGTCCACGATGTCCTCGACCAGCAGGACGTTGCGGCCCTCGATCTCGTGGTCCAGGTCCTTCAGGATCCGTACCACCCCGGACGTCTTCGTGGCCGCGCCGTAGGACGACACGGCCATGAAGTCGAACTCGAGCGGCAGCCGGACGTGGCGCGACAGGTCCGCCATCATCACGAACGCGCCCTTGAGCACGCCCACCAGCAGGAGGTCATGGCCCTGGTAGTCGCGGGTGATCTCCTCACCCAGGCGGCGTACGGTGGCCTGGATCTCCTCGCCGGAGATGAGGATCTTCTCGATGTCCGCTTCGTGGTCGGGCACGTGAGCGAGAAGTCTAGGCAGCGCAGCGTCGATCCGCGAACGGGAAACGGGATCAGCGATCTGTACGTCCATTGGACTCCCCCCTCAGCTGGGACTGGCGGGCCCGGGGGAAGATCGGGCGATTCGAACATACTCCTTGTCCCGCGTCGCGATCAATCCCTCAGACAGGTGACGCCTCCGCCCGGGGCGGCCACGCGCCAGGTCGATGACGGCCCGGACGGTCTCACGGTCCGGGTGGACGCCGAACTGCCACACCGCGAGCTGGACGACGCGGCCGCCCACGGCCTGGGGAAGCTCCGAGAGGCTCTTCGCTCGGATGGAGCACCCGGACGCGTCGCCCTCGGCCAGGTCCCGGTAGGCGCTGAGGCCTTGACGGAACAGCTCGTCGGCATCGTCGCGGAGGAGATCGGCGGTCCGGGCCAGCGTCGAGCGGACATCACGCCCCGTCACTCGCTCCAGGGCCGGGATGACGTCGAGCCGGATGGCGTTTCGCAGGAATCGCGGGTCGAGGTTCGTGGGGTCCCGTCGCGGGCGGAGCCGGAGCGCTGCGACGAATGCCTCGACCTCGCTGCGACGGACCTCGAGCAGGGGCCGGACCTTGTGGCGTCCCTCCCTCATCGGCATGCCGGCCACGAAGTGAAGCCCGCCCCCGCGGATCATGGCCAGCAGCACGGTCTCGGCCTGGTCGTCGAGGGTGTGTCCCAGCGCGACCGACGCGAAGCCGCGCTCCCGGCGGATGTCGCTCGCGGCGTTCCACCGCCGAAGGCGGGCCCATTCCTCGACGGATTCGCCTCGCTCCGGGGCATCCCCGGCCTCCTCGAGATGAAATGGGAGGCCGAGCCGGGAGGCCAGTCGGCGAACGTATTCGGCGTCCTTCGAGGAGTCGGGGCGGAGGCGGTGGTCGAAGTGGAAGACCTCGAGCCTGATCTTGAACAGACGGCGGAGGTGCCACAGGGAGTACAGGAGGCACACCGAGTCGGGGCCCCCGGAGACGGCGACGAGCACGCGATCGCCCGGCGCGAACAGGTCGTGCTCGCGGGCCGTGGCGGTGACGCGTTCCAGCACGCGGGCCACGGCGGGGGGCCGGCGCGCGGCCACGCGCCCTACCTGGCGGGGCCGACCCGGGACAGCCACTCCTGGGGCCGCAGGACCTCGCTCATGGAGGGGAGGTTGGCCTGGTCATCCCATACGCGGTTGAACCCCTCCATCCCCGCGCGCTCCACGACCTGTGCCACGAACTGCTCGCCCACGTCGTACTGGCGGATCTTCGACTCGAAGCCGATGAGCCGCTGGAAGGAGCGTTCCAGCCCCGACGAGCGACGCCGCTCCTGGAGCGAGCGGCGCATCCGAGCGGCGTCGGCGATGCGTCCCTCGCCCACGCGGTCCATGACGAAGTTCGCGTGCCCCTCGAGCAGCGACATCATGGCCTGGATTTGCTCCAGGATGACGCGCTGCTCCGGGGTCATCAGCAGCATGATCAGCTCCTGGCCGCGCCGGCCGCCCTTCGTCCGCAGCTCCTCGACGACCTGCTTCATGGCCTCGACGATCTGGTGCGGGTCGAGCTGCACCGCGGACAGATAGGCGTCCACCTGCCCGGTGAGGTAGCCCCGGAGCCACGGCACGGCGCCGAACTGCACCCGGTGCGCCACCTCGTGCAGCGACAGCCACAGCCGGAAGTCGCGACGGCGGAACCGGAAGCGCCGCTCCACGCCGACGACGTTCGGGCCCACGAAGTACAGCAGGCCGTCGTCGTCGGGCGGCACGAACAGGTCGTACTGGCCGAGGACCTTGCGGGAGACGTAGCCCATCAGGATGCCGATCTGGAGACCGAGGCCCTTGCGACGGACCGCGACACCCGGGCCGTCGCTGCGGCGGGCCAGGACGCGCTCGGCGAGGGGCTCCAGCACCCGCTGGAAGCCCCGGAGGTTCGCGTCGATCCACTCCGAGCGGTTCATGACCCAGGCCCTGGCCCGGTAGCCGGTCGGCTGGAGCCCGGTGAACTCCACCACCAGGTCCTGGGCCTCGGCGACGGTCTCGGCGAAGTCCTCGTCCAGGCGGGCCCGCTCGATGTCGGTGAGGCGCTCGCCCAGGCCCGCCATGCGCGCGCCCACCGTGGACGCGACCTGCCAGTCCACGAGCCGCGACGCCCGGTCGCCCATGTTCCAGTCGATGGCCTGCATGGCTCCGACTTCGACCTTACGGGATTTCGTGATCAAGGGCGGCGGGTCAGCCGCCCGCCTTCTCCCGGGCCGCGCGGAAGGCGGCGGAGCGGGCTCGGCCCTCGGCGACCCGGCGGTCGGTGCCCTGGGCCAGCTGCTCCGCGAGGACCCGGTCGAACGTTTCCTGGTCGAGCTCGATGGCCTCACCCTTGGGGCGGGGAGGCGCGGCCGCGCCCGGTGCGGCGGGAGCGGCGGGGGCGGCAGCGGCCCCGGGCGCAGCGCCCGCTGCTGCTGCTGGGGCCGGAGCGGCGGCGGCCGACGCGCCGACCGCGGCGGGCTGCGGCGCCGGCACCGCCGTCACGGTGGGCGGCGGGACGGGTTCCACGGCCACGGGCGGGGACGCCTGGCGCCACTGGGTCTGGAGGTTCACCCGCGGCTCCGGAGCCCGCACCCCGGCTCGCGGCCCTCCCCCCTCGTCCTCGTCCTCCCGGGAGAACCGGGGCGAGAACCGGAGGTAGGAGAAGAAGGCCAGGATCAGGATGATCGCGCCGATGGCGATGGCTCCCTCCGCCATCCAGTAGACCCACCCACCGGTCTCCCGTAACGGCGTCTCCGTTGGGTTGATGCTGACCTGGGCCATCGCCGCCTGCGGCAGCGACACGACGGCGGTCACCGCTGCGCCGAGCAGCATCGTCAGGCGCGTGCTTCGGGGATGGCGCGAGCGCATCGGCGGGATTCTACCGGAAGGGTTTCCGCGGCGAGCCCGCGGTCGGGAGCGCCTCGGGGCGCTCGGCGCTGCCGCTCCGGCCCGGAGTTGCGACAATCGGGGTATGAGTTCGGCCTCTACGACCACCGCCCCGGTCGAGGTCGACCGGCCGTCCACCGACGAGGTCGTCGACCCCGCGCGCCTGTGGATCGTCATCGTCTGGAACGACCCCATCAACCTGATGTCCTACGTCACGTACGTGTTCCAGAAGCTGTTCGGCTACAGCCGGGAGAAGGCCACCCGGCTGATGCTCGACGTGCACCACAAGGGCAAGGCGGCGGTCTCGAGCGGCTCCCGCGAGAAGGCGGAGTTCGACACGTTCCGCCTCCACGCCCACGGGCTGTGGGCGACCATGCAACGGGGATGATGGGGGTCCAGGGGACAGCGGCCCCGCGAAGCGGAGCTGTAGGGCGGGGCTTTACCCCGCCGTGGGCCGGGCACGAGGCCCGGCCCACCAGGCCGCTGCGCTCCCCTGGCCGAAGCGACCCGCCGAAGACGGGTCGTTGAGGAGTGCGATGAAGGTGCGCGGGGCCAGGATCCGCAGGACCCGGAAGGGCGACTTCGAGCTCAGGCTTCCCCCGGCTGAACGCGACGTGCTACGGACACTTCCCGCGCAGCTCCGCGCCGTCCTGCGCTCGGACGACCCCGCCCTGGAGCGCCTCTTCCCGCCGGCCTACGTGGAGGACCCGTCGCTGGAGCAGGAGTACCGGGAGCTCGTCCGCGAGGACCTTACGGCGGCCAGGGAGAGCTCGCTCGACGTGATGGAGGCCACCATCGACGCATCGCGGCTGGACGAGGAGCAGGTGCTGGCGTGGCTGGGCGCCCTGAACGACCTTCGGCTCGTCCTCGGCACGCGGCTCGACGTCACCGAGGAGCTCTACGAGGCCGGCATCCGCGACGACGATCCCCGGGCGCCGGCGTTCGCCGTCTACCAGTACCTGGGGTGGCTCCAGGAGCAGGTGGTGGAAGGCCTGGCCCAGGGCATCGATCCGGCGGGAACCCGCGACTGAGTGATCCCGCCGACCGGCGAGGTGGCGGGGCGCCAATCAGCGACTCCATTTGACGGACCGCCACGTTGGCTGAATCCTCCCTCTGCCCGGGCGGGCGATGCGGCAGAGCCGCGGAGAGGAGGAGCGATGTTCCCCACGCCCAAGAAGACCCTCGCGGCGCTCACCGAGCACTGCGGGGCTCGCCTCTCGGAGCCGGTCCGGGCGGTGGGCATGTTCGTGCCCCGGTCCGCTCTCTCCCCCGGTCAGTCCGACCGCGACGTGAAGCGCCTGGGGAAGCAGCCGGTGGCCGTGGTGGTCACACCCACCGGGATCCACGTCTTCCCGTTCAAGGTCGGGGCCTACACGGGGAAGGTGAGCGTGCAGGACGAGATCGCGTCGTGGCCCCGGGCCGGCGTTCGGGTGGTGACGGGGACGAACGTCCAGACCCTCGGGGGCGTGGAGTTCAACATCGGCGTGAAGCAGAACCTGGTCGGACTCCAGTTCCCGGACGGGCACGACGTCGTCTTCGGCTACACCCCGCTCGGTGGGACCATCCGCGAGATGGAGGACGCCTTCGTGCGAGGGGATCGAGGACCGCGTGGCGACGTTCGAGACCAGGCCGCGCGGGGCGGCCGACATGCTGGCCTGGATCGACGACGGTGTCCCCTTGCTCGTCGTGGAGCGGGGCGGGGCGTCGTGGCGTGGGCGGCGGCGCACCCGTACCGCCCCGGGCGCGAGGCGTACGCGGGGGTGGGCGAGTGCTCCGCGTACGTCGCGAGAGCAGTTCCGGGAGGCGGGCGTGAACCGGCGCCACGCCCGACTGGACGGCGAATGGCGCGACACCGTGATCGTTGAGCTCCTGCTGGGGGACGGGCGGAGGGCTGACCGGGCCTACGAAGCGGCCTCCGGGCTGGCCGGCACCCGCACCGGGGTCGGCGGCCGCCGAATGCGCTGTGCGACACGAAGGGCCGTGAGCGTCGCCACAGCCCAGCACGTCACGACCACGACGACGCGAAACCAGGCCGAGCCGCTGTCCGTGCCCGCGCTCAGGCCGTGGACGGTGCCGGTGACGAAGACGGCGAAGCCGCCGATGTGAACCGCCCGCCACACCCGCTTCGGGATCCTGGACCGGGCCAGCGACGTGATCTCGACGGCCAGGAGCACATACATCGCGACGATGCCCCAGGCCACCGCCGCCGGGTGCCACGTGCCGGTGAACGGCACCAGGACGCTCACCAGGCTGAAGTGGACGTAGGTGTCGAGCAGGATCGCTCCGACGTGGATCGCGGTGAAGACGACGGCGATCCCGCCCAGGAACCGGTGGAGGTCGAACAGCCACGCCGGGCGGGGCCGCTGCCCCAGCGCGCGGGTCGAGATGGCCAGGCCCCACAGCACGGAGGCGGCGCCCAGCGACCACGCCACGATGCCGGCCGCTCGGGCCGTGTACCAGACCAGCGTGGAGCTCACGGCCGCCCCCGTACCACGGCGGCCGGGCCGCCGACGCCGAGCGGCTCGGGCACCGAGATGATCAGCGGCCCGGTGAACGCGTGGAGGCCCGTGCTCCGGTGGACGGCGCCCCCGTCGTCGATCAGGACCCCGGCCGTCCCTGTCTCGCGAAGCAGCGCCAACCCTTCCTGAAGCCCGGCGACGAACGCGCCTTTGGCCAGGACCTCGGCCTGCCATCCCCGTGCGGCGACGACCGTGGCCGAGAGGAGGCCGCTCTCGGAGGGGCGGCCGGTGGACGGATCGATGAGGTGATGCAGCCGCCGGCCCGCCGCCGAAGGGCCCCACACACGCCGGGCCCGGGTGCTGGTGGCGACGGCGCCGCCGCGGAGTCCGAGGACCGCAGCCGGTTGCCGCCGCTGCGGGTGCTCGACGTCGACCGTCCACGACTCGCCCCGTGGCGGCAGGCCCTCCACCCGAAGGTCTCCCCCCAATGTTCACGCAGCACCCCGACGCGCCGAGGGCCCCGAGCTCCTCGCACACCAGGTCAGCGGCCAGGCCCTTGCCGATGCCGCCGGGGTCGAAGCCCACGCCCCTCGGGAGCGTCACGGTCGAGGTGGCGGGGTCCACCAGGATGCGGTCGTAGCCGTCGCCGAGATCCGAGTCCGTACCGGTCGTGCGTTCCGAGAGCAGCTCGAAGCTCCGGTCGTACCCGGCCCGGATCACCGCCCCGAGCACCGTCGGGTCGTAGCGGCCGCCGGTGACGCGGGCCCCCTCCACGGCCAGCTCCACCAGCCGGAGGGTCTCGCCGGACACGCGGACCGGGCGTCCGGCCTGGTCGTTCAGCCGGCTGACCTCGCTGTCCGGCCGGAATCGGCTCCACCTGGCCTCCAGGTCCTCGACCAGACGCCACGCCACCCCCGGGAGCGAGGGCGGGCCGCCCACAACCACGACCTGGACGTCGGAGCCCATGGCGCGAAACCGGGCCTCAGCTGCCACGGCTCATCACCGAACCGCTCGAGCTCGGGGTGGCCGGCCGGGCCGACCAGTCCGACGAGGTGCTCGAGCTGCCGGAGCCGGAGCCGGTCGTCCTCGATCCCGACGACCCGGTGGAGGTCGTCGCGGAGGACGATCCCGACGCCGCGCTGGTGGTCGCGGCGGCGTCCGCGGCCGAGCGGATCGCCATCGAGCCGCCCAGCCCCAGGAACGTGGCCACGCTGAGCGCCGCCGCCAGGACACGGGATCGCGCGGCCGCGTGCCGCTTCATCCGGCTGGTTCTCGTGGGCTCCTGGCCCGGCATGGCGATGCTCCTTTCGGGGTTCGCGCCGCTTCTGGTGTCGGGAGTGTGGGTCCCGGTGATCAGCCCGCCGTGAACGGCACCTGGGAACTTCCTGTGAGCTCGTCGAGCACCGACACCACCTGGGTCCAGCGGCACTTCACCGCGCAGACCGTCGGCGGTGTGACCGTCTACGACCTGACCTGCCCGGCCTCGTAGCCGCCACACCGCCGCTCCTTGTCCCCTCCGCGTCTCGGGGTGTATAGGTCTGGCGCGCAACGGGGTTCGGACGGAAGACGGAAACGGAAGGGGGGGCGATGGCTCGGTTCTTGGTGGCGATGCCGGTCCCGTCGGGGATCGAGGACGAGGCCGCGGCGTTCGCGGGCGAAGTGGAGTCCCGGATGGACGAGTTCAGGGAGTCCCGCCGGCGGGTCGGGGTCACCAGGGAGCGCGGCTGGCTCCAGAAGACGCCGGAAGGGGACGTGTTCCTGCTGATGCTCGAGGGCCCCGACCCTGAGGAGTCGAACCGCCAGCACGCGGCCTCGCAGGACCCCTTCGACGTGTGGTTCAAGGAGCGGGCCGGCGGCATCATGGGCGCCGACTTCAGCCAGCCCATTCCCGTGCACCCCGAGCCCATCTACCGGTCCGTCCCCGAGGACGGCCCGGGGGCGGCGGAGGCGACCGCGGTCGCGATCCCGCTGGTCCCCGGGAAGACGGAGGCCCACCGACGACTCGCCGAGGAGGTGAAGGGCCCCCGCCGGGAGGGGTTCGACGAGTTCCACCGGCGGGCCGGAGTGACCGAGGACTGGTGGATCGAGGAGACGCCCATGGGGGATCTCGCCCTCGTGTACCTGGAGAGCGACGATCTCGCCGCGGCGATGGGCCACCTCGCGCGATCCCAGGACGAGACCGAAGTGTGGTTCAAGGAATCGCTGCTCGAGACGCAGGGGATCGACTGGTCCGGTCCCCCGCCGCCTCTCCCCCGGCAGCTCTTCGACTGGCGCCCGTAGCGCAGCGGCCCGCCCCGAGACACCATGGAAGACCGAGATTCAAGAGATGAGAAGGGAGAAGCCATGACCCGAGACGAGATCGAGCGGCTGGACGAGCAGGCCGTCGCCGCCTGGGACAGGGGGGACGCCGACGCGTTCGTGAGCCTGCTCGGGGACGACTTCGTCTGGTACGACTGGACGCTCCCCGAGCCGATCCGCGACAGGGAAATGGCGCGCCAGTACTTCAGCACATGGACCGGCGCGTTCCCGGACATGCGGACCACCCGGACCACCCGGGTCGTCGGGGAGGACGCCGTGGCGACGGAGCTCGAGTGGACGGGGACCAACAGCGGCCCGATGGTGATGGGCGGCAACGAGATCCCGCCGACGCACAGAACCGTCACGGGGCGTGGCAGCTACATGGCCTGGGTCCGGGACGGGAAGATCGTGGAGTTCCGCAGCCACCCCGACGTGGCCGGGATCATGATGCAGCTCGGCCTCATGCCGCAGATGTGACCGTGATCTGCCTCCTGCTGCCGCCCCCCGGGGCCACCGGTTGGGCTGTCGGCGGCTATCCGGCCTGGCGAGGACCTTCGGTCGCGTCGACGAAGGCGATCGTGAACGGGGGGAGCCCGAGGGCCGACCACACCGTGTTCGCGCCGTTTCGCAGCATGCTCTCGGCCGCGAACCGGGCTGCCATGTCGGTCCTCGCGTCGACGGTGACCTGGACGAGGACGGTTCCCGAGTCGCCCCGCGTGAGCACGGGCTTCGCGTGGTCCTCGGCCAGGAGACGGGTCAGGGCCTCGATCCCCTCGTCGCTCAGTGGGCCGGCGTCGTCCCTCGCCACCTCGAGCCGAACCAGCCAGGTCTTGACCATCGCCACATTGTAGGGCCGCCGAGAGCCGCCACATCAGGGACACTGACTCACCCACTGGCGAGGATTTACCGGCGCCTGGGGCAATGCTGGGGATCGGAAACGTCGATCGAAGGAGGGGACCATGGTTCAGCGTGCAGGGACCGCTCGCGTCGGCACCTTCGTGGGGAAGGTGTCCGGATCGGACGCCTACGTCGCCGTCGTCGCAGCGGGAAAGGAGGTGCTGGCCTTCGTTTGCGACGGCGATCGACTGGTCAAGCGGCGTGGCACGATGGCGGAGTGGTTCGCCGGCCCGCGGTCCGGCAACCGGCTGGAGCTGGTCTCCGAGAACGGGGCGCGCCTCGAGGCCAGCCTCGGCGCACGGCGAGCCGCCGGGAAGGTGACCCCGGCGAAGGGCGCCACCTTGACGTTCGAGGCCCGCCCGGCGACCGGCGACGCGGGCCTGTACCGGGCCCAGGGGCTGATCGAGGGGCGCGACGTCCTGGCAGGCTGGATCGTGCTCGGCGACGGAACCTTCCACGGTTCCTCGAATCTGCAGAGCGCGGATTGCCTAAACCTCCGGCACGCCCTCAACCGGATCTTCTCGAAGGTCACCGCCGGGGAGTTCACGCCGGAGGATCTCGAAGCGGGCGCGTCGATCCACCAGCACCTCGTGAACATGGGCTGCTAGCAGCGGGTCATGCCGACGGCGACACGGGCGTTCGCAACGGCGCCGTCGCGAACCCCCGGACCCCTGCCTCGAACGGCACCCGCGCGCGGAACCCCAGGCGCGTGGCGGCCCGGGAGCACGAGGCGAACACGTGGCGGACGTCCCCGAGTCGGTACTCGCCCGTGACGACGGGAACCGGCGCGTCCGGCCCGAAGGCCCGGGCCAACGCCGCGGCCATGGCTCCCACCGTCGTGGGGTGCCCGCTCCCCACGTTGTGGACGCCCGGAGCCGGACGCCGGCCAACGAGGGCGAGGACGTTCGCCTCCGCCACGTCCAGCACGTGGACGAAGTCCCGCAGCTGTCCGCCGTCCTCGAACACCCGCGGGGCCCGGCTGGACTCCAGCGAACTGCGAAAGATGGCGGCGACGCCGGCGTACGGCGTGTCCCGGGGCATCCGCGGGCCGTAGACATTGTGGTAGCGCAGTGCCGTCACGGGCGCTCCGGTCTCGCGGGCGAAGGCCAGCGCGAGGTGCTCCTGGTGGAGCTTCGTGGCGGCGTACACATTCCTGGGGTCCAGTGCCGCGGACTCCGGCACGGCCCGCGGGACGAGCGGCGAGCCGCACCGAGGGCAGGTCGGCTCGAAGGCCCCTCGCGCGAGATCCTCCTCCCGCCGAGGCCCCGGCCGGACCTGGCCGTGCCGGCCGCACGCGTACCTCCCTTCCCCGTAGACGACCATGCTGCTCGCCAGCACGAAGCGTCCGCGGAACCCTCTCCGGTACAGGGCCGCCAGCAGCGTGGCGGTCCCGGCGTCGTTCGCCGCCACGTACGCGGGCGTGTCCCCGAAGTCCGGTCCCAACCCGACCATGGCGGCCTGGTGGGAGACGACCACCACCCCGTCCAGCGCCCGGTCCACGTCGCCCGGATCGCGGACGTCGCCGTGAACGAATTCGGCCCCGGGATTCACGTAGTCCGGCAGCGTGGCCTCGGCGTGGGCGAGCGGGTGGAGTGAGTCGAGGATCCTGACCCGCCACCCCAGCTCGACCAGGCGGTCGACGACGTGCGACCCGATGAACCCGGCCCCGCCGGTGACCAGGATGGTCCCCTCGGGGCGCAGGAGCCGGGGGCGGCTCGAGCCGGAGGGGCCCGGGTCGCTCACCACGGGGACCTCAGCGCGACCTGGACGACGATGGCGGCCACGACCTGGACCCCCAGCCAGGCCCGCCCGGCCCGTCGCCACCAGGGCGAGCCGCGCCGGTGCCGTGCCAGCACCCCACAGGCAATCAGGAGCCACGGAATCCACGGAAGCCAGATCCGTTCCACCTCTCCCTTGGACAGCCCGCTCA
>WNFU01005520.1_pt1 | contig 15668 bp, 14 predicted proteins | sample 5400121 | NCBI WGS metagenome assembly WNFU01 (sample SAMN13153360, study PRJNA577476) | soil metagenome | isolation source: 100 cm soil or saprolite under grassland replicate 1 | place: USA:California | collected 2016-06-15
TCTCGTCGCTCGCCGAGATGGCCCCCGCACGCATCGCGGACGGCGTCGAGCGACTTCGTGCCGACCTCGAGTCCGGTGCGTGGGCACGTCGCAACGCCGAGCTGCTCACGCTCGACGAGGCCGACTTCGGATACCGGCTGATCATCGCCGGCTGATCCCGCCTCACTTCCAGCCGTTCCACGACATGACCTCGGCCGCCGGTTGCCTGGCCGCGGGACGGAAGCTGCTGCCGACCGTGTAGGCGATGGGGAAGAGCCCCGCGTGCGTGTGGCCGTCGGGGATCGCGAGCACGTCGGCAACCTCTTCCTCGCGCTGGATCGTGAGCGTCGTCCATGCGCTGCCGAGGCCACGCGCGCGGAGTGCGAGCATGAAGCTCCAGATCGCCGGCGTGATCGACGCCCAGAACGTCGCCTCGGCGAAGAGATCCACGTCCTCGGTGCGGCCGCGCTGCACCGGCACCATCAGGACCGGCACCTCGTGCAGGTGGTCCTGGAGGTAGAGCACCGAGTCGGCCATGCGCGCCAGGGCCGGATCCGGGGCGGGCGCGGCGTCGGGAGCGGGTACGTCCTCGCGCGGCGTGGACAGGGTGCGCGGCGCGCTGCGGGAGCGCTTGGTGTAGTCAGCGAGCGTCGAACGATAGACCTCGGCGAGGCGCGCCTTCAGCGACGGATCGTCGACGAAGATCCAGCGCCACCGCTGCCGGTTCCCGCCGTTCGGTGCTTGGAGCGCGACGTCGAGACACTCCTCGACGACGGAGCGCTCGACCGGTCGGGTGAGATCGAGCCGCCGCCGGACCGCGCGTGTGGTCGTCAACAGCTCGTCGGGTGTCAGTGGGATCACGGGTGAGAGGCTACGTAAATCGCCGAGGCACGTCGTTACTCGCGAGCCCGATTCGTTTGCTGGCTATCGTCGACGTCGTGGCCCAAGGTGACGAGGCGATACCGCACTGGCGAACGGGCCCGGTGGGCGTCACGGGGGCAAGCGGACAGGTGGGTACGGCGCTTCAGCGGCGTCTGGATCGATTGCCCAACGAGGTGCGGCCGCTCGGACGGGACGATGACCTTGCGGCCGCATTCCGCGACGCGGACGCGGTCGTCCATCTCGCCGGGACTCTCCAACCCCGCACGCCGAATTCCTACCGGGCCGCGAACCTCGACACTGTGCTGGCCACCGTCGCGGCACTCGCAGGCTCACAGGCGCAACGTGTTGTCTTCCTCAGCTTCCTGGGGGCGCGGCTCGACGCGCCAAACTCGTACCTGCGTTACAAGGCCGAAGCGGAGGACGCGTTGCGCGCTTGTGGGATTCCAGCGGTCATCTTCCGCTGTGGTCACATCTACGGGCCTCCGACCGAGCCTGGCCCGACAGCATCGGCGTTCGTCGCGAAGTCCGGCAAAGTCACGCTGCTCGGCAACGGGACCCAGCAGCTGGCTCCGCTGTATCGGGACGATGTCGTGGAAGCGATCCTCCATGCAGCGCTTGATCCCGAGGCGCCGACCGGAACGTTCGACCTCGCCGGACCCGACGCAATGACTGCCGAAGAGTTCGCGCGCCTTCTCAACTCCGAGCCGATCCGGATGCGCCGGACACCCGTGGTGCTGGCACGGCTACTCGGACACCTCGCGCCGACGCTCACGCCGGAGCTCGTCGACGTGATGCTCGCCGACACGGTTCCGACCGAGGATGTGACAGCAACGGGCCGACTGTTCGGCGTCGAATTCCACCACCTCAGTGAGGTGTGGCGCTCTCAGTAGACGTGTGGACGCGCGGCAACGAGCAAACGGTGCGCGCCCGAGATCAGATCTTGAAGATCACGATGTACGTCGCACCGGAGTCCGTTGCGAAATCGGTGTGCGACGAGCCAGCCGCTGCGGCGTAGCCGTCGCCAGCCTTCATCTCCTTCCCTTGGTTGCGCACCGTGCCGTCGACCACATAATTGAACTCCGTGTACGTGTGGACATGAGGGCTGGCGCGGTACCCCGGTTTCGCCTCGACGAGCATGACGTTGTAGCCGTCCGCGGCGCCGAGAGCTTTGGCTCGCGCCTCACCGGCCGAGCCGACCCAGGGCACCCACTCGGCTTCGTCGGCGCTGACGATGTCCCACCCGTCGAGTGAGATGTCCTTGCTGTCCATGTCGTCCTCGTTATCCTCTGGGAACACGGATCTTGGCAGTGACAAGTTTGCGATCGCAACCGAGTCTTCGCGCTTGCAGGCAGCGGCTCATGATCGACGGCTCTACCTGTCGTCTGTGGCGTCTCCGTCGAGTTCCCCTTGCGCGCCATGTATGTCCATGAAGGGCATGAGCTCGGCGGGCATCACGACGAAGGGTCGCATCATGTCGCGATCTTCGTGCTCGAGGATGTGGCAGTGATACATGTATCGGCCGGCGAAGACCTCGAAACGCACGGCGATGTCGACGACCTCGTTGGGATTGACCCGTACGGTGTCCTTCAGTCCACGCTCGTTCTCATCCAATGTGTGCGGGATCCCGTCGTCCACGTCTTGTCCGATGTGAACGATCGCGCGCGTCGCGGCTGCCGTGATCCTGTCCTTGGCCGTCTCCACGGCAGCGGGTAGTCGGTCAAGGACCTGGAAGCTAGCGAGGTGCACGTGGATCGGGTGGGTGTCCTCGGTCAAGTTGATGAACCGCCAGATCTCCGACTGCCCGAGCGTCGGGAAGAAGGTGACCGTGTCCTCAAAGCGTGAGGCGACCGTCCGGAAGTGCGTCACGCGCTTGTGACGGTCACCAGGCGCTTCGAAGAGCGTGATGACGGGATCGTCGGCGATCGGATCTTCAATGAGCTCGCGCATGGTCAACATCGGTGGATCGCCTTCGCGTTCGGCTTCCCGCTCGACGAGCGCAATGGCACGAACCGTGCAGCTCCCCAGCTCCTCGCGAGTCACTCGTTCGAAGTCGGTGGCCAGGAGCTGTGGTACTCGTCGGGCGGTGCGGCGTCCCTCGACGACACGGATCCGTAAGACCTCCGGGTACGGCAGCAGGCCGTCGACGACCGCATTGCCCGCCGTGGCGGGTTCGGCGAAGGTGCCGTCGAAGGGAGCGGCTGCGTTGTTCAGCACGGTCAGCTCGGTCCCGGCTGCCAGGTCCGAGAAATCCACCAACAGATCGGCGCGTTCCGCGGAGGCCAGCACGAGCCCCTGCGGCGGGAGCGATACGGGTGTGGACAACAGGCCGCCCTCCGAACCGATCTGGGAGACGCGCTCGTGGTCGGGCTCTCCGTCACGTACGAGCACCAACCGAAAGGTGCGCGCATTCGAACCGTTGAGCAGGCGGAAGCGGTGGACGGTGGGCTCAACCTCGACCACCGGCCAGATCTTGCCGTTGACCGCGGTGAACGGGCTGAAGCACTCCATGACCACCGGGTCCGTCTTGTGGATCAGGTCACCGGTCAGACCACCGTCGGGCGCGCTGTCGAAGTTCCGGTCGGCGAGCAGGAGCGGCAGCTCGTACGGCGGGCCCTCGGGAAGTTCGAGCTCGCGCTCCCGCTGGTCACGGATGATCCACAGCCCCGCCAGGCCGGCGTAGACGCTGAACCGGGTCGCGCCCATGACGTGATCGTGGTACCAGAGCATCGCCGCTCGTTGATCGTTCGGGTACGTATCCAACGTCTGTTGACCGGGAGTGGTGATGTTCTCCGTCCAGCCGTCGCTGGACGCGTGCGTCACGCCTCCGTGCAGGTGCGTGACGGCGAAGCCGGGCAACGCGGCCGCAGCTGGGTCCGGGCTGCCGCCGCTGAGCCCGGGCAGGCACTGCACGGGTACACCATCGACGGCAAAGCGAGGAGCGACGGTGACGATCACGGGCAGCGTGCCCTCGAGGCGGTTGTCCCATTTGACCTCGAGCGGAACGCCACGGCGGACCTCGATGGTAGGGCCGGGGAGGTGCCCGTCATAGGTCCACACTCGTGAGAGCGGGAGGTCTCGGTGGAATTGGTGCATCGCGGCCTCGAGGCGGATCGTCAGACGGGTCGGTTCGGTGATCACGCGACGAGACGGAACCGGGAGCGCATCGACGAAGGGGGCGATCGGGCGAGCAAGTCGCACCGTCATGACGACTCCTTCCTCGGGCGACAGCCATCGCCGCGTCGCACATCGTCGACGCCTCCGGCGAGCGACGGCATGTCGGCGGCGCGCGTCGTGTCGTCACGCAAAGTATTGAGCACGCGCACGCTACGCTGCTCGAGGCCGGGTTCCCGCACCGAACGCGATGAGCCACTCTCACGCGTCCGTCGGGCGGTAGGGATCGGAACCGGCGCGGGACGATCAAGGGGGGACGCGTGGCGACAGCTGCCGCGACGATTCCGGCCACCATCGACGACGTCGATGCCGCGTGGCTGACCGGGCGGCTGCGCGCCGCGGATGCGCTCGAAGGGACCACGTCGGTCGCGGACGTCGACGTCGAGCCGATCGGTGTGGGCATCGGCGTGATGTCGCTGCTGTACCGGCTCACGCTCGGCTATCAGCACGCTGACACCGGCCCGGCGAGCCTGGTGGTGAAGCTGCCCAGCCTCCACGGCCCGACGCGTGAGGTCGCCCGCGGGTACCGGTTCTACGGTCGCGAGGCCGCGTTCTACACGCATCTCGGCGGGCAGACCCGCTTGCCGTCGCCCTCGTGCTACTACGCCGCACACGACGCGACGACGGACGACTTCGTGTTGCTGATGGAAGACCTGAGTGGCCTGCGCGTGTGCGATCAGCTCGGGGGATGTTCGTTGGATGACGCGCTGCTGATCGCGACGACGCTCGCCCGCCACCATGCCGAGTGGTGGAACAACCCGCGACTGCTCGACTATCCCTTCATCGAGAGCCCGGCCGACCCGCCGTACCCGCAGTACAACGCGCGCTCGGTCACCGATGCGTGGACAGCCTGCCTCGAGCACGTCGGCGACCTCGTGCCGGACCACCTCCACCACGTCGGCGAGCGGTGGCCCGAGATCGGTCCGCGGATCATGGAGATGACCCGCGACCAGCCGTGGACGCTCACGCACGGCGACGTACGCCTCGACAACGTGTTCTTCCACGACGACGCCGATGGCAGCCTCTCGGTCGTCGACTGGCAGATCTGCTACCGGAGCGCGGCCGCGACCGACCTCGCGTATTTCATGAGTCAGAGCCTCGCCGTCGCCGACCGTCGTGCCCACGAGGCCGACATCGTCGGTTCGTATTACGAGGCACTCGTCGCCGGCGGCGTCGAGGGCTACTCGCTCGACGACCTCTGGCGCGACTATCGCCGCGGCATCCTCTTCTGCTTCTGCTACCCGGTCAGCACAGCCGGTCAGCTCGATCTCGTGAACGAGCGCGCGGTGGCCCTGGTGCGCTGCATGACGGAGCGAAGCGTGGCGGCGATCGACGACCTCGACGCGACCGAGCTGATCCCGGCCTGAGCCGTGACGCGTTACGCCGCGGCGATGAGCTCCCGAATTCCGCTGACCAGGTACGTCGAGTACGTGTGCATGTCGATCGCCGGGTCGCGGGTCGTGTCGCTCAGGGAGCGCTGGTAGATGCCTTCCATCATCACGGCGAGCCGGAAGCGCGCGAGCACGGAGTAATAGGAGAGGTCGGGTATCGCGCGGCCGCTGCGGGCCGCGTAGCGCTCGACGAGCGCGCGGTCGTCGGGCCAGCCGTCACCGGTGGGATGCTGCTCGGTCCAGAACCGTACGAACGCGGCGAGGTCGAGCAGCGGGTCACCGATGGTCGCGGTCTCCCAGTCGCACACCGCCGCCACGCGCGCCGGCGGATCCGGCGCGACGAGGAGGTTGGCCATGTGGTAGTCGCCGTGCATGATCGCGGGCGCCCACTCACGCGGCCGGTGGTCGTCGAGGAACGTGGCGGCCGCCTCGATGCCGGGAAGCTCCTGGTTGGGGTAGGCCCGATACTGGCCGAGCCAGCGGTCGACCTGACGCTCGTGGAACCCCTCGGGGCGCCCGAGGTCGGCCAACCCGAGCGCGCGCCAGTCGGCGGTCCCGAGATCGGCGAGGACGTCGACGGCCGCGAAGCTCACGGCCTCGCGTCCGGCCGGGTCGTCGAACACCGCGGGTAACACGGTCGGCATGAACCCGTCGACCCACTGCATCACGTAGAAGGTGCACCCGAGCACGGCCTGGTCCTCGCACAGCGCGACCGGCGCGGCGTGCGGGATACCGGTGTGGTCGAGCGCGCTCAGGAACCGGTACTCGCGCCGCAACCCGCGGTCGGCGCCTTGGAGCGCGATGTTCGCGGGTCGCCGCAGCACCACGTGCTCCCCGCCTCGACGTAGCTCGAACATCTCGTTCGAGAAGCCGCCGCCCACACGCGTCGCGGTGAGCGGGAACCGCGGCGCGACGCCGTGCTCGTCGAGCCACGCGCCGACCCGATCGAGGTCGAGCAGCGCCGCGGTGTCGTTGCTCACGCCGTGGGCTTGGCCTCCACCGTGTCGGTGTCACGACCGGATCGCAGCAATGTGCCCGGTCGCTCGCCGGTGAGCTCCTTGCCGCGCACGATCTCGACGCCGTTGACGATCACATGGTCGATGCCCTCGGCCTCGGCGTACAGCCGCCCGGCGCCGGCCGGCAGGTCGTTGCGCCACTCGACCGGAGCCGGCTCGACGCGATCGGCATCGAGCACGACGAGATCGGCGTACCAACCTTCGGCGATCCGCCCCCGCTCGCGCAGCCCGTACAGCCGCGCCTGCACGTCGGTGAGGTAGTGCACGGCCTCCTCGATCGGCATGAGGCCGCGTTCGCGGCAGGCCCGCAGCATCGCGGTGCTGTACGTGAACGTCGACAGCATGTCGAGGTGCGCACCCGCGTCCGACGCGCCGACGACCGCTCGCGGGTCGCGCCAGACCTCGCTGCGGAGCTTCCAGCTCTCGTCGTCGTTGCCGGCGAGCGGCGGCAGGAGCACTGTGCGGAGCTCGTCGAGCAGCACGATGTCGAGCAGGGCGTCGAACGGGTCCTGGTTCCGCTCGGCGGCGATCTCGCCTACCGTCCGCCCGACGAGGTCCTTGTTCTCGGGTGCGAACGTCTCGACGATCGTCATGTTCTCCCACCGGGTGAGGCCACGGAAGATCCCCGCCTCGGGTGAGGCGGCGCGTTCACGCAGGCGCGCGCGCTCAGCGGGATCCGCGAGCGCCTTCATCTTCTCGTCGGGTGGCAGCGCCATCGTCTTGGCCCAGTCGGGCAACGCGTCGAACACAAAGCCGGCCTTGAACGTGAGGTGTGTGCGCATGACGTCGGGCACCGTGAGGGCGAGCACGCGTCCGCCGCGCTCGGCCGCGTAGTCACTCGCTCCCAGCATCTCCCAGACCATGTCGGCCCGCGCTGCATTGGGCACGAGCACGTTCCAGTTCAGCGGGCGGTTGGCGGCGCGCGACATGTCGGCCATCAGCCGGAGGTGCTTCTCCTCGAAGCCGCCGACCGCGGGGATGAACTCGAGCGTCGTGCCCGCGTGCTGACCAGTCACCTCGCACAGCGCGACGAGTTCCTCGGGGGTGGCAAAGCGCGAGGGCACCGGGTCGCCGTCGCCGTCGTTGTGCGTCGTTGCCTGCGAGGACGAGAACCCGAGCCCACCGGCAGCAATCGACTCCGCGAGCACGCGGCGCATCGCGGCGATCTGCTCGTCGTCGGCTTCGTTGCCGACGGCAGCATCGCCCATCACGACCCGACGGATCGCGGAGTGGCCGACGAGGAAGCCGGCGTTGACCGCGATCGAGCCGTCGATGCGGTCGAGGTACTCACCGAAGGTCCGCCAGTCGTAGGGCACGCCGGCAATCAGCGACTCGAGCGGCATCCCCTCGACCCGAGCGAGCATGCGGGTTAGGTAGTCGGTCTCACTCGGCTCGACGGGTGCGATGGTGAAGCCGCAGTTGCCACCGACGACGGTCGTGACGCCGTGCAACGGCGACGGCGTCGTCGCCGGGTCCCACAGCACCTGCGCGTCGTAGTGGGTGTGGATGTCGACGAAGCCGGGCGCGACGACGTGCCCGTCGGCGTCGATCGTGCGCTCGGCGTCCTCGTCGATCCCTCCCTCATCGGGTGGGGCGATCGCGACGACCCGCCCGGCGCGCACCCCCACGTCAGCGCGCTCGGGTGGGGCACCGGTCCCGTCGATGACCTGTCCACCGCGGATCAGCAGGTCGAGCATGCGAGCCTCCTTCTCCATCGCTCGCTCATTGCGGGCCGGGATACCCGGCCGCCGCCGTTCGCTCGTGAAGACCTGACGCCTCGTCAGGCTACCGTCGTGTGCGCTTCGTGCGCCTGGGCGCCTGTAGGGGGAGTGCGTGGGAGTCGTCGCGGTCACGGGATCGGCCGGGGGGATCGGCGGCGCGATCAGCCGCCGCATCGAGTCCGAGGGCCACCGTGTGATCGGCGTCGACGTCGAATACGCCGACGTCGTCGCCGACCTGTCGACCGGCGACGGCAGGGCAGCCGCCGTCGCCGCAGTGGCCGAGCAGTCCGGCGACGCGCTCGACGGTCTTGTCGTCGCGGCCGGGATCGGCGGCAGCACCGGCGTGCCGTCCTCGATGGTCGCCCGCATCAACTACTTCGGGGCCGTCGCGTTGCTCGAGGGCCTGCACGATCAGCTCGCGCACGGCGAGCTCCGCGCCGCGGTCGCGATCTCGTCGAACTCGGCGACCGCGGTCCCGGTCGAAGACGCCTCGCTGGTCGACCGGCTGCTCGCCGGCGACGAGGAGGGCGCGGCACCGCTCGCGGACGGGATGGACGGTGAAGCGGTCTACGCGCACTCGAAGCTCGCGCTGGCGCGCAAGGTCAGGCGGCTGGCGGTCGAATGGGCACCCGCCGTGCGGGTGAACGCGGTCGCCCCCGGACCGGTGCTGACGAATCTGACGCGCGCGGCGCTCGAACACCCCGTCACGGGCGATCTGATCCGCGCGTACCCGATCCCGTTGGACCGCTGGGGCGAGCCCGAGGAGATCGCGGCCGCCGTGTGGTTCCTGCTGTCGTCCGAGTCGTCGTGGGTCACCGGCACGGTGCTCTTCGCGGATGGCGGGACCGACGCGCTTCTGAATCCCGATCCGTTCTGATCGGCATACCCGTAGAGGAGCGTCGTGGCCGCGTTCACGTTGTCGCCGGAAGACGAGCGCCGCCACCGTGTCGGCGCGGAGCCGCTCTGGGGTGAGTCCTGGTACCACGACTTCGCGGCGGCCGACGGCTCGTACGGCGGCTATGCCCGGCTCGGCCTCTACCCGAACCTCGGTGTCGTCTGGTACTGGGTGCACCTCGTGCGTGACGGGCAGCCGCTCGCGCTCATCCGCGACCATCGCCTGCCGTGCCCGCAACCCAGCGAGCCGCTCGAGCTGCGGACCGACACGATGCACGCGTCCTGGACGTGTGCGAAGCCGCTCGATACGTGGCGGGTCACGACCGAGGGGCGCGGCGTGCTGCTCGACGACCCGGCAGCCGCGTTCCACGGCGAGCACGGCGACGCGGTCGACGTCGCGATCGATCTCGAGTGGCACGGCGCCGCACCCGTGTTCCCGTACACCATGACCACCCGGTACGAGCAGGCGGCATGGGTGACCGGCGAGATGCACGTGGGCGACGAGACGATCGCCGTCGATTGCCCCGGCGAGCGCGATCACTCGTGGGGTGTGCGCGACTGGTGGCGCTTTCCCTGGATCTGGACGTCGGGTCGCCTCGACGACGGGACGTGGTTCCACGCGGTCCGGTCGTTGCTCCCGGGCGACGCGAACTTCCAGATCGGCTTCCGCGTCGACCCGGGGAAGGAGCTACGGGCGATCGACCAGGTCGGCGTCGAGCACGAGCTCGATGCCGAGAAGCTGCCGGTGCGCGCCGATCTCGACATCGGCGGGCTCCAGCTCGCGATGACCGCCGAGCTCCACGCGCCCGTGCTGCTCGTGGCGGACGATCGGCGCGAGTCGCGCTTCCCGCGCGCGCTGTGCCGCTTCGAGACGCAGGACGACCGGGTCGGTCGCGGTTGGACCGAGTTCAACTGGCCGCCCGGGTTCCCGATCTAGTACCGCGTCAGCCGGCGTCCGCCCCCTTGCGATCCTCTGACTCAGATCCGGCGTTGTGGGGCATCCCATCCCAGCTCGACCGCTCGTGTCACCACTATGTGTACGGACGATGGCGGCCGCAATGCTCGGTGCGCGGCGGATCAACCGGCTTCCGCGGGAGACTGCTCGACGTGACCTCTGACGATCTGCTCGCCGAGCAGATCCGCTACTACCGGGCGAGGGCCCTCGAATATGACGACGCGTACGCTCGCGTCGGGCAATACGACCGTGGGCGCGATGCCAACGACGCGTGGCGAGCCGAGCTGGCCCGACTGATCGCTCTCTTCGACGAAGCCCCGCTCGGGAACGAGGTCCTCGAGATGGCGGCGGGCACAGGGTTCTGGACCGCAAAGTTGCTGGACCGGGGCGCAACCGTGACTGCGGTCGACGCTGCTCCCGAAACGCTCGACGTGAACCGGCAGCGTCTCGGCAAACAGTCGGCGTCCGTTGCATACATCGTTGCTGACCTGTTCCATTGGAAGCCCACACGGCGGTGGGACAGTTGTGTCGGGTTCTTCTGGCTCTGCAAGATCCCGGACGACCGGCTCGACGCCTTTCTTCAAGCGGTCGCCACCGCCGTACGTCCCGGCGGCACGGTCTTCTCCGGCGACAAGACGTCGGCCGCTGGCGCAGCGGCTGGCAGTGAACTGGAGACCAGAGCGCTCGAGGACGGTCGAACCTTCACGATCGTCGATCGACCGCGCTCGTCGAACGAGCTCCGCCGAGCGTTCGCCGCGGTAGGCATCGACGTCGACGTCGTGGTTCTCGGTCACCGATTCTCGGCGGTGGTGGGTATTCGCTAGGCCCGAGCGGAATGACTCAAGCCTCATCTCCTCGCGACAAAGCCGGCGTTGTGGGGCATGCGAGTCCGTCGTTCTGTACCGCGGTTCGCGATGGCACGGGGAGCCCATCACGGGCAATCTGTGCGACGTATGGATGACGTCGCGCGCTACAGGGCCTCTGGCGGAATCTGTGTCGTGAGACAGAACGGGTGACCCGCCGGGTCGAGGAGGACTCGCCATCGGTCAGGCGCTGGCTGGACCGGCGCGATCCGGCCTCCCAAGCGCTCGGCCTCCGCGACCGCGGCCTCCAGTTCTGTCACCGCGAGATCGAGATGGATCTGCTTGGGAACGTCGCCTTCAGGCCACGTCGGGGCCACGTAGTCGGGGACCTTCAGCGCACTCAGCCACACCCAGTCGGTTCGGATGCCCACGGTCGTGGCGTTCGTGAACATGATCTCGCCGCCGAGCATCGCGGCCCAGAACTCACCGAGCGCGAGCGGGTCGGCACAATCCAACGAAACGAATCCGGTTCGAGCAACAGCCATGGAGAAAGCGTAGAACGCCGAGAGAGCGAGAGGGCCGTCCGACCGTCCGTAGCCCGTCCATAACTGCCGTGATGGGCGGTTGTGCGACCGCCGTCGACCGCACAGATCGGCACACAGATCGTCGCCTCTCGTAGCCGGCGATCAGGGATAGCGACGACCGCGTCTCGCTCGGGGCCATCTGGGATACGTGCGCCTCGGCGATCTGCAAACGCTCTAGCGGGTTAGTCGAATGTGACGAGCTGGCGGGCGACCTCGCCGACTTTCAATGCCGCGAACCCATCGTTGATCTTCTCGAGCGGCATGACGGCGCTGACCAACTCGTCGAGTTTCAGCTTCCCGGCCAGGTACCAGTCGATGTACAGCGGCATGTCGATACGGAATCGGTTCGAGCCCATGTTGGAACCCTGGAGTCGCTTCTCCATGAGGAGCTGGAACCCGTCGATCTCGACGCGTTCGCCGAGTGGGATCATGCCGATCACAGTGGCGGTGCCACCCTTGCGCAGCATGTTGAATGCCTGCTGCGCGGTCGAAGCCAGGCCAATGGCCTCGAAGGCATGATCGACGCCACCGCCGGTGAGCTCGAGCACGGCACCGACGGGGTCACCGGCCAACGCGTCCACCACATCGGTCGCGCCGAAGGCCAGCGCCAGTTCGCGCTTGGATGCGACGCGGTCGATGGCGATGACGCGACCGGCACCGACGATCGCGGCGGCCTGGATTGCATTGAGCCCGATGCCGCCGCAGCCGATCACGGCGACGACCTCCCCGGCACGGACCTCCGCCGTGTTCAACACCGCGCCGACACCGGTCGTGACGCCGCAACCGATGAGCGCGGCTTTGTCGAGCGGCATGTCGGGCCGGATCTTCACGAGCATGTTCTCGTGCACGAGCAGCTGCTCGGCGAAGCTCGACAAGTCGGCGAACTGGAAGACCGGTTGATCGCCGCGCCGCAACCGCGGCGGGCCGGCGGGATCAGCTGCTAGCCCCGCTTTGTCACAGAGGTTGGGGCGGCCCGACAGGCAGTAACTGCACGCGCCGCAAAAGCCGCTGACGCAGGAGATCACGTGATCGCCGGGCTGCACGTACGAAACTTGCGAGCCCACCGCCTCGACGACGCCTGCCGACTCATGGCCGAGCACCGTCGGTACCGGGTGCGGATACTTGCCCTCCATGAAATGGAGGTCGGAGTGGCACAACCCCGCGGCGGCCGTCTGCACCAACACTTCGTGGGGCCCGACGGTACCGATCTGCACATCGTCGATGACCAGTTCACCCGGGATGTGCTCGAGAACCGCAGCCTTCATCGCGGCGACACTAACCAGTCGGACCGAACCGCTCCACGCAGATGTGGTGCGCCGAGAGACCGAGGCCAACGAGCAGAGAGCTCGCAGCGTTCATTACCCGACGCCGAACGCGAGGCGGACCAAGCACACTCCCGGCGATGGGGATGCTGCGGGCGCTCTTTGATCGCATCATTCTGGGACACTTCACACGCGACAGACGTGCCGATCCGTGCGCACGACTCTTGGCTGTGAGCGTCGTTCGGGCGCGGCGTTCTGTGTTGACGCCCTGAGCGAGATGGCTTGTGAGGCTCGCGGGTAAACGGTCCGACCGGCACGGCGGGTGGACATCGTCAGCCGTCGGTCGCAGTGCCACAGCATCGACATGCGCTGCTTCAACCCGGGTGTCGTGGGACCGTCTGTTGGCGTGACGAATGGCGGTGAGGTCAGATATCCGGCGGGACACCCCCGAAGCAGAAGGGGAGGCTCATGGCACCGCAGCCCGAGACCGTGGCTGTACTCGGCATCGGATCGATGGGCCACGGGATGGCGACCAGCGCCTTGCGCGCCGGCATCCCGACGATCGTCTGGAGCCGCCACGCCGCGCGAACGCGCGATCTCACCGACCTCGGCGCGGACGTCGCCGAGACCGCGGCTGAGGCTGCCGCGCGCGCAGGGATCGTCATCACCATGGTCACCGACACCGACGCTGTCATGTCGATCGCCACAGAACAGGGCATGCTCGACGCGCTTGCGCCCGGCGCGATCTGGGCGCAGATGAGCACGATCGGCGTCGCCGGCACCGAGCGCGTCATAACTCTGGTCGAGACGCGGCGTCCCGACGTGACTCTCCTCGACGCGCCGGTTTCCGGCAGTAAGGAGCCAGCCGAGCAAGGTCAACTGACGATCTTCGCGTCCGGGCCCGACAGCGCCCGCTCGCGCGTCACCCCGCTCTTCGACGCGTTTAGCCAACGAACGATTTGGGTCGGGCCGCTCGGGACGGGATCACGGCTCAAGCTTGTGAACAACACCTTGCTGGCCTTCACTGCGGAAGGTCTGGCCGCGTCCGTCGCGCTCGCGCACCGGCTCGGCCTCGAGACCGAAACCATCATCGACGCGCTCGGTGGCGGACCGCTCATGTCGCCATGGGAGTCTGCGAAACTGCAACGGATCACGAGAGGCGAGTACGCGCCGCAGTTCGCGCTGGCGCTTGCACTCAAGGACGTGCACCTCGCCCTCGAAACCGTCGATGCCGGCCGATTCGAGGCGCTCGCAGCCCTGGCCCGTGAGTGGGAACGCGCCGTCGACCAAGGCCTCGGCGACCAGGATCTCACGGTCGTAACGCGCGTCCTGGAGGATCTGGGAGGTACGCGATGACGCTGATCGGATACACGATGATGTGCGAGCAGGCCGGGCCGAAGCAGCTGGTGCGAGACGTCGCCCTCGCCGAAGACGCGGGCTTCGACTTTGCCGTCATCAGCGATCACTACTTCCCTTGGCTGGACTCCCAGGGCCATTCGCCGTACGCGTGGAGCGTGCTCGGAGCCGCGGCCCAGGCAACCGACCACATTCCGCTGATGACGTACGTCACCTGTCCGATCCGCCGGTATCACCCTGCCGTGGTTGCACAGAAGGCAGCGACGATGCAGCTGCTGTCCGACGGGCGCTTCACGTTGGGCCTGGGTGCAGGGGAAAACCTCAATGAGCACATCGTCGGGGGCCAATGGCCGATTGCGTCGTTACGCCACGAGATGCTCGAGGAGGCGGTGGAGATCATTCGGGCGCTGTGGGCTGGCGGACCGGTCACGTATCGCGGCAAGCATTTCGACGTCGAGTCCGCGACGGTCTGGGATCTTCCGGAAACCGCCCCACCGATCGGGATCGCAGTGTCGGGACCGGCAAGCTGTCGCGTGGCGGGGCACCACGCGGACGTGATGATCGCAGTCGAGCCTCGACCCGAGCTCGGTCGGATGTTTGACGAGGCGGGAGGATCCGGGAAGCCGCGCATCGGCCAGATCGCACTGGCCTACGACCCCGACGAGCAGACCGCCGTGAAGCGCGTGATGGATCAGTTCCGCTGGTTCACGGGTGGCTGGCGGGTCAACGCCGAGCTCCCCCTGCCCGCGTCGTTCGACGTGGCGTCGAGGACGGTGCGCGAGGAGGACGTCACCGCGCAGATGCCATGTGGCCCCGACGTGCAGCGGCACCTCGCTGGCATCTCCGAGTTTGAGGCTGCGGGGTTCACCCACATTGCGCTGGTGCAGGTCGGCGCCGACTCCCAAGAGGCGTTCATCTCGTGGGCGGCGGCGGAGCTGCTGCCTGCACTCCGGGCCTCATGATCGCACCCAAAGAATCCGGCCGTTCGGCCTGTACAGGTCACGCGCGAGTTTCGTCCTCGTCTTCCAGTCGCGAGACGCCCGAACTTCACCCTCGTCGACAGCGATGGACTGCCTCAGAACGCCGGTTCGAGAGCTCCCGACGTGCCGTTCGGCGCTCGGGTCCGCTCCTCGAGATGCGACGTTCGGTGTGCCGTTATGGCGCGTCCCTGACCGACACCTCCGGGGACGTTCCTTGCCGCCGCCCGAGCTGCCCTCGACGGGGCTCCGCCCGGCGAGATTGCCCAGGCCGCCGGCTACCACTCCCACCGGTCGATCGTGCGCCTTCCGGACGGCACGACGCTGATGGCCGTGTCCTTCGACGCTGACGACCTCTACCGTCGAGAAGAACCACCGGACTTCGGCCTCTACCTCGATCACCGGTGGAAGCCGCCGTGGGCCCACGCCCTCCTTGAGTGGCCTGACTTCGGGCTGCCGCCCGACGAAGAGGACGTGGTCGCTGCCCTCATGGCCGCGCTCGAGCGCGCTCAGAGCGGTGAACGTGTCGAGCTCGGCTGCCTGGGAGGCCACGGCCGCACCGGCACCGCGCTCGCGTGCCTCGCATTTCTCACGGGCCATCCCAAAGCCGACGCAGTGGCGTGGGTTCGTGCGAACTACTGCCCCGACGCAGTCGAAACCGCAGAACAAGAACAGTT
>WNFU01008619.1_pt1 | contig 15664 bp, 17 predicted proteins | sample 5400121 | NCBI WGS metagenome assembly WNFU01 (sample SAMN13153360, study PRJNA577476) | soil metagenome | isolation source: 100 cm soil or saprolite under grassland replicate 1 | place: USA:California | collected 2016-06-15
CTGACCGTGAACGTCTCGAAGGACGGCGGGCGCCACTGGAGCCCACCCGTCTACCTGGTGGACGACATGATCGGCGGGCTGAACGACAAGAACTGGATCGTCGTCGACCAGAGTGACGCGCCCGGCCATCACAAGGGCCGCGTCTACGTCGTCTGGGATCGCATCGCGCCGGTCCTCTACGACTATTGCGATCACGATTGCGACAGGCTCGAGAACTGGCTGCCCGACTTCCAGACAATTCCGGCTCTCGTGTTCCCCGGTCAGGGCATCGGCGCATACCCGGTTATCCAGAAGGACGGCGGGCTCGGCATCGTGATGGACGCTCTGAGCGGGGGCGTTCCCGTGCCGAGCGGCCCCGACGAGCTCGAGGTGGCACCTGGCACCTATCAGACCGTTTACGTCGCTGCCCCTGCGGCGGGATCGACTCCTTGGCCTGCTCCTCTCGCGTTCCTGCCGCCGGTCAAGATTGCGACCAACCTGAGCAACGGGACGCCCGCGCAACGCGCGAGCGACGGGCTGCCTGCCGCGGCGGTCGATCCGGACTCTGGCACGATCTACGCGGCCTGGGACGACGGGCGCTACCGCACCGACAACACGAACGACGCGGTGATCAGCCGCTCGTTCGACAACGGGCTGCACTGGACCATGCCCCAGCGCATCAATCCCGGCTCCACGATCGATCACGTTGACCACTACGCCGTGGGAGTCGCGGTAGGCGCCGGTGGCACGGTGCACGTCTCATACCGGCAGCGCGACGAGTCGGGGGCCGGCCCCCTCTACACGCCGGTGATCGACACGTACTACCAGGAGTCGTTCGACGGCGGCAGCACGTGGGCCGCGCCGCTGAAGGTCAACAAGGTCGCGTCCAATCCGTGGTACGGCGCGTTCTCGCGCAACGGCACGTTCGAGGGCGACTACGACCAGATCGCGTCGGCGGGCGGCTACACGTACATCGTGCGCTGCCAGGGCGCGCCGGCGTACAAGGGCGAGCCGGCGCCGCTGATCCCGAACCCGAACGGCTCGAACACGCTGGTGCTCACCGAAGCGGGGAAGGGCCACCAGCACCAGGCGACGTGGGTCGCGTTGGTTCGCAACAGGTGAACCAGAAACAGGAAGGGCCGGACTGAGATCCGGCCCTTCCGTCTTCTGGGTGCGAAGCTTTAGCTGGTCGGCGCGCAGAGCACGTACGCCGTCAACGTGTACCCACTTCCGTTACCGCTCCCGATGTAGTTCGCCGTGACGAGCCACGCGGACTTGCCGGCATCCGTGCCGCTTGCGACCGTGATCGGCTTCGAGACGATCACCGCGACCTTCGTCGAGTCGGAGCCGCCGACTTCGTAGCCGCCGCCTGTCGCGACGCCGGAAGCGCAAACCGCCTGGGAGGAGATGCTTCCCGAGCCGGTTGCGGATTTCGTGACCTGGGTCAGGTTGGCCGTGCCGGGATCGCCTTTCGGGCCCTGCGGCCCGGTGGCACCCTGCAGACCCTGCGAACCGGTTGCGCCGGTGTCGCCCTTATCGCCCTTCTGGCCCTGCTGGCCAGGCGCGCCGTCGAGACCGTTCTGGCCGTTGTCGCCCTTGTCACCCTTCTGACCCGGAGCGCCGTCCAGACCGTTCTGGCCGTTGTCGCCCTTGTCGCCCTTGTCACCTTTCTGGCCGGGCGCGCCGTCCAGACCGTTCTGGCCGTTGTCGCCCTTCTCGCCCTGCTGGCCGGGCGCGCCGTCGAGACCGTTCTGGCCGTTGTCGCCCTTCTCGCCCTGCAGGCCGGGGGCACCGTCGAGACCGTGCTGGCCGTTCTCGCCCTTGTCGCCCTTGTCACCCTGCTGGCCCGGCGCGCCGTCCAGACCGTTCTGGCCGTTGTCGCCCTTCTCGCCCTGCAGGCCGGGCGCACCGTCGAGACCGTTCTGGCCGTTCTCGCCCTTGTCACCCTGCTGGCCGGGCGCGCCGTCGAGACCGTTCTGGCCGTTGTCGCCCTTCTCGCCCTGCTCGCCCCTCTCGCCCTGCGCACCGTCGAGGCCGTTTGCGCCGGGAGTGCCGTTGCAGAGGTCGAAGATGCCGGCGAGCGTGTTGAACTTCCAGCCGCCGGCGTCGCAGAGTGCCGACGCTTCGACATTCGTGAGCCCGGGCGCTCCGTCGAGACCGTTCTCGCCGTTCTCGCCGTTCTCGCCGTTGTCACCCTTGTCGCCTTTGTCACCCTTCGAGCCGTCGGTGCCGTCGTGGCCGTTCTGGCCGGCATCCCCCGTCGCGCCGGTGTCGCCCTTGTCACCCTTCGGCCCCTGAGCGCCGGCCGCACCGGCAGGTCCGCTCGGGCCGACATCGCCCTTCAGGCCGGCCGTACCGGTCGCGCCGGTGTCGCCCCTGGCGCCCTGTGCGCCGTCCTGGCCGTTCAGCCCGTTCTGGCCTGCTTCGCCCCTGTCGCCTTTGGCGCCCGGGAGGCCGCCCGTACCGGCGACACCCTTTACGCCGCGAATGTTCCACACGAGCTTCCGCTCGCCCTTCGCGCATTTCTTGGCCACCCTCACGACGCCGGTCTTCTTGCTGACACAGCCGCGGATGACTTTGCTCGCACTCGTCGCGTTGGACCCGCCGAGCGCCATGCTCGTACAGATCAATGCCACGCCGAGACAAGCAAGAACAAGCTTGCTTGATCGCATCATTCTTTGTCGCACCCTTTCCCCAATTACCCCGGCCTAGGCCGTCTGCGACCCGAGCCCCACTCGTGTCGCACTGTGGGTGCGAATCGAATCCCGCGCGCTCCCTGCGCGGGGGGTGCTGCTCCTACCCTTGGGGAGTCGACCCCTGGCTAGGGCGGTGGGTGCAGCAGGTTCTCGACGTCGCGAACGCCCCGGATCTCCCGTACCTGCGCCTCGAGGTCGTCGATCATCTCCCGGTGCGGGACCTCCCCGCGCAACTGCACGACGCCCTGCTGCACGTTCACGTTGATCTGCCCCTTCGGCACGTCGTGGGGCCGGAAAATGTTGGTCCGGATCTTGTCGGCAAGCGTTGCATCGTCGAGATCCTTCGGCTCCTCACGGACGTGCGTCGCCCGCTGCTTGAGCCCGCGCGCGTACGACGTGGTGTGGCGGCCGAACCGGCGGGCTCTGCGCCCGCCGCGTCGGACGAAAGCCCTGGTCCGATCGCGAAGCTCCGCGCGCCGTCGCCTACCGGCAACCGGGTCGAAGAGCCGTCCCAAGACGACTCCGATCGCGGTTCCCAGAACGAGCCGCCGCGCGCGACTCGTCGGCGGGTCACCGCGGTTGCCGATTTCCTTGGCCATGGCCTACCTCCAATAGTCCTCGGGTTCGACCGACGGCTACCCGGAGAGGAAGGGCCGAAAACGGCGCTACATCTCGGGGGGTCGTCGCTCCGGGAAGCGAGGCAGTCCGTCGTCGGGAATCGGCTCCCACGGAGCCGCATAGGCGACGTACTGGCGATAGCTCGGGCGGACGCCGGGATCACGGTCGAAGACGCCGAGTCGAACCGACATCACCTTGGGATCGTGCGGGTTCCGGCTCCAAAGCGCCGAGCCGCAGGCCGAGCAGAACACCTTCGAGAACCCGTCGGGCGGGTCGAACGACCGGAGCAATTCCTCACCCGACGTGATCCGCAGCGATCCGGGCGAGACGCGGGCCGAGACCGAAGCTGCGGTGCCGGTCCGTCGCTGACAGCGCGTGCAGTGGCAGTACCCGCTCGACACGGGCGGTTCGTTGACCTCGAAGCGAACGGCGCCGCACATGCAGCCTCCGGTCAGAGGAAGGTCAGCCATCGGCACATTAAACCGCCCTCCGCGTCAATCCGCAGCCTGTCGCCGCGTAACCTGGCGGCATCCGCACCGCGCTGATTTCGGACGTCCACGGCAACGCGATCTCGCTCGAGGCGGTGCTGGCCGACCTCGAGCGCGATCCTGTCGATCAGCTCGTCTGCCTCGGCGACACGGTGCAGGGCGGCTGCCAGCCGAGGCAGGTCGTGGAGCTCATGCAGCAGCTCGAGTGCCCGACGATCCTCGGCAACGCCGACGCGTTCATCCTCGACGCCGACGCGGGCGCGGAAACGCCGAACGAGCAGCAGCTCGACGTGCGCGAATGGACACGCGCACAGCTCGGCGGGAGCGGACTCTCGTACCTGGAGACGTTTCAGCCAACGCTCACGGTGGCCCTCGGCGACGAGCGCGAGCTCCTCGCCTTCCACGGATCCCCGAGCTCGTTCGACGACGTGATCCTGCCGCACCTCGACGAGGACGAGTTCCGCGGCCTGCTCGGCCCGCCGCGCGCCGACGTGCTCGCGGGTGGTCACGTACACCTTCAGTGGCTGCGTCGCTACGCGGCGTCGCTGTTCGTGAATCCCGGCAGCGTCGGTCTTTCGTACGACCACGTGCAGCCGGAGGACGACTTCCATGTCGACGCGTTCGCGGCCTACGCGCGCATCCACGTCGAAGAGGATCGGATCGAGGTCGCATTTCGCCGCGTTCCGTTCGACCGTGACGCCGTCCTTGCCGCGATCGCGGCGAGCGACGTCCCGCACGCGGACTTGCGCTTGGCACAGTGGCGCTGAGCTGACGCGTTTGCGCTAGTGCTTGTCGGGCTTCGCCGGCTTCGCCGGCTTGGCCGGCTTTGCCTTCGCCTCGGCCTGCTGCGCCTTCTCAGCCTCGTGCTGCGCCTTCTCAGCCTCGTGTTGTGCCTTCGCGGCTTCGTGCTGTGCCTTCTCAGCCTCGTGCTTCGCGCGCTTCGCGGCCTCGCGCTCAGTTTTTTCCGCCTCGTGCCGCACGCGCTCGGCTGCCTTCTTCGCCTCCTCGGCGTCGCGCTTTGCCTGCTTCTCGGCCTCGTGCCGCGCGCGCTCCGCGTCGTGCCTTGCCCGCGCCGCCGCCTCCTTCTGCGCCTTCGCCGCGCGCTTCGCCCGCTCCTCGGTCTCGTGCCGCGCACGCTCGGCTGCCTTCCGCGCCTCCTCGGCCTCGCGCTTCGCGCGCTCCGCCGCCTCGTGCCGCGCCCGCTCGGCGGCCTTCGCCTCGCGCTTCGCGTGCTCTTCGGCCTCGTGACGCGCACGTTCGGCCGCCTTCGCCTCGCGCTTCGCCTGCTTCTCGGCCGCGTGCCGCGCGCGCTCCGCCGCGTACCGCGCCCGCTTGGCCTCCAGCTTGGCCAACTTCTCCGCGTCGCGACATTCGCGCTCGGCCGCGTGCCGCGCGTGCTTCGCTGCCTTTGCCTCGCGCTTCGCCTGCTTCTCGGCGTCGTGCCACGCCCGCCACGCGTCGTGTCCCGCGCGCTTCGCCGCCCGTTTCGCGAGGTGCGCCTCACGCTTCGCCTGCTTGGCCGCCTCGTGATCGGCCTTCGTCTCGTGCACCGGGCACGCGACGGCCGGAGGCTGCACGACGACCACCGCCGGACCGGCCGGCGGCGAGGCGGCTACCGGCGGGGCGAGTACCGGCGCGGGCGGCGTCACCGGAATGACCTTCGGTGCGTGAGGCTTGGGTTCGTGAGGCTTCGGTGCGTGAGCCTTCGGTACATGAGCCTTCGGTGCGTGAGGCTTCGGTGCGTTCGACTTCGCTGGGTGCGACGGAGACGCGGCCGCCGGTTCAGCCGCAGCGGGCGGCACCAGGGTTTCGACCAGCGGCGCGCCGACGTTCACGGCCGGAACGCCGGCGGCTACGACCGACGCGCCGGCTGCGGGCTGCGAAAGGGTCGGAGCCTGCCGCGAGCGAGTCGACGCCGAGGGAGGCTTCTCACGCGTGGGCGCCGTGACCCCCGGCGCGCCGGGGGTGGAAGGAGGCGTCGTCCAGCGGCCGATGATCGCGGGGACCTGCCGGTGCCTGGTAGGCGACACGCTCTTCGGCGCGCTTGAAGGAATTCCGGTGCCGACGTCGAAGGCCCGCAACCAGATCTGGAAGGACGTCACCAGCCCTGCGACCACCAGGGCGGCCCAGGTGACCAGAGAAAGCCAAGTCCGCATCGGCGCCATCATCGTAGTTCCGTAGGACGTCGTTCAAGCTGAATCGTTGGAACCGTGCGGAAACTGCGTCAGACGGTCCGCCTGGTTCCGACGCTCACTCTGTTCTTACCCTCCCGCTTCGCTTGGTAAAGCGCCCGGTCGGCGGTCGTCATCAGTTCGTCCGCGCTGTGAGTCTCAGGGTATGCGGCCACCCCGAAGCTCGCTGTCACCTTCACGATCCCGCCGCCGGGGATCCGGACGTCGAGCGTCTCGATCGCAGTCCGCAAGCTCTCTGCCAGCGCCTCCGCGCCGACCAGGTCCGTCTCCAGCAGCAGGACGGCGAACTCCTCCCCGCCCAGACGCGCAGCGAGGTCGATCGCGCGCACGCGCTTGCGGATAACGTCCGCGAACGCGCGCAACACATCGTCGCCGACGTGATGGCCGAATCGGTCGTTCACACGCTTGAAGTCGTCGAGGTCGGCAAACACGAGCGCCAGCGGCTCGGCGAAGCGCTCTGCCCGCCGCAGCTCCGTCTCGAGCAACTCCATGAAGTACCGGCGGTTGGCGAGCTCCGTCAGCTCATCCGTGATCGCCTGCCGCTGGACGATCCCGTGCAAGCGCGCGTTCTCGAGCGCGATCGCGGCTTGCCCCGCCAGCGAGACCGCGAGCGTGCGCGTCCGCTGGTCGAAGCCGACGCCTGGCGGCCAGAGCTGCAACGCGATCTCCTCAGTCGCCTCTTCGCCGCCCAGCTCGATGCGGAGTGGACGGCCGGCTCCGGCGACGTCGCCCTCCTCCGCGGTGACACGCCCGTCCTGCAGCACGCGACCGCCGACTGCGCCCGTTGCCTCCATCGTCGCGTGCAGGATCACCGGCAGCAGCCGGTCGGGATTGTGCGTTGACGCGAGCGCGTCGCCGACGAGCGCGAGTGCCCGCGCGTCGCGGCGCCCGGTGAGGACCGTGAGCGCGCTCCCGCGCCGGCTGAGCAAGGGCGCCAGCGCGTAGCCGGCGGCGGCGACCGTCGCCAGCGTGACGACGATCGCGAGGAGCGTCCACAGCAGGCGGTTGCGAACGCCGCCGGAGATCTCGGAGCGTGGAGTCAGGCTGAGCAGCGCGACGTCGTCGGGCGGGCGGACGAGCTGGACGCCGAAGACGCGATACCTCGTGCCGTTGAACCGGCGGTCGACCATCCGGCCGCGCGGTAGGTCGGCAGAGCCCGTGATCGGTCCCGCGATCGCACGCCCGCGCGCGACCAGCGCGAGGCGATCGTGCGGGTCGGCGCCGATCTGCGACCGCAGCCGGGCGAGCAGCGCTTCGTTCAGCGGGATGCTCGCGGTGACCGAGCCGACGGAGCGTCCGCGGACAGCGACGGACACACTGCGCCGGACGGCGGGCGCGACCGCATGGCCGACCAGCATCGTGCCGCCGGCAGACACCACGATGTCGCGGTCGCCGACGAGCCGGCGCAGCGTGGCGCGATCGCGTTCCGCAAGGGCGCGCTGGAGGGCCGGCGAGCTCGCGAGCGACCCGGCGCTGGTGTCAGCTTCGGCGACCGCGCGAAGAAAAAGGGCCGCGGCGGAACGTCCCTCAGACTCGAGGCGCAAATCAGCCTTGCGCGATTCGCTCTTCCCCACGCCGGAGGCCGCGAGCCAGGCCAACGCGAGGAGCGGCAGGAGCGCAATGAGAACGAGCAGCGCGGCGAGGCGCGCGCGCGAACGACCCTCAGCGGACGGCAGCAGGGCGACCGCTTCGTCTCTCACGGGAGGAGGAACCCCACATGTCCCGAACGGGAGATGCACCTAAAACGATGCACGCCGCAATCGAAAAGCTGAGGACCACGCTCGACCGGCCCCGCCACGGCGTGGACGGCTCGGTGGAACGCGCGCGGCGGCTCGCCGCCCTCACGGACAGGCTCGAAACGAGGCACGGGTACACAAGCGACCATACGGCGGCCGTCAGCCGGCTTGCGGTTGCAATCGGAAAGCGGCTCGGGCTGCGTCAAGACGAGCTCGCGAACGTCGAGCTCGGCGCGCTGCTCCACGACGTCGGGAAGCTCGAGGTTCCGGAGACGATCCTCGGCAAGGCGACGTCCCTGAACGAGCTCGAGTGGCGGGCAATGCGCCGCCACGTGGAGTCGGGCGAGCGTCTGCTGCATCGGGTCGTCGATCTGCCGGCCGTCCTCGGGATCGTCCGCTGGCACCACGAACGCTGGGACGGCGCGGGTTACCCCGACGGGAAGCGCGGCGATCAGATCCCGCTCGCTGCGCGCATCGTCGCGGTGGCGGATGCTTTCCAGGCGATGACCGAAAGACGGCCGTATCGCAGTCGCCGCAGCGAGAAAGCGGCGCTCGAGGAGATCCGCCGGAACGCCGGAACGCAGTTCGACCCGAGCTGCGTGAACGCGCTCGGGGACGTCATGCGCGCAGGCGCGAGTGAGTGAAACCGTCGTTTGCCGCATAGCAACCCGTAGTAGCCAGTCAAACTCATCCTAGGGTGCCGCGGGCCGAGCGCCTAGAGATTGGCGATCTCGGGAGAGCGTCAACCCTCGCAGCGTGTCGCCGTCCCTTCGACGAGTGGCCGCCCAGCGTCGCGCCGATGGTTCACCTTTATCTACCGATACGGCAAGCCCCGTTGTCGGGGGCTTCCCGCGACCGATAGGTCGCCGCGGTCGCTGATCGTCGAGCTATGCAGTGCTGGCGGTGTGGCGGCTGATCCGGCCGAGGGTGTACCCGAGCCAGACAAGCCCGGCGCACACGACGCCGGCGCCGATGCCGAAGACGACGTTGCCGAGACGGTCGTCGGCGCTGTCGATCGCCATCGCGACCGCGCCGGCGATGCCGAGCGCGACGCACAGCAGAGCGACGCTCCACGGCACGGCGCGGCGGGACGTCCAGACGCCGGCCACGAGACCGGCGAGGATCGGGGCGGCGATGAGTGCTGCGAAGAACATCGTGTGTGCACCTCCGGGTCGTTGACCACCCGACCGTAGGCGGCCGCGATTCGACCGACATCGCCGCAGGTGGCGAATCGCGATCGCTCTCGAGAGCGATCTTGTGCGCGCACGCATCACCTTCGCGGCCTATGGAAAGCGACGCCTCGAGGCCGTACGGTTAGTGCATGCCGGAGAAGCTCGCGCTCCTGGTCCAGCGACGCGGCGAAGAGATCCTCGCCGCCGGAATCGCCGCCGTTGCACTCGTTCAGATCTGGCTGCTCGACGAATCGGCGGCGACGAGGGTCGCGGCCTCGGCCGGCGCCGTGGTATTAGGCCTGGCGGCCGCGCGCCGAACACGGATGCCGCTCGCGCTGCTCGGCCTGCTAGCGGTCCTCGCCGCAGCGGGAGAGGTCCTGCCGAAGTCGGCCACGGACATCGAGGCGATCGGCTTCTTCATCCTGCTTGCGGTCTACAGCGCTGCGGCCCACACGAGCGGACGACGGACGTTGGTCGCCGGCGCACTCACGGTCGTGCTCTACGTCGCGACTATGGCGACCGATCAGGACGGGATCAACGTCGCCGCGATCATCTTCTTCGGCCTCGTGTTCGGCGGCCCGTGGGCGGCCGGGCGCGCGATTCGGCAGCGTCGGCTTCGCGAGCAAAAACTCGAGCACGAGAAGGCGGAGGCAGAGGCCGCGATCGTCGAGGAGCGTTCGCGGATCGCGCGGGAGCTCCACGACATCGTTGCGCACTCGATCAGCGTGATGGTCCTGCAGGCGCGCGGCGGCCGGCGCGTGATCGACGCGGAGCCCGGCGAGGCGCGCGATGCGTTCGGCGTGATCGAGCGGACAGGACATCACGCGCTCGAGGAGATGCGTCGCCTGCTCGGGATGCTCAGGGCGAGCGACGACCAGCTCGCGCTTGCGCCGCAGCCGACGTTGCGGCAGCTCGACACCCTGCTCGACCAGGTGCGCGCAGCCGGGCTGCCGGTCGAGGTGGTCGTCGAAGGCGAGCCCGCGGAGTTGCCGCCGGGCGTCGACCTCTCCGCCTACCGGATCGTGCAGGAGGCGCTGACGAATGCACTCAAGCACGCCGGGCCGGCGCGCGCCCGTGTGGTCGTCCGCTACGGGGAAGACGAGCTCGAGCTGGAGATCGCCGACGACGGCTCCGGCACCGGGAACGGAGGCGGCTCGGGCCACGGCCTCATCGGAATGCGCGAGCGGGTCTCGGTCTACGGCGGCGAGCTGCAGGCGGGTCAGCGCCCCGGCGGCGGCTACGCGCTGAGAGCCCGGCTGCCGCTCGGTTCGGCTCGGCCATGACGATCCGCGTCTTGCTCGCGGACGACCAGAACCTCGTGCGCGGCGGCTTCCGGATGATCCTCGGCGCCGAGCCTGAAGTCGAAGTCGTCGGCGAGGCCGCGGATGGAGCAGAGGCGGTCGCGCTCGCGCGCGACCTGCGTCCCGACGTCGTGCTCATGGACGTACGCATGCCGAACGTCGACGGCATCGAGGCGACGCGCCGCATCGTCGACGGCGCGGAGGAGTCGCCGCGCGTGCTCGTGCTGACGACGTTCGATCTCGACGAGTACGTCTACGAAGCACTGCGCGCCGGTGCAAGCGGTTTTTTGCTCAAAGATGCGCCCGAGGAGCAGCTCGTCGCCGGAATTCGCATCGTGGCCGCCGGCGGCTCGCTCTTCGCTCCGGCTGTGACGCGGCGCCTGATCGAGCGCTTTGCGGCCACGTCGTCGCGGAAGCCGCCGCCTGCGTTCGACGACCTCACCGCACGCGAGCTCGAAGTGTTACGCCTCGTCGCGCGCGGACTCTCGAATGCCGAGATCGCGCGGGAGCTCGTCGTCTCCGAGCACACCGTCAAGACGCACGTCGCGCACATCCTCGGCAAGCTCGACCTGCGCGACCGCGTGCAGGCGGTCGTCCTCGCCTACGAGTCCGGCATCGTTCGCGCCGGCGAGTGACCGATCAGCTCTGCAGCGGCCAGACGCAAGCGTGGACGCACACCCAGCCGCCGTTTCGACGTGCGTAGGTGTCGGCGTAGCGGCGGTACCGTCCCGGCTCGCGGCATGTTCGCGCCGACACAACTGCGGTGTCACCGTCGGCGTGCACGGCAAGCTGGTCGATGACGAGAGACGGCGAGGGGTTGTTGCGAAGATTCTCGACGTATCTCTCCTCGCTCCACGTCTCACCCGTGGCTCCGTCGAGATACGCGAAGTCGGGGGAGAGAATCGGACTGAGCAGCTCCCAGGAACCCTGGCGGAACGCCTCGATGAACTGCTCGTTCAGTTCCGTCAACACCTTGATGTCATCCATCGAGCCTCCCGAGATCGAGTGCATTCAGCGGGACCACAATCGTGTGGTAGTCGTCGATCAGCGCCATCACGGCGTCCTCGTAGCTCTCTCGCCACTCGTCGCTTCCGTAGAAGGAGCCGAGCTGCTCCTCGCGCTGAGCGGGCGACGCGAAGGCGCGCATCAAGAAGTAGCCGTCCTCGTCGACGATCGACGGGCCGTAACCGACCACGCTGATGCCGGAGCGGCGAAGCATCGGCAGTGCTCCCTCGCGAAAGATGCGGTCGAACTCCGCACGGCCGCCGGGCACAAGCTTGTACGTCCGCACGTCCAGCACAGCCGCGGCCTCGCTCGCGAAGGGCTCCACGACGGCAGCCTATGCCTCGACTCACTCAGACGAGGTCGTGTTCGAACGCGAACGCGGCCGCCGCGGTCCGCGACGGGACGCGAAGCTTCGCGAGGATGTTCTGCACGTGGCGGGCGGCGGTGTTCTCGCTGATCGCGAGCGCCGCGGCGACTTCGCGATTGCTCTTCCCGGCCGCGACCAGCCGCATAACTTCCAGCTCGCGCGGCGTCAGGTCTTGCGCCGGCGTCCCTCCCCACGCCCGGCAGCACATCGGAGGAAACCGCGTATTGAAAGACGAGCCCGACGAAGTAGAAGCCCGGCAGCGACCCGACGACGCCGCGCTCGTGCAGCGGCTCGCCGGCCTCGCCGAAAGCCGGGAGGTCGATCCACGAGAAATGGTGGTCGAAGCCGGTGCACCAGATGAGGTTCGCCACGTCGAGGACGCGACCGTCCTCCAGCACGGGCATTCCGTCGCGCACGCCGGTGACCCTTGCGACGCTCTCGACTCCGGCGGCTGCGAGGTCCTTCGACTTCACCCTGATCAGCGGCGTCGCGCCCGCGGCGAGCTTCGGGCCGACCTTGCGCCCGATCGGCGTCCCCTTCGTCAGCACGCGGTGGCCGAGAAACCGGAACACCGGAAATGCGAACCGCGCCGCGAAGCTTCCGTGGCGAACGGGGATCTGACCCGCGGGCTTCCCCGCGAGCGAGACCGCATGCGTCCGCGAGAGCTCGGAGGCAATCTCGGCGCCCGAGTTGCCGAGGCCCACGACGAGCACGCCGCCCTCTTGCAGTTGCGCCGGGTTCCGGTACTCGCTCGAATGCATCTGCACGATGCGCGCATCGAGCACCCGCGCGAAGCTGGGCACCTTCGGAATCCGGTGCGCGCCCGACGCGACGACGACGTTGTCGGCCTCGAAGCGCCGGTCGCCCGCGTCCACGACGTACCGATCGCCGACGCGCGAGATTCGCTCCACGACGACGCCGGTGCGGACCGGAAGATCGAACCGCGCGGCATACGCCTCGAGGTAGTCCCCCATCCCGTCCTTCGTCGGGAAGGACCAACCCGGCGCGGGAAAGCGCATACCCGGCAGTCCGTCGTACTTCGCAGGCGTGAACAACCGCAGCGAATCCCAGCGCGTGCGCCAGGAGTCGCCCACGCGCTCGTTGGCGTCCAAGATCGTTGGCGTCCAAGATCACGAACGGCCGACCTTTCCTCTTCAGGTGGTACCCCGCCGCCAGCCCCGCCTGTCCGCCGCCGACGATCACCGTCTCGAAATGCTCTGCGCTCATCGTGCCCCTCCTTCGCGTTTGGTCATAGGAGCACGGTAGGAAGTTGCGAGCGCAGCGGCATCGCCGAGACTGACCAATCTTCACCAGACGAGCACGTGGTCATTTCTGACCACGCGGACGTGTCAGACGAGGTCGTGCTCGAATGCGTACGCGCTCGCGGCTGTGCGCGACGAGACCCGCAGCTTCGCGAAGATGTTCTGCACGTGCCGAGCGACGGTGTGCTCGCTGACGACGAGGTCGGCCGCGATCTGCCGGTTGGTCTTACCGGCGGCGACCAGGCGCAGCACCTCCACCTCGCGCGCGCTCAGTCCGTGAGTCTTACGCGGCTCGGTGGTTGATTCGAGCCGGGCGAGGTCCGGTGCGGCTCCCAGCTGCTCGAACACGCTGCGCGCGGCCTCGAGCTCCAGCGCGGCGGTGTCGTCGTCGCCGAGCGCGCGGCAGGCGAACCCGGTGAGAACGCGAACGCGCGCGACCTCGTAGGGAGCGTCGAGTTCCTGCCACACCCGGCGAGCATCTCGCAACGCGGTGACGGCAGCCTGCGCGTCGCCCTCGGCTAGGGCGACAGCTCCCCGAACGTGCGCAGCGATCGCACCCAGCATTGCGCTCTCGCTGCGCGCCGCGATCTCCGCAAGCTCGAGACAGGCACGGTGCGCTTCGTCGACGTCGCCGGCGGTGAGCATGATCTCGGCGTACGCGGGGAGCAGCGCCGCACGCTGCAACGGCGCTTCGCTCGCGGCCATGACGCGGCGGATCGCGGCCGCCGCCACATTGACGTCCCCTTGCGCGAGCCGCAACAGCGCGAGACCGGGTTGCGGCTCCCGCCCGCACCCGTGCGCGTCGCGGTACGCCGCTTCCGCCGCCGCGAATTCCCCGAGCAGCCGATGGAGCTCGGCCTGCTGGTAGAACGCTTCCCCCGTTGCCGCGCGATTCGCGACCTGCTCGCAGCGCTCTCGCGCCAGGCGCGCCTCGGACAGCGCCTCCTGCCACGCTCCCCGCAGCTGCATGATCCCGGCGCGATGCGCGAGGCACCGGCCGCTATAGGACACGAGCTGGGGCTGCTCCTCGCACCACCGTGTGAGCGCGTTGGTCCACTCGTGGGCGCGACGCGGATCGAACGCATCCTCACAGCCCGCGATCACACCGCAATAGACGACACCGGTGAGCACCGGCGACACCTCTCCAGCGATGACCGCCACCATCGCCTGGTCGAAAAGCCCCAAGCCTTCCCGAACACGCCCCTGCTCGATTCTGATTTGTCCCTGGACGTGCACCGCGACGGCCGCCAGGTCGGCGTCGCCGAAACGTTCGCCGATCTCGCGGGCATCGGCTGCAGCGGTGTACGCGCCTTCGAGATCGCCGGTCTCTTTCCGTTGGAACGCGACCGGCAACAAGAGATAGCCCTGCTCGACGCAGTCGTGCCCGGCGCGGTCGACAAGGCGCTGCGCGCGGCCGAACCATCCTCCGGCCGGGCCGATCTCTCCACGGACCGCGAGGTTCATGCCGATGAAGAACGCGGCGCGTGCGGCGCGGAGCCCTTCGTCGGAGTCGAGGTACGCGTGGTGGGCGCGCTCGAGGATTGTGAAGTAGTCGTCCATGAGCCCGACCATCGACGCCGCCGTCGCCAACAGCTCGAGGTCGTCTGCGCCGAGCGGTTCCGCCTGGTCCGCGCGCGACAGCGACTCGTACGCGTCGAGCCACGCGCGTCTGGCGTATGACTCGCGGCCTCTCCGAAGCTCGTCGACGATCTGCTTCACAGCCCGAATGGTCGCAGGACCCCGCGCTGCCGGCGATGAGTTGCGCCTGCCGAGGTGGTCTTACCTCAGAGATGCCCTCGAATGCGAGGAGGAACGATGACAAGACTGACGCTCGACATCACGATGTCGCTCGACGGGTTCATCGCCGGCCCGAATCAGACGGTCGAACAACCGCTCGGCGAAGGCGGCGATCGGCTTCACGAATGGATCTACGGGCTCGAGACCTTCCGCGAGCGCCACGGCGAGACAGGCGGCACACGCAACGCCGACGACGACGTGCTGCGGGAATCGATCGACGCCACGGGTGCGGTGCTGATGGGACGGCGCATGTTCAGCGGCGGCGAGGGCGGCTGGGAGGACGATCCCGTCGCCGACGGCTGGTGGGGCGACGATCCGCCCTTCGGTGTGCCCGTGTTCATCCTGACCCACCACGCCCGTGAAACCGTTACGAAGCAGGGCGGGACGTCGTACACGTTCGTCACGGAGGGAATCGACGCCGCCGTCGCGCAGGCTCGCGCAGTCGCGGGAGGCAAGAACGTCGCGGTCGCCGGCGGCGCGAACGTCGTCCAGCAGTGCCTGAGCGCCGGACTGCTGGACGAGATGCAGATCCACGTCGCGCCCCTCCTGCTCGGCGACGGAGTCCGCCTCTTCGACGATCTCGGCGCCGGCCCGCGCGCGCTCGAGCTGACGAGGGTGATCGAATCGCCAGCGGTCACCCACCTTCGGTACAGCGTCAGGAGGTGAGAGCGCGCACACTCGCGCTCAGCCTGAACCGGTGCGTGGCGCCGAAAGACGAAGACGAGCCGCTTTGTGCGGCTCGTCTCCGGATCGTCCTCGTCGTCTAAAAGAGCGCTTTCGGTTTCCGAGGAGCCGGGGCGGCTCAACCCATGCTCGCGAACGCCTCCCGACCGCGCGCCTCGATCTCCTCGGGCGTGAGGTCTGCGATGCGCGTCGCGATCTGCCACACGTTGCCGAACGGATCGGTGACCTGGCCGAGGCGGTCGCCCCAGAACTGGTCCTCGGGCTGCATGGTGATCGTCGCGCCGGCGTCCGCCGCATCCTGGACGACCGAATCGACGTCCTCGACGAAGAGGAAGATCGCCACCGTCGTCCCGCCGAGCTCCTTCGG
>WNFU01019790.1_pt1 | contig 15657 bp, 17 predicted proteins | sample 5400121 | NCBI WGS metagenome assembly WNFU01 (sample SAMN13153360, study PRJNA577476) | soil metagenome | isolation source: 100 cm soil or saprolite under grassland replicate 1 | place: USA:California | collected 2016-06-15
CCGCGAAGGACGCCACAGAGAACAAGGTCGAGGCGCTGCGAGCCGGCGGCGACGACTACGTCACGAAGCCCTTCAGCCTGGCCGAGATCGTGGCACGCATTCAGGCGATCCTGCGGCGCACCTCCGGGGTGCTGCCGGGAGACGTTCTCCGCTTCGCCGACCTCGTGCTCGACGAGCGACGACATGAAGTCTTCCGCGGTGACACGGCGATCCCGCTCACGGCGACGGAGTTCTCGCTGCTTCGTTACTTCATGCTCAACCCGCGCCGTGTGCTCTCCAAGGGTCAGATCCTGCAGAACGTGTGGCGTTACGACTTCGGCGGCAACTCGAACGTGGTCGAGACCTACGTCAGTTACCTGCGCAGGAAGCTGCACGCCTCCGGCCCGCCGCTGATCAAGACCGTGCGGCAGGCGGGGTACATGCTCGAAGCCGGAACGCAGTAGTGCTTCAGCGCCTGTCGCTGCTCGCGCGGCTCGTGCTCGGTGTGCTCGTCCTCGCGGCGGCCGGGCTCGCCGTCGCGGACGTCGTGACCTACACGTCGCTGCGGTCGTTTCTCGTCCAGCGCATCGACAACACGCTCGAAGCGGACCACGACTCGGTCCGGCACCGTTACGGCGATCCCGGCCCGGGCGGGGGCGGTCCGCGCGGCGGCGGCGGGCCGCAGGCGCCGAACCTGTTCGTCCAATACCGAACGCAGGAGGGCACCACCGTGCTCGAAACACGGCGGGCGAGCGCTCCTCAGGGCCAGAGCACGCCGTCACCGCCGCGCCTGCCGGCAACGATCTCCATGCAAGGCGCGTCTCGGGAGGGCTTCGACGTGGCGCGCTACTTTACGGTCCCCGCACAGGACGGCGGGGACCGCTACCGCGTCCGCGCAGCCTTCGAAGGAACGGACAACGAGATGCTCGTCGTGGCGCTGTCGCTGCACGACGTGGACGCAACGCTGCACCGGCTGTTGCTGATCGAGCTGCTCGTCACCGCGGTCGTGCTGCTTGCACTCGGGGGCGCCGGGTTCTGGGTCGTCAGCCTCGGGCTGCGCCCGCTGCGTGCGATCGAGAAGACGGCCGGGGCGATCGCGTCAGGCGATCTCTCCCGGCGCGTCGAGCGAGCGGAGGAGCGCACCGAGGTGGGGCGTCTCGGCCTCGCGCTCAACGCGATGCTCAGCCAGATCGAGTCGGCGTTCAAGGCGCGCGAGGCATCCGAGCGGAAGCTCCGGCGCTTCGTCGCCGACGCATCCCACGAGCTGCGCACGCCGCTCGCCGCCGTGCGCGCGTACGCAGAGCTTTTCACGCGTGGGGCGGACCGGAGACCCGACGACCTCGCGCGCGCGATGACGGGAATCACACGCGAGTCCGAGCGCATGAGCCTCCTCGTCCAGGACCTACTGCTGCTGGCGCGACTCGACGAAGGGCGTCCGCTCGAGCGTGAGCCGGTTCACCTGGACGACGTCGTCGAAGAGGCCGTCGAGACGGCGAGGATGGTCGCGCCCGGCCGCCCGATCGAGCTCGAGACCGACATCGCCGTCGTCCTCGGCGATCGCGACCGACTGCGTCAGATCGTCGACAACCTCCTGAGCAACGTCCGCGCGCACACGCCGCCCGCGACACCGGTGCACGTCACCGTCGGCACGGCCAATGGAGATGCCGTCATCGAGGTGCAAGACGCGGGACCGGGCCTGAGCCGCGAGCACCTCGAGCGCGTGTTCGAGCGCTTCTACCGCGCCGACGAGTCACGGGCGCGTACGAGCGGGGGGGTCGGACTCGGTCTCTCGATCGTCGCCGCGGTCGCGGAGGCGCACGGTGGCAGCGCCACCGCACGGTCAGAGCCACCGCGGGCGACGTTTCGCATCGTCATCCCGCTACTGCCGCGCGACGACAACTCACATGGAACTCCAAGGGGTTTCTCAGGCGCGGCCGGTTCGATTGAACCGACATCCAACAAGGGAGGCGTATGAAGAGCTCGATGAGAAAGCTTGCACTCCTCGCCGCCGTCTCTCTCGTCGGGCTGCTGACTGTCGGCGCAGCCACGGCGAGCGCTCACGGCGGCGGGCCCGGCGGTTGCAAGGGCGGAGGAGGAGTGAGCGCCAGCGCACTGGTGACCCAGGCGGCCAAGCAGCTCAACATCACGCGGGCGAAGCTCAAGGGTGCGATCGTCGATGCGGCCGACGCGTACATCGACAGTGAGGTCACCTCCGGCGACGTCACCGCCGACGACGCCGCGGACCTGAAGGACCGCGCCGACGACGACCTCGGCTTCGCAATCAAGGTCAGCAAGACGAAGACGGTCGCGGCGAACCTCGGCATCACGGTGGCTGCCCTGAACGACGGCTTCCGGGCAGCGCGGAAAGCGCTGTACACCGCGAAGATCGACAAGGCGCTCGCGAACGGCGACATCACCGCTGACCAGGCGGCCGAGCTGAAGAACGAGCTGGACGACGCCGATCTGCCGGGCTACAAGGCCTTCGGCTTCGGCGGCTTCGATCTCGGTTACGGCGGTGGCCGTAGCGACCACCACGCGTTCCGCAGGTAACTTCTGCTTCTGACGGGAGGGCCCTCGCCGGCCCTCCCGTCAACGGGCGCGAACGGCGGTCTCGGCTCTGTTGTTCCAGGCGAGCCGTCCGACCGCGACCGAGTTGTTGCGACCTCGTTCGTTCGGGAACGCGACCGTTGCTTGTCCGGAGGGAAGCAGCGTGCTCGGCAAGACGACGATCGCGGTGTCTGAGCTCAGGCGGCCGTGGTCCTGCAGGTTGTCGCGGAAGAACCAGGACGGCGCGAAATGGGGCGGAGTGCCCTGCAGGGTGCCTGTGCTGCAGTGGATGACCGCCCGCCGTCCCTTGTCGGAAAAGAAGCCGGTGCGGGCCGCACGAGGATGGAACCTCAACTCCAGCGTGTCTCCCGACCGACCCTTGGCGAGCACGACGGCAACGCGAGCCTTCACGCGGACGCCTTTGTACTTGCACGTCGAGACGCCGTCGGCTTTCGTGCTCTTGTACTCGCCCGTCCACCCGGCGACGAGCGTGGCGGCACTGGAGACGGAGAGGTGCATGTGACGTGGATCGTTCAACGGCCGAAGCGGGACGACGAACCTGAGCGTGCCGTGCCAGCGGTAATGGATTCCGAGGCGGCTGGTCTCGCGGTTGCTGTTCAGCTTCCAAAGGGCCTTCCCGCCGCCGTACACCGTGATGGTCACCGTGCGCGTCGCGGCCCCGGAAGCCGGCCGCGCCGCAGCTGGTGACAAAAGCACGAGTGCCGCTCCGGCGGCGCAGAGCGCCGCACGCTTTAACACGACACGCACCGTCGTATCGTAGGCGTGACACGCGACTGGGAGGTCACGATGGCGGTCAAGCTCCATCGGTGCAAGTACGAGTGGGTAAAGGGTCCGCATCCGTGCTGGAAGGTCGAGAAGGCGCTGATCGACATGGGGGTGGACTACGAGCGAGCGCCTGAAAAGTGGCTGGGCAAGCGCGAGACGATGGGCGAGCACACTGGACAGAAGCGGTTCCCCGCGATCGAGTTCGAGGACGGCGGCTGGTATCGCGAGGAGTCGAAGGACATGGCGGCGGCGGTCCGCGGCGGCCGCCTCGACGAGATGCGAGGCAGGACGCCTGCGACTCGGACGGCCGGATAGGCCGCGGCTACACTGTCCCTCCCCCGGGGCTATAGCTCAGTTGGGAGAGCGCCTGGATCGCACCCAGGAGGTCGCCGGTTCGAGTCCGGCTAGCTCCACCTTGGAACCCGCTCAGCGGGGGTTTCTGTTGCTAGCACGGAAAACGCGTAGCGCGGCGTGGTCACAAAATGGTCACGCTTTTCGCCCCACCCATGGAAGAGAATCTTCTAACGAGAACGGCTCAACCAAGCGGCTGGGCCGTTCTTTCTACCGAAACTTTCTACCGTGGCCCTCAAGTACGACGATCGCTAGAGCGTGTTCCGCGTCCTGCTCAGGCTCGAGAACGTCTCGCCGAAGGTCCGTTCGGGACGGCGGTGAACCGGATCCGGCCGGCCGGGTAGGGGCAGCCGATCGGCTACCCCTCCAAGACTTCACTCGCGTACCCGGTACGCGATGAATCCGCGGCCTATGCCGTGGTGGTGATGCTTCCGTTTGGCACGAACAGAACAGTTAACTCTTCGTTGTTGTGAAAGAAGGTCGCCGTACCGGTTGTCGGGCCCAATCTCTGCGTGACCGTATGTGCTCCCGCGGTCACGGCTACGGGTTTCGTGTATGACAACTCGAAGAGCTCGGCGGCACCGGCGCCGTCCGCTGCGGCCCTGAATTCCGCGCCCCAAAGACCGTTCGAAGTCGCGCCATCCACGTAGGGCACCAGGACGTAGTCTCGCGACGCGTCCTGGTTGTTGACGAAAGCATGACCGCTGATGATCAGATAGCCAGCGGTCGGCGCCGTAATCGTGACGCTGTTCACCGTAACCTGGGCACTGTTCGTCTCGGTCTTGCCAGTGGAGAGCGTTGCCGTCGTTTGAGCGCTGAGACGCTCGAGGTCTGGACCGGCGGGGCCCGTTGCGCCGGCGGGGCCAGTTGCGCCGATGTCGCCCTTGGGGCCCCTGCGCGCCGGTTGCGCCCGTGTCGCCCTTCGGCCCCGCGGGCCCTTGCGGGCCCCGCGCGCCCCTCAGGCCCTTGAGCGAAGCGATCGCCTTCTTACTCATGTCGGCCCTCTGCAACGACCCGTTAACGACCTGCGCCGAGCCGACACTGTTCTTCGGAAGCTTTACAGCGGCGTAGCCGGTGCCAGCCGTCACCACGAGGACAGTGCATGGATCGTCGCTCGCGCCTGAACCAGAGTCAACTGTGCTGCGAGCTCTCGACCAAGCTTCACGCCGTGTTCACAGTCGAGCCCGCGTGACTCTGATCCTCGCTAGCCCAAGAGCTGGGAAGACAATCATTGATGACACCTGTCCGGTGTACGAGCCGACGCCTGCGTAGACGGGGGTCGGGTGATCCGAGGGACAGTAGGTGTCGGCAACGGCGAACATCGCGACCAGGAAATCGGGCGGGCCGACCTACTTCACTGACTCGTGGTCACAATGGTCACGCTCGACGTTCGCTCGCGTTCACTCGCAACCGAACACCGAGCGCGGTTTCGGCTCAACCGAGCCGATTAGCGAACGGGCGCGAACGGGCGCGAACGGTTGCCGCTGCATCGCACCCAGGAGGTCGCCGGTTCGAGTCCGGCTAGCTCCATTCCGCGCACTTGTCACGGCAAGCGGGCAGGCGTACGCACGAGTCCGGCTTCTAGCCAGAAGTTTGTTGCATTTGTGGTATTTCTTGCGCCATGCGGGTCAAAGCCGGGAGCGCCATCCTCGGCATCGCAATGGCAACTCTGGGTCTCGCAGCAGTTCAGGCGGTGGCGGTTGCCGCGGACACGCCGCGCTGGATCGTCTTCGCCGCGCATCCGGACGGATCGGGTCCCGCGCAGCTGTTCCGCATCCAGACGACCGGCGAGGGCCTCCAGCAGATAACGAAAGGCAGGCTGCCGGCGACCGCCCCAGCATTCACACCCAACGGGAATCGGATTGTGTTCGTGCGGCTGGGCTCCGGGATCTTCAGCGTGAAACTGGACGGGAGCGGCCTGCACAGGCTCACGTCAGGCACCCGCGACAGCTATCCCGTCTGGTCACCCGACGGCAAGCGCATCGCTTTCGTCCGGCCGTACCGGGCCCAGTGGCGCCTCCACGTCATGTCCGCGTCGGGGACCAAGTTGCTGCGGCTTCCCCAGGCGCCGCCCGCAGGCCGGCCGACGTGGAGCGCGGAGGGCAAAGCTATCCGCATCCCCGCTGCAGGGGATCTCGTCAGGGTTGATTCCCGGTCCGGGAAGGTTCTGAGGTACTACGGATTGGCACTCGACATTCAGACTGGCCAGACCGCGACGCTGTCGCCCAGTCGCCGGATGCTCGCGTACGTAGGACCGCGCATCAGTACGGGCCCCGACGACTGCGGGGAGGGCCCGTGCCCTCAGTACGGCCTCTATCTGGCCAGAGTCTCGAAGCCACATCGCCCTCGGCGCATCGTCAACGACACCGGCCCAGCGGGCTGGTCCCCGGACGGGAGGAGCCTGGTCTTCGTCTCCCGAGGGGCTCTGACGCTCTGGGTCGTTGCCAGCAGCCAGAGGACAGCGATCTCTACTGGGCCGCACGTCGCCACGGGCGACGCACCCCCTGCCTGGCAGCCGCGCTAATCGTGGCGTGGTGCAGCCGAGCGGCGACCGCGATCAGAAGATCGTGAAGATTCCCTTCATTCCTGGCTTCGATCGGTCGGCGGCCGGAAGAATGCTGAGATACGGAAGCTTGCCGCGGTAGTCGAGGAAGAAGATGAGGATGCTCTGCTCGCTCGGCTTGAGAGCCTTGGTGAATCCGGTCTGCGTTCCCGTTCCACGTCGTTCGTGACCGAGCTTGAACGCGTGGGCCTTCGTGCCGCGGTTGATCAGGATGAACCGGGCCATGACGCCCCGCTGCGCGCGCTTCGGGGTCATGCCGATCCTTGAATCCGTGATCATGACCTTGACGGTCACGACCGGAGGCGGCGCAGTCGTCTGGGGCGCAACAGAGCTTTGAGCCGCAGGCACGAGGGCCACGGCGCACGCCGCTGCAAGGGCGAAAAGGCGCCACTTCACAACCGATAGCGTAGCAACGCCTTTTGGCTCCTAAACCGGCACGACGCGTCCGCATCGCGGTGGCAGCCGTCGTCGCGGGGCTCCTCTCCGGTTGCGGAACGCAAGATGTCGACGGCACCTGGCAACTCCCCAACGGCGACCTCGCGGGCACACGCGCTGCGGTCGGATCGGCTATCGACACCGGAAACGCCGCGCGTCTGGAGGTGCGCTGGCGATTCGGATTGACGGCCGCACCGACGTTCTCGGGTGTCTTCGCGTCGACTCCCGTTGCCGACCGCGACACGGTGTATCTGCAGGATCTGCGCAGCAACGTGTACGCGGTCGATCGCTCGACCGGGACGCGGCGCTGGGCACATCGCTACCGCGCCTCGAACGACGGGCCGAACGGGCTGGCCGTGGACGACCGGCGCGTCTACGGCGCGACGGACTCCGACGCGTTCGCGCTCGCCGCCCCCACCGGCCGAGAGCTCTGGCGCCGCCATCTCACGAGCGCGCGCGAGCAGTTCGTCGACGTCGCCCCGGTCGTGTGGAACGGCATCGTGTTCGTGAGCACGGTCGGCTACTCGCCATTCGGGCGCGGCGCGATCTACGCGCTCGACGCCGCGACCGGCGCCGTGCGCTGGAAGTTCGTGACGATCGAGGAGCCGTGGCGCTATCCGCTCGAGGCGGGCGGCGGCGGGCTCTGATATCCCGTTTCGGTGGACGCCCGCGGCAGGCTCTACGCGGGAAACTCGAATCCGTCCCCGTGGGGCGGCACGCCGGAGCGGCCGAACGGTGGCGCGTTCCCCGGCCCGGCCCGGTACACGGACTCGCTGATCGTGGTCGACGCCCGCAGCGGTGACCTGCTCTGGTACGACCAGGTCACCCCGCACGACGTCCGCGACTACGACTTCCAGGCGACGCCGATCCTCGCGACTGTCGGGGGTGTCGATCTCGTCTTGGGGGCCGGCAAGGCCGGGCGGGTGATCGCCTGGGATCGCGGGACGCGGCGACGGCGCTGGACCACCGCGGTGGGATTGCACCGGAACGACCTCGGCCCACTGCCCCGGCGCCGCGTGACCGTCTGCCCGGGGCTGCTCGGCGGCGTGGAGACGCCGATGGCCTATGCGGACGGCCGGCTGTTCGTCCCCGTCGTCGATCTGTGCGGTTGGGGCAGTGCCACCTCCCGGCAGCAACTGACCACCGTCGATCCGTCGCGAGGGAGAGGCCGGCTCGTTGCCCTCGACGCGGCGACCGGTCGCATGCTTTGGGAGCGGCGCCTGCTCTCTCCTGACTTCGGCTGCGCATCGGTGTCGAACGACATCGTCTTCACGTCGACGTTCGACGGGTCCGTGTACGCGTTCGCCACCGACGACGGGGCCCTTGTCTGGCACGAACGGATGCGAGCGGGCGTGAACGCGTGCCCCGCCGTGGTGGGCGATCTGGTTCTCGTCGGCGCCGGAATCCGGCTGCCCCTCTTGACGACGCGTCGATTTTTCGTGTCGAAGGCGATCACGAGGCCGCCGCCGAGGTGCGCGATATATAGCCGGTTCCTCTTCGAGTCGACACTTGCGTAATCGAGCCGCGAGCTGCCGCCCGGGAGCGGGACGGTGGCGATCGTCTTGAGCGGCAGGGCGGCTGCGCCGAACGCGAGGGCGACGGCGGCACCCAGAGCTGTTGCCGCGCCTAGCGTGACGATTCCGCACGCCATCGCTCGGGAGCTCAAGAGCATGCGGCGGTAGTACCCGGGCTCTTGGGCATCAACCCGGCGCCGTCAGCGCGCGACCGCGCGCCCTGCGACCAGCGGCCGGACGATAGGCGGCGACTTCGGCAGCTCGCTCCGCTCGACCTCCACGAGATCGAACGGTGCGGCAGCGATTCGCTCGAGCGTCGCACGGTTCGGATGGCATCCGTCGGCGACGATCATCCACGGACGTTCGAGCCGGTCCTGCCACCGTGCGCGACGCGGATCGTCCGAGCGTACGTGTTCGACGAAGATCAGCTGCCCGCCGGGACGGAGGACGCGGTGGATCTCGTGCAGGACGTGATCGACGTCGTCGACCGAGCACAGCACGAGCGTGGATACGACGGTGTCGAACGACGAATCGTCGAAAGGCAACGCCTGGGCCGATGCCTGCACGACCGTGGCGTCCCGACCGGTCGCCGACGCGCGACGCCGCACGCGCTCGAGCATTCCCGGCGCCGGCTCCGTCACCACAAGCTCGTCGATGTCCGGCGGGTAGTGCGGGAGGTTGAAGCCCGTCCCGGCGCCGATCTCCAGAATGCGTCCCCGCGCGTGCGCGAGCGCGGCGGCGCGGTGGTCGGAGAAGTGCTTCTCCATACGCTTGCCCATGAACTCGTAGAGCGCCGGCCAGATCCGATCGTGAAAAACACCCATCGTCTAGTTTGCGAATCCTCTTAGTACGACGTCTTGCGCATCGACCTCGCGAAGCGCGCGCGTTCCTTTCTCGACTCGGAGCGGGCGCGAGCATCCTGCTTCCGCGCGAGGCGCTCGAGCTCGCGCTGCAGCTTGCCCCAGCTTTCGAAGCGCTCGACGTCCAATGTTCCGCCCGCGAGCGCTGCGCGCACCGCGCAGCCGGGCTCTTCCCGATGTGCGCAGTCGGCGAAGCGGCACTGCGCCGCGAGCGCATCGACGTCCGCGAACGCAGCCTGCATTCCTTCGTCTGCATCCCACAGTTGCAGCTCGCGCATGCCGGGGGTGTCGAGCACGAGCCCGCCTTCCGGCAGCGGCACGAGCTGCCGGTGCGACGTCGTGTGCCGGCCGCGGCCGTCGTCGCGGAGCCCCTGTGTCGCAAGCAGCTCCTCGCCCACGAGCGCGTTGACGAGCGTCGACTTACCGACGCCGGAGGAGCCGAGCAGTGCGGCTGTCCGGCCTGCCGGAACGTAAGAGCGCACGGTCTCGAGGCCGTCGCCGTGCGGTGCGCTCACCGCATGCACCGGTACGCCGAACGCGATCGACTCGACTTCGTACACACGCGGATCGACGTCGTCGCAGAGATCGGCCTTGGTGAGCAGGACGACCGGCTGCGCGCCGCTCTCCCACGCGAGCGTCAGGTAGCGCTCGATTCGCCTGACGTTGTAGTTCGCATCGAGGCCGCAGACGACGAAGACGACGTCGACGTTCGCGGCGACGACCTGCGGCTTCGTCTCTGCCCAGGCAACCTTGCGCGTGAACGCGCTGCGGCGCGGCAGCACCGCGTGGATCGTCGCGCGACCCTCGCTCGGACGAAGAGCGACCGCGACCCAGTCGCCGACCGCGGGATGCTCGTCACCGTGGCGCAGCCTGCCGGCGAGCTCGGCGCGGAGCTCGCCGTGCTCCGTATAGATCACGTACTCGCTGCGGTGCTCGACGGCCACGCGCGCGGGCGCGAGGCCTTCCTGCTTATGCGGGTCGAACGCGTCGACGAACGACGCGTCCCAACCCAGGGACTCGAGGTCCAGTTTGGGTGCCTCCTGAGAGTCGGGTTCCGGGGACGGCGCTACGAGCGCACGGAGGTGCCGGCAAGAACAGTCATATGTGCAGCACCTCCTCTCGTCGCGGGAACCTCATCGCAGGATACACGTGGTCTACGAGAAAGTCACCAGCGGCCGGCGAATCAACGCGGCGCCTTCTCTGCACGCGGCGTCTGGACACCGGAAGCGACCATCGGTCACGAGCGCCAGCGTGCGTCCGAACCACCGTTCACAGTCTGTGCGTGAGCCGCGGGGCATGCGTGCGCACAAAGCGAAAAGCGCTCGCTGCCGCTGCGGACTTCGCTCGAGCGCCTGTACCGCAACGCCCCGCAGGCACGCGCTAGCGTCACTCACCCCGAGGCGTGCGCAGATGCGCGTCTGGATGAGCGGGTCCTCCGGAATCGAAAGCGCAGCAGCGCTGACGCAGCCGTAGCGCTGCAGCCTGCGCAGTCCGCCGCACGCCCCGCGGATCGATTGCGCGCTGTCGATGATCGGCCCGAGCGCCTGCTCGGCGAAGTAGCGGAACCAGCAAGGACGTACATAGCCCAGATGCCCGTTGCACAGGAAGCGGGGCGATACGCCGTTAGCACGTCGCGTCGTTCCGTCGGCGCCGCGCAGCGAGATCCAGTAGTCGTGAAAAGCTCCTTGCGTGCAGTCCGGCGCCTGCTCGCCCAGCTTCCGGCACGAGTCGACCGCCTGGCGCAGCACGCCATGGTACGCGCGCATGAGCGCGTGTCCGATGCCGTGGACGCACGTGTAGGAGCGGTAGCGAGTCGGCAGGCGCATGCACTGCGCGAGCGCCGAACGTCCGCCGCTCACGATGATCTGCGGGCCGAGGTACATGACGAGGCTGCGAGTGACGTGCCGGCGGCGCGCGCGCGGCGGTCGATTCGCGGCAACTCCGCGGCGGGATTCCCCGACCGGTCGACGTCCTGAAGCAACAGGCGGACGTAGCACGTCCACTGGGCGTCGAGTCTGCCGATCTGCTCGCACTGCCACAGCCACGGACGCGCCTCCGCTCTCGCGGTGCCGGCGGCGAGGACCGCGGCCGCGAGGGCGAGCACGCCGATTGCCGTGCTCCAGCGCATTCGTGCAGAGGGTACAGGCGCCCGCCGGGCCTGCCGCATTGGCCCGGCGAGCGAGTGCCTGTTGGTCAACGCTCAGGCGTCGAGTCCGTGCGCGCCGAGCGTCTTCCGCCGCGAATTCAAAGCAGAGACGGCGACGAAATGCAAGCGAGATTTCTCCACGCAATTTGACTGATTAATCAGTCGAGCGAATTTCGCTCATCGCTCGGCGGCCTGAGCACGGCGAACTGGTCGGTGACGGCCAACTCGCGCGAGCGGAAGCGGAAAACGGTGGCCGGCCGGCCGCCGTGCGGTCCGGGCGGACGCCGTTCCCCCGTGTCCTCCAGCAGCTCGCGCCGCACGAGGACGCGCTGCAGGTTTGTCGCCGAGACCTCGTGCCCGAGCGCGGCGGCGTACAGCTCGCGCAGCTCCGAGATGGTGAATGCGGGAGGAGCGAGCGCGAAGCCGACGTTCGTGTAAGACAGCTTCGCGCGGAGCCGCTCGCGGCCGGCGAGGACGATCTCACCGTGATCGAACGCCATCGGCGGCAATCGTTCGACCGGGTGCCACGTCGTGTCGGATGGGACGGCCGGGTCGGCGTCGGTCGGGACGAGGCCCAGGTACGCGGTCGCCAGCTGCCGCTCCCGTGGGTGTCGCGCCGGGTCGCTCCACGTCCCGAGCTGCTCGAGGTGAGACAGCTCCCGCACGTCCACCTTGGCCGCAAGGTGCCGCCGGATCGACTCCTCGAGCGTCTCGTCCGTCTCCAGATAGCCGCCGGGGAGCGCCCACGCTCCCGCGTCCGGCTCCTTCGCGCGCTGCCAGAGCAGCGTTTGCGTCGCCGAGCCACGCACTCGCAGCACGACGGCCAGGGCAACGTGGGTAGAATGGGCGGAGGTTTTCAACTGTGAGTCGGAAACTTACACCAGAGTACGACCTCGTCATCGTCGGCAGCGGCGTCGCAGGGCTCTACGGCGCCCTTTGCGCGGCGGCCGACGCATGCGTTCTGCTCGTGTCGAAGGGCCCGGTTCTCACGTCGTCGAGCTGGCTCGCGCAGGGCGGCGTCGCGGCGGCCGCCGCCGCCGACGACAGCGGCGAGTTGCACGCGGCGGACACGCTTCGTGCGGGGCGGGGGCTCTGCCGCGAGAGCGCTGTGCGCGCGCTGACGGTCGAGGCACCTGCGCGGATTGTCGACCTCGCCGACCTCGGTGTGCGGTTCGACTCCGAGCTCGGCCTCGAGGGCGGCCACTCGCGCCGGCGTGTGCACAGCGTCGGCGGCGCCCAGACCGGCCGCGAGATCTCGCAGGTTCTCGCGCGCGCGGTGCTTGCGCATCCGCGCATTGACGTGAGCGAGCGCGAGCGCGCCCTCGAGCTTTTGATGTGCGACGGACGGTGCGTTGGGCTTGTCACCGACGCGCGGACGATTAGATCGCGTGCGGTGCTGCTCGCGACCGGCGGCTACGCGGCGCTTTGGGGTCGCACGACGAATCCGGCCGGGTCGGTCGGCGAGGGCATCGCGATGGCGTTCCGTGCCGGTGCCGCCGTCGCAGACCTCGAGTTCGTCCAGTTCCACCCGACGGCGCTCGCCGGCTCTTCGCTGCTCTTGTCGGAGGCGCTGCGCGGCGACGGCGCGCTGCTCGTAGACGAGCACGGCGATCGGTTCGTCGAGGAGCTTGCGCCGCGCGACGTCGTCGCGCGCGCGATCGATGCGCGCGGCACGGTGCGGCTCGACCTGAGGCCTGTCGATCGTTCGCGCTTTCCGGCGCTGATGGAGCGCATCGTCGACGCGGGGTTTCATCCTGAATCGGAGCCCGTTCCGGTGGCGCCGGCCGCGCACTACACGATGGGCGGTGTCGTGACCGATCTGCACGGCGCGACGGAGGTGCCGGGCCTGTACGCCGCCGGCGAATGCGCGTGTACAGGCGTGCACGGCGCGAACCGTCTCGCCTCGAACTCGATGCTCGAGTGCCTCGTCTTCGGCCGCCGTGCCGCGTTGGCGGCACTCGAAGAACCGACCCTTGGCCAAGTGACAAAGTGTCACAAGGCGGATTTGGAGCCGCCGGTGACTCCCGAGTTGCGGGAGGCGCTCTGGGAGGACCTCGGCTTGATCCGCCATGCGGACGGGCTCGCGCGGCTGACGTCGTCGCCGCACCTGCTCGCATCGCTCGTCGCCCGCAGCGCGCTCGCGCGCGAGGAGAGCCGCGGTGGCCACTTCCGCACGGACTTTCCCGAAGAAGACCCGGCGTTCGAGGGACTGCACACCGTCATTCGCCCAGATTGCGAGCCGGAGCTCGAGCGATGGAGCTGACCGCCTTCGACGTCCGCGCGTTCCTCGCCGAAGATCTCGGTGACGGTGACGTGACGAGCGACGCGGTCGTGCCCGCCGACGCGCGCCTCGACGCCTCCTTGCTCCTGAAGGAGGAAGGTGTCGTCTGCGGGCTCGAGGTGGCGGAGGCGGTGTTTCGCGAGCTCGACCCCGATGTCGCGTTCGAGTCGCTCGCGCGCGACGGCGACGCAGCGCGCGGCGAAGTGGCGCGCGTATCGGGCAACGCCCGCGCTCTCCTCACCGGCGAGCGAACCGCACTCAACCTGCTCGGCCGCCTCTCGGGCATCGCGACGCTCACCCGCCGCTACGTCGACGCTGTCGCCGGAACCGGCGCGACGATCCTCGACACCCGCAAGACGACGCCGGGCCTGCGCGCGCTGGAGAAGCTCGCCGTGCGCGCCGGCGGCGGCACGAACCACCGCTTCGGCCTCTACGACGGCGTCCTGATCAAGGACAACCACCTGCGGCTCGGCGGCGGTGTCGCACTCTCGGTGCGCAGTGCCAAGAGCACGGGCCTTCCGGTCGAAGTCGAGTGCGAGACGATCGCGGAAGTCCGCGCGGCACTCGACGCAGGCGCGGACACGCTCCTGCTCGACAACATGACTCCGAACGAGCTACGCGAGGCCGTGCAGTTCGCCGGCGGTCGCGCCAAGACCGAGGCATCGGGAGGCGTGAGCCTCAAGACCGTCCGAATGATTGCCGAGACGGGCGTCGACTACATCTCGATCGGCGCGCTGACACACGGCGCGCGCTCACTCGACGTTTCCATGGAGGTTCGATGACGACTGCGGAGATCACGCTCATGCACGAGGAGGTGAAGGCGCTCGCCCGGGAGCGCGGCGCCGTGATCCTCGCGCACAACTACCAGGTGCCGGAGGTGCAGGACGTCGCCGATTACGTCGGTGACTCGCTCGGCCTCTCGCGGCAGGCGGCCGCCACCGACGCTGACGCGATCGTCTTCTGCGGCGTCCATTTCATGGCGGAGACCGCGAAGATCCTGTCGCCCGAGAAGACGGTGCTGATCCCCGATCCGGGCGCAGGCTGCTCGCTCGCCTCGTCGATCACGGCCGAGCAGCTGCGTCAGTGGAAGGCCGAGAATCCGGGCGCGGTTGTCGTGTCGTACGTGAACACGACCGCCGACGTGAAGGCGGAGACCGACTACTGCTGCACGTCGGGCAATGCGAAGGCCGTCATCGAGGCGATCCCGCGTGACCAGGAGATCCTCTTCCTGCCCGACATGTACCTCGGCCTGTGGCTGGAGAAGGTCACCGGCCGCAAGCTGAACATCTGGCTCGGCGAGTGCCACGTGCATGCCGGCACTGCGCGTCGCAGGCGATGGCGTTCGGCAACGAGCGCACGCACATCCTCTCGACGGAGGGGATGATCAACTTCGCGAAGCAGAGCTCGAAGCCGCGCATGCTGGTGGCGACCGAGATCGGGATCATCCACCGGCTCGAGAAGGAGGCGCCCGGCAAGCGCTTCGAGCCCGTGAACCGCAACGCGTTCTGCAAGTACATGAAGATGATTACGCTCGAGAAGCTGCGCGACTCGCTGCGCGACTGGAAGTACGAGGTGACGGTCGAGCCGGAGGTCGCCGCCCGCGCCCGCGGCGCGATCGAGCGGATGGTCGCCCTCGGTTAGCGAAGCTAGAGGAATGCACGTCACCCTCTGCGATGTCGGCCCGCGGGATGGGCTGCAGAACGAGCCAGACATCCTCGCGCCCGCACTTCGCGCGGACCTCGTCAACCGACTCGCGGCCGCGCGTCTGCCGCGCGTCGAGGCCGCGTCGTTCGTTCGCGACGACCGCGTGCCGCAGATGGCGGGCGCCGAAGAGGTCGTGGCCGGGATCGAGCCGCGCGAGGGAACGGAGTATGCGGGCCTGGTCCTGAACCTAAAGGGCTACGAGCGGCTGCGCGAGACGGAGCTGGGCCGCGTCAACTGCACGCTCGCGGCGACCGAGTCCTTCAACCAGCGCAACGGCAACATGTCGCTCGACCAGGCGCTGACGCAGGCGATGGCGATCCTCGGCGTTTCCGAGTTGCCGACGACGGCGACTGTCAGCGTCGCGTTCGGCTGCCCCTTCGAGGGACGCGTCGATCCGGGGCACGTCGCCGCGCTCTGCGAGCAGCTCGAGGCGGACGAGGTCGCCCTCGCGGACACGATCGGCGTCGCCACGCCGACGCAGGTCAAGCGCC
>WNFU01005535.1_pt1 | contig 15651 bp, 16 predicted proteins | sample 5400121 | NCBI WGS metagenome assembly WNFU01 (sample SAMN13153360, study PRJNA577476) | soil metagenome | isolation source: 100 cm soil or saprolite under grassland replicate 1 | place: USA:California | collected 2016-06-15
CGGGCGAGAACGAATTCACCTCCTATTCGTCGCACAACCCGACGCCGACGAGGAACCTGATCTTCGACTCCTGGCACTCGGGCGGCGAGCAGGCGATCGACGTCTCCGACCCGGGTCAGCCGCTGCAGGCGGGCTGGTACTCGCCCACGCCGCTCGCCGCGGTCGCAAACGAGGATCCGGCGCTCTCCGCCGGACCGAACAAGGTCGTCATGTGGAGCTTTCCCATCATCCGCAACGGCCTGATCTACGTCGTCGACATCCGCAACGGTCTCTACGTGCTCCGCTACATCGGCCCGCACGCCGACGAAGCAGCGAACATCTCTTTCCTCGAAGGGAACTCGAACCTCGGCGACGCGGGGCGGCTCGCGAAGAGCGCCAAGCCGTAACAAGAGCACACGAGCAAGGGCCGGCACGCGCCGGTGCGTGCCGGCCCGTTCTTCTACTGGGAGGACGACCGTCACGCGGTTTCGGCGCATAGGCTTGTGCTATCGATCAGGGGGTTGCATGATTCGTCTCGTTCGCATCGGGCTTCCGCTGTTGCTGCTCGCGCTCTTCCTTTCCACGACCGGCGTCGCCTCTGCCCAGGGCGCCGATCAGCACAGTCAGAACATGAAACTGCTCGCGTCGCTTCCGAAAACGCGAGTCACGAACTCCGACATCGCCTTCTGGGGCAAGCTCGCGTATCAGGGGAGCTATGCCGGCTTCCGCGTGATCGACATCGCCGATCCGGAAGCACCGAGCGTGCTCGCCGACGTGAAGTGCGGCTCCGGGCAAGGCGACGTCACCGTCTGGCAGAACATCCTCGTCCGCTCCGTCGATTATCCGATGACCGAGCGGTCGTGCGCCGGCGTGCGCTCTCCGAACCCGACGCTGCCGGGCCAGTTCGAGGGCGTTGAGGTCTTCGACGTCTCCGACCCGACGAACCCACAACTCGTGAAGCTCGTCGATACCGATTGCGGCTCGCACACGAACACGCTGATTCCCGACCTCGCGAACGGCCGGGTCCTCATTTACGTCCTCTCCTACTACTTACTGCCTGGGCCGAAGTGCGGCGACGGCCGCGAGGATAACCCGCTGCACGCGAAGTTCTCGATCGTCAGCGTGCCGCTCGCGCATCCCGAGGACGCCGCCGTCGTCGCAACGCCGCCGATCGACGCCGAGCCGTTCGGGCTCGACGGTCTCGGGCCGACGATCGGCTGTCATGACGTCGGCGTGTTCATGCCGCTACATCTCGCCGCGGTCGCCTGCCTGAGCGAGGCGCAGCTCTGGGACATCTCCGACCCGCTCCATCCGCAGACGCTCGCGCACATTCAGGAGCCCGATCCGGGCTTCGAGATCTGGCACTCGGCGACCTGGACGTGGGACGGCAAGTACGTCATCTTGGGCGACGAGTCCGATTCCGGCTCTTGCCACGGGGATCAATCGGAGATGGATGGGCGTGTTTGGTTCTACAAGCTCAGCGAGCTCGAGGCCGGCCGAACGACACCCGACGGCTCATTCCTGATCCCGCGCGACCAAGGGGACGAGTACTGCTCGGCACACATGTTCAATGTCGTGCCGGTGAAGGGCCGCTACCTGCTTACCTCGTCCTGGTACGGCGGCGGTGTCGACGTCGTGGATTTCACGAACCCTGCCAACGCGCGCGAGATCGGCTACTACGACGTCGTGTCGCCGACTCCCGGCTCCTTCTGGGCGGCGTACTGGTACAACGGCTTCATCTACGGGAGCGACATCCGGAACGGGTTCGACTCTTTCCTCTTCAGCAGCCGGGAGCGCGCCGGCGCGCAGCGCCTCGGGCACCTGAACCCGCAGACGCAGGAGAAGTACCTGCGTTAGCAGCGGTCAAGGCGGCGGCGGTCAAGTCGGCCGCCGCCGCTGTCACCTGGCCCTTCTGATCAGGCGCCGATCGAGCTGAGCAGGCCCTCGCAGGCCTGCTCGCATCGCCGGCAAGCCTCGGCGCAGAGACGGCAGTGCTCGCGATGGTCGGCGTGCCGCTCGCACTCCTCCGCGCAGATACGGCAGGCCTGCGCACAGGCGTCGAGCAAGGGCCGCGCCAGCTCTGGCTCGAAACTCGTCTGTCGCGTCAGCACGCGCCCGGTCGCGAGACACACGTCGGCGCAGTCGAGGTTCAAGCGGATGCAACGAACGAGCGGCTCGAGCTGTTCCTCGGCGAGGCAGGCGTCGGCGCAGGATGTGCATGTCAATCCACAGGCAAGGCATGCCTCGATGCAGCGCGCGAGCGCCTCGTTCACTGTCCCGCGCGGGTGGGTCTCGAGCATCCGGGTCACGTGGTGCATGTCACCTCTCCTCTCTGGATTCGGTTCTCTCGGCCGGAGGATCGTGTCGGGTCGACCGCTGTTCAGCCGCCGCGGATGCGCGCCTGCCCCGCCACCGGTTGACGCCGACGACGACGAGGGCGATCACCACGAGCGCCGTCAGGACGACGAGGTGCGCCGCTCCTCCGGGACCGTGCTGCGTGCCTGCCGCGATCTCAATGTTCATGCGACGTCCCGGCGAAGGGTCGCCAGCCAGCCGCCTGCGGACGCGACCACGGCGTAGAGGACCAGCATGAGCGCGCCCGCTGCGACTGGGAGCTCGTCGGGCCTTCCGGCGAGCGCGAGTCCCGACGCGCCCGGGGCGTAGCGGGCGACGCGGGGAACGAACTGGAGGAGGTTCTCGACCAGCAGGATCCAGGCGCACAGCCCGACGAGCGTCCCGACCTGGTTGCGGACGAGGGCGCCGACGCCGAGACCGATCGTCGCCCAGAGCGCTGCCGCTGCTGTGCCGCCTGCAAGCAGCTGCAGGTAGTCGCCGCTGCCGAGCTGGTTGCCGATTCCGCGCGCAGAGAGTGCGGCGGTTGTCGTGCCCGCCATGAGGCTCTCGGCAAATAGGCCGAAGACGAGCCCGGCGAGCGCGCTGACGACGAGTTTGGCGGCGATCACCGGCCCGCGTCGAGGAGTGACGAGGAAGGTGGGCCGGATCGTGCCGTAGCGGATCTCGGCCGTGATCGCCATTGCGCCGGCGAGGCCGGCGAAGAGCATGCCGACCCGAGTGCCGACCTCGAATACCTCGAGCTGATTGTTCCGGCTCGAGAGGTCCGAGAGGGATGGTGCGAGAACGTGCAGCGCGCTCGCCAGCGCGACCAGGCCGAACATGGCCAGGAAGAGGAAGAGCGTCGTCGGGGTCGAGCGTTGCTTGAGCAACTCGGCGCGCAGGTGGCCGGTCACGATGTCTCACCACCGGTCAGCTCGAGGTAGGCCTCCTCGAGGGTTCGGTTGCCGCCGGTGAGCTCGTCGAGGCGGCCGCTCGCGAGCAGCCGTCCGTGGTCGATGATCAGCACCTGGTCGACGGTCTGTGCGACCTCGGCGAGCAGGTGGCTGGAGATGAGCACCGTGCGGCCCTCGCGGGCGAGCTGCTGCAGGAAGGTGCGCAGCCAGTGCACGCCGGCCGGGTCGAGTCCGTTCGCGGGCTCGTCGAGGATCAAAAGCTCCGGGTCGCCGAGCAGCGCCGCCGCGAGTCCGAGCCGTTGGCGCATGCCGAGCGAGTAGGTCTTCACGCGCCGGCCGGCCGCCCCGGTCAGCTCGACCAGCTCCAGCACCTCATCGACCCGGGTCAGCTGCAGCCCGGCCGCGAGCGCAAGCGCGCGCACGTGGTCGCGACCGCTGCGACTGGGGTGGAAGTCGCTCGACTCGAGAACGGCTCCGACCCGGCGGATCGGCCGTTCGAGCTCTTGGTAACGGCGGCCGAAGACAAGTGCCTCACCTGCCGTTGGCTCGGCCAGACCCAAGAGGAGCCTGAGCGTCGTGGTCTTGCCGGCGCCGTTAGGACCGAGAAAGCCGGTGACCGTCCCCCGCTCGAGCGCGAAGGTCACTGCGTCGACCGCGACGACCTCCCCGTAGCGCTTTGTCACCGTCGCGCAGCTCACTACCGCGTCAGGCAGCCGGCGCGCGACCTGTTCGCTCACGGAGGGCGAAGGTTCGGGTCGCATCGCAGTCGATCGTCGCTGCACCGCCACGGGCCGGCATCGGCCGCGCGGAGCAACTCGAATACTCCCGCGGGAGTACGTGCGAGGCGCCGAGTCGAGCTAGATTCGGTCGATGAAGCACGACGGTTCGCACCCGCTCGACGCCGCCGTGCTCGTCCTGGTGGGCGCGCTCATCGGCGTCGGAGTCGCTGTGCGCGCCGATGCGTCGACGCGCCCGCCGGCGCTGACGCTGGCGCTCGCGGCAGCCGCGGTGCTGGTGCTGCGCCGCCGCGCGCCGACCGCGACGCTCGCCGTCTCCGGTGGGCTCGTGCTCGCCCTGTTCGCCGTCGACCACGCCGCCGGCGCGGTCGCCGTGATCGCACCCGCGGTTGCGCTCTACTCACTGGCGCTCTCGCGTGGCCGCATCCATCTGGTCGCCGCCGTCGTCGCAGCAGCCGCCGCGGTCGTGATCGCGGACATCTTCCTCGCCGGCGGCCACGCACACGCGCTCACGCTGCAGACCGCCACGCACGTGGCGCTGGTCGCAGTCCCCGTGCTCGCCGCCGAAGCGCTGCGCAACCGCCGCTCCTACGTGCAGCTACTGCTCGAACGCCTCGAGCTGGCGGAACGGACCCGCGAGGAGGAAGCACAGCGCCGTGCCGAGCAGGAGCGGCTGCGGATCGCGCGTGAACTGCACGACGTCGTCGCGCACACACTCACCACGATCAATGTGCAGGCCGGCGTCGCGGCGCACCTGCTCGACGGCGATCCCGGCCATGCCCGCGACACGCTGGCAACGATCGAAGCGGCGAGCCACGACGCCCTCGACGAGCTCCGCGCGCTCCTCGGCGTTCTCCGCGAATCAGACGGCGCTGACGCTCCGCTCGAGCCCACTCCGGGTCTCGACAGCGTCAGCTCGCTGGTCGACCGTGTCCGCGAGTCAGGCGGCGAGATCAGCCTCGATGTCGTCGGCGAACGGCCGGAACGAATACCCGATGCCGTGCAACTGGCCGCCTTCCGGATCGTGCAGGAGTCCCTCACGAACGCGCGCCGACACGCTCCGGGAGCCGCAGCTCGCGTCCGCCTTGCCTACGAAGGCGACCGGCTGCGCGTCGCGATCGAGAACGACTCCGGGCCGGCGCGCAACGGCAACGGCCACACGTCTGGCATCGGCATCCTCGGCATGCGCGAGCGCGCGACAGCGCTCGGCGGCAGCCTCAATGCTGCACCCTCGTCGGAGGGCTTTCGGGTCGAGGCCGAGCTTCCGTACAGGCCCGGCCCGTGATTCGCGTCGTTGTCGCAGACGACCAGGCTGCGGTGAGGGCCGGCTTCGCCGCTCTGATCGCCGCCGAGGACGGGATGCAGATTGCCGGCGAAGCTGCGGACGGGCGGGAAGCGGTCGACCTCGCCCGTCGCGTCCTCCCGCGGGTCGTCCTGATGGACATCCGCATGCCGCGGCTCGACGGGCTGGAAGCGACGCGCCTGATCTGCGCCGACCCCAACCTCGGCGAGACCCGGGTGCTTGTACTCACCACGTTCGACCTCGACGATTACGTCTACGAGGCGCTGCGCGCGGGAGCGAGCGGGTTCCTGCTCAAAGACGCGGGTCCCACAGAGCTGCTGCAGGCGATCCGGATCATCGCCGCCGGCGAGGCGTTGCTCGCGCCCGCGATCACCAAACGGCTGATCGCCGAATTCGCCTCGCGGCCCGATCCGCGCCGGCCGCCCGCCGAGCTCGACGAACTCACGGACCGCGAGCACGAGATCCTCCGCCTCGTCGCCGCCGGTCTCTCCAACGGCGAAATCGCCCGCCGGCTCGTGATCAGCCCGCTCACCGCCAAGACGCACGTCAGCCGGATCCTCGGCAAACTCGGCTGCCGCGACCGGGCCCAACTCGTCACCCTCGCCTACGAAACAGGCGACGTCTCGCCGGGCGGCCGGCATGAAACGAAGGCGTCCGGCCGAAGCAACAACCCCGGCGCCGTCCCTTAGGATTCCGCAAATCAAACGGACGGGACGGTTCGCGGCGGCTGCCCGGCGCCTGCCGACCGCCCCGGCGGGAGGGGGAAGGTTCATGCACCGTTTTCTTGCGCTCGTCCTCGGTCCGCTCGTGGCGCTGCTGGTGCTCGTCGCGGCGGCGGCCGGCCACGAGGGCGATGCGCCCGATCCAACGGCATCGCACGTCGAGTCGCTCGCGGTCTCGCCGCCTTCGCCGCGCGCGTCCTCGAAGAACGTCGAAGTGCTCGCTCATGTGTATCCCGGGACGGGGACGCTCGGCGACGTCTACGGGTACGGCGGGCACGCGTACCTCGCGAGCTGGCGCGGCCGCGGATGTCTCTCGAAGGGCATTCGCGTGTACGACCTCCGGAACCCGCGCGCACCGAAGCTCGTGTCGACCTTTGCAGACGCGGCGTCGGATCCGGCGGTCGCGCACACCTGGACGGAGAAGGTGATCGTCCAGCACGTGAACACTCCGAGCTTCACCGGTGACATCGCGGCCGTGAGCTTCCAGGCGTGCTTCACGCCCGACCGGCTCAACCCAACGGTGTTCCGCGGGTTCGGCCTGTACGACGTGACCGACCCGGCGCACCCGCGAAAGCTCGCGCTCTACAACACGGAGCCGGGCGTGAACGGCGGCTCACACGAGATCTGGATCGAGGCCGTCGGCACACGTGCCTACGTCTACACGGCGATCATCTACAGCGACCTGCGGACGGGATGCGCGGTCCACGACTTCCGGATCATCGATGTCTCAGATCCGGTCGCGCCGACGCAGGTCGGCACCTGGAGCGCATGCACCGCTCTCGGGATCCCGCCGGAGGCCGGCCAGGGTGGCTTCGTGCGGAACTTCGTCCACTCGGTCCGCACGAACGAGCAGGCGACGCGCGCATACCTCTCGTACTGGGACCTGGGCACCGTCATCCTCGACGTCAGCGATCCGGCGAATCCGCAGTACCTCGGCCGGACGACGTTCGATCCTGAGGAGGAGGGCGACGCCCACTCGGCCTTCGTCACTCGCGGGGAGTCGCTGCTCATCGAGACGCACGAGACCGACGCGGGCGTCCCGAGCTTCTGGGACATCTCGGACCCGTCGCAGCCGGTGAAGCTGAGCGAGTTCGTCCCCGACGGCTACCAGGACGACACCGTCCACGATCCGAAGGTCCGGGGCAGCCTGGCGTACTTCTCGTGGTACTCCCTGGGCGTCGTCGTCGCCGACATCACCGATCCGGCGAATCCGCGGTTCGTCGCGCAGTTCGTTCCGGATAGCGACGTCGTCAATCCCGACTTCTTCTGCGCGGAGCCGTGCGCCGAGGTGTGGGGTGTGTTCGTCGAGCGCGACTACATCCTCGCGTCCGACATGAACAGCGGTCTCTGGGTCTTCCGCATCCACTGACAGTCGGCGGGGGCCGGGACGCGCTCCCGGCCCCCGCTGCCTCGTCAGCCGAACAGTCGTAAGTAGGTCGAAAGGTCCCGACCAGCCCGAGGCGGTTCGATCACCTGAACCCGCAGACGCAGGAAACGTTCCTGCGCCGAGGAGGGCGCGGGCGCGGCTGGCTAGACCACGCGGCGCGCTCCGACCCAGTTCGAGGTGTAGTAGCTCTCGGACAGGCTGGAGATCTTGACGACGTCTCCCGTATGCGGCGCGTGGATGAAGTTGCCGCCGCCGATGTACATGCCCATGTGGCCGAGTCCGCTGAAGAAGACAAGGTCGCCCGGCTGGAGCTGGTCGCGGCCCACGGCGACGCCCATGCCGTACTGGGCGGCGGCGTAGTGCGGGAGCGAGACTCCCAGCTGCGCGTAGACGTACATCGTCAGACCCGAGCAGTCGAAGCCGCTGGGTGAGGCGCCGCCCCAGACGTAGGGGATGCCGAGGTAGCGCATGGCGATTGCCACTGCCTGGACACCTGTGCTCGCGTTACCGGGCGGAGGTTCCGCGACATTGCCGGTCGGAGTTGGTACGCCTGTCGCTGCGGCGGCACCGCTGATCGGAGCCGGGACGTTTGGGCTCGGAACGGACGTCTGCGCTGCGAGTTCGCGTTGTCGCGCGAGCTCGGCAGCTGCCCGCGCGCGCAGCTCTGCTTGCCGCCGTCGCTCTGCGACCTCGAGTCGGCGCACCTCGTCCTGCACGGAGGCGAGCAACCGCTTGCGCTCGGCGAGCTTCGCTTCGATCGACGCCTTCTCCGCGGCGCGCTGGCGGACGACGGCGGCCTGCGTGCTACGCGCCTGCGCGAGTTGCCGCTTCTGCGCGGCGACGTTGGTGCGGTAGTGCGTGAACTGTTCGACGATCCGAGCGTCCTGGTCCGCGACGCGGTTGGCCCTGTCGAGCTCGTCGAGCATGGACGAGAGATCCTCAGCGCCGAGGATCACTTCGATCGGCGAGGCGGGCGTGTCATTTTCGTACAGCTGGATCAGACGGCTCGCCAGTTGGACGCGTGACGTCTCGACGCCGGCACGGGCGCGCTCGAGATCCGCTTGCGCTTGCGCGAGTCGACGAGAGATCTGCTGCAGCTTGTAGTTCGCGCCGTTCCAGCGCTCGGCCGCGTCGCCGACTTCTGCGTCGAGCCGCGCGACCTCGCTCAGAATCGCCTGAGCTTGTGCTCGTTTCGTTTCGATCGGATTTGCGGCCTCGCCGGCGGCTGCGAACAGCACGCCGCCGAGCACGACCATCGCCATGAACGGAAACAGGAACCTCTTGATGAGCGCGGTCTGATCGACCGAACGAAGACACGACATTTGACCCTCCAGATTCGACTACGGGGCACAGCAGAGCGCCGAGCGGCGCTCGCGCGTCACAGCCGAAGAGGAGACGATGCCGCGGCGGCGACTACATGCCGCGGCACCATGAGCGAAAGCCGGTGAGGCGGCCCGCGCGCCGATTTCACGACTCGTGTTGCGCCGGCAGGCGCGCGGATGATCTGGAGGATCAGCGTGAAGCCAAAGAACAGGGCAATCGCCAGGCAGGCAGCGCCGATGTCAGCGAAAGCATCGTGGCCGTCGTGCAGCGCGTGCACGAAGACCAGCCCGAGCAAGAGGCAAAGGCAGAGAAGCACGAACGGGCGAAGCCAAGGGTTACGCATCCCGCGTGCGAGCGTCAGACGGATCCTGATCACCGCGCGGCATCGTATACGGGTCGTCGGCGAGGCGGGAAGACGACCCACGACGTAGCTATGGCGATGTGTGGGTCATTCCCGGCATTTGCTTGCCGCCGGACATGCTGTGCATCGGCCGCGTCATCGTCTCGCCGTCGGACATTGTGTGACCCGTCATCGACCCGTTCCCGGCCCCGGAGTCGCCTCCGGTGAATGCGAGCGCGCCGATCACGGCGACGACGAAGAGGAATCGACCGAGGACCTGCGCCGCCGCCGCGACGAGCTCGAGCGCGAGATCGCCGCGCGCGAGGGGCGCTAGCGCCACCCGGGATGATGCTGCAGTCGCTGAGGCGGCACCGTCAGCCGTTGTCTCCGGCCACGCGAATTCGCGTCCGCGGCCGCTACGAACCCGACACCGTCCACGCACGCGTCGGCGAGCCGCTGCGGCTGATCTTCCGGCGCGAGGACAGCGCCGCCTGCTCGGAGCGCGTCGTCTTCCCCGAGTTCGGCAAGAGCGCGATGCTGCCGCCCGACGAGGACGTGGCGATCGACTTCACGCCTGGGCGCGCCGGTACCTACGAGTTCACGTGCGAGATGGGCGTGCTGCGCGGGCGCCTGGTCGTCGAGGAGTGCCCATGAACGACAACGGCTACGCGAGCGCGGGAAGAAACCAAGTGTGGCACTTGCCGACTTATACCCCCTGAGGGTATAGTGGCACGACTAAGGAGGAGACAAATGGAAACGAAGAGTTATTCCGTCCCCGAAATGACCTGTGGCCACTGCAAGGCAGCAGTCACGCGCGAGCTCGAGGATGTCGGGGGCGTCGAGGCCGTCGATGTCGATCTCGACACGAAGCTCGTCACGGTCCGCGGCGACGCTCTCGACGATGCGGCGCTGATCGCAGCGATCGACGAGGCCGGGTACGACGCGCAGGCGGTCGCCGCCTGATGAGCGCGACGGCGACTCCCGAGCGCGTCCGCCTCGAGATCGGCGGTATGACCTGCGCCGCCTGCGCGACGCGCGTCGAGCGCAAGCTGAACAAGCTCGACGGCGTCGCCGCGACAGTCAACTACGCGACCGAAGAGGCCGCGGTCAGCTTCGACCCGACACACGTCGACGTCAACGCGCTGATCACGGCCGTCGAGGCGACGGGCTACACCGCCGCCCCGCCGCGCGCGGCGCTTGACGCCACCGAGGCGGGGGAGAGCGCGACGCACACGTTGCGGACGCGGCTCGTCCTCGCCGCGCTGCTGTCGGCGCCGCTGGTCGTGTTGGCGATGGTGCCGCCGGCGCAGTTTGGCGGCTGGGAGTGGGTGGCGCTGGTGCTGTCGGCGCCGGTCGTGCTCTGGTCCGGTTGGCCGTTCCACCGCGCCGCTGCGCTGAACGCTCGTCACCTGGCGGCGACCATGGACACGCTGATCTCGATCGGCACGCTGGCCGCGTTTCTCTGGTCTGCTGTCGTGTTCGTCGGCGGGTTCGGCGGCGACACGTATTTCGAAGTCAGCGCGGTGATCACAACGCTGATCCTGCTCGGCCGCTACCTGGAGGCGCGCGCGCGCCGCACTTCGAGCGAGGCGATCCGCAAGCTGCTCGAGCTCGGCGCCAAGGAGGCACGGCTGCTGCGCGACGGGATCGAGGTGGCGGTACCGATCGAGGAGCTCGCCGTCGGCGACCTGTTCGTGGTCAGGCCCGGCGACAAGGTCCCCTCCGACGGCATCGTCGCCGACGGCGCCTCGGCGCTCGACCAGTCGCTGCTGACCGGCGAGTCGCTGCCGGTCGAGGTGGCGGTCGGCGACGAGATCGCCGGCGCGACGGTGAACACGTATGGGCGCCTGATCGTGTGGGCGACGAAGGTCGGCACGGACACGGCGCTGGCGCAGATCGCGCGTCTGGTCGCCGAGGCGCAGCAGGGCAAGGCGCCGGTGCAGCGGCTCGTCGACCGCGTCTCGGCGGTCTTCGTCCCGGTCGTGATCGGGCTATCGCTGGCGACGCTCGCCGGCTGGCTCGTCCTCACCGGCGATGCCGGCGGCGCCTTCACTGCCGCCGTCGCCGTCCTGATCATCGCGTGCCCCTGCGCCTTGGGCCTTGCGACGCCGACGGCGCTGATGGTCGGCACCGGCCGCGGCGCACAGCTCGGGATCCTGATCAAGGGACCGGAGATCCTCGAGCGCACGCGGCAGGTCACGGCGATCGTGCTCGACAAGACGGGGACCGTCACCGAGGGCAAGGTGGCGCTCGAAGAGGTTGTGGTCTTGAACGGCGTGAGCCGCAATGAGGTGTTACGTCTCGCCGGCGGCGTCGAGGCGGCCTCGGAGCATCCGATCGCGCAGGCGATCGTCCGCGCGGCGCGCGCCGAGGTCGGCACGCTTCCCGAGGTCAGCAACTTCCGCAACGAGCCGGGCGTCGGTGTCTCGGGCGTCGTCGACGGCCACGACGTCACTGTCGGCCGCAGCGACGGGCGCATCCTCGCCGGCTGGGACGGCGTCGCGCGCGGCGAGTTGCGTGTTGCCGACCGCGTCAAGTCGACGAGTGCCGAGGCAGTTGCTGAGCTGAAGACGCTCGGCCTGACGCCGGTGCTCCTGACCGGAGACAATCGCGAGGTCGCCGAGTCGATTGCCAAAGCGGTCGGCATCGACCGAGTGCTGGCCGAGGTCTACCCCGACGACAAGGTGCGAGAGGTCAAGCGCCTGCAGGCGGAGGGCGAGATCGTGGCGATGGTCGGCGACGGAATCAACGACGCCCCGGCGCTGGCCCAAGCCGACCTCGGGCTTGCCATCGGGACCGGCACCGACGTCGCCATCGAGGCCTCCGACCTGACGCTCGTCTCCGGCGACCTGCGTGCGGCGGCAGATGCGATCCGCCTGGCACGCAAGACGCTGCGGACGATCAAAGGCAACCTGTTCTGGGCCTTCGCCTACAACATCGCAGCGATCCCGCTCGCGATCGCCGGTCTGTTGAACCCGATCATCGCCGCCGCGGCGATGGCCGCCTCGAGTCTGTTCGTCGTCTCGAACAGCCTCCGCCTGCGCCACTTTCACAGCCGAAGGGAGTCACGCTGATGCAACACGGCTACGACAAAGACGCGCTCAAGAAGCGCCTGCACCGCATCGAAGGCCAAGTGCGCGGAATCGAGCGCATGGTCGACGACGACCGCTACTGCATCGACATCCTCACCCAGGTCGGCGCGGTGCGGACGGCGCTCGAGAGCCTCGGCCTCGAAATCCTCGAGGACCACGTGACGCACTGCGTCAACGACGCGCTCGCCGCCGGCGACAAGAAGACGGCGACGAAGAAGAGCCAGGAGCTGCTGGCGGCGGTCGAGCGCTTCGCCAAGACGAGGTGACGATGAGCACGCACGCGCACGGGCAGCACCTACACGAGGGACACGAGGAACGCGGCAGCGTCGCGTCGGCCGTCCTCCACGTTGGCGGCCTTCACTACGCCTCCGAGAAGGCGGTCGTCGAGCGCGTGCTCGGCGCCCGGCCGGGGGTCGTCGCCGTCGAGGCGAACCCGGTCGCTCAGACGGCGACGGTCACCTTCGACCCCGGTGTCACGTCGATCGAGGAGCTCGTGCGCTGGGTCGAGGAGTGCGGCTACCACTGCGCCGGCCGGTCGGTTCCGGGCCACGTTTGCGACCCGCTTGCGCACGATGAGCCGCTCGCGCCGGCGCGCGACCACGCGGCAGCCGGGCGCGCCGAAGAAGCAGACGGCCACGGCCACGGCGGCCATGCCGGGATGTCGATGCAGGCGATGGTGCGCGACATGCGCGACCGCTTTCTGGTCGCGCTTGTGTTTGCGATTCCGATCGCGCTCTGGTCGCCGCTCGGCAAGAGCCTGTTCGGCTCCACTCCGCCGACTCCGTTCGGGATGCGAGACGACCTGTGGCAGTTCTTCCTCAGCCTGCCGGTCATCTTCTACTCGTCCTGGATCTTCTTCCGCGGCGCGTACTTCGCGCTGAAGGCACGAACGCTCGACATGATGGTGCTCGTCGCGGTCGCGATCGGTACCGGCTGGATCTACTCGGTCGCGGCGACATTCTGGATCTCGGGCGACGTCTTCTACGAAGCGGCGGCCTTCCTTGCCACCTTCGTCTTGCTCGGCCATTGGTTCGAGATGCGCGCCCGGGGTGGGGCGAACGACGCCATGCGCGCCCTGCTCGACCTCGCCCCGCCGAAAGCGCTCGTCCTCCGCGACGGCGAGCCGGTCGAGGCGCCGACCTCCGAGGTCGTCGTCGGTGACCTGCTCCTGGTCCGCCCGGGCGCGAAGATTCCCGTCGACGCGGAGGTGGTCGAAGGGGAGAGCGACGTCGACGAGTCGATGGTGACCGGTGAGAGCATGCCCGTCTCGAAGCAGCCCGGCGCCAAGCTCGTCGGTGCCACGATCAACAAGAACGGCACGCTCCGCGCGCGTGCGACGGCCGTCGGCTCCGATACCGCGCTCGCGCAAATCGTCAAGCTCGTCCAGGAGGCCCAGAACTCGAAGGCGCCCGCGCAGCGGCTGGCGGACCGCGCCGCCTTCTGGCTCGTGCTGGTCGCGCTGATCGGCGGCCTCGGCACCTTCTTCGTCTGGTTCGGCCTCGTCGACCGGCCAGTCCTCGACGCGCTGCTGTTCGCGATCACCGTCGTCGTGATCACCTGCCCGGACGCACTCGGCCTCGCGACGCCGACGGCGATCATGGTCGGCACCGGCCTCGGCGCCAAGCGCGGAATCCTGTTCAAGAACGCGATCGCACTCGAGCAAGCGGCGGCGCTGGACACGGTGGTGCTCGACAAGACCGGCACGCTGACGCGCGGCGAGCCCGAGGTGGTCGCTGTCGCGACGGCCGACGGCTTCGACGAGGGAGAGGTTCTGCGGCTGGTCGCCGCGGCAGAACGCGAGAGCGAGCATCCGCTGGCCGAGGCGATTGTCAAGGCGGCCAAGGCGCGCGGCCTGGCGGTGCCTGCGGCCTCGTCCTTCGAGGCCGTGTCGGGTCACGGGGCGATAGCCACCGTCGACGGTCGCCGGCTTGCGATCGGCAACGCGAGGCTGCTCGAACGCGAGCACGTGTCGCTGAACGGCCTCGCCGAGCGCGCTTCGTCGCTCGCGGGCGAAGGGCGGACGGTCGTGCACGTCGCGCTCGACGGCACGGTCGCCGCGCTGATCGCGATCGCCGACGCACCGCGCGAGACCGCCCTTGCAGCGGTTGCAGCGCTGAAGGAGCTCGGCATCCGCCCGGTCATGCTCACCGGCGACAACCGAGCCACCGCTGAACGCATCGCCGGCGAGGTCGGAATCGAGGAGGTGCTCGCCGAAGTGTTGCCGGGCGAGAAGGCGGCCAAGGTGGCCGAGCTACAGGCGCAAGGGCGCAAGGTGGGGATGGTCGGCGACGGTGTCAACGACGCGCCGGCACTCGCGCAAGCCGAAGTCGGGATCGCGATCGGCGCCGGCACCGACGTCGCGATCGAGACCGCCGACGTCGTGCTCATGCGTTCCGACCCGCTCGACGTTGCCATCGCCGTCTCGATCAGCCGCGGCACCGTGAGCAAGATGCGCCAGAACCTGGGCTGGGCGATCGGCTACAACTCGCTCGCCCTGCCGATCGCCGCCGGAGTCTTCGAGCCCTTTGGGCTCACGCTGCGCCCCGAGATCGCAGCGATCTCGATGTCCGGCTCGAGCGTGCTCGTCGCCGTCAACGCTCTCTCGCTCAAACGGCTGCGTCTGCCTCGCGGTGACTCGTAATCGCAACCGAAGACAGCGGGCCGGCGTCTGGGTAAGCGCCGGGACCCGGCGTCGCCGCCTCCTCAGCTCTTGGTGCGGTAGTGGAGGTGAACCACGCCGCTGCCGAAACGGCGCTCGTCCAACAGTTCGAGCGTCAGGCGGACATTGTCGGGCAAGGACTGTTTGCCGCCTCCCACCACGATGGGCGTGAGGAAGAGGTGGTACTCGTCAACCAATCCGGACTTGATCGCCTGGGCGGCGAGCTCGGGACCGCCGACAGTGATGTCACGTCCCGCTGACGTCTTCAGCTGCCTGACCGCGTCAGGGTCGAAGTCTCGCTCGATCCGCGTCCTGGCGCTGGATACCGTCTCCAGCGACTTCGAGTAGACGATCTTGTCGGCCGCCTGCCAAATTTTCGCGAAGTCCTGCACCACGGGCGACTGCGCGGCGCGGGTGTGCGCGGTTTCCCAGTAGACCATCACCTCGTACATCCGGCGCCCGTAGAGGTAGGTACCGACCCGCCGCTCGAGGTCATTGACGAAGCGGTGCACCTCCTCGTCCGGCTCGGCCCAGTCGAAGTTGCCGTCCTCGTCCGCGACGTAACCGTCGAGCGACGCAATCGTCGAGTAAATCAGCTTGGCCATCGTGAGCCTTTGGGACCGGCCGACTCCAGCGAGGGATTCGGTGGAGTCGGCCGGTTCAGTCGTGGAGCAGTGGCGTTCGCTCAGGGAGCGTTGTCGGCGACGACGTGGATCAGGTTACTGCCCTGTGCCACGATCGCGAGCCGCCACGCGTCGAAGGTCGAGTCGCTCGGGTTGTAGAGGTTGGTCGCGTCGAAGTGCTGCATGTTCGGCGTGTGGATGTGCCCGGCCGGGATGGTCAGGCCCATGCGATCGCGCA
>WNFU01005537.1_pt1 | contig 15645 bp, 8 predicted proteins | sample 5400121 | NCBI WGS metagenome assembly WNFU01 (sample SAMN13153360, study PRJNA577476) | soil metagenome | isolation source: 100 cm soil or saprolite under grassland replicate 1 | place: USA:California | collected 2016-06-15
CGAAGGTGCGGCGTCTCTACGCCCAATTGGGAATCGCTGACCGCACGGAGATCGAATTCTTCAACGGTCCGCACACGATCAACGGCCTGGGGACGTTCGACTTCCTGCACAAACATTTGCGTTGGCCGAAACCGGAGTAGCGGGCAGACGAATGAGGGCGGACGAATTCATTCAGACAAACGCTGTCTTCATTTGTCTGCGCCAATTCGTCTGCCTGTGCTCGTCGCGCCGCGCTCCGGAAAATTTGCGCAGCGGTGCGAAAGCTGGGATCGTGTCGAACGTTGATCTTGTGCCCCGGGCCCGTTCGCGCGAAGATCCCTCACATGATCCTACGAGGTTTTTTCCCGCGCCGTGAACGTCGCAACCGCCGGGTCAGGCTCCTCGCTTTGTCCGTCACACTGATAGTTGCCGCTTCCGCAGAGGAGATCGCCCGCACGTTTCTCAAAGGGCCGTATCTTCAAGCGCCCGGCGCCGATTCGATGTCGATCATGTGGGAGTCGCCAGCGGACAGGCCGGGCCTTGTCCGCTACGGCCTGAAGGGCAGGCTCGATCGGGTGCTGCGGCTGGAAACGCCGCGCCAATTGAATGGCGTGTGGCCCACCTGGACGACCAACGTCGCCGCCAACGGCACGACCAACGTGACCGAAGTGTCCAATACCAACATCGTATTCCTCTACGAAATGACGCTGACGAATCTACGGCCGAACTCGATTTACAGTTACGCGGCCGAGACCGACGGTGTCCGCACACCGCCAAGGAAGTTCAAGACGTTCGGGGCGCACCCGCGCGAGGTCAGGTTCATCGCGTATGGCGACACGCGTACAAACCCGAAAATGCACGCGGCCATCGCCGCAAACTTCAAGCGGCACTCGCCCGATTTCATTCTGCACACAGGTGACCTGGTCGCTGCCGGCAAGCGCTACGATTTGTGGGGCAGAGAATTCTTCAGCCCACTGGCACAAGTGATCGACGAAATCCCCATGCTTCCGGCGATTGGAAATCACGAACAGGACGGGATCAATTATCTTCATTACCTCCATCTGCCGGGCAAGGAGCAGTGGTATTCCTACGATGTCGGTCCGGTGCATGTGCTCTCGCTCGATTACCGCCACGAGCAGGAGACGGAGGAACAGTTCGCGTTCGCGCGACGGGATCTGCTGGCCGCAAAGGCACCGTGGAAAGTGGTGATATTGCACTTCCCGGTCTTCAACATTGGCGGACACGGCACCGGATGGGGCCACGCGGCTTATCTTCCGTTGTTCCACCAGGCGAAGGTGGACCTGGTCATGGCCGGGCACTCGCACATCTATGAGCGATTCCATCCGATCGCACCGCGGGCCGGCGGCGATATCTGGCCGATCACGTTCATCACCACGGGCGGCGGCGGCGCACCGTTGTACGCGGTGTATCCTCATCCGGCGCTGGCGGCACAAGTTTCGACGAACCACTTCGTGCTGATTGAGGCGACGCCGACGCGTCTCACAGGCCGTGCTCTCACCACGAATGAAGCGGTGATCGACCGATTCGAGCTGACGAAGCGAAGCGGACAGCCGCCAGCCAAGTACCTCGCTCAGGTCTATCCGGAGGAAGTACTCAAGCTGTCGTCGGAAGCGGTATCCAGTCTGACGGCGGACCTGGCGTCCGTGCCGGGCACGAACTTGCCTGCCAGGCTCATGTTTACACTCCGACCAACCAGGACGGCGAACCCCGTCGAACTGGAGATCGGTCTTACACCAGATTCGGCGCGCCATTATCAGATCGACGGAGGCCCGCTGCGTGTCGCCGCACCCTCCGCAACAGAGTCCAACAGAGTCGTCTGGGCCCGGCTCCGCGCCACCGGAGCGAGTCGAATTGAGACCCGTGGAACCAATCGGAGCTTGTCGCCAGCGCTTGTTTTCCAGGCCAGGCTGACGGCCGGCACGAGCGAGACCCTCGCCTACGGTCAGAACTGCAAGGTTTCAGACACCGCGACTGAAGCGGCAAAAAAACTGGCGGAGATCCAATCGTCGAACTGACCGGCAGCCGCGTAGAAGGTTGACAGGGCGTCGGAAACTCAACACATTCGCTACGGATGGGCCATACCGGCAGTGCAACACCGGCCCATTCAGCCGCTCACGTCGTATGCTCGAGGATGAATCTCTCTTACAGATGTCGTGGCGTGACCGGAACCGGCCAGACTTCTGCGATCGGATCGGGAGAGGTTGGTGCGAGTGGAACCGAGGTCCTTTTGGAATCACCTACCCGCAGTTGCCTTCCTGGAGCCATTCCCGTCGAACTGGAATTGAAACATGAAAAAGAACCAACCCCGCTTCGTCATTGCCGAGAAACAATCCGTTGCTCGCTTCGAGCACGGCCCGGATGACCCCCTCGACGCCAAAGCCATGCTGAGTGCGCTCGTGGCCTTGAAAAAAGGGGACTTTTCGGTCCGCCTTCCACTGAACTGGACCGGCATTGGCGGAAAAATTGCCGACGCATTCAACGAGGTCATCGAGCGGAACGAAAAGATGGCTCATGAGCTGGAACGCATCAGCCATGTGGTGGGAAAGGAAGGGAGAATCAGCCAGCGCGCCTCGATCGGTGAAGTCAGCGGTGCGTGGGCCAATTCAATCACGTCGGTCAATGCCCTCATCAGCTTGTTGGTTTATCCCACGAGCGAAACGGCGCGTGTGATCGGCGCCGTGGCCAAAGGTGATCTCTCGCAAACGATGGGTGTGGAGATTGAGGGCCTGCCGCTGGAGGGAGAATTCCTCCGCACCGCCCGGACGGTGAATACAATGGTCAGCCAACTCAGCTCGTTTGCGTCGGAAGTCACGCGTGTGGCCCGTGAAGTAGGCACGGAAGGCAAGCTGGGTGGTCAGGCGAAGGTCCGGGGCGTCGCTGGCACGTGGAAAGATTTGACGGATAGCGTGAACTCGATGGCCGGGAACCTGACCTCCCAGGTGCGCAACATCGCCGCCGTCACGACGGCGGTGGCCAAGGGCGACCTCTCCAAGAAAATCACCGTCGATGTCAAAGGAGAAATCCTCGAATTGAAAGACACCATCAACACGATGGTCGATCAGCTCCGCTCGTTTGCTTCGGAGGTCACGCGCGTGGCCCAGGAAGTTGGCACCGAAGGCAAACTGGGTGGCCAGGCCGATGTCAAAGGGGTGGCCGGGACGTGGAAGGACCTGACCGACAGCGTCAATTCCATGGCTCGCAATCTTACCGGTCAGGTGCGGAATATCGCCGATGTGACGACGGCGGTGGCCAACGGCGACCTGTCCAAGCAGATCACCGTCGATGTCAAAGGGGAAATCCTCGAATTGAAAAACACCATCAATACCATGGTGGACCAGCTCAGCTCATTCGCTTCGGAAGTGACGCGGGTGGCCCGCGAGGTTGGCACGGAGGGCAAACTCGGTGGCCAGGCCAACGTGCGCGGGGTGGCGGGCACCTGGAAAGATTTGACCGACAGCGTCAACTCCATGGCCGGTAATTTGACCGGACAAGTGCGCAACATCGCGGCCGTCACGACGGCGGTGGCCAACGGCGATCTGTCGAAGAAAATCACGGTCGATGTGCGCGGAGAAATTCTGGAACTCAAAAACACCATCAACACGATGGTCGATCAGCTCCGGTCCTTTGCTTCCGAAGTCACCCGCGTGGCCCGTGAAGTCGGCACCGAAGGCAAGCTCGGTGGACAGGCGGAGGTGAAAGGAGTCGCCGGCACCTGGAAGGATTTGACGGACAACGTCAATCACATGGCCGGCAACCTGACGGCCCAGGTGCGCAACATCGCGGCGGTGACCACGGCGGTGGCCAACGGCGACCTTTCAAAAAAAATTACCGTGCCGGTGCGGGGAGAAATCCTTGAGCTCAAAGACACCATCAACACCATGGTGGACCAACTCAGCTCCTTTGCTTCGGAAGTGACCCGCGTGGCCCGCGAAGTCGGGACGGAGGGAAAATTGGGGGGTCAAGCGGTGGTGAAAGGGGTGGCCGGGACCTGGAAGGATTTGACCGACAGCGTGAACTCCATGGCCGGCAACCTCACCTCGCAGGTGCGCAATATTGCGGCCGTGACCACGGCCGTGGCCAAGGGCGACCTGTCGAAGAAAATCACCGTCGATGTGCGCGGGGAGATTCTGGAGTTGAAAGACACGATCAATACCATGGTGGACCAACTCCGCTCCTTCGCCTCGGAAGTCACCCGTGTGGCGCGCGAAGTAGGAACGGAAGGAAAGCTCGGTGGCCAGGCTGAAGTCGAAGGCGTGTCGGGCACCTGGAAGGATTTGACGGACAACGTCAATTTTATGGCCGGCAACCTGACCAACCAGGTCCGTGGCATTGCCAAGGTGGTGACGGCGGTGGCCAACGGCGACCTCAAACGCAAACTGCTGGTGGAAGCCAAGGGGGAAATAGCCGAGCTGGCCGACACGATCAACGGGATGATCGACACGCTGGCCACCTTCGCGGACCAGGTCACGACCGTGGCGCGCGAAGTGGGTGTTGATGGGAAACTCGGCGGACAAGCCAGCGTGCCGGGCGCGGCCGGGACTTGGAAAGACCTCACGGATAATGTCAACCAGTTGGCGGCAAACCTGACGACTCAAGTGCGCGCCATTGCCGAGGTCGCCACGGCGGTGACCAAGGGCGATCTGACCCGCTCGATCACCGTTCAAGCGCAGGGGGAAGTCGCCGCGCTCAAGGACAACATGAACGAGATGATTGGCAACCTGAAGGACACCACGTTGAAGAACAGCGAGCAGGATTGGTTGAAGACGAACCTGGCGAAGTTTTCCCGCATGTTGCAGGGACAAAAGGATCTGCTGACGGTCGGACGGCTCATCCTCTCCGAATTGGCCCCGGTTGTTTCCGCGCACCAGCGTGTTTTCTACATCATGGATTCTTCCAAGGAGGAGGCGTACTTGAAGTTGCTGGCCAGTTACGCTTATCGCCAACGCAAGAACGCGGATAATCGATTCAAGCTCGGTGAGGGATTAGTCGGGCAATGCGCTTTCGAAAAAGAAAAGATTGTACTCACGGGCGTGCCAAAAGACTACCTCGCGATCAGCTCGGGTCTAGGCGAGGCGACTCCGCTGAACATCATTGTGCTGCCAGTGGTATTCGAAGGGCAGGTCAAGGCGGTGATGGAACTGGCTTCCTTCGACCGTTTCAGCCCCACCCACCAGGCGTTCCTGGATCAATTGACCGAAAGCATCGGCATCGTGCTCAATACCATCGAAGCAAACATGCGCACGGAGGACCTGCTCAAACAATCCCAGTCGCTGGCCAAAGAGCTGCAAAGCCAGCAAGAGGAGTTGCAACAGACCAATCAGCAACTGGCCGAAAAAGCCAAATTGCTGGCCGAACAGAATGTGGAAGTGGAGCGCAAGAATCGGGAAGTCGAGCAGGCCCGCCAGGCGCTGGAAGAAAAGGCCAAACAACTGGCTTTGACTTCAAAATATAAGTCCGAGTTCCTGGCCAACATGTCGCACGAGCTGCGCACGCCTCTGAACAGCTTGCTCATCCTTTCGGATGAGCTTTCCAAAAACCGAGACAAAAACCTCACCGAGAAACAAGTGGAATTTGCCCGGACGATTCACGCTTCGGGCAACGATCTCCTCTCCCTGATCAGCGACATTCTCGATCTGTCCAAGATTGAATCGGGCACGGTGATGGTGGATGTCACGCCCATGACGTTCGCGGATTTAGAGGACTATGTGGAGCGAACTTTCCGCTATACCGCCGACGCCAGGAAATTGGAGTTCGTTCAGGAGTTCGCGCCCGATTTGCCACGGGCCGTGCAGACCGACGCCAAACGCCTGCAACAAATCCTCAAGAACCTGCTCTCGAATGCCTTTAAATTCACCGAGGAGGGCAAAGTCTTGCTGCGGGTGGCTCCCGCATCCCAAGGCTGGATCCGGGATAATGAATCGCTCAATCGGGCCGAATCAGTCCTTGCCTTCTCCGTGAGTGACACCGGCATCGGCATTGCGCCGGACAAGCAACAGGTCATTTTCGAGGCCTTCCAGCAGGCGGATGGAAGCACGAGCCGCAAATATGGCGGCACGGGCCTCGGGCTGGCCATCAGTCGTAAAAACGCGCGACTGCTTGGCGGCGAGATTTGCCTGGTGAGCGCGCCGGGGGCGGGAAGCACCTTCACGCTCTATCTGCCGCAGACTTTCATTCCGGCGAAGCCCGAGTTCCGCCAAGCGGTCACGCCGTCAGCCCAGGATGCCCCAATCCCTCCCTCGGATTGGAGTCGGGCTCGTTCGGCGCGTGAGTTTCCGGCTCGAGCACCGAACCCGTCTAATGATGACACCGAAGCCATCCAACCCGGAGATCGTGTGCTGATGATTGTGGAGCACGACGTCGGGTTTGCTCGCTCCCTGCTGGACATGGCCCACGAGAACAATTGGAAAGGGCTGATTGCCAAGCGTGGCGGTGATGCCCTGGACATGGCGCGTCAACGCCGACCGGATGCCATCACTCTGGACATCAATTTGCCCGATATCGACGGTTGGAGAGTCCTGGCCCGCTTGAAGGATGATCCCAGCACGCGCCACATCCCGGTCCACCTTTTCGCGACCGAAGAGGAATGGGAACGCGGCTTGCAAATGGGGGCGATTGGGTCGTTGACCAAATCGCTGAAAAGCAAGGAGGCCCTGCAAGAAGCCTTCTCAAGGACCAAGAGTTTCGTCGAGCGCCGCACCCGGAGTCTGTTGATCGTGGATCCCGATGAAACCAATCGCACCAAGATCCTGGAATTCCTGACGGACGATGCCGTTCAGATAAAGGCGGTCGGGAGCGGCAAGGAAGCGCTGGCCGCCATAAAGGCCGATCATTTTGATGCGGTCGTACTGGCGTTGGGCCTGTCTGGCGTGACGGGTCTCGAGCTGATTGAAGAGATCAAAAAAGATGCCTGTCTCCGCGAGCTGCCGCTGATCATTTATCTCACGAAGGAATGGTCCAAGGAAGACCAGGCGCACCTCAGACGACTCGGCCGGACAATGAATCTAAGAGAAGTCCGCTCGACCGAGCGCCTCCTGGACGACGTGCTCCTGCTGCTGCATTGCGAGGTGACGAAGTTGCCGGAATTCAAACGCCAGATCTTGCAGACCTTGCATGAAACCGATACGGCGCTGGCCGGTAGAAAAGTGATGATTGTGGATGACGACATCCGAAACATTTTTGCCGTGACCAGCCTGCTGGAGCGATATCAGATGCAGATTCTCTCAGCCGAAACCGGAAGCTACGCCTTGGAACTTTTACACGCCAATCCGGATATCGACGTGATCCTGATGGACATCATGATGCCGGAAATGGACGGTTACGATACCATGCGAGCCATTCGGAAGTTGGCGCAGTTCCGGACTCTGCCGATCATTGCGCTGACATCCAAGGCAATGAACGGCGATCGGGAGAAGTGCCTCGAGGCGGGCGCCTCAGACTACGTCGCCAAGCCGGTCAACAGCATCGAATTACTCTCGATGCTTCGCCTCTGGCTCTACCGGTAGGGGAATGTGTTTATGCCGAGCGTCACAAATCTGCGGAGCCGGGTCAGGGAAGCCCCGGCTTGCCTGGGCTCGTCGGCCGCGTGTCCTCACGCGGCGTCACTTACGACGTCGTGTATAGCGTTCGACTCCAAGTGATCACTGAAAAGGCACGTACTCAAACCGCGGTTCTGGCCGGGTCCCATAACGGTGGAGGAGCCGGCCAAACGAATCGTTTGGACTCACAAGCCGGCGCGGACACGGTCAACATTCTTTTGGTCGATGATCGGGCGGATAAAATCCTGGCTGTAGAAACCATCTTGGCCGAATTAGGCCAAAACGTGGTCATCGCTCGGTCGGGAAATGAGGCCCTGCGCCTCCTGCTGCATCAGGATTTCGCGCTCATCCTGCTGGATGTCAACATGCCCGGCCTGGACGGATTCGAGACCGCCGCCCTGATTCGGCAGCGAAAGAGGTTGGAGCATACGCCGATCATTTTTCTGACCGCCACCAGCACCAATGACACCGAGACGCACGCCACCCGAGGTTATTCTCTCGGAGCGGTGGATTACATCCTGGCGCCGTTCTTACCGGACGTGTTGCGAACAAAGGTTTCAGTCTTTGTCGAATTGTATAGGAAAACCGAACAAGTCGAACGCCAGGCCGAACGGCTGCGCGAAATCGAAGCGGAGAAGTTTAAAAGGCAGATTTCTGCCGCGAATGACCGGCTGGAGACCGAAACCAAACGCAACCGTTTTTTTCTTCTCTCCATTGATCTTCTGGCGATTGCCGGCTTCGACGGTTATTTCAAACAATTGAATCCGCGTTGGGAAAAGACGCTCGGTTACGGCGAGGAGGAATTGAAAGCAAAGCTCTTCCTTGAATGGTTGCACCCGCTGGATCAGGCGGCGGTCGCCTCCCAAATCGAAAAGCTGAAGTCCGCCTCGGCAACCCAATACTTCGAGACGCGCTTCCTCTGTAAAGACGGGTCTTATCGCTGGCTGGGATGGACGGCGGCCCCATTTCCGGAAGAAGACCTGCTCTACATTTTCGCGCGCGACATCACCGGGCGCAAGCTGTCCGAAGAAGAGATTCGCTCGCTCAACGAACAACTCGAAAAACGGGTCGTCCAACTGACGGAGAGCAATCGAGCGCTGGAAGCCTTTACCTATACGATCGCCCACGATTTGCGCGCCCCTCTGCGCGCGATGCTCGGCTTCGCCACGGCGTTGCTGGAGGATTACGGCGCGAAAATGGACGCGTCAGGCCAGGAATTTGCCAATCGCATTATTGATGCCGCAAAGCGCATGGACGACCTCATCCAGGATTTGCTGAGTTACAGTCGCCTCAGCCATGACGAAATCAAGGTGAGTGCTGTAAAGTTGGAAGCCGCGCTCAACCAGGCCTTGAAGCAATGCGAGGAGGAAATTCTCGGGAAAGACGCTCAAATTCGCGTGGAAACCCCGCTGCCCGATGTCTGGGCGCACAAAGGTGTGCTCGTTCAGATGTTGGTGAATCTGATCTCGAATAGCCTTAAGTTTGTCGAAGCCGGAGTTAAACCTTGTGTGCGGATCTGGGCCGAAGCAGGCGATGCCTGGGTGCGTTTGTCGATTCAAGATAACGGCATCGGCATCGCCCGCGAATATCACCAGCGGATTTTCCGCGTCTTCGAGCGCCTGCACGGTTCGGAACAATATCCCGGGACCGGCATCGGTCTGGCCAACGTACGCAAGGCTGCCGAGCGGATGGGAGGACGGGTGGGTGTGGAGTCTGAACCCCGACAGGGCAGCCGCTTTTGGGTAGAACTACCTAAAGGGGCTCCTCCGAGCTCATGAGCACTGCCACGATCCTGTTGGCTGAAGACGATGCGAACGATGTGATTCTTTTCCAGCGCGCCATGGAGAGGGCTTCCTTGGACACGAACTCATTGAGGGTGGTTCCGGACGGAGAGGAGGCGATCGCCTATCTAGGCGGGCAGGGAATTTATTCGAACCGGGACCTTTACCCGCTCCCCGACCTGGTGCTGTTGGATTTGAAGATGCCGCGCAAGTCCGGCCTGGAAGTGTTGTCGTGGATGCGAAAGCAACCCCAACTCCGCTATCTCATCGTCGTGTTTCTGACCTCTTCAAACAACACTCCAGACGTCCGCGGCGCCTACGATTTAGGTGCCAACTCATATCTCGTGAAGCCCGTGGAATTTAATCAAATGGTCGAGATGATTCGATGCTTGAGTTTCTATTGGTTGGAGATGAATGAAAAGCTCCCTGTTTCTGATGCATTGGCTTCCGGCGAAAATGGCAGAAAATCCAATGGCAGTTGCGGAGATGCCCTCTGAGCGGGATCGTTTGTCGGGCGGTACGCCTGGCGCCGTGTCAGGCGGGATGTCTGCCGCCACGCTGAACGCGGCGCCCGTGTTCGATTGTCCGTGATGAATCGAGTGGCACGGGCCGTTGCGCCAACGTTCGGGCAGCAGGAGGTCGCCCTCTACGGCAGGCCAGGACTTCGACGGTGCAGGCCGGGGCCACGCTTCCAACGCGTACTCGCGGCGGCGCTTTGACTCCCTGCCTCGGTGCGATACACTGTGGCGGATGATGCGTAAGGTGAATGAGTGTCTTTTCCGGGTCGCCATGCGGCCGGCACTTCTGTCCGTTGCCGCGTCACTCGCCATCGCCGGGTGCTCAACGGGCGGAGCGAGAGTCGCCACCGCCTCGGCGACCGACGATGCCCCGCCGCAGCCGTATATGCGTGTCGTACGATCGGATTCCGGCGCGGTCCAATTGGAGATCGCCATGCGTGAGCTGCGTCCGATCAAGCGTTCCGGACCGGCGATCTGGCTGGTTGCCGTCTCTCATGTGGGTGAGACCAATTACTTTGCCACGGTCCAGAGCCATCTGGATTCGAAGGCGCTGGTATTGTTCGAGGGTGTGGGCGAGCGCCATGCGCGAGCTTCCGCTGAATCCTCTGCCGCCTCACATTTCAGCAACAACAAACTCATGAAGGGCGACGCGGATTCGACCCAGTCGTCTTTGCAGGCGACGCTGGCCCGTTCACTGGGGCTGGCTTTTCAACTCGACGCCATCGACTACGACCGGCCACATTTTCGCAATAGTGACCTGACCGTCAGCCAAATCCAGGCGCTGCTCAACGAGGACTTGCCGAGCGCTCAGCCGCGGGATGATTCGCCCGCCGCCGACTCCGACGATGAGCTCAGCCAGTTGGTGGGACTGATGGACGGCAGTTCCATGCTCGGGATCATCGTGCACATGGGAGTCAAACTGATCGGCTCGAGCCCAAAGCTGCAAGCGCTCACCAAAGTCGCCGTCATAGAGATGTTTGGCAACCTCGAGGGAGACATCAGCCAAGCCGCCGGACTGCCGCCCGGCATGAAGAATTTGATCGACGTGCTGATTCAAGGGCGAAATCAGGTGGTGCTGAGAGATCTGAAAGCTGAATTGCCAAAGCTGCGCCAACGGGATTCCACCGCCGTGTTCTATGGGGCCGGGCATATGCATGACCTCGAATCACGAATCCGCCACGAGCTGAATTACCGTCCTGCCAACCAGCTTTGGCTCACCGCCATCTCGGTCGATCCTGGCCAGGCCGGAATCACCGCTGCCGAGGTGCGGATGATTCAGACGATGGTCAAATGGCAATTGGATGCCTTGCAACCGAAAAAGCCGGCGGCCGCGAACTGAATCTGCCTTCCGCCAGGGTGGATTCAAAACGCCGGCGCTCCTTTCGTGAATGCACCCTGCGGTTCCGCCGGCCGCGCGGCTTTCGGCTTGCAAACGAGCCCCTGTTTTACATTGTAACCGTCCTCGTGCTTCCTCCGGCCCAGCCGGAAGTTGTCCAGGTTGATTATGACACCCGGTTGTGGGCGAATAAATGCGCCAGGCCTGATTGCCACTTTGAATTTCTTATTGGCGTCGCTTGGATTTGCCGCGGACCCGTTGGACCAATGGTATCGCCGTAGTCCGGGGGCCGCCGCCGACCGCCTTTACGGTGTGGCGCATGGAAACAATACTTTCATTGCCGTTGGGCTTGGCGGCACGATCGCCAGTTCCACGGACGGAACGAATTGGTTGAGTCAGAGTTCGGTGACGCCCGAAGACCTTTACGGGATTTCCTTCGGTAACGGGACTTTCGTGGCGGTTGGCGGTGAAGGCGTGATTCTCTCCTCCGACGGGACAACCTGGAATCCCGTCTTCTCCGGATCGACCGTGTTGCTGAACGCCGTCACTCACGGCAACGGGACCTTCGTTGCGGTCGGCGACGTGGACGCACTCGGCAATGCGACCATTCTGACTTCGAATGACGGCGCCTCGTGGACGCCGGCGAATCCGGGCACGCCAGGATTATTGACCGGGGTCGCCTATGCGAACGGGACTTTTGTTGCCATTGGCGAAAAAGGCTTGATCCTCACTTCTTCCGATGGAGTGACCTGGACCGGTGTGAACTCGGGCACGCAAGTCGATTTCAATGGTGTCGTGCATGGCAACGGGCAGTTTGTCGTCGTGGGCAACAGCCAAATCCTGACCTCCCCGGACGGTCTTGCCTGGGCCGCCCAGAACCTGGCCGGCGCCAATGAGCTTTACGCCGTGACCTTCGCCGATGGCAAGTTTGTGGTAACAGGCGTCGGCGTTATTCTGACCTCAACCAACGCCACCACCTGGGTCGCGCAGGATCTGGGCATCAACACGGCGAATTTATGGAGTGTCACTTATGGCGATGGAATGTTCGTGGCTGTGGGTAACCGGGAAGTGGGCCCAACGGTCACGAGCGCCATCCTCACCTCCACCGATACCACGAATTGGACAAGCCAGACGCCAAGTGTTCTGGACCAGTTCTATTACAGCGTCGCTTTTGGCAACAGCACCTTTGTCGCCGCCGGGCTGCGGAACCCCGTTTCCGGAGTCTGTGCCCTCGCCTTCTCGTCCGACGGGATCAGATGGACGAGGCCGGCTTCGGTTCCCACGGGCAGTCTGACTGGAATCGTCCATGGCAACGGCGTCTTCGTGGCGGTGGGTTCGTACACCGATCTGTCGGGGCAAAAGGCCGGCCGAATCCTGACTTCGACCAACGGCGCGTCGTGGCTCGACCGAAGTTCGCCGGCGACTCCCCCGTTGTCCGGAGTTGCTTTTGGCGAAGGAATGTTTGTGGCCGTCGGCGGCACCAACGTTGTGACTTCTAAGGACGCTCTCACATGGATCCCGTCCGTCTCCGGCACAGCCAACAAGAATCTCAGTACCCTCACCTACGGAAAAGGACTGTTCGTCGGAGCAGGATCCAGTGGCACGATCCAGACTTCGACCAATGGCGACTTCTGGACCACACACCCGGCCGACACAACCCGGGCCTTGCGCGGCGTCATTTATGGTAATGGCCGATTCGTCGCCGTCGGGTCCGCCGGCACAATCGTGACGTCCGAAGACGGCACGAGCTGGACCAATAGCAGTTCGCCCTTCACCGACAACGTTCTTTACGGCGTGACCTATGGCGATGGCAGCTTTGTTGCGGTGGGGTCTGCATCCCTTGCATCAGGATTCTCGACGATTCTGACGTCGGCGGATGGGTTGAATTGGTCGAGTCGCACTTCCGGATCTGACCAGGCACTCCGCGGCGCTGCTTATGGCGACGGCACATTTGTAGTGGTCGGCGAGCAGGGCACTATCCTGCAGTCCGGACGGGCGACAGAGTTGCGACTGACGGCAATTGGTTTCGGAGCAGCCGCCTTCGATCTGATCGCCGCTGGCGAACCCGGTGGACGCTACCGACTTCAGGCTTCCACCAACCTGAACGAGCCCGGCTGGATCGACCTGACTTCCTTCACCAACATTCAGCCGACCATTTCCCTGACCGACACGACAGCGGGCGTTTTTCCTCAGCGATTTTATCGGTTGATCAAGCCATGAGGGTCCCAAATCAGCCCTTCTCGATCGGCGCGGCGACCAGATTGCCGTACTCGGTCCAGCTCCCGTCGTAATTTTTCACGTTTTCAACTCCGAGCAGATATTTCAGCACGAACCACGTGTGACTCGATCGCTCGCCGATGCGGCAATAGGCGATGGTGTCTTTCTTCGGATCGACGCCTTTCTGTTGGAAGTAAATCGACTGCAGCTCCTCGGCGGACTTGAAGGCGCCATCGGGACCCACGGCGGTGCTCCACGGAATGCTCCTGGCGCCGGGTATGTGACCGCCGCGCTGGGCCGTTTCGGTCATCCCCGGAGGAGCGATCACTTTGCCGGTGAACTCGTCCGGGCTGCGGACATCCACCAGGTTCCACTTCCCGCTCCGGGAGGCTTCCAAGACCTGCGGCAGCATGGCGCGCAGTTCAAGATTCATGTGCGTAGTCCGGTATTGGGCGGGTGTAGGATTCGGTTTGTCGGTGGTGAGCGTTTTGTCCGATTCATTGAGCCATTTGACCCGCCCGCCATTCATGAGGCGGACATCCTTGTGCCCATAGATTTTGAAGAGCCAGAACCCATACGCCGCGAACCAGTTGTTATTGTCGCCATACACCACGACCGTATCATTCGGCGAGATACCCGCGCCGGCGACCAGTTTTTCAAAGTCCTCCTTGGTGATGATGTCACGGCGGACCTGGTCCTGCAGTTGAGTTTGCCAATTGAAGCCGACCGCGCCAGGGATGTGGCCGGCGTCATAGGCCTTCGTGTCCACGTCGATCTCGACGAGTTTGATGCCGGGCTTGCCGAGGTTTTCCTTCACCCAATCGGTCGAAACCAGCACTTCGGGCTGTGCATACTTTGCCATATCAATGTCCTTTCTACGCTTCGTTCCCGCTCGCCAGGGCGGGAACGTGTTTCATCATGTTCGAAGTGTATTTGAAAACACTGTCGGGGAAAATCATCAAGCCAAAACCCTTTTTGTCACGCAGAATTATTTCCCGCGCCCCTTCATAGATGAGGCCCGAGCTCGGGCCGGCGAGCAAACCCTCGGTTTGACAAATCTCCAGAGCGCGTGTGTAAGCGAGCCGAAACTCCACTTCCAAAATGTCGTCCACCAGAGAGGCATCAAACAGTTTGGAAACTCCCAACTGACTGACATTGCGCAGTCCGGGAACGTCATGCCCTTCGGTCGGCTGGACGGCGATGACCTTGACTTCCGGATTCTTGCCCTTCAAGAACCGGCTCGTGCCGCTGACGGTTCCGCACGTGCCAAGCGACACGAACAAATGCGTGATTCGACCTTCGGTTTGGCGCCAGATTTCCGGGCCGGTGGTTTGCATGTGCGCGAGGACATTTTGCTCGTTCTCGTATTGATTGGGCATGGCATACTTCTTGGCCTGCGCTTTCGCGTGGGACTTGGCGATATTGATGGACCCGTCTCCCAGTCCGGGCGCGGGGCAGAGCGCATCGTTGACCACGTCCAGTTCCGCCCCCGCGATTTTCAGCAGTACCTTCTTCTCCAACGGCACCTTGTTCGGCACGACGGCGCGCATGTGATAACCGCGCACCCGCGCCATGGCGGCGAGGCTGATTCCGGTGTTGCCGGACGTGGGTTCGACGATGCCCCGACCGTTGCCCAGCTCGCCCCGCTCCTCGAGATCACGCAACATCTGCCACGCGGCCCGATCTTTGACCGAGCCAAACGGGTTCATCCACTCCAACTTGGCGTACAGCTGAAATTCCGGCGACGGGTTCATCCGATTGATGCGGACCATCGGCGAAGGATTTTCTTCGCTCGGCAGCATCTCGAAAACGTCGTTATAGACGCGGGTCTGGTGGTTCATTGTCTGAAAATTGCGTCGCAACGGGGATTACAAGAACTCCACTCCTCTCTGTCAAGCTGCGCGACGCCGTATCGAGGAGATCTGACCCGCGACCCGCGGCAAGTTCTTGCGCTGCCGACGGTGAATCGAATGCCGTGCCGGTCGAAGATACGGCGCAGCGCGGTGGACCCGGAGCCGACGGGAAGGCCACCGACGCTGGTTGCGTTAATCCCGGACCGCCTGCGTGCCGAGTTGGATGATCTTCTCGATGAGTTGTGGGTAGGGGAGGCTGGCCCTGAGCGCCGACTGGGCGAAATCCTCGTCGCGAGCGAGGATCGGGTTGGGATTGGCCTCAATGAAGATGATGTGCTTGTCGGGCGTCAGGCGCAGGTCAAGCCGGGCGTAACCGTCAATGGCCAGGAGGCGGTAGATCTTTTT
>WNFU01012739.1_pt1 | contig 15645 bp, 15 predicted proteins | sample 5400121 | NCBI WGS metagenome assembly WNFU01 (sample SAMN13153360, study PRJNA577476) | soil metagenome | isolation source: 100 cm soil or saprolite under grassland replicate 1 | place: USA:California | collected 2016-06-15
CGGCTCATGTGCACCGCCATCTCCTCCGCCAGGGGGTCGGCGTAGGGGCGGGTCTGGTCGGTCGTCGGGATGATGTGGTCCAGCGTCCCGAATGTCCGCTCGGGCATGCGCACCTTGAGCTTCGAGTCCTTGAGCATCTGGAAGGCCTGCGGCGTCGTCACCTCGTGGATCAGGTGCAGGCCGATCAGGAGCTGGGTCTGGCCGGACGGCAGCGTCCGGACCGTGTGCGCGTCCCATACTTTATCGAGCAGCGTGCGTGCCATGTGATTCCTCCTTCGCGTCGCGTATGCTGCCGCACCCGGACCATGTAGTCCAGTGAAACGTTCTGCCTGGAATGGTAAGCTGCGCTTCATGATCAACGCCGCCCTCTTTCCCGCCCTCGAGACGCTGCTGGCGGTGGCGCGCACGGGCTCGGTGGGGGCGGCGGCGCGCCAGCGCCACATCACCTCCTCCGCGGTGAGCCAGCAGATCCGGCGGCTCGAGACCCACTTCGACATCAAGCTCTTCGAGCGCGCCGGGCGCGGCGTGCGCCTCACCGCCACCGGCGAGGCGGCGCTGCCCGTCGTGCGCGAGCTCTGGAGCGGGGCCGAGTCCGCCTTCGGCCAGCTCGCCGAGCTGGCCGGCCGCCCGGCCACCACGCTGCGCGTGGCGGCCAGCGACTATCTCGGCAAGGGGCTCCTCGCGCCGGTGCTTCGCGACCTGCTCGACGATGAGCCGCCCGTGCGCTTCGAGATCGTCACCACCCACTCGCGCGCGGGCGTGCGCCTGGTGGCCAGCGGCGACGTCGACCTCGCGGTGGTCACGGGTCAGGAGACGCCGCGTGGGCTCGAGGATCGACACCTCTTCGATCAGCCCTTCGTCTGGGTGGGCCCACGGCGCGGGCGCCGCGACCGGGCGGCGCTGACCGAGCGGCTGCGGCGCGAGCCCGTCCTGCGCCTGGCCGCCGAGAGCCGCGGCCGGGCGCTTCTCGATCAGTATCTCGCCGACGCCCGCGTTCGCCCGGTGTCGACCATCGACGTGCCGAGCGTGTCGCTGCTGCTCTCGTATGTCTCGGGTGGGCTCGGCATCGGCCTGGTCCCCGCCCTGGCGCTCGCCGAGGCGCCCGCGGACCGCGTCGTCAGCGCGCCCGCGCGAGTGCCCGCGCTGCCGGTCACTCTGGTCTGGCGCCCAGCCGTGCGGCGCCAACCCGCCCTGGCCCGCCTCGCCGCTCTGCTCGTCACCGCCGGCGCGCGCGTGGGCGCCAGGCTCTCCCGCGGGCGGCGTTCCCGATGAGGGGTGGCGATGTGCCGCTTTCCGAGCGATGGTCGACGGAGCTACACTGGCGCTGGCGCCGGCACACCGCCGGCTCGGCGAAACCAGGGAACCGGGAGGACACCATGATGCGGCTCAAGGAAATCGGCCACGTTCTGCTGCGGGTGCTCGACCTGGAGCGCTCCAAGAAGTTCTACTCGGACGTCCTCGGGTTCCAGGTGCTGGAGGAAGACCCCGAGCACGGCGGCACCTTCATGGCGCTCGAGGGGCAGAGCCATGCGATCGACCTCTTCCAGGTCAAAGATGCCGAGGCCGCCCAGCAGCAGACGCCGGGTGTCCGGGGTCTCGGTCACATCGCCTTCCGCGTGGAGAGCGAGAGCGCCCTCAAGGACGCCTACGCCACGCTCCAGGAGCACGGCGTGGAGATCACGCGCACGATCGATCACGTCAGCCAGAAAAGCGTCTACTTCAACGACCCGGACGGCAATACGCTCGAGATCTACTACGAGCTCCCGGACGCGCTGGAGATCTTTGCTCGAGGCCGCAACGACCGGGACGTGCCGCTCGTTCTGGACCGATAGGCCAGGGGCGCGCGAGGATCCGGAAGGGCGTGGTCGCCGAGGGCTGCCGACTCTACATCATCACGCCCGAGACCTTCGATCTCCGCATCTTCCCCGACCTGCTCGCTCGGGCGCTCGATGCGGGCGATGTCGCTGCGGTCCAGCTACGACTGAAGAACTCCGACGATGACGTCTGGAAGCGAGCGATCGACGCGCTCCGTCCCGTTGCCCAGGCGCACGGCGTCGCCTTCCTGTTGAACGACCGCGCCGATCTCGTGGTGGCCGCCGGGTGCGACGGCGCCCACGTTGGCCAGACGGACATGCCCGCGCGCGAGGCGCGCCGCCTGATTGGCCCCGGCCTCACGCTCGGTGTCACCTGCAAGTCCTCCCACGACCTCGCCAGGCGCGCCGTCGAGGACGGCGCCGACTACGTGGCCTTCGGCGCCTTTTTCCCTTCCAACTCGAAGCAGGTGACCAACCTGGCCGATCCCGAAATACTACGAACCTGGTCGCAGCAGAAGGCATTGCCCTGCTGCGCCATCGGCGGCATCACCGCGGCGAATCTCGCCCCGCTGGTGCAGGCGGGGGCGAATCTCCTCGCCATCATCGGCGGCGTCTGGAACCAACTTGGGGGCCCTGCCGCTGGCGTGCGCGCGATCAACGTCGCGATCAAGGCCGCCATGGACGCGGTGGCTTAGTACTCTGACTCGCAATTACGGTGACGTATCGATCCGGTCATGCTGCTGCGGCCAGGCGATTCTTGGCAGCGAGCTTGGCCAGGAGCGCGGCAAGATCCTGGCGGGTGAAGGTCCATTGGAACGGGGCCGCCGCCCGCTCGTAGTGGTCTTGGAAACGGAGCAAGCGGTCCTCGACCTCGGCCAGGGAAGCGAAGTCGCGAACGTCGTCGGTTGGCGGCGGCTTGCACACACGAGGGTGTCAGGTTGACAGAAGGGCATAGATCGCGACTAACCTCCCCCGTACGCGCGCTGCCAGCGCCTTGTCGCTCAGCGCTTGGATCTGCGTCGACCCCACACTGGCCGCACGGGCGCGCAGCACCGTGGTGGCGACTCTGCTGCTGAGCCGATCGAAGGCGAAAATTCTCTGGGACCACCACTTGACGTGGCGAATGCGGGAGGGTGGCATCGTGGAAAAGACGTTCGAGCTGTTGCTGGTCGAAGATAATCTTGGGGATGTGGATCTCGTGAAGGAGGCGCTGAAAGAGGTCCCCCTCGCCAAGCGTCTGCATGTCGCCAGGGATGGATTGGAAGCGCTGGCCTTCCTGCGCAGGGAAGGTTCCTTCGCCGAAGTCCCCCATCCCAACCTCATTCTCCTTGACCTCAACTTGCCCAAGAAGGACGGTCGGGAAGTGCTCGCGGAGATCAAACAAGACGAAGACCTCCGGCGGACACCGGTGGTGATCCTGACTTCCTCGGCAGCGGAAGCGGACATCATCAAATGCTACGACCTGCACGCCAACTCCTACGTGACCAAACCCGTGGATTACGAGGACATCTCGCGCGTCATCCGGGCGACCATGGAGTTTTGGCTGGGTTCGGTGACGTTGCCCCCTCGATGAAACGGGGTCGCTCGGATGTCCTCTCTTGGTGCGCGCTCGTCGCCGGGCTGGCGGCCGTTTACTTCGCTGCGGCGAAGCTGGGGCTCAAGCTGGCCTTTCTGCATTCCAGCGCCACCGCGGTGTGGCCTCCTTCCGGCATTGCCCTCGCGGCGTTCCTGCTCCTGGGATACCGGCGGGTCTGGCCCGGCATCTGGCTGGGCGCCTTCTTCGTGAACCTCGTCGTGCTGCAAGAAAAGTTTGGGGCGGACCCGACGTCCTTGCGCGCCCTGGCCACCGCGGCTGGAATCGCGGTGGGCAACACCTTGGAAGGCGTAACGGGCGCGTATCTGGTGATCCGGTTTGCGAAGGGGCTTCAAGTCTTCAGACGTCTACAGGACATTCTGAAATACGTCCTGCTCGCCGCCGTGGTCAGCACGACGGTCAGCGCCACCTTCGGCGTGACGAGCCTCTATTTGGGCCGATACCCCGAGCAGCATCTGTTCAGGTTCGGGGCGACTTGGTTTACGTGGTGGGTCGGAGATGCGGTCGGCGATCTGGTCGTCACACCCCTCCTCCTCCTCTGGTACTTGAATGGCAGAGTGCGATGGAGCCGGGCCCAGCTCGTCGAGATCGCGCTCGTGCTTGTGGTGCTGATCGTTGTCGGCTTGGCGGTCTTCGGCGGTGCGTTTCAGAATTATCCCGTCGCTTATCTTTGTTTCCCGGCGCTGCTCTGGACGGCCTATCGCTTGGACACCCGCGAGACAGCCACGGCCATAGTGCTGTTCTCCGGAATCGCCATCTGGGGCACCCTTTCTGGGCAGGGCCCCTATGCGTTGGGCGACCCGAACCAGTCCCTCCTCTTGCTACAGAGCTTCTTGGGGGTAAACATCGTGGCGACCTTGGCCTTGTCCGCCGTGGCTTCGGAGCACAGGCGGATTGAGAAGGCGCTCCGCTTGATTGAGAAGGCGCTCCGCTTAGAGAAGGAGCTCCGGGAGCGAGAGGAGAACTTCCGCGTGCTGGCGGAAACGGTCGGCGACGGCATCGTGTCCGCCGACGGTCACGGACAGCTCCTCTTCTTCAACCGGGCGGCCGAACGGATGTTCGGATACGCGGCCTCCGAGCTGATCGGCCAGCCCCTTACGTTGCTCATGCCCGAGCGCTTTCATGAAGCGCACCGCCGCGGCCTCGAGCGGTACCTGGCTACGGGAGAGGCGCGCTTGATCGGCGCGAGGAGCGAGCTGGCGGGGCGCAGAAAGGACGGGAGCGAGTTTCCCCTGGAGCTCGATCTGGGAAACTGGAAGGTGCGCGAGGTCCACTACTTCACCGGCATCCTTCGCGACATCAGCGCGCGTAAGAGCGCCGAGGAAGCCCTGCGGCGGACGCACGAGGAGCTGGACGCGGCGCACAAAGAGTTGCACAGCGCCCACGACGCATTGCGTCTGGCCAACGTGGAACTGGACCTCCGCGTTCAAGAACGAACCGAAGCTCTGGCGAAGGCCAATGCGGCCCTGGAGTCCGAGGTCGTCGATCGCAAGCGAGCCGAGGAGCAATTCCGGCTCACCGTGGAATCGGCTCCGAACGCGATGGTCATGGTCGACGCGAAGGGCCGGATCGTGCTGCTCAACGCTCAGACGGAGAAGGTCTTCGGCTACCGCCGCGAAGAGCTGCAAGGACAGGCCGTTGAGATCCTGATCCCGGAGCGCTTTCGGAGCCAGCACCCCGCCGATCGCGCCGGCTTCTTCGCCGATCCGCACGCACGTCCCATGGGCATCGGCCGCGACCTTTACGGCTTGCACAAGGACGGCACCGAGTTCCCGGTGGAGATCGGTCTCAATCCCATCCAGACCGAGGGCGGCGTGAGGGTCTTGAGTTCCATTATCGACATCACCGAGCGCAAGCGGGCGGAACGAGACCTCGCGCGGCGCGCGGCGGAGCTGGCCCGGTCGAATGCGGAATTGGAACAGTTCGCCTACGTCTCCTCCCACGACCTGCAGGAACCGCTTCGGATGGTGGCCAGCTTCGTGCAGCTACTCGAACGAAAGTACAAGGGGAAGCTCGATTCTGACGCCGATAGGTATATCCACTACATCGTCGACGGGGCCAAGCGGATGCAGGGCATGATCAAGGACCTGCTCAGCCTTGCCCGCGTGGGCAGCCCCGTCGTCGACGACTCCCGGCTGGTGAACTGTCAGGAGGTCCTCGATACGGTCCTCCTGAACTTGCAGCGGACCATCGAGGAATCTGGCGCGCGGATCACCTCCGACGATCTGCCCACGGTGCGCGGTGACGCGACGCAGATCACCCTCCTGCTCCAGAACCTGGTGGGGAACTCCCTCAAGTTCAGGGGCCCGGAAGCCCCGTGCGTGAAACAACGGCATCGGCATCGAACCGCAGTTCCAAGCGCGCATCTTCCAGGTCTTCCAGCGCGTGCACGACCGCGACAACTATCCCGGCTCCGGCATCGGCCTGGCCATCGCCAAGAAGATCGTGGAACGGCACGGTGGCAGGATCTGGGTGGAATCCGAGAAGGACAAGGGCGCGATCTTCCGTTTCACGCTGCCGAAGGGGTGAGAGTCAGACCCTCACTGGCGTTCCCCCCCCCGGCGATCGGAGCGGCAGGCTCATCGTAACCGTGGTCCCACGTCCCTCGGTGCTCTCGAAGACCAGATCCCCGCGGTGTCGCTTCAGGATCCCGTGGGCGATGCTCAGCCCGAGCCCCGTGGCGTTCGGCCCCTTCGTCGTGAAGCAGGGCTCCACCGCCCGGCGTTGCACGTGCTCGGGCATCCCCACGCCAGTGTCCGCGACGGAACAGTGGACCCAGTGTTCCGAAGCCCAGGTCTTGATGGTGAGCCTGCCGCCGTCGGGCAGCGCATCGACTGCATTGAACACCAGGTTCATGACGACCTCGTGAAGGGTGAAGGAGTCGCCGAGAACCGGAGGAATGCGCCCCAGCTCAAGCACGGCGTCGATTCGGACGCCACGGACGCTGGGCTCATCCTGCCAGCGCGGTCGCGTCAGCTCGAGCGTGTGCTGGACGACCTCGTTCAGATCCACTCGGGTCGCCTCGCTCAGGGGTTCCGCTCGCGTGAACGCCTGCAAGCGGCGGACGATCTCCGCTCCCCGGGCCGTTGCCTCCAGCACTATCCGGAGGCTGCGCTTGATCTCCGCGCTGCCGTGGTTCCCGAGCAGCAGCCAGAGGTGCCCGCTGATCACCATGAAGAGGTTATTCAGATGGTGCGCCGTGCCCGACGCGAAATCCGCGAGGGCCAGGAGCGTCTCGCTGCGGGCGAGCGCTTGCGCCGCGTTCCTGCGCCCGATCGCATAGCGGATGGAACGAGCCAGCCGGTTTGCATCCCACTCGCCCTTGATCAGGAAGTCCTCGACGCCGCCCCGCACGGCCTGGAGCCCGACCAGGTCATCGTCGAGGCCGGTCAGCACCACGATCGGAACGTGAGGGGCTGCCGCCTGGAGCCGGACGACGGTGTCGAGGCCGTTCGAATCCGGCAGGGAGAGGTCAAGCAGCACGACATCGAAGTGGTCCTCACGAAGGCGCTGCACGGCCTCGCCGAGCCGCTTGACGTGCGTGAGGTCGAACTCTTCGGCGCCAGCCTCTCCATATTCGAGACTACTGATGTTGGATCGCGAAAGACAAGTTTTGCGGTGCCCATTCTGCGTGAGGACGGATCCGATACGGGCTCACCCTGGGCATAGGGACAGTACCTCCGCCGCCCAGCGTGCCAGGGATGGTCAGGAAACCCGCCCTAAATTATGTCGTCATATTTATGAAAGACGGTACTTAGCAGCGGGTGACGTGGGCAGACACAGCGAGCCAGCGGCCCCGCTGGCGCGCCCAGACGTCGGTGTACCGACCCGATCCCGCCCGACCGTCCGGGAGCGTGTACGTCGTGCGCGCATGGATGATCGCGACATCGCCGATGATCCGAACGCGCACGTCACGGGCTTCGAGATTCGAGATCGATACCGGATGCGCCGTCTGAGCCAGAAATTCAGTCCGGTCGACCAGCGACCCGTCGGGATTGCTGCACAGGAAGTCCTCCGCGAGGATCTCGTCGAACCGGCGCACGTCCGACGTCTGGACGGACCTGATGTAGTCCTGGTTGAGCTGGTGCAGGGTGTCGACGTCCGTGTTGGAAACGGTCTCGGCTGGCATGGGTCTCTCCTCAGCGTGTGAAGATGGCCTCGGGAATGAGAGCGGACACGACGTAGTTCGGCACGTCGACCACGTTGCTGATGCGCAGGTCCGCCGCCACGCTGCAGAGGACGTACGCCTGCTCGCGGCTCCATCCCCGTTCTTGTAGCAGATCGATCATGTTGAGCAGTGCGTTCCGGCAGGCAAGCGTCAAGTTCTCTCCGTCGTTCACGCCGTCGTCCCGGATCGGCATGCCCATGGCGGCGACGAATCCCCGCGGCGCCGCCCACTCCGGCGGCGCGAAGTATCCGGCGTGCGAGAAGCGCGGGCCGCGCATCGCCCGCGCCGCGCCGGTGCCCTTCAGCACGCGGAAGCGGACGGCGGCGGTGGCGCCCATCTCCACGGCGGTGACGCAGACCTCGCCGTCGCCCTGGGCGAAGTGACCGTCGCCGGTCGAGAACAGCGCGCCTTCGACCGCGACGGGCAGAAGCAGCTTCGATCCCTTGGTGAGCTGCTTGACGTCGAAGTTGCCGCCGTTCTCTCGGGGTGGCAGCGTCCTGATGCCCTCGGTTGCCACCGGTCCGCGGCTCGGAACTGCGCCCGCGGCGTCGGGTGGGAAAACGAAGCCGCCGCGAGCGAGCAAAGCGTTCTCGCGCGCGGTCCACGCGCGCACCTGCGCCGCCGAGGGCGCGACACCGGACACGCCCATGAACGGCGCGCCGGGAATCCGAACTCCCGGAAGCTTCGGCGACGTCGCCCAGCCGTCGCGGATCTGCCAGTGGACCAGGAACGGGTTGGTAAAGACGTCGCGCAGGAAGCCGAGCCCCGGGACGATCGCCGTGAACGCGTGAGGCTGCGGGACGATGTCGAGGAACTCGATCTCCAGAGTGTCGCCGGGCTGGGCGCCCTTGACGAACACCGGGCCCGTGAGGGGATGGATGGCCCCGGCCTCCATGTTGGCCATGTCCGCCTCGCTGGTGGAGGGACCGAGCTGGCCGTCGACGCCGTCGCGCGTCGCCAGCACCACTTCTTCGCCCTCGTCGACGCTGAGAATGGGCGGCACGTCCGGGTGGAACCGGTTATGTCCCGTCGCCGGCTGATCCTTCAATCGCTTGCCCCGGTCGATCTCGACGCTCTTCATCGACGCCTCCTGTACACTCGCAACCATCATGACCGACAAGCCCTATCACGTCTACGTGATCCAGGGACGCGGGCAGGGAGATTACGCCGATTGCCAGGCCGCGCTCGCCCGTGTCCCGGCGCGAATGACGGCGCTGCCCTTCATCGGCAGCGAGGCCGAGATGATCGCGCGCACCCGCGACGCCGACGCGCTCGTCGTCGTGTTTTCGCCGGTCACCCGCGGCGTGATGGGCGCGCTCGAGGGGCTCAAGGTTGTCGTGCGCACCGGGGTGGGCTACGACGTCATCGACGTGCCCGCCGCGACCGAGCTCGGCGTGATCGTCGTGAACATCCCCGACCTCTGGGTGCGCGAGGTCGCGAATCACGCGCTGGCGCTGCTCCTGGCCTGGAATCGCAAGATCGTGACCATGGACCGGCAGGTGCACGCGGGCGTGTGGAGCGGCGGCGTGCCCGGCGAGTGCACGGGGTCGCTGCACGGCGAGACGGTCGGCATCGTGGGCCTGGGCAACATCGGCAGCGCCTTCGCGCGGCGCGTGGCGACACTCGAAACGAATGTCATCGCCTGCGATCCCTACGTGGACGACAAACGCTTCGTCGCCCTCGGCGTGGAGCGCGTCTCGCTCGAGGCCCTGGCGGAGCGTGCCGACTACGTCTCCGTCCACACGCTGCTGAACGCCGAGACGCACCATCTGATCGGCGAGGCCTTTTTTCGCCGCATGAAGCCCACGGCCATCCTGATCAATACCTCGCGCGGCCCGGTGGTCGACGAGCAGGCGCTGGCCCGTGCGCTGAAGGACAAGCGCCTGGCGGGCGCGGCGCTGGACGTGTGGGAGCGGGAGCCGGTCGCCGCCGACAACCCGCTCTTGAAGATGGACAACGTGATCGCGACGTCCCACGCCGCCTATTTCTCGTCGCCGGCGGTGGCCCAGATACCGCGGCGGTGCGGCGAGGAGGTGGCGCGGGTCCTCACAGGACAACGCCCCTTGCACGTGGTGAACCCGGAGGTGTACGCGCCCGGCGCGGTCCGCCGGGCGCGCTGAGCGCTGCTGCTTTACCGGATCTGCTTGTGCGTGAACTCGGCGATCAGCTCGAGGGCGCGAGTGGACGCGGGTGACCCGGGCTTGCGCATGATGAACCCCTGGCCCTCGCCCTCGAAGAGCTCGAGGTCGACCACCCCGCCCGCCTTGCGATAGGCCGCGACGAAGCGCTCGAGGTGTGGCCGGGGATGCGCGAGATCCTCGGTGCCCTGCAGGTAGAGCACCGGCGGGAGCTGCATCTTCTCACCCTGCTCGAGGGCCCGCGCCGGGGCGCCCTCGTCCATCGCCGCTTCGGTCCCCCAGTACGCGTCGTGGCAAGGCAGCAGCTCGTCGACCGCCAGCGGGTACGGCTTGCCCTTGGCCTGGATGTCCTTCGCGTAGCGGTAACGGCCGAGAGGGTCGATGACCGGGGCGCACATGATCACGCACCGCACCGTGGCGTCGGCGGTCGATCCCGCCGGCTGAGGCAGCGCGGCGTACCGCGCATCGAACGGACGCATGGCGAGCAGCATCGCCTGGTGGCCGCCGCTCGAGTTGCCCATCGAGCCCACCAGATCGGGCCGGCTCCCGAGCTCCGTCGCCCGCCCTTTGAGCCAGCGGATCGCGTAGTGGATGTCCTGGAACGAGGCGGGGTACGGCGCCACCGGCGGCTGCCGCCAGTCGAGCGCGGCCACGATCACGCCGGTCTTGGCCAGCGTCTCGTGGATCAGCTTGTCCGCGAGACGCTCTGAACGGCACCACGCGCCGCCGTGCAGCTCGACCATGATGGGAAACGGCCCGGTGCCCTGCGGCCGGTAGAGACGCGCGAGCAGCGGCGCGCCGGCGTGACGGAGATACTCGACGTCCTCGATCTTAATCTCGTAGCTCATGACGGCCTCCTCGAGCTTTTCGCTCACGTTGCATGCGAGGCATTCTAGAACAAAGCAGGTGTGTCTTCACTATCATCGGCGGCGGTCGCCTCCAGGATCCGATCGGCTCGGGCGGTCTGGATACGGCCCGGCGCCAGGCTGTTCACCCGAATGTTCACGGGCCAAGCTCCATCGGGCCAAGATCATACCCACCAGCCGGTCCCTTTGTGCTATTGAGTTAGAAAGTCGACGTTCGTGGCGGGAGGGCCAGCGCATGACAGACGCACCGCGATCCGGTGATGAGCCCGTCCCGCTCGGCCAGCGACTCCTCGACCGCCCCTTCCTGCTCCTGCTGGCCGGCCTCGTCGTGATGTTCTGCTTCTACACGCTGTGGGGGCTGTACGAGATCTGGAGCCTGCCCAGAGCCGCGCTGCCCTGACGGCGATCGCGAAAGGAGCGTCCATGGAATACACCGAGGCCCACTCGGCCATCGTCGCGCCCCGCGGCACTTGGTGGCGGCCCGCGGGCAAGCAGGAAAAAATGTGGGTCAGCCTCGCCTTCGTGTGGTGCCTGGTCCTCTTCGCTATGATGCCCATCTGGCATTTCAGGGGCGGCCAGAACCCGTCGGGCGTGCGCTCCAGGGTCGCCCCGGCGGACTTTTACGCCCGCGTAGAGAAGTTCGTCAGCGACTACAAGGTCGGCGAGGACGGCGGCATGCCGGTGGTGGCGCCGCCCCCCGGCAGCGACATCTATCTGCTCGGTCAGATGTGGCGGTGGTATCCCGTGCTCCGACTCAAGGAAGGCGCGCAGTACACGCTCCATCTCTCCTCGCTGGACATCAATCACGGGTTCAACCTCTACCCGGTGAACCTCAACTTCCAAATCGTTCCTGGGTACGACTACGGCCTCAAGATCGTCCCGAACAAGGCGGGCGACTTCCGCATCGTGTGCAATGAGTTTTGCGGCATCAACCACCACATGATGGTTGGTAAGGTCGTCGTCGAGTAGGCGAGGAGAGGCCCATGGCCACGATTGCTCAGCCTCTGGCAGCACGGACGTGCGAGGTCACCGGCCTGCGGGTCGAGTGGCACGCAGAGGCGCTCATCAAGGTCAACGCCGTGGTCGCCGTCGTGAACTTTCTGATCGGGATCATCGCGGCCTTCGGTGTCGTGATGACCCGGTGGCAGGCCGTGCACCTGCTGCCCGCGGATCTCTTCTACCGGTTCCTGACGCTGCACGGGCTCAACATGCTGATCTTCTTCATCATCTTCTTCGAGATGGCTGTCCTTTATTTCGCCGGCCCCGTCCTGCTGAGCTGCCGCTTGCCGGCTCCCCGTCTCGGCTGGCTCGCGTTCGGCCTGATGCTGGGCGGCATGCTCGTCGTCAACGCCATGGTGCTCCAGGGCCGCGCCGACGTCCTCTTCACGTCCTATCCGCCGCTGCAGGCCCATCCCCTTTACTACCTCGGAATCATTCTCTTCGCGGTGGGCGCGCTGATCGTGACGGCGCTCTTCTTCGCCACGCTCGTCGTAGCGCGCCGCGAGCGGACGTACGAGGGCTCCATCCCGCTCGTGAGCTTCGGCGCGCTGACGGCGGCCATCATCGCCGTCATCACGCTGCTGCACGGCGCCGCGATCTACATCCCGACCCTGCTGTGGTCGCTCGGCTACATGACGATCGACCCCCAGGTGTACCGCATGGTGTGGTGGGGCCTCGGGCACTCGTCGCAGCAGATCAACGTGGCGGCCCACGTCTCGATCTGGTACCTGCTGGCTAGTCTCACCGTCGGCGGCGTGGTCGTGAACGAGAAGATCAGCCGGGTGGCCTTCGTCCTCTACGTGCTGTTCATCTCCATGGCGTCGGCGCACCACCTGCTCGTGGACCCGGGGATGGGGCCCGCGTGGAAAGTGTGGAACACGAGCTACGCGATGTACCTGGCCGTGCTCGCCAGCATGGTGCACGGCTTCACCGTGCCCGCGGGCATCGAGATGGGTCAGCGACTGCGCGGCTACACGCGGGGCATTTTCGAGTGGCTCAAGAAGGCGCCATGGAGCGATCCTGGGTTCTCGGGGATGACGCTCTCCATCGTGATCTTCGGCTTCATCGGCGGCATCACGGGAGTGACCATCGGCACCGAGCAGATCAACATCATCGTGCACAACACCCTCCGGGTGCCGGGGCACTTCCACTCCACGGTCGTGGGCGGCACCGCGCTCGCCTTCATGGCCGCCACGTACTACCTCTTGCCCCTCATCTTCAGGAAGCGCGTGGCGTTCTGGGGGCTCGCGAAGATCCAGCCGTACCTCTTCGGGCTCGGCATCGTCATCCTTTCGATGTCGATGATCTTCCAGGGCATCTTCGGCGTCCCGCGCCGGCACTGGGACGTGTCGTTCTCGAACGCGCCGTTCCAGGTCGAGTACCACCCCGCCGTCCAGCTCTTTCAGGCCACGATGGGGATCGGCGGGTTGCTCGCCATCGCGGGTGGCCTCGCCTACATCGTCATCGCGGTGGTGACGGTGTTCTTCGGGCGTCCATTCCGGCTCGGCGACTCCCACGACACCTCCGGCGTTCCCCAGGGCGTCTGGAGCCTCCCGCGCCAGATCCACGAGGGCGCCAGCGTGGCGGCGGTTCACCGGACGGGAACGCCGGGGACGGTCGTTCTTGTGCTGATCTTCTTCGCCGCCTTCATCGTGTACTACTTCGCGAACTGGAAGATCCTCTCCTCCCTGTGGAAGGTGGGATAGCTCATCCCGGCAGTCACGCTTCCCGCCCTCGTCTTCGCGCTGTGGCTGACGTCCACCCTCGTGTGGTGGGCGTTCGCCTTCATGCCCTTGCCGCCGGCGCCCCCGGAATGGCTCACGGCGGCGCGCATCGCCTGCTTCGGCCCCATGGACAGCGGGTTGCCGGGCGCCACAGGCTGGATGATGCTCGTCCTCGCCCCGGTGAGCTTCCTGGGCACGATCGTCGCCCTCTGGACATCGGAGCTCGGGCCGTCGCTGCGGCAGGCGGCGCGCAGCCGGCTGGGGCAAGGCGTGTTCGCAGTCCTCGCGCTCGCGACGATCGTGGAAGGCGTCTGGGTGGTGCAGCGGGTGCAGACGGCGTGGGCGGTGACGACGTGGGTCCCCGGACCTCTGGACGATACGGCGTTGCCGGAGGCCTACCCCCGCCAGACGGAGGAGGCGCCGAACTTCACCCTGATCGACCAGCACGGCGCCCGCGTCTCGCTGGCCGGCTTCAAGGGTCGTCCGGTCGTGCTGACGTTCGTCTTCGCCCACTGCCAGACGATGTGCCCGTTCGTCGTGGCGACGCTGAAGCGCGCGGCTCCCGAGGGCGCCGAGGTGTTGCTGGTCACGCTCGATCCCTGGCGGGACACGCCGAGCAGCCTGCCCGGCATCGCCAGGCAGTGGGCGCTGCCGCCCGCGTTCCACGTGCTCTCGTCACGCGCCGTGACCGATGCGCTGCGCGTGGGCGAGGCCTACCGGGTGACCTTCGAGCGCAACGAGAAGACCGGCGACATCGTGCACCCCGGCCTCGTCTTTCTCATCGACGCCCACGGCCGGCTCGCTTACACGTTCAACAATCCTCCAGCAGCGTGGGTCCGCGAGGGTCTCCACCGGCTCGATCGGACGCATGCTCTCGCCGGGTGAGGTCGACGCCCGCCACGACACCTGGCGTCCCCCGGGGGCACGCGGTCTGGAGACGGTGGTGGCGCGCGTGGACCGCGTCTTCGACCGCGTCTACTCGTCCGCGTACAACCCGCTCTATCGCACGGGCACGCTCGCCTCCCTGTGCCTGGCCGTGACGCTCGTCACCGGCGTCTACCTGCTCTTCGTGTACGAGATCGGTCGTCCGTGGGAATCGGTGGCGGCCATCCAGGGCGACCCGTACCTCGGGCGCTGGATCCGCGCCTTGCACCGGTACGCCTCCGACGCCGCCGTCGTCGCCGTCGCGCTCCACGTCCTGCGCCTGCTCGTGCAGGGCAAGACGTGGGGACCGCGGGTGCTGGCGTGGATCACGGGCGTCCTGCTCACCGGGATGATGTTCCTCTCTGCCATCACGGGATTCGTGCTCGTCTGGGACGGTTTCGGACAGAAGCTCGCCGTTGCAGGGGCCCAGATGCTGCGGCTGCTCCCGCTCTTCCCGGAGCCGCCCGATCGCGCCTTCGTGGGCGATGCGCCCGTGCCCGCGCAGTTCTTCTTCATGAATCTCTTCCTGCACGTGGCCGTCCCGCTGGGGATGGTGTTCTTCCTGTGGCTGCACACGGCGCGGCTCGCCCGGGCTGCCTGGTTCCCCGAGCGCCGCGTGATGCTGGCAGCGCTCGCCGGGTTCGTCCTGCTCTCGCTGGCGTGGCCGGCGCCGCTTCCGCCCAAAGCCGACCTCTTGGCGATCCCGGGACGTATTGCGACGGACTGGTTCTACGGCTTCTGGCTTCCCCTCGCGGGCTTCTCCCCTGCGACGGCCCTCGTCGGTGGCGGAGTGCTCACGGCGCTGCTCATCGCGGCGCCGTGGCTGCTCAGGCCCGCTCCCGTGGCGCAGCCAGGGCCGGCGGCCGTCGATCCAGAGTCGTGCGAGGGCTGTGAGCAGTGCTTCCAGGACTGCCCGTACGATGCGATCCAGATGGTCACCGGGCTACATCCAGAGCGGCACCCGTTGCTCGCCCAGGTTCAGCCTGATCTCTGCGTGAGCTGCGGCCTCTGCACGGGATCGTGCGCCTCGCTCGCGATCGGACCCCCGGGGCGCACGGCGCGCGACCAGCTCGCCGAGGCCCGGCGGCTCGTGGCGGGCGATGCGGATGCCGGGCGCCGCTCACTGCTCGTTGCCTGCCAGCACAACAGCGGCCTCACGGACCGCCTACGGAGTCGGTTCGCGCCGAATCAGGCCACGACGCTTTACGAGGTCGATTGTGCGGGCTCGCTCCACCCGGGCACCGTCTCGTATCTCGGTCGCCACTTTGCCGGCACGCTGATCGTGGCCTGCCCCCCGCAGAACTGTCTCTACCGCGAGGGGACCACGCTGGCCGACGCGCGTATCATCGCCGAGCGCCGTCCCGCCGTCGCCGGACAGATCGAGCGCCTGCCCGTTCGTCTGCTGTCGGCCTCGATGG
>WNFU01006470.1_pt1 | contig 15643 bp, 18 predicted proteins | sample 5400121 | NCBI WGS metagenome assembly WNFU01 (sample SAMN13153360, study PRJNA577476) | soil metagenome | isolation source: 100 cm soil or saprolite under grassland replicate 1 | place: USA:California | collected 2016-06-15
GCGGCCCTGCGTGACGGCGACGCCGCGGCCGCCCGCCGTGCGTTCGAGCTCGCCCTGGCCGAGGTCGAGTCGGGCGAGGCGCTCGAAGGCCTGGCCAAGGCCCTGTACCTCGAACGGGAGTACGAGGCCGCAGCGGCGCGTTACGAGCGCGCCTACGCCGCCTATCGCCGGGAGCGCAACGCGGCCGCCGCCGGCCGGGCGGCGCTCACCTCCTCCTGGATCACCGGCAACGTCCTCGGCGACTGGGCTGTCCAGAACGGATGGCTCGCGCGAGCCCGCACCATCCTCGAGGAAGCCGGCGAGGACGGGCCCGAGCACGGCTGGGTGCTGATCATCCGGGCCTTCTCGGAACCGGACGCGCGGGCGCGTGAGGCCTTGCTCCGCGAGGCGATCGCAGTCGGGCGCCTGCTCGGCGATGCCGACATCGAGTTCGAGGCGCTGTCGCATCTCGGCGGCCTGTTCGTCATGACCGATCGGGTCGAGGAGGGCCTGGTCCTCCTGGACGAGAGCCTGGCGGCGGCCTGCGCCGGCGAGCTGACCGACCTCGCCACGGTCGACTCGATCTTCTGCGGGTTCTTCTGGGCGTGCGAGCTGGTCAACGACGTCCCCCGCGCCGACCAGTGGATGCGTGCGGCCGCGGACCTCATGCAGCGGAGGAACGTCGTCGCCGCCTTCTGCCGCGCCCACTACGGCGGCATCCTCACGGCGGCCGGACGCTGGAACCAGGCGGAGACCGAGCTCCTCGCCGCCGCCCGCCACTTCGACCGGGGGCTGTCGGGGCGGCGGGACGCCGCCATCATCCGCCTGGGGGACCTGCGCGTCCGGCAGGGCCGCCTGGAGGAGGCCGCCCGGCTGCTGGAGGGTCTGGAGCACCATCCGGACGCCGTCCGCGCGCTCGCCGCCCTCCACCTCGCCCTGGAGGGTTCGCGCGGGCGCAGCTTCCGATGGAGCGCGCGCGGACGCGCCTGGAGCTGGCGCGCGCGCTCGCGGAGCGCTCGCCCGAGGTCGCGATCGCCGAAGCGAAGGCGGCCCTGGAGGACTTCGAGCGGCTGGAGGCCTCCCGTCACGCCGACGCCGCCGCGGCGCTGCTGCGATCGCTCGGTGCCCCCATCCGGACCGGTCCCAAGGGGATCGGCGCGCTGACGAGGCGGGAGGCCGAGGTCCTGCGGCTCATCGGCGCCGGGTTGTCCAACCCGGAGATCGGCGACCGTCTCTACATCACCCGCAAGACCGTCGAGCACCACGTGGGCAACGTGCTGGCAAAGCTCGGCCTGCGCAACCGGGCCGAGGCCGCCGCCTACGCGACCCGGCAGTGATGCTGTCCTCCTCCACATCGAGCAGGAGGGGACATGGCCGAGAACAGCTACGACGCGATCGTGGTGGGCGCGCGCTGCGCGGGCTCGCCAACGGCGATGCTGCTGGCCCGCAAGGGCTACAAGGTCCTGGTCGTCGACCGGGCGAGGTTCCCCAGCGACACGGTCTCCACCCACATCGTCCACCCGCCGGGCGTGTCGGCACTGCGGCGATGGGGGCTGCTCGACCGGCTCGTGGCGACGGGGTGCCCGCCGATCGACACCTACGCGTTCGACTTCGGGCCCTTCACCATCTCCGGGGCCCCCGGGACCGAGGAGGCCCCGGTCGCGTACGGCCCTCGACGCACCGTCCTGGACAAGCTGCTGGTGGACGCCGCGTCCGAGGCGGGCGCCGAGGTCCGGGAGGGGTTCACCGTCGAGCAGGTCGTCGTCGAGGACGGGCGCGTAGCCGGCGTCGCGAGGCGGTCACCGAGCACGCCCGAGTGGTCGTCGGGGCGGACGGACGGCACTCGCTGGTGGCCCGTGCGGTGAAGCCCGAGCAGTACAACGAGAAGCCGCGGCTCCTGTGCGGCTACTACACCTACTGGAGCGGGCTGCCGATGGACGGCCGCTTCGAGACCTGGATCCGCCCGGACCGGGGCTTCGCGGCCTGGCCCACGAACGACGACCTCACCGTCGTCATCGGCGGCTGGCCGTTCGCGGAGTTGGAGGCCAACAGGGGCGACATCGAAGGGAACTACCTCAAGATGCTCGAGCTGGCGCCAGCCTTCGCCGAGCGGGTCCGCGCCGCCACCCGCGAGGCGCGCTTCGTCGGCACCGCGGTGCCGAACTACTTCCGCAAGCCGTACGGGCCAGGCTGGGCGCTGGTCGGGGACGCCGGCTACAACAAGGACTTCATCACGGGCCATGGGATCCACGACGCCTTCCGGGACGCCGAGCTGTGCGCCACGGCGTTGGACGAGTCGTTCTCCGGTGCCCGCCCCTTCGAGGTCGCCATGGGCGAGTACCAGTCCACGCGCGACGAGCAGGTGCTGCCGATGTATGAGCTCACCACCGAGATCGCGACCCTCGAGCCGCCGCCGCCCGAGATGCAGCAGGTGCTTGGAGCCGTGCACGGCAACCAGGACGCGATGGACGGGTTCGCCCGGGTCATGGCGGGCGTGACGTCGCCGGCCGAGTTCTTCTCCGAGGAGAACGCCGGCCGCATCCTCACCGCGGCACGCTAGGATGCCGCCGGCCATGACCGACACCCCCGACCCACCTAAGTGGAGGGCTTCTTCCATTTCTGATGGCGGTAGGATCGTGCTCGAAAGGAGGCGCTATGAACCTGACGGGCATCTTGATCGGGTCCGAGGACCCACAACGCCTGGTGGACTACTACGCCAAGCTCTTCGGCAAGCCAGGCTGGGAGGAAGGCGGCTTCAGCGGCTGGCAGCTCGGCAGCGGCTGGATGACCGTTGGACCCCATGACCAGGTGAAGGGTACGAGCACCCACCCGGGCAGGGTGATCTGGAACCTCGAGACCGCCGACGTGAAGGGCGACTTCGAACGCCTCAAGGCCGCCGGCGCGACGGTGGTCCAGGAGCCCTATCGACCGGGTGAGGCGTCCGAGGGCTGGATCGCCACGTTCTCCGATCCGGACGACAACTACTTCCAGCTCATCAGCCCGATGTAGCTCACGCCAGCAGCGACGCCACACCCTCGGCCAGCCGGTCGCTGTCGCCGATCACCGTGGCGCCGGAGCTGACCGGCCGCGGCGGGTCCGGGCCCCAGGTGGCGTCGCGGTCGAACAGCAGGAAGAAGTCATAGTCCAACCCACCGAAGTCCACGCCCAGCCTGTCCAGGAACCCCTGGTCGATGACGTTGCCGGCATCCCACAGGTGGGTCACCCGCCGGTCCACCATCCCGCCCCCGTCGACCTCGGCGCGGGTGTCGGTCGCCCAGCGGCCCACCCACACCACGTAGACCCGTAGCCCGGCGTCCCGGTACCGCTCCAGGATGTTCCCGGCCGCCCACCTGGCGCCCGCGAGGCACTCCCCTCAGGTTGGCGACAGCGCCAGCAGCAGCCGCGGCATGCCCTTGTCGGCGTTGAACCTGGCCTGGAGCTGGCCGACGTCGTCCAGGTCGACCACGGTCAGCCCGGCCGGCCGGGTCGCGCCCGGGGTCAGCGTCACCGGGGCGTGTGACCCACCGAACGGCGACAGCGTCGGCGAGGAGATCACCCAGGCGGCGATCAAACTGAACGCCAGCAGGCAGGCCCCCACGAACACCAGCCGCCCACGCCGGCTCACGGCTCGACCTCACTCATGGGATCAATCTACATCCTGGCGAACGTCGGCCGTGGCCGCATCCGACCCTAGAATCCTCGCCATGTCGCAGGAGACGAACAAGCCTCCGGAGACCGTCGGTGACGCGCTCGCCCGAGGCGTCGAGGCCCGACGGGGCCCAGGGTCCCCGTGGGTGGAGGCGCTGCGGGAGCTGGGAGCGGTGGATCGCGCGGTGTACCGGGCGGTGGCGCGCACGCCCACCGCGAGGCTGGACGGCCCGGTCCGCCGGCTCTCGCGCGCCGCCGACCACTCGCGCCTGTGGCTGGCCATCGCCGCCACGATCGCCCTGCTGGGAGGCGGCCGCGGACGCCGGGCGGCGCTGGAGGGGATGGTCTCGATCGGCGTCACCTCCGCGACCGTCAACCTGGGCATGAAATCCCTCCACCAGCGGCGGCGTCCGGATCGGGTCGCCGACCTGTCGCCGGCGCGGCACGTGGAGATGCCCGAGTCGGCCTCGTTTCCCTCCGGCCACGCCGCGTCGGCCTTCGCGTTCGCCTACGCCGTCGGCCGCCACCTCCCGGGGCTGGCCGTGCCGATCCGGCTGCTCGCGGCCGGTGTCGCCTACTCGCGTGTCCACACCGGCGTGCACTACCCGGGCGACGTGGTCGTTGGCTCCATCGTGGGCACCGGAACCGCGGCGATCGTCGCGGCGGCGTTCGACTCGAGGTTCGCGCGCAGCACCCCCCTCGCGCGATCGGGCAGAACTGGCCGTAGTTGCGCATGGCGCAGTCTCCCTCGTCGTGCTGGTCGCGGCCAGTTCCAATCGTGAACCTGCCGCTGGAGGTTCACAAACGGTCCTAGGCGGGTGCCGTGCCGTCCCCCACGATGACGAGCGAAGCCGAAGGAGGGATGTCATGAGCAGACAGCCAATCGTGGAGGACGGCAGCGGTCGCATGAGCGGTGACGACGCTCGGCGCCGGCTGCTGGCCGGCGCACCCGTCACGGAGCGACGCCTGGACCTGGCCGGCGTGTCCACCGCCGTGCTGGAGGGCGGTGACGGCCCGCCGGTGGTGCTGCTGCACGGCCAGGGCGGCTGGTCGGGCATGTGGCTGCCGGTCATCGCCGACCTGGTGACGACCCATCGGGTGGTCGCGCCCGACCTGCCGGGCCTGGGCGCCTCGGAGGTGCCCGACGGCCCGCCGGACGCCGCCCGCGTGCTCGCCTGGCTCGGTGAGCTGATCCAGCGCACCTGCCCGTCGCCGCCGGCGCTGGTGGGGGCCTCGCTCGGCGCCTCCATCGCCGCCCGCTTCGCGATCGCCCACCCCGACCGGCTGACCCGGCTGGTGCTGATCGGCGCTGGCAGCCTCGCCCGGTTCCGGCCCGCGCCGGGCGTCGCGCTCGCGCTGATCCGGTTCATCGCCCGACCGGGCGAGCGCACGCAAGACGGGCTCCTCCGGCAGGTGACGGTGGACCCGTCCCGCGTGCGGGCGCTGCTGGGTGAGCGCTGGGAGGCGTCCCAGGCGTACAACCTCGACCGCGCCCGCACGCCGAGCGTGCGGGCCGCCAACCGCCGGCTGCTGCGCGAGCTGGGAACGAAGACGATCCCACCGCATGAGCTCGCGCGGATCGCCGTCCCCACCTCCCTGATCTGGGGGCGGCACGACCGGGTGATGCGCCTGCGGATCGCCGAGGCGGCCAGCGTCCGCTACGGTTGGCCCCTGCACGTCATCGAGGACGCCGGCCACTTCTCGCTGGAGCAGCCAGAGGCGTGCCGGGCGGCGCTGCGGGCGGCGCTGGGCCAGCAGCGCCGGTGAGGCCACCACGACGGGAGACGACGATGGGCACTGGGCGCCAGACGGGGATCGACTGCGTGGTGGTGGGCGCCGGGCCAGCCGGGCTCGCCGCCAGCGCCGCGCTCACCGCCCATGGCGTCGAGCACGTGGTCCTGGAGCGGGGCCGGGTCGGTGAGAGCTGGCGCACCCAGCGGTGGGACTCCTTCCGGCTGAACACCCCGGGGTGGATGAACGAGCTGCTGGGCGAGCAGGCCCGGGACGCGTTCGCGACCGGCGCGGAGGTCGTGCAGCGGCTCGAGAAGGTCGCCGCCGACGCTCCCGTCCGCGCCGGTGCGGGGGTCGAGCGGCTGCGGCGGCGCGGCGACGGGTACGCCCTGGAGACCAGCGGCGGTGACCTCCATGCCCGCACCGTCGTCGTCGCCACCGGCGACCAGAACGTGCCGCGGGTGCCCGCGCTGGCGCGGACGCTCCCCGACAGGGTCGCGCAGTACCACACCGCGGACTACCGCGGTCCCGCGACGCTGCCGGCCGGCGCCGTGCTCGTCGTCGGCAGCGCCCAGTCCGGCTGCCAGATCGCCGAGGACCTGCTGGGCGCCGGCCGGCGGGTCGTCCTGGCGACCAGCCCCGCCGGTCGGTTCGCCTGGCGGCACCGTGGCCGCGACACCATCGAATGGCTGGTCGAGGCCGGCTTCTTCGACCAGCGGCCGCGGGACCTCCCCGACCCCGCGGTCATGCGCGCCGCCCAGCCGATCGTCGCGTCGGGCGGCCGCAGCCTGAGCCTGCAGGCGCTGGCCCGGGCCGGCGCCACGCTGGTCGGGCGGCCGGTCGCCGTGGCCGGCGAGCGGGTCACCTTCGACGACCGCGCCACAGCCAACGTGGCGGCCGGGGACACCTTCGCCGCGCGGGCGCGGGGGATGATCGACGAGCTCATCCGACGCCGCGGCCTGGACGCCGCCCCACCTTACGAGCCCGACGACACCGAGACACCCGTCGACCTGGACCCGCCGGTCGCGCTGCACCTGCACGACCACGACGTCGCCAGCGTGGTGTGGTGCACCGGGTTCTCCGGCGAGTTCTCCTGGCTGGACCCGGCGCTGGTCGACGCCGACGGCCAACCCCGGCACCAGGACACCGCCGCGCCCGCGCCCGGCGTCTGGTACGTCGGGCTGAAGTGGCTCGTCCGCCGCAGCTCGGGCATCCTGCTCGGCTTCCCCAGGGATGCCGCCGAGGTCGCCGCCGCGGTCAGGGCCCATCTGGAGAACCAGCGACCCCCGGCGCCGTGACGATGTCACGGACGCCGGGGGTCGGATGTCGGGGCCGGTGATCGCTGGGGGCTCATCGGGCCTGGAGAAGGAGCCGGAGCAGCGCCCGCCACTCCCGCCTGGTCATGGTCTCGTCGGCCGCGGGCAGCGCCCGGCGCGAACTGCGCTGGCGGGCCCGATGGCTGTCGGCGTCGGCGGCCAGCTCGTCCTTCCGGTCGGCGACGAGCTGGCTCAGCATGTACAGGTGCATCTTGTCTCACCTCCTCCTCGGGTCGCGGCTCCTCAGCAGGCCTCGGCCTGCGCGGCCGGTAGCTCGGCCGGGAGCGGGGGCAGCGGATGCTTGCGGGGACGTCCCCGGGAGCGCTTGAAGGGCACGGGTCGGCCGTCGACGAACACCTCTCCGCCCCACACGCCCCAGGGCTCGTGACGCTCGATGGCGCCCTCCAGGCAGCGTGTGCGCAGCGGGCAGGGCCGACAGAGCTGCTTGGCCAGCTCCAGCTCGCGGGGTGACTCGGAGAAGTAGAGGTCGGGTCCCGCCTGCACGCATGGCAGCGCTCGCCCGGGCGGGAACAGCTCCAGGGTCTGCATGGTCGGGTCGCTCCTTGTCGTCATTGACGGGGCGCGCTGGTCGGTGGCGGATTCGGGCAATCAAAAAGGCCGTGGGGTTCGCCCACGGCCTTCGCGGTGTCGGAGCGACCGCTGCGGTCTGCTCCTGGGAGGATCCGTCAGGTGGGTACCTCCCGTCGTTCGGCCGCGAAGGCCTTGGGGCCGTCCTGGGCGCCGGAGACGCCGACGGACGTGGCGGTGACGATCTTCCCGAGGTGCCTGGTGCGGATGCCGACCGTGGCCGTCTCCGGGCAGACGTCACCCTTGACCCCAATGGGGGTTGGCTGGGTGACGAACGTCCGGGAACTCACAACGGGCACCTCCTCAACGGCGGACCTTCCGCCGTGCTCGCTCAGGCTCGCAGACGCGCGCGAGGGAGGTCAAGCGAATTACGGAACCAATCTTCGGTTCAGTAGACGGGCAGGCTCGGGTCGATCGTCTTCGCCCAGGCGGTGATGCCGCCGCCGAGGTGCCGCGCGGTGGAGAAGCCGGACTGCTTGAGCAGGGCGAGCGCCTCGGCCGAGCGGACGCCGGTCTTGCAGTAGGCGACCACCTGCTCGGTCTGGGGCAGCTCGGCCAGGTGGTTCGGCAGCTCGCCGAGCGGGATCAGGGTCGCCCCGGGGAGGCGGTTGATCTGCCACTCGGCCGGCTCGCGGACGTCCAGCAGCTTGACCCGCTGCCCGTCGTCGAGCATCGCCTTGAGCTGCGCCGGGGTCAGCGTGGCACCGGCCGCCGCCTGCGCGGCCTCGTCGGAGACCACGCCGCAGAACTCCTCGTAGTCGATCAGCTCGGTGACCGTCGGCTGCTCGCCGCAGACCGCGCAGCCAGGGTCCTTGCGGACGGTGATGTCCTTGAAGGACAGCTCCAGGGCGTCGTAGATCAGCAGCCGGCCGACCAGCGGGTCGCCGATGCCGGTCAGCAGCTTGATCGCCTCGTTGGCCTGGACCGACCCGACGGTGGCGCAGAGCACGCCGAGCACGCCGCCCTCGGCGCAGGAGGGGACCATGCCCGGCGGCGGGGGCTCCGGGTACAGGCAGCGGTAGCAGGGGCCGTGCTCGGCCCAGAACACGCTGGCCTGCCCGTCGAAGCGGTAGATCGACCCCCACACGTACGGCTTGCCCTCCAGCACGCAGGCGTCGTTGACCAGGTAGCGGGTGGGGAAGTTGTCGGAGCCGTCCACCACCAGGTCGTACTGGCGGATCAGCTCGCGGGCGTTGTCGGAGCCGAGCCGGGTCTCGTGGAGGGTCACCTGCACGTACGGGTTGATCTCGGTGATCTTGTCGCGGGCGCTGTCCAGCTTGGACCGGCCGATGTCGGAGGTCCCGTGGATGACCTGGCGCTGCAGGTTGGAGGCGTCGACCACGTCGAAGTCGACCAGGCCGAGGTGGCCGACGCCGGCCGCGGCCAGGTACATGGCGTTGGGCGCGCCGAGGCCGCCGGCGCCGATCAGCAGCACGCGGGCGTTCTTGAGCCGCCGCTGGCCGTCCATGGCCACGTCGGGAATGATCAGGTGGCGGGAGTAGCGGGCGATCTCGTCCCGCGAGAGCTCGCCCCCCGGCTCGACCAGGGCTGGAAGTGCCATGTCAGATTTCCTCAGATCGCGAAGCCCATGGCCCGCAGGGCCATCTTGCCGTCCTCGGTGAGCCGCTCCGGCCCCCACGGGGGCGACCATACCCAGTTGATCTCGACCTCCTGGATGTCGTCGAGACCGACCAGGGCCGCGTTGGTGGCGCCCTCGATCATGTCGGTGAGCGGACAGGCGACGGTGGTGAGGGTCATGTCCAGACGCACCTTGCGGCCGTCGGCCGCCTGGTCCACGCCGTACACCAGGCCCAGGTCGACGACGTTGACGCCAAGCTCCGGGTCCTCCACCTGCTTCATGGCCTCGAGGATGTCCGCGTCGCTCGCCATCTCTGCCTCCTAGCTCTCCCCCGCCGCGCGGGCGCCCCTGACCGCCCGCACCGCGGTCTCGTCCTGCTCCTCGCCGTACACGGTCTCGCCGCCACCCTGGCCGCCGAGCGCCCTGACGGCGGCGTCCTTGAACGCCATCCAGCCGAGCAGCGCGCACTTGACCCGGACCGGGTAGCGGGCTACCCCCTTGAACGCGATCCCGTCGCCCAGCAATTCCTCGTCGGGCTCGCCCTCGCCGTGCATCAGCCGGCGGAACGCCTCGGCCGCGTTCATCGCCTCCTCGAGCGGGCGGCCGAGCACCTGCTCGCTCATCACCGACGCGGCCGCCTGCGAGATCGAGCAGCCCTTGCCGTCGACCGCGATCGCGGCGACCCGCTCGCCGTCCAGCCGCAGCCCCAGGTGCAGCTCGTCGCCGCAGACGGGGTTGTAGTGCCGCACCTCGACCTGGGCGTCCTGGAGCCGCCCAGGATGCCTCGGCTTCTTGGCGTGGTCGAGGATCATCTCCTGGTAGAGGTCTTCGAGGCCCATGACGTCCCTTTGTCTATGCGAAGAAGCGCGCCGTCTTCTCGAGGCCGGCGACCAGCGCGTCGACCTCGTCCACCGTCGAATAGACGGAGAAGGAGGCGCGGGTGGTTGCCTGCACGCCGAGACGCCGGTGCAGCGGCATGGTGCAGTGATGGCCGGCGCGCACCGCGATCCCCTCCTCGTCCAGCACCTGCGCGACGTCGTGGGGGTGGATCGAACCGAGGGTGAACGAGACCACCCCGCCGCGCTGCTCCAGCTCCGCCGGCCCGTAGACGCGCAGGCCCTGGACCTCGCCGAGACGCTTGAGGGCGTAGGCGGTGAGGTCGGCCTCGGCGGCGCGGACCCGGTCCATGCCGAGCGCCTGCAGGAAGTCGACCGCCGCGCCCAGCCCGACCGCCTCGGCCACGTTGGGGGTCCCGGCCTCGAAGCGCCACGGGATGTCGTTCCAGGTGGAGCCCTCGATGGCGACGTCGCGGATCATCTCGCCCCCGCCGAGGAACGGCTCCATCCCCGCGAGCACCTCCTCGCGGGCGGCCAGCACCCCGACGCCCATGGGGCCGAGCATCTTGTGGCCGGTGAAGGCCAGGAAGTCGGCGCCGAGCTCGTCCAGGCGGGCGCCGGCGTGGGGCACCGCCTGGGCGGCGTCGGCCAGCACCAGCGCACCGGCGGCGTGGGCGCGCTCGGCGATGGTAGGCACCGGGTTGATGGTGCCCAGCATGTTCGACATGGCGGAGACGGCGACCATGCGGGTGCGCCCGCCGAGCAGCCGGTCCAGGGCGTCCAGGTCCAGCAGGTGGTCGCCGGTGACGGGGACGGCGCGGACGCGCGCGCCGGTCAGGCCGGCGACGAGCTGCCAGGGCACCAGGTTGGAGTGGTGCTCCATCTCGGTGACCAGGATCTCGTCGCCCTCGCGGAGGTTGCGCAGGCCCCAGGCGTAGGCGACCAGGTTGATGGCCTCGCTGGCGTTCTTGGTGAACACCGTGGCCCGCTCGGGGGCGCCGGCGAAGCGGGCGACCTTGCCGCGAGCCTGCTCGAACAGGTGGGTCGCCTCCTCGGAGAGGGTGTGGACGGCCCGGTGCACGTTGGCGTTGTGCCGCTCGTAGTAGTCGGTCATGGCGTCGAGCACCTGGCGCGGCTTCTGGCTGGTGTTGGCCGAGTCCAGGTAGACCAGCGGCTTGCCGCGGACCTCCCGGTCCAGGATCGGGAACTCCCCCCGCAGGGCCGCGGGGTCCAGGCCGTTGGTCGTCGTCATCGTGGAGCTCGCCTCCTCGGGACCGGGCTCAGGTGATCGGCTCGCTGCGCCAGCGCTCGTACCCCTCCGCCTCCAGGTCGTCGGCCAGCTCGGGGCCGCCGGACCGCACCACCCGCCCCTCGACCATGACGTGCACGAAGTCGGGGGAGATGTAGCGAAGGATACGGGTGTAGTGGGTGATCAGCAGGATGCCGAGCCCCGGGCCGCGCAACTGGTTGACGCCGTCGGCGACGACCCGCAGGGCGTCGACGTCCAGGCCGGAGTCGGTCTCGTCGAGGATGGCGAGCTCCGGGCGGAGCAGCGCCATCTGCAGGATCTCGTGGCGCTTCTTCTCGCCGCCGGAGAAGCCCTCGTTGAGGCTGCGCTCGGCGAACTTGGAGTCCATGTCCAGCAGCCGCATCTGCTCGCGCAGCTCGCGGGCGAACTCGCGTACGGGCACGTCGGTGCCGCGGACCGCGTTGATCGCGGTGCGCAGGAAGTTGGTCACCGACACCCCCGGCACCTCGACCGGGTACTGCATGGCCAGGAACATCCCGAGGCGCGCCCGCTCGTCGGGGGTCAGGCCGAGCAGGTCCTCGCCCTTGAAGCTCACCTTGCCGCCGGTGATCCGGTAGCCGGGGTGGCCGGCGAGCGCGTAGGCCAGGGTCGACTTGCCGGAGCCGTTGGGCCCCATCAGGGCGTGGACCCGCCCCGGCTCCACGGTCAGGTCGACGCCGCGGAGGATCTGCTTGTCCGCCACGGCGACGTGGAGGTCCTCGATGACCAGGGTCGCGTCAGGCATGTCGATAGTTTCGCTCCTCATCAGGTGAGCTCCTGGGCGAGCATCGCCCAGTCGTCGGGCAGGTCGACCAGCACGTCGTCGCCGTCGACCTTGACCGGGAAGGTCTGCACCGGCCGCAGCGCCGGCGGGCTGTCGGGGTTGCCGGTGACCAGGTCGAAGCGGCTGCCGTGCAGGGCGCACTCGACGGTGTGGTCCTCCACCCAGCCCTCCGACAGCGGGTAGTCCTCGTGGCTGCAGACGTCGACGACCGCATACACGCCATCAGCGGTCCGGATCAGGGCGACCGCTTCCTCGTCGCCGAGCTCGACCCGGTGGCCCTGGTCGACGTCCAGCTCCTCCAGCCCGGCCAGCCGCACGAACGGCATCATCCCCTGCCTTCCGTCTGCGCCTCGGCGGCGACCAGCTCGGCCTCCAGGGCGGCCTCCAGGCGGCGGCGGACCTCCGGCACGCTCACCTGGGCGAGGACCTCCTCGAAGAAGCCGAACACCACCAGCCGGCGGGCCGTCCGGCGTGGGATGCCCCGCGACTCCAGGTAGAACAGGTGCAGGTCGTCGACCCGGCCGGTCGCGGCCGCGTGCGCGGCCTTGACGTCGGAGTTGAGGATCTCCAGGAACGGGTTGGCCTCGGCGTGGGCGTCGCGGGACAGGACCAGGTTGCGCATGGTCTGCCTGGCGTCGCTGCCGCGGGCGCCCGGGCTGATGATCAGGTTGCCGTTGAAGATGTTGCGCGACCCGCCGAGCAGCCCCGCCTTGTACAGCAGGCTGGAGCGGGCGTGAGGCTCGGCGTGGGTCACCGTCGCCCGGTGCTCGAACCGCTGGCCGGCGTCGGCGAAGACCGCGCCGAGCAGGTCGGCCTCGGCGCCCTCGGCCAGCACCGTGTCCGGCGAGACCCGCACCACCCCGCCGCCGAGCGTCACCACGAACGAGCGGAAGCGCGCCTGCCTGCCGACCAGCGCCCGCTGGACGCCGAAGTGGTTGACCTGCTCGCTCCCCCACTCCTGCAGCGACAGGTACTGGACCGCGGCGCGCTCGCCGATCAGCAGCTCGGTGACGCCGTGGTGGAACGCCCGCCCGTCCAGCGCCTCCGGCGAGCCGTGCTGCTGCACCAGGGTGAGCGAGGCCTCCGGCTCGACCACCACCAGCGTGTGGGCGAAGCTCGCCCCGGCGCCGGTGCGCCGGTACAGGGCGCCGAGCGGCGCCACCACCTCGACCCCGCGCGGCACGTACAGGAACGCGCCGGCGGTGACAAGGGTGGCGTGCAGGGCCAGGAACCAGTCCTCGCCGAACGGGGCCGCCGCGGTCATGAAGCGCGGCTCGACCAGGCCGGCGTGCTCGCGCAGGGCGGTGGCGAGGTCGGTGAGGACCACGCCCTGCTCGGCCAGGGCCGGGTCCAGGAACGCCCCGGCGGTGGCGCCGTCGACGGTGGCGACCAGCCCGGCCGGCTCCAGCTCGGTCCCGGCCACGTCGCCGCCTCGGGCGGCGTCGCCATGGCCGGCGGCAAGCACTCGCGTGCCCGCGCCCGTGGCGCCGGCGTCAGCGCTGGACCGCAGGATCGGGTGGCGGTCGAGACCGGCGCGCTTGGGGTCGGTGAAGCGCCAGGCCTCCTCGCGGTTGCTCGGCCGTTCCAGCTTGCCGAGGGCGGCCAGCGCCTCCAGCCGGCGGGCGCGGAACCAGTCGGGGTCGCCGAGGGCCCGCGACCAGGCGGTCACCGCCTCCTGGTCGAGCCCCTTCAGGGTCAGCGTCTCGGTTGCCACCCCTAGCCGACCGCCCCTTCCATCTGCAGCGCGACGAGGCGGTTCAGCTCGAGCGCGTACTCCATCGGGAGCTCCTTGGAGATGGGCTCGATGAAGCCGCGCACGATCATCGCCGTCGCCTCCGCCTCGGAGAGGCCCCGCGACCGCAGGTAGAAGAGCTGGTCGTCGCCGATCTTGGAGACGGTGGCCTCGTGACCGAGGGTGACGTCCTCTTCCTTGACGTCGGTGTAGGGGTAGGTGTCGGAGCGCGACTCCTCGTCCAGCAGCAGCGCGTCGCAGCGGACGTTGACCCGCACGCCCGGCGAGTCCTCCTCGACCTTGACCAGGCCGCGGTAGGAGGTGCGGCCGCCGTCGCGGGAGATCGACTTGGAGATGATCTGCCCGGTGGTGTTGGGCGCCGCGAAGGTCAGCTTGGCCCCGGCGTCCTGATGCTGGCCGTTGCCGGCGAAGGCGACCGAGAGGATCTCGCCGTGGGCGTGCTCGCCGAGCAGCAGCACGGCCGGGTACTTCATCGTCAGCTTGGAGCCGATGTTCCCGTCGACCCAGGACATGGTCGCGCCCTCGTAGGCCGCGGCCCGCTTGGTGACCAGGTTGTAGACGTTGTTCGACCAGTTCTGGATGGTCGTGTACCGCACCTTGGCGTGCGGCTTGACGATGATCTCGACCACCGCGGAATGGAGCGAATCAGACGAATATATCGGAGCGGTGCAACCTTCGATATAGTGGACACTCGACCCGGGCTCCGCAATAATCAGCGTCCGCTCGAACTGGCCCATGTTCTGCGAGTTGATGCGGAAGTAGGCCTGCAGCGGGATCTCGACGTGGACGCCTTCCGGGATCCAGATGAACGACCCGCCCGACCACACCGCCGAGTTGAGCGCCGAGAACTTGTTGTCGTTGGCCGGGATCACCGTGGCCCAGTGCTCCCGGAACAGCTCCTCGTGCTCCCTCAGCGCCGCGTCGGTGTCGAGGAACAGCACACCCTGCGCCTCCAGGTCCTCACGGACCTTGTGGTAGACGACCTCGGAGTTGTGGACGATCATGCCCTCGGCGACGAAGTTGTGCGGCCCGTCCACCTCGATGTCGTAGACCGGCTCCACGTCGCCGGCCGCGATCGCGGTGACCCGCGCGAAGCCGAGGTGCTCGGTGACGTGGGTCCGGAAGGTCGTCCCGTGCGCCGAGGTTGCCGAGTGGTGGTAGCGCCGGCGGCCGAACCGGTCCGTGCGGCGCGGGTTGCGGCAGTCGAGCCGGTCGAAGTCGCCGGAGATGCCAAGGCGGAAGCCGGTGATCCGGCGGCCCGCGTCGAATGGGTGGCGGCTGTTGAACTGGTGCACCTTGCTGGTGCGCAGCCCGCACAACGCGGCCAGCTCTGACGCCTGCTCCAGCAGCGGCTGGTTGCCGCTGGTCAGCGCGATAGATCCAGACACGTCCGGCGTCACGTAGCCGTCAGCGTCGACCCAGCCTCCCAGGAACGCCAGCCGCTGATCGGCTGGCAGGCCGAACACCCAGGCGGGCACCTGCTTGGTCAGCGACGTGCCCACGAAGCCGAGCTTCTGCAGCCAGTCGACCAGCGGGCGGGAATTGACGACCAGCCGCTGCCCGTCGGCGGCGATGGCGGGTACCCCGAACAGCTCGCTGACGATCCGGGTGATCTCAGCTCGCAGCTCGGGGTCGCGGGCGGGGACGGCGAACTGGACCCGGTGGGTGCGCCCGGCGCTCTGGAGGCTGCCATCGCCGAGGAAGTAGCCGAGCAGCCACAGCAGGTCCACGGAGCTCGTCGCCGGCCCGCGCGTCCGCCCGGTCCGGTCGACCAGCGGCGGGAGCCTCCGCGGCTTCCCGAACTCGGGCAGGTCGCGGGGCACGGCGACCAGGTCGCCGACCCGCAGCTCCCCGATCGTCTTCCAGGTGCGGCGGTAGCGGCTCCGCAGGCGTTCCGGCTTGCGCCGGTCCTCCAGGACCAGCACCGGGTGGTTGTCGGTCGCGCGGACCGAGCGGGTCCCGACCCGCACCTCGTAGGTCTGCCGCACGTCGGTCTGGGCGCTCCCCTTCACCGGGGCGACCACCAGCCGCCCGGTGTCCTCGTCCAGCGAGAACACCCGGTCGCCCGGCTCGATCTCCTTGATCGGCACGAGGCCTCGGGTCGCAGTCCACACCCGAGTGCCCGCCGACAGGCACTCGTA